>Ga0210403_10000130_pt1 | contig 85119 bp, 135 predicted proteins | sample IncBWC19MmetaG_FD_150863 | JGI IMG/M metagenome (GOLD analysis project Ga0210403, IMG submission 150863) | Forest soil microbial communities from Barre Woods Harvard Forest LTER site, Petersham, Massachusetts, United States - Inc-BW-C-19-M | ecosystem: Environmental > Terrestrial > Soil >...
CTGATTCCCCACCCGGTAAAATGGGCAGCAGTATAGTCAAACGTAATAGCCGTACCGGACGACGGGGTGAACGTAAGACACGTCGCACCCCCTGGATCGCCCTCTATCATGGCCGGTTTAGACGAGACGTTAAATAGTATTGGCGTTAGATATGACCAGCATCCGCCAGATGGGTTTGGTGGAATTCTTAGACGGCAACCGGTAGCGCCGCACTGTGTACTCGCATATGCGGTGTTTACTTGCGCCCCAATATCGCTACCATTAAAGAATGTCGGGTTAATTATTGCGTTGACCGACGACATGGTTTGTGGGCCGGTCCACGCGCAGGTTTGGTCTAGCGCACAAAAAATGTGGGTAGTTTGCGAGGTTAGAACAAGCGCAGAAAACAATACTACAATGGCGCTGCCAATCCAGAATAATTTCTTCAAGCGGCTAGCTCCTTAATCTCGATTGCGCGGGCACGCATGATAGCCTTGCCAATTTCGTAGGTTTTTCGGGTAAGACGTTCTTCCCAAAAAAGATTTAACTTGCGACCGAACGCTTCGCGATGCAACCTGTTTCTTAGTTGCCGCAGGAACCAGTAGGCGTTCGTAGTCGAGCGTAAGTCCCGCACGAAACGATTCTAGGGGAGTTGATGGATGGGTTTCAGTCCACGTAAACTACGCTGTTTCCACGCTGGGTGGGTATCCTCAACTTTTCTTTGTATTGCGACCAGATTTCTTCGGTCAAGCATTCTTCGCGCTTTGGACTAAACAATGCAGGACAGTGTTGGCAAATTCCGCGAGTTATACCGTCAGATTGACGCGCCCAGGCGATTGCGCTACTTTGATCTTCGCGTTGGTGACTACAGCTATTGGCGCGAAGCACCTGGCCTTCCCAGTATGCTTTCTGTGCTTGGAGTTTAGCTTCGTGCGCCCTGGCCTGTTGTTTTTCATGGAATTCGCTTACGGGCGGCTTGCGAGCTACCTCAATAGCTTGAGCCAGTTTTTCGGCAAACATTACTTGGCTTTCGTTCATTTTAGCGTTGAACGCAGCCAATAGTTGCGCAAATTCGCTTACGGGAACAGCGATTGTGCTGGTTGATTCGGTTGGTAGCTCTGCGGTGGGTTCTAGCTCTGCTGGTACTTCTACTGCTTCAAATGGATTAACCTTACTACGGGCCAAACGGTTCACGCTCCTAAGTGTTAAATGCTATACAAGATTCTACTGCCAACGCCAACCCCTTCGGCCAATTCAGCATCTATCTCTTTCTTGCGAGCGGCGGATACCATGGTCCACATCGTCTTGGCGGCACGGTAGGATAAATCTGTGGCAGCTTTTTTAACAACGGGGTCGATTGCCAACGATAAATCGGACATCGAAAAATAATCGCTATATTGCCGCATGGTAGCAAATTCGGGCAGTAAATCATCGGCGGCAATCTCGTGCAACGTGAACGGATGAATGATGCCAAAATATGCGTCCTTGCCCTGTATGTAGGTTGCGGTTTGGAGTTGGTTTACTGCGTTGCGAAGATCGGATGCCGTTAAAACGCCAGCAGTCTTTGGGATGAACCACTTTGGGCTACGCTTAACCCAAGAGATGAATTCGGCAAAGAACCCAACCTCTGCCATGGTTGCTGTAGCAACCCCAGCGCCAGCGGCTAATTGCAGGAAGCGTCTACGGTTCACTTCTCTGGCCGGTCATCTACAAGTTCTTTCATGGCAGATTTAAACTCTTTTATGCCTTGTCCGATTCCCTTGCCCAGTTCCGGCAGTTTGCGTGGACCAAAGACAAGTATGGCAATACCGAAAATTACCAGCAGGTGCATGGGTTGGAACAATCCTTCAAACATTTTTACTCCTCACGTCCGCGTGATTTTCTTGGACTTTAAGGATTGTACCATCCGAAGCAAGGCCAACGGCCACAGCGTTACCTTTGTGGTCGCGGATTGATATGTAATGCGCGTTATCTCCGATTGGGTCACTAACACACGGCCCAGCATCAATCAAGTGTATGTCCACGCCAGACCATCGCCTAATGAGCGCCTTAATGCCAGCAGCCTCTACCTCGGTCAACCCACCGTGATATGCAGTTGAAGATGGTGCGTATGCCATTTATTTCACCAGTAACCTTTCGTCTATTTCCGCTTGCGCTACGCCAGACTCAGCTACGGAGATTAGCGACCCGGAATAAGAGTAAATTCCCCAATGTTTCAACGTAACCCATGGGGCCATCCAAACCTTGCCGCCTATCGACTTCCACATACGCGAAAACCAGTAGTCCTCGGAAAGATAGTGATTGGTTTCGGGGTCAATCTCCGCGCGGTAAAAGTCGTAAATCTCTGGACCATAGAAAGACGGCTCATCCGACATTGGCGTGTAAGATTTTACCTTGCCAGAATCAATCATCTTTTGATACACGGAGCGGTTTAACAGCATGAACCCAGTTCCCGCGTCCGTAACTTCGTTTAATGTATCTAGGCTGATTTGGGTCACCTTTTGGTCTTGCGTTTTGCCAACGATGTTGACAACGAAATCCCCGCACAATTTGTCTAGGCTATCAACGTCAATTTGTGGGTTAAGAATAACCGCTTTTTTAACGCGCGACCAGTTGATTTGTTTCTTGGGATACGGTGCGGCAATAAATTCCTCGTCTAGCGTGAGACATTTCAGCACGTCCGCAGCCGAAAACTCTATGTCGCCATCAATCAGCATTTGGTGGCTAAAGGTGGACGACATAAACAGGTCGGCTTGGCGGTTTCTGGCGCGAGTTACCAAGCTATCGTGCATGAAGTTAATGGATAGCGGGACTTCATAGGCGCGGCAGAGACTTGCCAGCGAAAGCAATCCGTTCACGTAGGGCGATAGGCAACTTAGGTTATAGACTGGAGTGGTAAGAAACAAGCTCTTTCCGGCTAGTTGGTCTACTCGCACTGCTTCCACCACATCCTAGAATTTTCCGCCAAATTGAAAGTACCCAAAACCTCCGTAACGCCCTGCACTACTCCGGGAGAACCCATGTCGTAATCGTGACCACAAATGATGCCGCCAGATTCTATAACCGATAGCGCGGTCTTAACATCGCGGACAACGAATTCGTATCTATGCGAGCCGTCCACAAATATAAAATCATACTTAGGCGGCTTCGGCGCTTGCGTGAAGTCTAGGTTATCGTGGTCCGCTTTCCATGGAAGCACCTTGCCGGTAGCTATGTGGTCGGCTAGATTCTTTGTGAAGTTATCGTAAATCTCTTGTCGCGCTTTCCATGTAATCACAATATCTTCTGGCCCCTTGAAGTTATCGCAGGCAATCACGAATCCAGAAGTATTGTCAGCCAAGGCACGAGTAGAGCGGCCATAATAGCTGCCCATTTCTAGTATCTTGGTATGCGTTGTAGCCTGCCATGCAAGAAACTCTAGGTCGCAGGTGTTCATCAACCCTTTTGTGTTTCTTGCTTTTACGATGTCAATTGGGGCGGAATAAACAAGGGAATTGTTATCTAGGGTGATACATCCACCTGTAATCTGAGAGTTTTTCCCTTGAGTTCGCTGCGCAGGATTGGCGCGGGACGGGAAGGCTTGGAATCGTCCTCATAAGTAAAACAAGAGATAGCATACTTTCTTTCGGTGTTTTGTACAACCAGCAGTTCCGGCTTCTTGCCGGAATCTCCTAGACGACCGTTTAGGGTAATCCAAACATCGCCAGCGCCGTTAATTTGCGTGCGCTTGACCGTGGCTTGGCTACCGTCTGGGCGGGAGAGTTCCAAAATGAAATCATCGGGATTATCGCCAATGTCTAACGGTATCGGCGGCTCGAAGGAATTCCAGTAGATTTTCAAGAATTAACCAATCCTATTTTTCTCTCTGCATAAATAGATTGTTTTCAACAACTTGACTAGTACTGCACGATCACAAGGTCCACTGTCTGTTGCAAGTTAAGATTGCCGTTCGTCGAGTTAATCACTGGAACCTGTACGCGGGGATGGCTTCCGGTTGCATACGATGTGCCGGTTGGAGCAAGTAACTGCACTGTTCCAAACGACAAACCAGAGTTCATGTTGGCGTTAGAAAATGTTGCTGGCAGGGTTGCTTCCACTTGCCCATTGCCCTGGAACATCCACGGAACGGTAATCGTAACGGTAGTCTGCCCACCGTTCCCGGTAACATTGCCAGCGGCCAAGGCGTTCGGAGCGTATACACGCGCCTTTTCCGATCCAACGGTGCGAGTCCAGTTACTGCGCTGAAAGGTTCCCATAGATTATTCTCCTATGTTAACTCTGGCTAGCTCACCGAATACTTCTTTTGCCGCCCTGTCGTATGCCTTAGCGGCTTCCGTCTTGTCGGTAAAACTTCCCAGATACTTGGTTTTTCTGGCAACCGTAATATTTGCGTGCCAGCGTTTTTTGTTCTTGTGCCACGTTACACCCTTAAGTCCGCTTACGTTTCCGATGCGCGGCTTAGTGTTGTGTGCGTTTCTATTCCTAGTAGCGTATATAAGATTTGATCGCTGATAATTTAGCGTGTTCAAATCCTTGTGGTCGCATACTAAATCTTTTGGCTTTGGACCAATTACTAAATGGTGCAACCAAAGCTGTTTTGTTTTTCCGTACTGCCCACCGCCGCGAGTGCTAACAACGTAACCATTTTCATTTAACCACCACTCGCTATGCTTAACTGCCGCCTCGTATACATCATCGTCTACAATCGCCGTCTTTTTGGAGTTGGTTAATGGTAAGAGCTTCATAAGAAGCATTTTACCATGCTCCCCACGCTCAAATCCCTTGATTAAAAATGAACAACAGGCGCGAATTGGTGTTGATGTTAGCCGCGCTGCCCATGCCGTAGAATGTAACGTTGATGCCAGAGCTATTCTGGAACACGCTAGAAATAGCTACGTTAGTGGTATTCAAAAAGTTGATGTTGGAGTTTTGAATGTTCGGCGCTGGCGAGTTGTAGTTGGTATTCGCGAGCAGCGTTACCGCGATAGGTAGCGTAAACGTGTTAGAAGAAAAGAATGAACCACTGCCAGTAGCGGGCGCGACGAGCGTAACAGTTGTGGCGCTGTTGCTGGTTAAGGCGATATTTTGATTGATGGTCGCCTCGCACCAAAGGCCCACAGACGAAGATTGTGCAGAAGACAGGACGCCAACGTTGGAACTCATAGAAAATCTCCTTGGGCAGCGATGCGTGCCCCACAACAGTTAAAAGCATAGAGAAGATTTAAGATGGCTTGCAATAGGCTGGAAAATAAAGGGGCCGCCCAGATAAACTACTGTTAAACGATGCAAGATTTATTTTTGGTTGGCTTTTACGGTGTCCAGAACGTAACGGGCCACGGATTCGGTTGTAAGGTTTTCTCTAACGTGTGCCATGACCGATTCAATGACACGATGATAAAAATCTACAGCGGTGTCGCATCCGGCCACTCCGTACTCTATTAACTGCATAACGAGAAGCAATTCCTTGCGCGGCAGGCGATGCATGACGGTCTTGGGCGCTGCATCTAATACCCTAAAATACGGCAAACACGCTTGCGAAAGTATTTCTTCATGGCGCATACATTCCCACCCGCTTTTCTTCATGGTCGGAGCAAAGTAGCTATCTCGGTACCCTTGGTAATACTCGTTTTCATCCTCGAAAATATAGGTGCGGTTTATTAGCGGGTCATATTCCGCCATGAACCTTTTCTTTTCTGGTATCTCGGTAACCACTTTTTCTTTTGGTACACCGAAGTGTATCGGTAAGAAGTCCCAATTATCGCCCAGGAGTTCGCGCTTAAAATAGGTTCCATACTTATAGATATTCAGCGCCTGCGGGTAGTCCTCGCCATCAATAAAAACCACCCTTTCGGGCGGATACGTGGCCGTAACGCCGCCGAAATACGCTTGGTTTCTTTGGATTCCACCGTAGATCACCAAATCAAAGAATTTATTTTGCAACTTCTCTACTATGTCCGTTCGGTCGCAGTTTGTGTCTGGTGGAAGTAGGCCGAAAAGCGTAAATCCTTTTCCATACAAGTCCGACAACCTCGCCTTGCCGTCGCCAAAACTATCGGCATACATGTACCAAGCCCTGCGATAATCAACCACGTCGTCTCCCATAAGCATCTTTAGGCCATGCAAAACCGTGTCCTGTTGATAATCCGGTGCATCGCCGTTGGTTAGGAAGAGTATCTTCATGGCTCAACCTCGATTGGGAAGTGTTGGTTAAACCAGAATTGGCCACGATTTCTATAGCTTTGTTGAACGTGCTCACGCCAAGTATGGGGTTGTTTGCATGGGCGGAACCCAAGACCGTAATATGCGCTCATGGGTGCGAGTTCTCCTAAGCCATAACGCGGAGCGACACTGTAATCGGAATGCATTTCTTGGCAAGTCCAATCGTTCATAAAATCTAGTGGGTGTACTTCGTCGAATGGTACGCGGCAATAGTTGCAAACTTTCATAGCTTTTTAAACACCGCAATCCAGTCCTTCCACTGGTCACCGCTGATAACCTCTTCGCCTAGCTTGAATTCGTATTCGCTGATGTGACTATAAATTAATTCTGCGGGATGCCCCATCTTGCGCGACCACGCTTCCAGCGCCTTACCAGCCCCCGGATAGAACCTCCAGCAATCTACTGGGCATGGATGGTATGGACCGCAACTTGGGGCCATAATGTAAATCAGCCCACCAGTCTTGGCAATGCGAATCATCTCCATGAACAGCAACCAGAAAAACCCTACATGCTCCAGCGTGGAGGAAGAAACAACGATGTCCGCGTATTCGCTTGGCAAGTCTACCGAGTACGGGTCGCTGGTAACAATATCTACGTTCTTTCCCGAAACGCAATCTACGCCTACAAACTTAACGCTTTCTGGGATTACCTCACGGATGGAACCGTTGATGTCTTGGGAGCCAAATTCCACCACTGTCGCGGTTTCTGGAGGAATTTCATTGGCAAACTTGTTAAAGAAAAACTTGGCGTTTTCGTATCCCGTTCCGTGCATGTAATTGGTAATCCAGTTGGCTATTCTGTCGGTTGTTGATTTGTCGTATATACGCGATTCGGCAATTACAAGGTTTTGCACGTTATCCACATGCCGTCCATTACGTCGCCTTCTTTTACTAACGGAAACGATTCGTGCTCAACAATGAAATAGAAGCAATACTTGGCCGAATCGAAACCAGAATTTATGATCTTGCCGCCTTCTGGAATCCCGCCCGCTTCCACTAGGTAGTGGACGGTTCTCCCTTGGTTAAACATGTTGCCTAGTAAGTCTGGGCTAAAGGCTAGCATCTTAACGTGTTTACCGTTCACGGTAGTGGACACCCGTGCCAGCTAAGTTGTCTCCAAGATGGTGGCATATTTTTTTCAACTTCTATGGCAGTAAACGGCTTCCCCTTGCGCGATCCAAACTGTTTAGCCCAAGCCGCCGTTCGCGCCAAGCCTTCTTCTAGGGTGACTTTTGGCGCGTAGCCGAATACCTTTTGGCACTTTGTATGGTCGCTGAAAGCGTGCAGGACTTCATTGCGTTTATCTAGGTGCGTTACCGGCAAACTCGTTTCCATGGCTTGCTGTACGGCCTCGGAAAGTCTATTAACCGAATAGGGTATATCGGCACCTACGTTAAACGTATTTCCTTGGGCTTCCGTAATATTTACGGAGTTAGCAATGATTGGCGCTACGTCCGATACGTGTGTAAAGGCGCGAGTCTGCGTGCCATCGCCAAAGATTGTTAACGGCTCGCCTTTCATGCATTGATTCATGAATATGCCAACCACGTTGCGGTATGGGTCGGACAAGTTCTGGCGTTCGCCGTAGACGTTGTGTGGGCGAAAAACGATGTAGTTTAGCCCAAACATATCGTGCGCGGCTTTCAGGTCTAGCTCTACCGCGTACTTGCTGATACCGTAAGGATCACTTGGGCGCGGGTCCGTAGATTCCAGAAGCGGCGTTTGATTCGTGCCGTAAACCGCAATAGACGACGTAAACACGAAGCACCTAACCCCGCCATGGTTCACTGCTGCGTTTATCAGGTTCACGGAGCCAATCAGGTTGTTTGTGTAATTGTAGCGGCGAATAAAGTGAGACAACCCTTCCGCCGCGTATGCCCCGAGATGGTACACGTAGTCAATCTGGTGCGACACAAAAATCTCTCCAAGCACCGATAAGTCGTTTATGGAACCGCGCAACAGTGTCGCCTTGGGATTGACGTTCTCCGCGAAGCCGCCAGATAGATCGTCTAGAACCAAAACATCGTGGCCTAATTCGATTAGGGAGTCTACGACATGGCTCCCCAACATTCCGGCTCCCCCGGTAACAAGCGTGCGAATCACTTCTTCACCACCAATACGCCCATGCCCTGTCCCCCCGGCAAGCTAAAATTTGTTAACCCTTTATCTTTGCAGAATCGCTCGAATTCTTGGCCAACGGCTACAGACGGCCAATCGCCGCCAAATTCCTCAAATGTCTTTGGTGGATTAGTGTCGTGGCACGCTATCCAGCCACCATTCTTAACCCAGCGAAAACAATTATGCAAATCGGCCAAGAAGCCATCCATGGAATGGTCACCATCTATAAAAGCAGCATCAAATTCGTTGTCTGGAAAGATTGCTTTCTTGCTATCGTTTTGCTCAAACGTCCAGCGCGGATGAGTCCATAGCGCAGTGCAATCGCTTATGTCGATAGAGTGTAGGTGTCCACCGTGTTCTTCTAGTCCAAGCAATATGGCCGCCGTGCTTGCGCCGTCACGCACCCCTATCTCAAGCATTCTACCGCGCGAATTCTTTTTAAGCCACGGTAAATACTCGCGCATGTCGCCCTCTCGGCATCCGCGTTCGTAGCGTTCCATAATTGGATTTTTAGCAGGTAACGCCCCAAGTGCAGCTTCGACCGTAGCAACATAATCGCGCTTACTGAAAGCATCAAAAGCATATTGCCCCATAGCATCTATCCTACCCTTGGTTACAACATCTCGACAAATTTCTACGATGTCTTCGTACTTGCACATCACCATGGCTGGCAATAAATCATCGTAGTCGAGTGTATCGCTAGATAATTCGGTAACAATGCATTTCGAGTTGGCCATCCAGAACGATAGGCGCTGAATATTGGTAAGCGTGCGACCGTCGTGATTAACGTTTAGACATACAGCGGCAGCCGAAATCATCTGGTCGCGAGCGCCACCGTAGCACGAATCAACCGCCGCAACCCTTAGTCCCGCCGCCCTCAATTCGTCTATTATTTTTTTCCTCCGCGCGGTAATCCACCCAGAAAAAAAAACATCCCAAGCATAGCTATATGCTTTTGGAATCCGAACTAGGTTAGGCGTAAATCCGAACGGGACGTGCTGGCAATCGTAGCCCAATCGCCGCCATTCTGCCGCGTTTTGTTTGTTGTAATCCCAAACGGTTTTACCTTTAGCGAGACGCTTGATGTTTTCCCATGCTGGGTGTAGTACGCCTTGTTCGAGATTGTAAATAATTACGTTATCCGGCAACGCTTGTTCTTTGGATAGCAACTCCGCGCCGAATAAGATATTTGTCCCGTCTTTGGAAAACGTGTTCTCGCAGATTACAACGTCGTGACCTAGCGAGCTTAGCGCCCAACTAAGGCTGTCGATGATTTCCGCGAAACCAGATGTGTGCAGAAAACCCGGTGGGCGGATTGCTACGATGTGGAACTTTGACATGCGGGAATTATACTATGTGCGAAACCCCGCAACTTGGTTTTTCCAATGTTTTCCGCGACTGTCGGAAAACTTTACATCCCCAAAGGTATCCAGAACTTGCTGCCACGAAATAGCCCCAAACTTCAACAGGCGCACGAGAACGGTGCGCCATCCCCACGTTGGATAAATACTAGGCAGGCCAGCCGCGTCCTCCTTCATAATCGTGAATTCTGGGACGAAACCGCGCTCGCAATACGCGTTCGTGTATTGCAACTGCTTGTCCTTGACCACGTAGAATGAGATGTTTTGCTTGAAAACGTTGCCGTCTTGGACAACTAAATTCTTGTTCATTTTGAGAATTCTGGAAACTAGCTCCCCAGAAGAGAGCACCTTGCCCATTTGCCGCTCTTTGTTACAAAAATCGTCTTGGTCTGGGTAGCGGTATTGTTCTACCTGTTTACCCGTTTCCTCCCACAACCGCAATAACTCCTCGCGGTCGCCAGCGGGAAGCAGGTTCTCCTTGTGTAGCGGCTCAACCTTGGGAGCCGTTAGCCACGCATAACAGTTCGGCTCATATCTTTCTTCTGGTTTAGGTAACGGGGTATATGTATCTGCTAGTTCTATCGCAGAACTACGCTTAACGTACTTATTCATCTTGGCTCTGCACTTCCCCGGTCAAGATTTGCGGATGAAACCCATTGCGATCTAGCGTGATAGCGATTATCCCTCCCGGCTCTACCGGAATTTCATGGTACCCCTCGCCAACATCATCGCCCAACATTTTAAGAATTACCTGAATAAAGCTACCATGGGTAATTACAACCACAGGTAGACCCTCCATGGATATTCGCAAATAGCGGCGGAAGGCGTTGGTGGCTTGCTGACTGAAATCCCCCCATGATTGACCGGCAACAGGCTCCACTTCGGGATTGTTTTTAAACTGCTTAATATCTTCCTCGTGGTCTTCTATTGGTTCGCCCTCTATGTCGCCTAAATCCCAAGAACGTAAATCGGTATCTACATCTAGGGGAATATTCTTGGCCTCGATTAGCGGCATCGCGGTCTGGCGAGTACGGTTAAGGTCGTCTACCGCTACTCGCGATACCTGAATATCGGCAAAGAAGTCGGCTATCTCTTGTGCCTGTTTTTCTCCCTTGTCGTCTAGGTCGGGATTAATCAACCCGCGAATCTTTTCTTGGCTGTCGGCTTTAACGTTGCCATGGCGCACCACGTACATGACTGGCTGGCCAAGTTTTGATAACACCGAAGTCGGGGAATAGCTGTTTAAGATGTCATTCGATTGGGACGGGCTATCCCATTCGGGCATAAGTAAACTGGCAGGGGAATAACTCACCTAGATAGGTTATCAAACTTAGTAGAAAATCGGGCGTTCGTGCTCCTCGAATATCAAGGCTACACGGAAATGCGACATTTCTTCCATCTCTTTTTCTTCTGCAAGCTTGGCCAAATCTTCAGCAGGCCAGAATACGGTGGACGCATGAAATCTTGGATAAGGCTTAGAAACGGAACCAGAACGTGGCGGGAATGGACGGTGAATACGGGCGTAGTCCGCTATTTCTTTCCTGATATCTACTAATTCGTAGTACACAAAAATAGACTACCAAAACTTAGTAGAAATCGGAACAACTTAGGAAGAAATGGCAGAGCGGGCAAAGCATCTTACAGCGAGATTGTTCGAGCACGGTACCGCACTGCGGACAACTATTCGCTATCTTGTTCGCAGATACACTCGCCGCAGGGCGTATCGGAATACGGAACTGGGTAGCCGCAGCCATTCGAGCAATAATAAACCTCTTTCGACTGCACCGGCTTATCCTTGTAGGTTCTTACGCGATGCCGTTTTTCCGCTTTCTTGGCGTGCTTGCGGTCGATCTCGTTAGATAGTTCTTCTGGTTTCATTTGTGCTTTGCGATGAAGTCGTCGATAACGTCGGCTACGATCTGGGCACGTTCTTCTTGGCTTTCAGCGTCAATGTAGGGTTCCTCGAATTCGCTTGGCCACGAGTCAACAAAAAAATAAATCGCTTGCTTCGTTTTCTGTGATACCAAGTAGTTCAGCGGCGCGGCGTTGGTAGCTGCCAATCAAGTCGGGGGATTCTGGGTCTAGGTTGTCGCCTATAATTTTTGTCCATCCGGCGATACAGCCAATCGTACCACAGGGGGGGATTGGTTGACTCTTGGCATCCCACGCCTTTATTTCAAAGTTAAACTTATGTTTTGACACTTTGCAGTAAGTTGATTCCGCAGCAATTTTGCGGTTAATAATCCAGTTGCTCATGCGCAGACGGGCGGGGTTATCGAGAATATGCTGCTTGACCTTCTTGAGCAGAGCTACGTTTAACGTACTTTTCTTTTTCATTTGGTTCCTCTCCGGTTACTTAGAGTTGGATGCCGATACCTTGAAAAGCGTTGCACAAATAAAATTCAAGGCCAGCGCTTTCCAAACCGTTAATTCAGGTGCGCCAAAGACAGACTGAATAGCCGATGGCGTTAGCAAGTAGTTGATTACCCATTTTGTGGGATAGGCCATAACTACCGCTAGGCCGGTAATGGCCAAAAAGCCTAGCACGATTACGCCGATAACTTGGGCAAATTTATCCATTAACCACCTTGGGGTCGTAGTTTTTAAACTCTGGATGCTTGCCTTGCGGCAGGCGGTCCATGGTTTCCTTTAGTCTGGCAAACGATACCGGCGCGAACTTCCACGAATCTACGCCAACATCTAACGACTTACCGAATGTCGGCAAGCCGCCGTGGGAATGTCCATACAAATGCCACACACCGCGCAAGTCATGGTGCCACGTCCGCATCCCGTAATGGAATAAAACAATCTCTTGGCCTTCGACATTGATTTCGTCGTAGTGCTTAATAGACGCAAACCGCCACGGCATAGCCATTGCAATCTTTTCGTGATTGCCGATTATCAGATGAATCTCGCCGTGTAACTGCTTGGCTAGTTTTGCGATGTATTCCTTGTTGGCGTTGCGGCCAAACGCGAAGTCGCCTAAGTGGTAAACGGTATCCGTGGGCGAAACTGCGTTGTTCCAGTTATTGACAATCTCATTGTCCATTTCCCAAGATGATGCGAATGGGCGATTGCAATACTTGATAATGTTTCCGTGGCCAAAATGCGTGTCGCTAGTAAAGTGGGTGGTCATGTTTCCTTAGATGCTTAACAACCCGTAAAAGGTCGCGGGAAGTTATTCGTGCTCAACCGTAAACGAAACATCGTTGGTTTCGGCTAGTTCTTGGATGTCGTTAACAAATTGATCCGCCCTAGACTGAAGTGTGCCCTCGTCTATTTCGCGGTCGGTTTCAAAGCCAAACGTTAAAAGCCATTTACGCGGCGCTTCTGTGGTTGCCATGTTTTTCCCCCATTCTACAAGGTATTGGATGGCAGATTGCGGGAATTGGATGTAAAAGAAAAACACCCCAGATTACTCTGGGGTGTAAGTTGTTGAAAACGCTCAAGAAATCGACGCTTCTGCTTTCAGAAGTCGAAATCTTGGGTGGAGTGCCGCTGATTGTGGAACCCTCATGGCTGCGTACTTAAAATTGTACGCGCATGAAGCGCCCACTACCCTTGCTGGATCGGCTACCGATGGTTCCCAGTTACGCACGATCAACTGATAATTCCGTTGTTCCGGGATTTCAGTTGCACCAAGCGATACCGAGAATACAGCATCTTGTCCGACAACGTAGGTACCGTAACCCGTCTTGCTTCCTGACGGGAAGGACGCGAAGGTCGATGCGGTGGTTGTTTCAATGAATCGAGCGCCAGCTACATCTATTACGCGATACCCCTGTACACCACGCATGAGTTCTTCCGAACCCTCTTTGTGGTATTTGCAATCTGTTACCCGTAGTTTTTAACTACGCGGCCATCTCATTTCTGGATGACTCAATGCATCGCTGCATTGTTCGGACTATCTCTTTGCCCACTTGGGCATCGCCTATATAGTCTCTACACGTTCCCTTGCGGGCTTCGCTCGGTGTTTTCTCTTGCGAGACGTTCACCGAATTAGGGCGATTATCAGTTCTGGGTTTCCCTAGAATGACCCCGATGTTGAGGATATCAATTACGCCGCCTGCTGTATTGTCGTTCAGTCACTTTTGTTTTGGCAGCCAACGTCACCGTTGGTGCGCTCTTACTGTTACCAGCAAGGTCAGACTCTATCTTCACTAGGCGGCTGTCGCGCATTTCCTAGTGTCTGGCGTATTAGTCGTTACGGATTCTTGGTTATTGAGAAATTGGCAACGTTCCGCGAGTTTTTGTCTAACCTCGTGGTGTTTGCCTTCTAGGCGAACCCATTCGAGGGCCAACCTTGCTTGCTCTTGCTTGATTTTTAAATAAGGCAAGATTCCAAGCAGAAAAGGCTCCCGTGCTTCGCGTGTCAGAATGTGCCATGTCCAGCGCTTCCTGTGGTGCTCTTTTACTTTTTTGACGCCGTAATAGCGCCCACCAAACATCCCCTGAATCCACGCAATGAGCGGGAAGTGAGAATTGTTGATGCTTATTTGCAACGAAGGCCGCATAAACGTTTTGGTTGATTTCCGGTAGTAGGTTTTGCCCTTAACCTTATAGGGCGCTCCTTCTCGGTTGGTTGCTTTCCCAAAACCCATGTAAATCGTGCCTTCAGCATCAAGCATAGAAGCGATGTACGACCAATCTGTATCTAGCATTTCTCGTAACCAAGCCTTTCCTCGGTATTGTCCTTGTGGACGTGATAATTATAACACGGCAAGGGGTTCCACCGATATAGCCAGATTACGACCCATGTTTGTTTAGGTCGAACGCAGCAAAAGGGTGAATAATCCCAGCGAAAAGCCCATCCGTCTGGGGTCTAACGTCCGCACCACGCAGTGACATTACAGCCTGACGTGTCAACGATGCAGAAAGGAATTCGTTGTCAGTGCAGGAAATAACGATGCTGGTGTCGGCGGTAGCCTCAGCTTCAAACTCGGTACGAGCCAACGTGTTTGCTGTTAGAGCAGCACGGTAGCCCATCTCGGCAGCAGTATTTTCTACGATTGGATCAATTGCGGTTTCAACCAAAATATCCGAGAACGAAGCAAAGTCAAAATACTGGTTGACTGCAACGTTACGAATAGATGTGGTTGGGTTAATGCCAGTTCCAACAGTACCTTCGGCACCGGGGGTGGTATTAGCCGCAAATAGATCGTAACCGTAGAGTTGAATTACGCGACCGTTACGGTCTGGTAGCTTTCGACGGCTGGTTACGGCCACAAAAGGCAAGTTTGCCTTCAAGTTTTCTACGGCCACCCGGTCGTAGTAAATCGAAGCCAAATGTGACAAGCCTGATGTGGAAGTTAAAACACTGGCTGGTTGATAGCTCAATGTCTTCACCTATTGCTGAAAAGATGACAAGCCCCGAATGCCGCGCTATCTTGTGTTGCGGGATCGCCGCGCAAAGTAAGATTGGCTAGCGTGCTTGCACTAACACTCCCAACGGGCTGTTCGTTTTCACCGATTTGGCAGATTTCACTGGTCGGTGAAACTGCTACTTTTAGTGAAAGCCGAACCTATCCGTGTTCTGGAGTTACCGACTGGAAACAGAACCCCGCCTCATGGCCTGCACAATGCGTGCTTTCATGTCATGAAGCGACATATTCTGTAATCCAGTGACATCGACCCCTCCATCGGGTTCAGGCTGCGGAGGCCGCTGACCAGAGCGGTCTGAGAGCATAACGGGTGGAGGCGGTGCGGGCGGTGCGGGAGGCACCGGAACTTGGGGTGGTGGCGTAGGCGCAACTACAACCGGTGTAGGCGCAACTACGGGCGCGATAGGCGCAACAACCGGAACCGGTACGGGTTCGGGCTGCTTGGTGGTAAATTTCGCGCCTTGCTCGCTTAAAGTCTCAAAAGCGTATTCCAGATTGTTTTTTGTGGTCTGCATGGGGGCATCGTGTATCTTGCCGCAACGCTTGCAGTTAAATCCGCCATCGGTTACCGCGCGAGTGCATCCCGCCAAGAATGCGTAGATAGCGTTTCCGCTTTGTGGGGAACAGTCGAAATCTTCTAAATGGTCTGCGATAAATTCGGCTTCGGCTCTTTGTGCAGCTTCTTTTTGGCCAATAAGTTGTGTTTCGTAGACTGTTCGGGCCACTGCGTCTGGCTTCGTGCCCGTAGACGCTTCATAGACTTGTCGCCACGCTTCGTATGGGTTGGTTTTAAACAATTCGTTGATTTGGGCGACTTCAGCTTCATTTAATGTACGTGGCTGGAAAGCTAGCGGCTCTTGGAATTTGGAGTTGTCGGGCCGCGCCTTAGCCTTTTCTTTGAGTTGTTTAATCCTGATAGTGGCGTTCTTTTGGGCTTCTACCAGCTTGTCAATAAGACCCTGCTGGCTATCGGATTTGAAAACCTGCGGCCCAGACCCATCTCCAAGGTCAACCTTGGCGGTAAACTCTTTAGGCGGCTCTGGCGTAGCGTTAGGAGCCGCTACGGGAACGGGCGGCGGTACGGGTGGGGCTTCGGGCTGTACTACTACGGGAACGGGCGCTGGCGGGGCTGTAATAGGCGCTGGCGCTAATTCTGGCGGGGCTGGCGGGGCGAAGTCGTCCGATAACTGCATGGCGCGAGAAATTGGCGGCTTGCCTTGGCGCGGTTCGACAGGCGGAGTCCCGTAAAGTGTGTCAAGGGTTGGATCAGAAATTTGAAGTTCTTGTGGAACTGGGGGCGTAGCTGTTGTGGACATTAATTAGCCGTGTAATAAATATGGCTAACACGCTAGAACTAATGCAACCCGCAGGTTAAACTAGGTCGCCATCTAAATCGGCGGGGTTGACGGTAACCCCGTCCAAGATTCTTTGCACCGATTCCGGCTCTAGTGATTCAACCGCGTTAACAACTCCTTCGTGCCAAGCCTCCGCAAACTCTTGGATACCGGAAAGGCGAACCTGCATTGCCCACAAGGTATCTTTGTCGTATTTGCCGCGCATGAACTGTTCTTTGATCTGGTTAATTCTGTGGTTGCGCAAGTCTAAGTACACAGCCCAGCCGGGATGGCGCACTAGGTCTGCTAGGTGTCTAGCCTTTTCAAATTCCCGGATTATGGAAAGTTCTGTCTCGCTTAGCTGTACATCTGACATGTTATTAATTGTACCGATATTGCGAACGATTGCTAGCTATTTGGGGATATAACGGTAATTAACGCATGTATCTATGCAACCGTTAACCCACTCCCCGCGCACCAATTCGGCATTACAAAAAGCACAATGCCTGATTATTTGTGGACCATACCCGCGAGGCGCGTCTACGAAAAAAGGATGCAGGCAAGAATCGTAACCCATTTGCCGCAAGGTCCATTTATCTTGATACTTTGACTTCCATTCCTCGGCTGTCATTTAGGCTCAAACCAGTCACTACAATAGCTGTCTATTGGCGCGGGTATTACCGCCGACCCGTGCCACTTTTGGAAGTATTTATTCTTGCACTCCTTCTTGTTTTCGGCAAGATACTCGCATACCGAACAACTAGAACCACCCTTGGGAACGCGCATGGCGGTAACGTGATCCTTTGGATACATGGCAGTCTTTTGCGGTTTATTCAGTAGGCTCATTCGGTTTGTGTCCAGTTTCTAATGCCAATCTTAACCCCGCGTCTCCGACATGCGCAACGTAACTCGGATGGCGATGTAAAAGTGCGGCCAAAACTTTGCCGTCCGGGATTCCACGGTAAGACGGGAACTTGGTTCTGAGATTTTCCAATACCACGTTATGGTCGCCACTACCTGAGATTTTAGGTTTAAGAATATCCCCACCCTTCATCTTCGGAGCATCCCCAGACCAATCGACGGCAGTAAAATTTCCACTGCGAAACATGGAGTTTAATATAGCCGGATCGTTTGAATTGTCCCTAACGGCGTCGCGGCGATATCTAGATCGAACAGAATCCAAAAACGCCATATCTCTCAAGAATGGGCGACTGGCCTTATGGCTTTGTACGAACGCCCTAGCAGAATTTTCGTTATTCTGGACCATTTCTGCTTGTTGTTCTGGTCCAAATTCGGTAAATGGCTTACCGGAATCTTTGTCGTAAGAATATTGCGCGGGACGGTTTGGGTCTACGGTTTTAGCCGGTACACCTTTGCCCGTGTATTGATCTTTACTTAGCTTTTGCCATATATGCGTAGCTTCGTGCAGTTCGTTTTCGGATAACTCTCGCTTGCTTGAGTCGCTGGCGAGGAACATTACGGTAGGTAAATGCAAACCCAAAACGTAGCCGCGTAGATTTGTTCCAGACGCGCCATTATCAAAAGCTATACGGATGTCGGATGGGTTGATGCTATCCCCGAAAGTTTTTTTGATTGCCGTTGATTCGCTATCCGTTAACGGACGCGATTGCAAGGCGATGCTCTTAATTGTTTCCGGACCAAGACCGGCTAGCGGAGAACCAATATGCGGCGAGTTTGTATCTATGGCGTTATCGTCTGGCATCTAAAAATCTGCTGTGCTCTAATTAGGCCAACCCTGATTTATAAAGTTTGGCGCATTCGATGCATGGATTGCCGATGGTTGTTCAGATATTCATCCTCGCTACCATCTAAAATGCGCTTGATACGCTCGAATACCGCCAACCTCATAAGTGGATGTGCGCCAGTTATGGCATAGGCCAAAGCTAAAGACAACGCCCAACGTATTCGTTTGTCCATCATTACTGCATTATACCCAAGGGATCGTTGTTGTCTTGCTGCGGTTGCGCACCTTGCTGCTGGTTCTGTTGGGCATCCATTAGCGTCTGTAGCAAAGCAATCTTGTGATCCGGCGTCATTGTGGTTTCTTCTAACAGCGAATGAATAATTTTTGTTCCGGCCTGACTTAAACCTTTAGCTTCAATCTCTCCAAGGTGCGCTTGGTGCTGCTGGTTAATAGTAGACATCTGCTGTGCGAATTCATTCTTCTGTGCCAAGCGTTGTTTGTCCTCGTCTGTTAAATCGGTGATTACTTCTTGTTCTCCTGGCCATTCGGATGCGTCAAATAACTGTTGCGCAAACTTGCCAAAGTTCACTTTTTTGCCTTGTTCTTGCAGCGATTCCAGCACCGGCGCTTGACTCAAAAACTGCATAAGCGGCAGAGCAATTTGTATCATTGCCTGCTTTGCCCGCATCTTCGTACCGGCCTGCATGTCGAACTTCACATTCGCATTCTTAACCTCTATGGCATCGCCTTCATATGCCTTCTCTAGTTCTTCGTCCAGTACGGCGCGTAAATCTTCAATGGGAAGCCAGCGCGAATTCATTTCGTGGACTAGTTCTAGAAATGGGACGATAAACAAGCGGGATACAAAGTCTACAAAGTAAGCCGACCGCGCCCCTACGCCCGCAGCCAGCGTATTAATACCGGAAGCAGTTCTACCAATAGAACTCGGATGCGACATTGCCCCCTGCGTAACAATTTCATTAGCACCAGACCGCCTTTGCGCACGAGAATCGGAAGCCTCAACTTCGGTAAACGCATCCACGATAGCCGGTGGATACTGAATCATTTGTACGCCTTTATCGTCGTCGGAATCAATAATTCCACCGGGACGCAGGCGTAACTGCTGTGTGGGGGTATTTGCGCCGCGCTTACGCAGGAACGTACCAGAAAGGCGTAGCGCCAGATCGTCTAAGCGGGAGTTGATTACGCCTTGCTGTAAGCGCTGCTCCCCGGAAAGTAGCTTAACAATTCCGATTCCGTACCAGCTATCCAGAACGTCAATGGGTGGGACGGAGAAATAGTTTATACAGCCAAATTCGTTTACGTCGTTCTTTAGGCACAGTTTACGATTGAGAACCACGATAGAACGAGTCGCGGTTGTGTATTCCAGTAATTCCAATGGTTGTAAGTTAGGGTCTTCCGAAGGCGACTGCCAGCGCGGCATAGCCTTGAATTCCATATTGATATCCAAAGACGACACGCCGGTATTTAGAACTGAAGTTGTAGAGCGACCTTCCAGAACAGAGCGTTCTGCGGATTCCTTGGGGGGGGTAAACAATGATTGCAAGTATTCCGTAGAAGGAATGTTGTATCCCCGCTGGTTGCGTAGCTGTTCTAAATCTTCCAGCGTGGGATACATGCGGTGAATGACAAACTTCGCCTTGCGGATATCGGGAATGCGCAAGTCGGGAGAAACCAGTAGATGTCGGATGTGTATCTTTTCCACGCATGGCGCGTTTACTTCGTATTCTTCTAGTTCCTCAATTACGCGGCGGGAATCTTCTGTAGGGGTGATAATTGACATCCCCATGCCAACGTTACGCTGCTCTGGCTGACCGGCATATTTATAAACGCGGCGAAACCTTTTTTCGCGCTTCCATCCAGCCTTCCAAACACCCATGCCGTACTGCAACGATTCCTTTAGCCCAAGCCGCAGTTCTTCCTCAAAGTTCATGTCCTTGAGTTGTTTTCCGATTAGCTGCGTTACCGCGCGGCAGGCATCTATTTTTGTCTTGGCTCGCGGCGTGCAGTTAAATGGCGGGTCATCGCCGTAGAGTGCTTGCATGTACTGGGGCAAGAGAGATTCGATATGCTCAAGGGTTAACGGGATGCCGAGAGAACTTCTTGGCGTGCTCGAACCCTCCCAAAACGCGACGGGCATTCTAAAAAGATATAACCTATCGTCTCTATCCCATTCAACAGTAAGACCCTTAGACAACGTGTACCATTCAGACCTTTGCAAATCCTTCAACACTAAATTTAAAGCTATAACATCTTCAGGAAGCTGTGGGGCCACGGGCATTTGCTCTGGCAGAATTTCATGGGCTAGGCTGATTGGGGTTTGCAGAAGAGACAATTAGATCACGCTCGCTAAACACGATGGGCGATTCACGTAATAAATTGTATTGAAGTTGTGGCTTATTATGCGACTTTGACGCGGCGGGAGCGCTTGTACTCCTGAAAACACAATTTGCATTCCGTTCTATAGGACCAGCGGCCAGTCTCCGGTTCGCGCTTACTCCTGACCCAACACTTAACAAACTCGTCTATGGGCTTTGGTGTCGAACATATGCGACACGTCTTTACTTCTGGGTTTGGCTTTGGGGTATATGGACCCAATTTGGCTAGGGCGGCATCGCTACCAATTTTGGCCAGCGCAGACCTTTGTTCTGGAGATAGTTTTTCTTGGCGCTTTTGGTTGGCCAATGCCGATAATGCCGACTTATATTCTGGAGTTCTCGCCGCAGACGCCGCCCGCATTCGCTGTTTGGTTTCTTCTGATTTTGGCTTTCCTTTGGCAATGGCGCTGAGTTTATTTTTGGTTTCCTCGCTGACAATGTAGCCCTGCAATCCTTCGCCGCCATCGGTAGCGTTGTAGCCAATGCTTTTCTTTTTTGATTGATATAGGCGGATAAATAATTTTTCCAGATCGTTAAGGTGTTCTCTTTTCTGTGTCTCCACTAGGGATTTAATAGAAAAAGCGTCTCTGCCGTATTTTTTTATCGCGTTGTAAAGTGGTGTGGTTTTACCTTCTGCGTGCTCTGCGGTCCACAGCTTATGAACAAAATAGCTTTGCAGATTATCTTTAACGGTCTGTCCGACGTAGATTTTTCCGTTAGCGGTACACGTTATTAGGTATACGTGCATTGGTACAGTATAACCGAATTTTATTTGTTTTGGGAAGGTTTATTTGTCCACGCCATCCCTGCAACTTTTGGTAATGGCGGAGCATCCAAACTTGATATGGAACACACGGTTTTTAATTGCCAAGTTTGCGGAACAACTAAGTGTCGCTTGAAATCTGGTATAGACCACTGTCCCAAATGCGGCGAGTACATACACGACGAAATGGGGCATATGTGTCCACCGGCAGAACAAAGCAGCTTATTGCAAAAATGCCTAGAAACAATACGTGCCGCACTTGATTGCGAATCGCACTTCCATAAACCGACAATTATCAATAACGACAAAGATTTTGAGATAGGACCGAACGCGATTGTCATATGCGACCAATGCGTGGAAAGAATGAAGAAGGCTCTAGGGTTGGCAAAAGATGATCCGGTCCCTACTTCTTTTCAAATGTGGGGCCATTAACCAACCAGTCCAGCGCTCAGCCCATACTCATCCCCGTACATAGTCGCCCCGCCAATCTCCACCGGCCCATAGTAAGCGTTCCCCGCAGTCGTGATGGCCTGCCCGTGATATCTCAAAAGGAGCGAGACGCTTCGAGGTATGTCGTCATGTGCATAGCCGCCGCCGAATCTTGCGAATTCTGTATATAGCTCCGCTAAAAACGGCAGATCGCTACAGAAGAATAGTTTCCCCATGGCTGGCATTGGCGTTTCAGCTTGTTGCTGCAAATTGACCAATGCCTGCTGTTGCTGCGTTAAACTGTTCGGCGCTGGCGGTGCTTGCTTACCCAATAGCGCGGACAGCGACAGAATCTCGTTCGCCGTGGAGTCCTTCTTGCGTGATACCTTTAGCCAGTCAATCGGGATAACCAAGCCTAGCTCCCGTGTCCGCATAGATAGCCCCGGACCAAGCAACGTAGACCCCGTGGTTTGCTCTATCCCCATACGCTGAATCGGCCACTTCTTCCATGCAGAGATTAGGTTGTCTATGATTTGTGGTGGGTTCCAGCGGCCACGGAATATGTCAATAATGTAAATGTTTTTCAGGTCGTCGAACGCCCCAATAGCTCCTACCGTATAATCATTTCTGCTCGATTGCTCGTAGGCTAAATCCCAGACACCAAAGATTACGCAATTCATTGGCACCTTCTGGCGCGGTATAGTCTGCTTCTGGAGCAACTCAATTGGGAAGTAATCGCGCTCCGTGCCAATCGGATGGTTCATGTACTGGGCATTGAAGTGAGTAGGGTTTTCTTCCCATGCTTCCTGGAGGTTAAACTTGTCGGCGTTGGTTATTTCTTCTTCTGGGGTTTCCGCGTTGATGCAGAACTTTTCTGGAAAAAGGATGCCATTTTTGTTGAATAGTTTACCGGTTTCATCGGGGCGAATTGCGGGGTAAACGGCAACCTTCCATCCCTTTGTAGTTTCTTCCAGCGGGAAGCCGAAGTTCATGCGTTCCGACAGTGCAAGTCGGTCTAGAATCTTTCCGTACATACACGCAAAATTGTAAAAAGTACCGATAATCTGGGTGTATCCACCGGGATTCAACAGTGGTTTAGTCGCGGCCCAATCATCCGCCACTTTATCGTTTTGGTTAATCTTGGCGCTGTAGTTTATCTTGCTATTAACTTCTGTAACAACGTCATCAGCGAGCCGCAAGTCCCAGTGACCGCTAGCCTTTACGGAATCGAAGGTTGAGATACTAAGGGTAGGTTCTCTGCGAATTCTTGTACGCACATTGCGCGGAAGCCAGAATTCTCCCTTGCCGCCAAACTCCCTAACGTTGTCAGTGGGGATGTATTCTGGGTATAGCGCCCTGAAATCCTCACAACTAAAAAATACCTGTTTCAGTTCTTCCACCATCCTGGTTGCCACTTCTTGGCTACCGGACAGAAGGAGAATGGTGATATTGGGGAAGCACAGCATCCACTGCAAAACATCGCAAAGGTGAATTGAGGTTTTAAAGTGACCGCGCGGCCCCATTAAGAGCCGGTTCTTAATTGTGTCTTGCAGGAAGAAAGACTTGTTGGGATTTTTCTTGATAAAGAAATCACAGATTGGTCCGTGCGCGTGGGGGGTTAGGTCGCCGTATACCGAACCTAAAATCTGGGAGGCTAGAAAGAATAAATCTGTTTTACCGCGATAGGCGATTTCTCTTCTGTCCACACTACTCGCCGTCCGCTGCGCGTTTTGCCTGCGATAAACTTATCGCAATTGCTTGCTTGCGATTTGTAACCTTTGGCCCCTTCTTGGAACCGGAGCGTAATTTGCCCTTTGAAAATTCTGTCATCGTGCGCTTGATCTTTGATCGGGCGGCAGGAGATGAGAGGAGCTTGGCCATCTATGATGCCTTCGGAAAGAAAGACCCAATGATTTCCATGCTTCCATGCTTCCATTGATATTTTTCTAGATATGCCATGGCAGCCGAAAACCTAGCGGGGTTATTGTTCATCATCCCCAAAACCTGATTGTCGTACCAACACAACAAACCGCGAATACATTTACCGCAGGACTTCCTTCCCGGACAACATGTGTGGTCGTGGTCTACGTGGAGATATTTATTGCCGCGTTGTGGGTGTTTACAAATAGCACACACGCCGTTTTGTTCCGCAAGAATATTGCGGTAATCGTGTATATCTATGTTGTAATCACGTCTAAGTTGTGCGCTCTTGGCGCTGTCTGGGTTTATTTCTTTGCGCCAGCGTCGGCCATAACCGCCGCCATCATTGCGCATCCTTATACGCTCTGATTCGCGGACCTTTTCTGGATTGTTTTTCTTCCAGCGTCGTCTAGATTCGCGCCTAGACTCTACGCGCTCCGCGTCGTTAGAATACTTGTTTGGCATAAGCCAATTATATTCTAACGGTCAGTGACTTTTTGAACCATGCGCTGCGAATCCGACAAGCCAACGCGATAAGATTCCTGAAGCTCTTTCCCGGTCAACATATTCATGTCGGCAAAGGACTGTTCGGTACCGGCTGCTGCTGGGCCATAGTGATCGAAATTCTCAAGCGAAATCACGGGACCAGAAGGAAACGCCATATCCTTAGTCTTGCTGATAATTTCGTCCTGAACTCCGCCGCCCGCTGGGGCGTTAGTTTGGCCAAGCGGCATCTTGTTTCCGGGATTAAAAAGCTGTGCCATAGTGTTACTCCTTTAAGTTATTTTTCCAAATCCGGTTTTCTGGCCGGGATTCTTGCCTACCATCTTTGGTGCAATCATTTTTGACGGCGTAGGCGCGTTCTCGCGCTTAGCATTCTTGCTGCCCAAGGGGTGAACGTAGCTGCCATTTTCAAATCCCATCGGGCTAGCCGCGGGGACTTTGTACGATTGGTTCAGCGCATGGCCCCCTAGAAACGCCGCATCTTGCGGGTTGTTCTGGTGGTCCATGGGGTTCTCTGCGTTCCCCGCCTTAGTCATTTTTCGGGCATGGCCAAATTGTGGCTTCACGTTACAAATTGTAGGGATTGTTGCGGAGAAACTACAAGAAAGGAACTAACTGCAAGCGATTGCTGTCATGTGAACCGCTTGCAGCCGTGCGTCGTGTGCGATTGACCCATCCTCGCAAAAGCCATCTGAGGCTAGAATTCCCGTTTCGCCCAACTCAACGTGACAGCCCGTTATCAAGTTAGTGTCGGCACCCTTTACCCTCAGCCGCCTCGGGTGCGAAATGTCCGTTGATGCCGTTGCTCAGTCTTGCGGGTCTTTCTGTTGGGTGGAATGTATCTCTACGTTCCGTAGAAGCCGTTAACCAATCAACTCGTTTAATTCCTCTATAAAACTTTCCAGTCGGGAAAGTTCGACATTGGCAGAACCAAGATGGGAAAGTAACGATGGCTCCGATAGCAATTTGTCGTTACCGTTCGATGTTTGACTTGGCTGTGCGCCACGAATGCGCCCAAGAATTTTAACCAACCTATCGTTTGCGCTTGCTATCCTGCAAACAACCTGATTGGCGGTATTGTGGAGGCCGTTTGGAGATGGCATCGCTGGCGCAGAACAAACCTGCTGCGCCGACAATCCGACAGTCGTACCGTACATTACTTTTTCTCTTTGGTATCAGATGCCGGTTTAGGCGCGGGAGTTGCAGAAATTTCTTGCCACTCGAATCCCTCGCCAAGTTTCCATTTGCTTAGGTCTACACCCTTGGTCACGCCCTGCAATGAAATCGCGTAATCGTCTGCCGCCTTAATGTAATCCTTGCCTTCTTGGGAAGCCTTAATCTTGGTAACCACGGCATCTACGGCAGTATTGGCTTTCTTTTGTTCCTCTGTCGCCTTCTGGTATTCAGCCCACAAAGGCGTAGCCTGAAGTTTGCCTAACAGCGGGTCAATCTTATCGCGCTGCGAGTAAAGGGCTAGCTTTTTTTCCGGGGTAAGTGGTTGCGGTTTATCGGTCTGGCAGACGGCCAAAGCGGAGCACAAAATCATTATTCCGAGAATTACTTTATTCATGTTGAGAATCCTAAACTACGGAGATGTAATTGTCAAAGAGCCTGGGGTTAACGGGGTTATTGCTGGGGTTGTCCATAATCCAGTGGTTGGCAAATTGCTTGGAATTGTAAACGTGCCACAAGCATTACACGAGCCACAGGATGGCCAAGTCCATATGTTTGTGGTAGTGCCGCTAACGTATGGCTTGGGCACGATAAACCGGAAATCTTTGGAAAACTGAATATCGTTAAAGTTGCGATACTTGCCGCGTAAATCGCTGTTGAAACTATCCCATGCGGCGTCTGCGGCAACCTTGGCATCGTACAATTTCTTGGCTTGAGTGGCATCGGTTTGCGATAGCTCAACAACTACCGCATCTTGGGCGAAGGCTACGGAACATAAAAACAAAATCAGAAATTTTCTCATACTGGGCACTCTCTTGTTGGTCCTACGTGAGCATCGGCACCGTAGCCGCACTGCTTACATGGTGGACTAGCCACGCGCTTACCGCGCAAGTCGGCATGCTGCTGTTTGAATTGTTGTTCGCTTACGCAAATCTTGCAGTTGGCAACCGGCTGGACTTTGTGGTTTTTTTGGTGCCAGTTGATATATTCCCACTGCTGTTTTTCGCTAGTAGTCGCGAATTCGTCGTTTCCGTCTACGGTAAATTCGCGGAAAATATTCCCCTTGCTGTCGGCGCGATTACCGGAGAATGACGATTTTATTCCGCGAATACTTCCAGCTTGCCACGCCTCTAGCTCTTGCTGGGTACACGGTCTAAGATTTTCTGTTTGATCGTCAGACATACGTTAAACGTAGTTTCATAGAGTTACTCGGGTGGAATGTTTCATGCGGCGTAACCGAAGAGGGATAACCACGTAGCCGTACACAGACCTCTCGTCTGGTAACATGTTCCACCCGAACTTGAATTGTACACTACCACGACACGATGAGTCCATTAACGGAACCGCCACCGCCTACCGAAGCACCGGTTTCGTTTCCGCCCCCACCACCATCGTTTCCAAACTCTGGTTCGCTATAGAGTATATTGCTTCGCGCTAACGCCTCAGTCATGGCATTACCTTGGCTAGCGGCCAGACCCAACAACCACGGAATATTCGGTGGGCCACCTTCGCTAATCATTCCCTCGATGGCGGCTATCTCGGAATCTATGCCAGTAAATCCCGTATGCCACCAGATTACATCTGCCGTAGAATTGCCGAAATCTTGCTGGTTTTGCTGTTGTGGGGTTAGTGGCATAATTTACATTTTATTGGAGTCGTGTTAGGAAGGTTTTGGCCGTTCAAAAAGAGCGGTGCTATGTCATGGCCTGCATTATCAACCGTTCTATTCTTTGTAGTTTTCTGTTTCTTCTCGTTGCCATTGCGTTGCATTTTTTACATTCGCCTTCGTGGTTCTTTCTTTTTGAAATGTTATCATCGTCTAGCTTGTGCCCATATTTGCAATATGTTGGCAATACAAAAGTTCTGCACTTACGTCTCGAATTCAGAAAACTAGACCTCAGTAAACCTAGATCAATATCGCCGTTACGGTAGTCGGCAAACTTGGTTCCCTTTTTAAGATTACAGGGCAAGCAAAGTGGTTGAATGTTGCCGATATCGTTGGTCCCTCCAGCGCAAATTGGAATTACGTGGTCTGGAGTAAGGGCATCTTTGTCGGATTTACAACGGAGACAGGTATTGCCATATTCTTCGCATAATGCACCGAACTCAGCGGCAGTGAAATCGTTACCATCTTTTCTTCTGCGGCTAGCGGCGTAAGCCTTGACCTTGTTGGGATTTTTAAGATTCCACCGCTTGCGATACGTGCGCTGTAATTCCGCTCTCGTAAACTGTGATGTCTTTGGTCTTCCCATAAAACTTTTTGGCCGTTTCCGGTCGAGCAAACGCCTCTCGCAAGGAAGTTTACCACGCGGATAAACTTACCGCCAACTTTCCGCTCCCATGGTTGGCGCAGCGCTAACGGCCAAAGTCTATGCAGCCTTAAACGCGCTGGCAACCTTATCAAAGAACGCCAGTACGCGCTGCTTGATTAACGCCATAAAACCCAAATCCTCGTGCGGGTTCCACATATGGTTAATCTGTCCAATGTTGTTCTTTTGGATCACGCCCAACTAGCCCATGCTGGAATTTTTTTAAAAGTATACGATTCGCTAGTTGTTGGATATGGAAACAGGAGCATTGATTCATGCGCGGTTACCGCACCGCCACATATGCGGCAAACTCCTGTCGATGCGCCGTTGTTTTGGAAGGGATGAGCTAGGTGGCGGCTTTCTATGTCTCGATAACAAAGCCCGCCATGATCCACAATGCGTTGCTGTGCTTTTGGCGTAAGGCAATCCCATGGTACATCGCGGGGGATAGTTGTTCCCGCCCAATAACTCAATGGTTTATCTTGCCTAAATAGCACGGAAATAATCGGCAGCGCGGGAAGCGAACCAAACAACGCAGCAAAGAATTCGCGACGATTCATCAGTCCTTTTGCGCTAGCCAGTTCTGCGCAGAGTTGCGGTTCTGGTACACAGCAAAAACCACACCTTCGCCCTTGTATGCAGCTACGGCGGCTTGCAGGCTCACGGCAGGGCAGTTGTGCGTCTCGATTTCGTCTTTAAGGTTGCGGCTTACAAATGTATAGATGAATTGTTTTGGCATGATTTCTCCTAACCACTATACCCGCTAGTCATAACTTGTGGCCCCATATCGGAACTTGGGTCTGTAGTTCCCGGAGGCGGCGAACTAATGCTGCCGTTGCCCATGGTTGCGGATCGACCTACGGTATTGCCGGAACCCACGATACCCTGCTGTGGACGAGTAGCGGGTTTGGATGCTGGTCCGAAAAAACCGGGGTTCGAGGAATACGAGTTTGGCGTAGCTAACGGCTCTAATCCTTTTGGGTTGTCGGCAGATAAATCGCTGAACTGCTTGTATGGTTCACACATGATTATGCCCTTGTATCGCAAAGTCGGCGTAGGTTGCGCCGTGCCATTCTAGTTCGGTAATGCGTTCACGCAGTTTTTCGTTTTCTGCCAACGCATAATATCTACGCTGATTGTGATTTTGTTCTTTTATTGTGGCCCAACGGACGTTTCCCTTTTCGTAATGTCCATCATTGTTGATTCGATCTAGAGAGTATTCAAGAGATGGCCGATGACCAACGTGGTCCAAAAATTCTTCAAATGAATCAAATTTAAACCGTATTCCTCTCCCGCCATAACTTTCCCAGCATCGTGCATTCGGATTATTGCAGCGGTTTTTGGCGGCAGCGTAGCTTCTGTATTCTGGGCCACCACTTTTGCCGTGAGTTACGACGTTTTTCATTACCCACTCCTTCTGGATACAATTACAACTTTTGGTTTTTCCGCTTTTTAAATCTCCAGCAAATACCGTAGTAACGGTTCCGCATTCGCATTGACAAGACCAAACAATCTTCCTACATTTAGCCCTACCAGCACACCAAAGCGCCAGCAGTTTACCGAATTTTTTACCAGACAAATCCTCCATGTTGGCAAACATATGCTTGCCTCTTGGATAGCCTCTCTTCATGCACCACTCGTCGGTTTAACGTTGGAGGGCACTCCGAACTTCGTATCCTCTTCCTTGGCTTCCGCAAGTATGTCATTGTAAATAGCTTCCGCCCCATACTGCCAGTCACAGGCCCGGCGAAGGTAGTTGTCGTATTGGGCGGCGGCGTTTCCTTGCCCACCCGGAGTTCCGCGTTTCTGTACGATATCCATTTACTTTTCTCCTAGCGAAGCAAGCCTTTTGGCTAGTTCTGGGGTTATTTGCGATTCTGTCGCTGTTCCCGATTCCGGTTCTTGCTTCTTTTTCCTACGCTCGTTGATGGCCAAGAATCTCTGCTTCTTTCGCAGAATGTCTAGCTCAAGAAGATATTTTATGCTAGTCTTGCGTTCCTCCGCTGAGGCCTCGCGCTTGCCGCTGGCAATGTCCCTAGCTAGAGATTCAGCAAAGGTAATAGCATCGCCGCGTTCTTTTCTTGCGTTGTGCGCTGGTTGAATCTTTACTACGTTAGTTTCCGCCAACCTTAACACCATCCTTGACAATATAATCAGCCGCGCCTAGATAAAATCTCGACGGGTGATCGTAGTTAAAAAGTTTGCGCACAATTGGAATGCTTGGGTTGTGCCGAATGCTACCAGACTCGAATTCTCTTTGTCCTTGCGAGCACCCCGTATCGCCACAGGACGCCATGGAGTCGCCAAATCGGGTATCGGAACACGCCATGGGTTGACCACACTCCCCGCAATGCAGCTTGCCGTCTTTGTAAACTGGATTCTTCATAACTTCTCTGTGGCTATAATCTTAATCCAATAGTGGACATCAGCGCCAATCCATCCGTACTGCGCGGTAACAAACTGGTCGCCAGTAGTTGGGGAATAGATAAGCCATTGCTGGTGTCCATCACCACAAGTCGGGCACGGTACGCTGCTAAATACTTGACCACTAGCCAGCTTAGGAGTGGCAATAAAGCATTCCCCTTGAATTGTATGGTCACATTTAACATCTAGGCGAATTGCGTCGCCCTTGTTGGAGCCTACGTTTACCGATAACCCCCAGCCGCCATGGTTGGTAATCTTAATCGTTGCGGAGTTGAATGTTGCTTGAGCAACGCAAAGAGTAGAAAACAATGCGATGTTGATTAGGTGTTTCAATGGATTCCTATGTTGGGGCCAACTCCAATGTTTGTGCCAACCGCACCGCCAACCACTACAGGGTTAAGTGGATAAACGCAAGTAAACGGCGCTGGCCCCACCCCGCTTCCATCTGGGGGAATTGCCATGACCGACAACGCACACTGCATAGCCGGATTCGGGTTTACTAATCCAGCCCATCCGGTACCAGACCCAGAACCAGCACATTGCCCCGCGTTAAGTGCTGGTGCTCCGTTGTATTTGCCGACCGTGTTTAGTGTTCCGGCGCACTGAATTATTGTACCGCCAGAAATGTCGGGACCGATTAGGGGCCAGGGGTCGGATGCACGGAAGAATGCTGGTTTAGATGTGTACACCATCGAAGCAGGAAACACGTCCTCACCAATAGCCGTGTCGCCATAAATGGGGACTCCGCTTGGATATATGCTAGCCCCGGTCGGAGCCTCAGAGACGCTGTTGCAGTTACCCGCGCTAGCCCAGTTCGTGTCAAGCGCGTTCCCGCAGAAGCGCGTCGCCGCCGTAACGGAATTGTAATTGCCGAAATAAATAGAAGTTGAATCGGTCTTGTTGTCCACGGGTGGCCCGCCACCGGGAGACTCGCCAAGGTTGTCCACGTAAGTTGCGCCACCGTTGGTAAGCTTGTAATGTGTATGGTATCCGGGGGTGCCATATACGCCCGCAATGTCATTGTAGTAACGAGCAAAGGCAAAGTTTTCCAGCGAATTCGTAAACGCATTTAGCGGCGTAGCCGGAAGCGAATCCCACCCAGTCAGGAAATTACGGAATCCGGTAACCATGTCACACGTCCCATGGATGTCGTCGCAACTAATCTGATTACCAATATTCCCCTCGAAATAATCATAATAGTCTCCAGCGTGCTCCAACATCGCAGCAACCAATCCATTGCCAGCGGCGTTTGGGCTTGTTCCTACGATGAAGTTGTAGGCCAGTACCGTGCCCGATGAGCTTCCGTCGTTTATAAACGTCGTCTGGTGGATAATATTGTTGGCGATCAGATTGTTACCCGCAAGTTGCTGCCGTATTCCATAGCACGCAGGCTGCGTACCCGTGCATTGAAAAATGTAATTGCTTTCAAAGACGGAATTGGTCGTGCCATTCATGTTGATGGCGGAAATCTTCGTCTTGACCGTTCGCACGCCAGTCACCCAGCAGTGATAGCAGTAAGAGAACTCGATGCCGTAGTTCGGAGCCGTAGCGTTAGTCGTATCCAGTGACAGGTTCTCGATTCCTGCCTGAACAAGCGGTTGCACGATCCAGACTTGAAGATTACTTAATGCCGACCAGTTGCCTGCCAGAATCGGTGGAAAGATTGTGTAGACACTTCCGTTAACGGCAGTCGCGGTATGAATCTCCAGTTCATCGCGCTCCGCACGGCTACCGGCATCCGGCCCGTCCGCCGAGCATCCCGCGCCCGCCGAGTAGATGTCGCTGCAGACAAACCAGTTGCCGTTATCTATGTTTCCTCCCCCTGCGACCGTTCCACAATTCGTGCCGCTGTAATTAGTATTGCAGCCATCAAGGAATAGTAGAGTTGGAGTTGTCGTACTGATTGACGCTGGACAGTTGCCGCTAAGGTTGGCGAGAGTTAACGTGGTCGCACCCTGAACCGGGCTTCCGGTAACAGTACATTTATTGGCGGGAGAGGAGAACGATGTAGTGTCGCTTGAGATTGCACAGATAAAAGCGGTCGCGCCTCCGCCTTGGCATCCGGCTGCGCTGGTTCCGCTATGTATCAAGAATGTGCTGTTCGCTCCCGAACCGCGCAAGACCACGTTTCCGGTAGTCGGAAACAATATTTGCCCATCGAGGGTAAACGTCCCCGCCCCGAGTAGTACATACTGGTTCGCGGTGCATCCGGCGAGTGCCGTGGTGATGGTACTAGCATTACCCGTGTAGGCCGCGATAGTCGCCCCGCACTGTGTCCACGAGGTATCTCGTGGAGCGTCTCCAGGGAATCCAGATTGCGTCCAGTCCGCTCCTCGTGGATAAGTCAGCACTCCATTCCACTCAGGGATCGGATTGAGGATCATCTGTAGAAACTGAGCGCCAGTGCAGGTCGTTGAGGCCGAACTGGTGCATTGCTCTAGGTCGGTATGCTGGACGTGAGCCGCCGATGTAGCCGCACCGTTAATATCTCCCCACTCCCATCCGGTAGGCTGACAACCGGCACTACAGGCCGTTCCGGGGGTTCCGCCTGTGGATTTGTAGGCAAACCCATAAAAGGTAGTATTGTCTGGGCTGGTTAGGGCGATGATTGTGCAACCAGCATTTACGGCGTCGGTAATGGTAGTGATCGTTCCGGCGCACGCCCCCTTGAATTGGAAATATCGCCAGACTCGTATCCATGTAGCTACCGGAAAGGTAATTTTGCAATCACCGGCTGGCCAGCTATTTTGGCCGCACGTCCCTTCAAGGTTGTAGGCCATCTTCCCAGACACGCCAGGGTTGGTCATATTTGATAGAGCGGATACGCCAATGCCTGTTAGCGTCTCGTCGTCAAAGGTGCCAGTTGTGTTGAATACCTGCGAAACACAGGTTAAATCCCGTGCCCAAGCAACCTGCGTACCGGACATCGAGGGAAGCTCAAACGACATCAAGACTTGCGGAGTACCGCCTCCGACTGAAGTGTTGTAGTCAACCAGTTTAGCTTGCGAACCACCTGCATCTGTTGTTGGGAGCGCCCCACAAAGAGACGAGGCTTGCGTAACTACTGTCAATGCCCCGTTTGACGCATTGTTGGTCCCAATCTGGACTGCATTCGATGAGGTAATCGCGTCACCGCTGCTGCCGTTATTGCCTGTTCGGAAACCATACCAACTATTTGAAAACCCGGCTCGCGATGCCGCAACCACGGAGCCATTGGTAGCGTTGGCCGCGTTCATTTCAGTCAGACCTTGGCCGAAACACAATCGCGCACCAAGCATTAGGAGCACAAGAAGACATCTACGCATTTATGGTCCTAACGGGAAGGTTCCCGAGATAAAATTAACTTCAACGTCGTCTATCCAAATGTTGTGGCCTGCTGACTGGCTTTCACCGCCTGAAATACCTATTTGGACCGAGACGAACGGATTGTTACCGGATTCCGATGAGCAGGTAGCCGTGGAACCGACCTGCGCCCCGGTAGTGTCGTATATAGACAGGGAATCAAGAGCGCAGTTAGTTCCCGGAGTACACGCACCGGCATTTGTAACCCCTTGCATCGTGAGCCAATAAACCGTGTTGGTTGCTATGGGGATGTTTACCGCAGAACCAGCGAATCTGCACTCTAGCCCTATGGTCAACGCGGAGCCACTCAGATCGTGAATCTGTGGATTGACCGCATCGCTTGCACCCTGTAGGAGTTGCCCGAGTGAATAAGCATTGCTTACGGATTCATTCTGCGGGATGTCGGTTTTGATCCAATAGCCCACCGATACCGTGTTGACGCTTTGAGGAAGCGACCATTGAATGTAATCTCCTGCCGTTCCTGTGGCGTACTGAAAACCAAGGCTTCCTGAACCCGTGTAGGAGGTCGCTCCTATTTGCTGATTCGTTAATAAATTATGCAGTTGCCCGGAGGTTGATCCGGTAATCGACGCACCAGGATTATGAACTACCCATGTCGCAGGTCCAGAAAGAGTAGCCCCGCCCGCTGGCCCGTGTATCGAACTTGTGAGGGCTGCGACTGTAGGAGCGACTGTATTTGTTAGCCCCTCAAAGTCGATCAAGTCGTTCGCTGAGCCTTGCGCTGCGGATTTAGAGAGACACACTATTGCCGCACTATAGAAGTTGGCAGTATTTTGCGTCATTGTTGCCGTCTGGACTCCGCTCAATCCCGTGACGGTATTTATGTGCTCTGAGGCTCCGACGAAATTTCCGGCACCAAACGTGTACTTGGCGTCAAGGGTGTAACCGGCCCCTGCCGCTATGGTTATAAAATTAGTCATCTGGTCCATCGACGCAACGCAATATTCCGTAGACGAACCCACCGCGAAGGTGGTTGAAACGCTCATCGTGGTCGTGGAACCAATCCCTCCGCCTGTCACATCGGCGGTGTTGACGTTGGCGAGTTCATACACCCCGGCTCCCAGAAAGCTACTCGATCCTGGGCATGTGATAGTAAATGAATTGCTGGTGCCGACGTTTTCCGCCACGTACACGGCTGCCCAATTTGGGTTTGTTCCCGGTTGATTCTGTTGCTGCCAGAGCATGAACGTATCCCCTGCTCCCGTAACCGAGGTACATTGGCTTCCGTTGGAAAAAGTCATAAAGACTAGCGTACTGCCAGCGGTCGGAGCCTGTGCTGTGAAAGTGCATGTGACTGGAGAGCTGGCTCCCGTGCAGGCGTTGGTCTGTATCAGGGCAGGGACAGCCACACTTGGCGTTCCGTTGATATATCCGTTTGGGCCAATATAACCCTTCGGCCCGATATAGCCTTGCGCTACGAGCAGTACCGATGCCGCGAGGATCACCGCGATATGGAGCCAAACGTGTTTCATCGTTCCTTACCGGGCGGCAATTTGTTGATACCCGAAAAAGTCTACGGTCTCAATATCCGCGACTGATCCACCAGTTTCAACTATACTGAACCACGGAGAGAGGACGACTGTTGGCGGGGTAGCGGTTACCGTGCAGCCAGCCGCGCAAACCGTAATCGTTGATACTGCTGGCGTAGTCACGTCCTGTACCTTGAGCACGATGTTGCCAACCGTTCCGCTGCTCATCGTGACATGCAAGTAATCGGCGGCGGTCGGCGTGATCGTCGTGGCCCCGCAGGTTTCGGACGACGCCGAATCGGAGCACAAGTTGATGAACGTGTCGGTGCCTTGCAGGAAGCGGATGTAAACGCCGTTGGTCGGAATCGCCGTCGCGGAATCTACCGTCGCGAATCCAACGCGATAGCTTCCCGTGGCGATCTGGTTGACTTCAAATATCCATTCCGCCTGCCAGTTGGTTGAGTTGCCTGGGAATAGAGTTCCAACCGCGTTCCCGAGTGAGATTCCAACGCCGTTGGTAGCAGTCGTGTTCGTGGTCAACGTAATCAAGCATGGATGGTTGGCGACCGATGCCACGGCAGCGACGGGGTTCGTGCCAGCCACGATGACCGTCTTATCCCATCCCAGTTGACCAATGGTCGCCGTTACCGATGGCGTGTTGCCGCAAAAGTCATCCAAGAGATTGACGTTGGGCTGGATGAACTGTCCGTTAGCTCCTGGAACGGGCGACATGTTCTGCGCCGATGCCGGGTGGCGACCAACAACTAGCAAACTAGTTAATGCCACGCCAACAACCATTGCTAAAATAAGTTTCTTCATTCTAGTTCTCCTGATTTAAAGTGCATGACGCATTCGCCAGCACGGTGATTGCGTTCGTTCCGTTTGCCGCTGTTTGCAATGTCAGCGGTATACCAGAGGCGGTTGAGCCGTTTTGAATCTGCGCCCATACATGCTGAACCGAAGTGGCTGCTACGCTCGCAGACGCTCCTGTCTTCGTACTGTACGCGGTTTGAGCCAACGTACTAATCTGACTCCAAATTCCCGCCGTACCAAGATCGCCTTCGGCTATAAGGCTATACGACGTAGCCGTGCCGGGGCCGCCTATGCAATATTGAATGGTCGCACTCGCTGCCAGCGTCATTGGGACTTCACAACGTAGCAAATAATTCTTATTCGCCGCAAGTGGCCAACTCATACCAGTAACATTGGTGCAGGTTGCGGAGGTCTGTGCGCCCATCGCTGCCGTAGTTACGCCGATACTTTTGTCGATAACTCCCGGAGGCCCATACTGCGTACCAACGGCAAGAGATTGAGTTGCGTTCGCGAAAGTAGCCGGTAGGGCCGTGGGGTTGAATATGCCAATGGCATTCAGCGGTGTCTGAATTACTGGCGACCCAGTAGCCACAACGACCTGAATAGTGTTAATCGTCATTCCCGCAGGTCCGGTGTACGCCAATGTCTTAGCGTTGTCGGTTAACAAGGACGCCGCTAGTTGTCCAGCGGTGCCGTTGGCCTTGGGAATGATATTCGCCGCGATGACCGTCGTTTCTGCTAGTCCACATCCAACATTTGTGGCGTTCGCCCAAAACTCCAAGCAGTGACTTGTGGAGTCGGCTACAAGCCCATCTGTGCTGGCTCCAATGCTCGCTGGTTCCGTACCCTCTGTACCAAAGATTGCGAAGCCGGTACCTGGAGTCGTAACCGTTGGAGCGGTGCCAAGCTTCAAGAGTCCAGTCGGCGTGAAAGCGGCCACGATAGTCTGACCGGAGATCGCCCCGGCCACAACCGTTGCCCCGGTTCCAATGTCAAGCAAATCGCCTTGGGTTGTGGTGCCGTTAATGTTGACCGTGGTCTGTCCCGTGGAAGTGCCAGGAGAGTTAAATATCGCCGTAATAGAAGTATTGTTGTTGCTTGAGTTCGTGTTACGAAATTCTATCGGTGCGGACAGGTTAACCGTAGATGTTCCTGAAAGTATTGTGCCGCCTACAACGGCAGGCAGTTGCACGCTTGGCGCACTCGTGGACGCACTCATGTTGAGTGTCATCGCCGCCGCGCCAGCGTTAGTCGTATCTTTGCGAACCACGTTGGAAGAAAGGAACCCAGAGTCGTGTAGTAGAACTTTACTAGAGGCTACCGAAGCATCTATCACATCTCCGGTTACGGGAACAGACGCCGTGGGGAATATACCAAAGATCGAGTCCGCACCGCTGTTTCCGTGGTAGTTGCTGTTGGTTGTGTCGTAGTCAATAACTCCCGCTGCCGTAGCTGTGTTCGTGGTCGTCGATGGCACCTTGAATGCTGCCGTTCCGGTTGCAGCACTAAGATCAAATATCGTGGTCGATATCCCGCTAAACGTGTGGGTAGCGTAGGTCAGATCAGCCGCACCCGTCAGTGCCGCGCCAGAACCGCCAGAAATCGCTACCTGTCCAGATGTTGCGCTCTCAATCGCGCATGTAGCGTTTAGGGCGCAACTTTGGCCATTGACCGTTGTTGCCCCAGAACCCGGAAGATCGCCCACAACGATTGCCGAGAAGTTCCCGATGCCGCCAGTAGCAGTGGCGTGAAGAACGTGGGAAGTCGTGGTATCTGAGTTACCGCCTAGCACGTTGGTTGTCGTGTTTGGAAAAGTCAGCGTAACCGCGCCGCTAGACGCCGGATAGCTAGATGTTGTGATGTTGGCCCCGGTGCCGGTTAGAATCTGATTCGTTGTGGCGTTTATGCTGGCCGCACCGCTAGCCGCCACGGAAAACTCCTTGGTGCCACCAGTAAGCGTTCCGTTAGTAACCGTTGATCCAGCGTATAGCCTGAATAAATCCCCTGTGCCAGAAACACTATTCGCCACTAAGCCGATACATCCAGTAGATGTTCCGGCGCAATTAGAAATCAACCCAACGCTCGCGTTATTATTGGTTGAGTTTGTGTCTTGGATTACGATGTACGAAGTCAGTGTAGCCGTTTCAACTCCATTAAAAGTGTAATTGTCTCCAGCGCCGGATTCCGAACGGGTAACTTGCGCAGTGGAACCAGTCACGGCATCGAGAGAAGGAGCGCCAGCGGTTGTGGGGATTGTTACTCCGGGGCTGAATTGAATAAGTGGAAGCGTAGTAGACGCGGTGGCCGTTACCCCGTCAGGAAGCGTCCACGCCCCAGAAGTAGCAATAACAATTCCAACCGTTTCACCTTGGGCGTTGGTACAAGTTGCCGTACCACCTGAGTCGGTAACTTTTCCACCTGTACCAGAAGCACATACGGTGTGGTTAAGAGTTACCGCCGCGCTAGCATTAACGAAAGTCTGTCCTTCCCCAAACAGAGTAACAACGGTATTTGAGTTGACCGCCTCCGCTACTCCCAAAATATTGTTAGGAGATGCGCCGCAATCGTTAACCGTCATAGCTGAACCAGTGCCACACTGTAGGTTCCAAAGGGTTGAAGTTCCGCCGCCCTTAACGTAGTTAATTCCAGCAATAAACGGTCCCTGTAGTCCCTGTGTTGCTCCCGTGCTAGCCCCGGCAAGTAATTCAATTCCTCCAGCTTGACTGGCGGCGTTTGTAGCAGCATTGTTACCACCGCGGATAAGCGTGCCGCCGCCCTGTGAAGTAGCTCCGCCTGCCCCGGTTTCGTCGGCCCCACGTAGTGTTAATCCTCCAAGGATAGAGTTTGCAGAGGCATCGCCGCCACCCTGAATTGTGGAAGTTTGGGTTGTCGTCGAGTTGCTGAGTGTATTGCTAGATTCTAGAAAGTCCGAGTTAACCGTGTTTCCGTTGGTGTCAAATTTCGTAACGCGGTTAAGGTTAACTGTTCCGGTAGACAACTGAAGTAACGCCCCGGTTCCCTGTTCTCCGGTAACCCCAGAAATAGACAGGGTATTGGTGCTCAGCGTAAGCGGAGAGGTAAAGGTAGCCGTTAGATCGCTAACCGCTGGTTGGGCACAAGTAAATACGCCAGCAGTTGAAAGTACGTCCATCCACTGGTGGGCAGAACAAGTCTTGGCTACGGAGGTTGTACCAATAGTTGCGGCGTTACCAATTTCGTGGACTCTTAAATCGGTAGAGTCGAACCAAATCAAAGTACCAGATGCGGGAGCACTTGGTGCCGCGCTAGACGGTAGAGAGATTTCTCCCGTACCCGGAACGGTTGCCGAACCAGAGGCAAATCCTGCGGCAAACAAGTTCCCCGTAGCTCCACACGCCCCACCGCTGCTTACGTCTACCTGTCCAGCCGCACCACGGCAAAGCCCAGTATCCGCCGCGCCGGAACCGTTGGTCCAGATAATCGAGCTACCAAGATAGAGATTTCTCCAACGAAGCGAGGCGGAACCAAGGTCAAGACCATTATCTACGCCAGCACCGGGAATCAATGAAGCGTTTACAGCTACACCTGAAAGATTACTAAGGGCTTGGTTTGCTCCAGACGCACCAGAGTTTAACTGTTGTACCCAAGTATTACCGGCGTAGCACTCATTTAAACTTTGACCATGGGTTTGGTCGGTAGCAAAATACAAATCCCCTGCGGTACACGTCGCGGGAATGTTGGCAATGAGTCCGGTCTGCACAACGCCGGTATGCGTGGCTAGGCGGAAGTTAATAGCGCCGGTAGCGGTTACGTTTCCCGTTGCGGCGGATAGACTGTAGGTTGCGGAACCTCCAGCATATCCGGCCAAGGTTCCGTTGTAAAGATTGGTACCCTTGGTCATGTCCACGGAGTTTAGGTTGTTAAACGCGCTCTCGTTTCCATCTAAAAAGTAGAAACCAATGCCATTTCCGTTGTGAGCGCAGGTCATGGTATTGCCGTTAACGTCATCCTTGACAGCGTTCATTACCGCAGTGTTGTTGCAAATAGAATTATAAAATTGTAGCGTTCCCTGAAAGGTTGAACCAATATGCAAAACGTTTGTACACGGAGCGGCAGATGGACACCCGTTAATTTCGTGTAGCGAAACTGGTCCGGTAACGCCGGTTCCCGGTGGAGCAGCGTTAACCGAGTCAACCAATATACCGTCTGCCGTAGTGGTACAAGAAACTGGGCCGGGGCTACCAGATTGGCATCCTTCCATATGTAGTTCGTGTAGATCAAAACCCCCCATCTGGAAAGTAGAAAGCACCCTGTCTGGCACGTTGGTAACGTGGAACAATCCAGATGTTTGCTTTGTCCCGTTGCAGTGGTTGCCGTTATTGGTTACGCGACGCACTTCTGTTCCGGTGCCATACATTTCAAATGGAACCACGCCAGACGCCGAGCAGTTGGCGTCGGACGAATACCCTACGTTAAGGTTTTCATATGGACCGCTGTTTACTGGCATGTTTAATAAGAAACCAATAGCGCAATTTTGGATTGTTACATCCTTAGCCCAAGAGTTTTCCTGCCCCCATAAATCCTCGAATCCGATAGCCTCAATAGCGCTGCCGCAACCAATAAACGACCCCTGTAGGCGAGAAAAGAAATTTGACGTTCCGCTTAGCGTTCCACTGTTGATTCCGGTATTGTCGCCAAGCTCAACTACGGGATGGCGCAAGTTAACGGCTTGTGCAGTGGGGCCAATTGCCAGTGCTGGCTGAATGTTGACGGTTATGGTTCCCGGAGACGGCAGTGAATAGAACTGCGAATTAAGCGTTCCCGTATTTGGTAGTGTGCTACCCGCGCAAGGAGCGCCGGTGCCGGTACATTTGGTAACGTAATATACGGTTCCATCTCCAGCAATGAATAAGCGGTCGCCGGGAGCGATTAAAATGTTTTCCCCGCCGCCAGCCTTGGTTAAGCTAACCGTTGTTTGTGTGCTGGTTCCGGTCGCGGTAATAGCTCCCGTACCGGGGAAGCTGGAAGAATTCAGGATCATGGTTCCATTGTTTCCAGCGCCACCGCCATTTTGTCCAACAAGGTTTTCTACGACACCGATAACCTGCTGGAAGTTGCCGATATTAAAGCCAAGGTCGGTCTGTAGCGCATCGCCTCCATCTAGAAGCCAGTTACCTTGTGGTTGGTCAATGTTGGTGGTTGTGCAGTTTTGTACCGTAGTTCCATGCTCACCGCGAGAGTCTACAGACTGAAATCCGAGGCCAGCCGTTTGTAGTGCCGCCTCTATGTTGTTATAGCGAATACATAGATTGGCTCCTGCGCTTGGATCATCGCGAGTGTCAGACAACTGCTTTGTCTGTGCAACATAAGTTGTTCCTGCTCCAGATGCTACCGGCACCTGTCCTTGAGCCGAAGCGTTTGGCAATGTAGCGCTTGCGCATACCCATGCAGAACCGTTCCACTGAAGCACCTGAAGCGAACTGCATGTACCCGTTAGGCCAATAGAACCGGCCCCGCTTAGGGTAATTGGAAACGTATTACTTAATAGCGAAGAAACATCGGTTCCGGTAGCAATGCTTGGAACGCCCGTGCCTGTAGTGTTTTTTAGGATTCCGGTTGCAAGTCCAGCTAGCGAAACGCCATTTAGTCCAGAGTTGGTCATTACGCCAGCGTTGGTAATGCTTGAGTCGCCAGATAGGGCAACATCTGCTGGCAGGTTGCTACCACTGCCAATGTAAAGGTGGGCGCTGGTTAAAGCGGCAGCGATTGGTTGGGCGCTACCATTTGTACCGAGAATCTTGGCGGAAGTTGGCACGGTGGTGCCGTTAATGGCGGTGGTGGTCGTCGCGCAACTTCCGGCAGCCGTCGTTGTGTCTCCCGTTAACGCTGGTGCTTGGCCACAAGACAACGAGCCAGACAGGTTGGTAAACGCTGGCTGGGCCTGAGTAAATAAACCCGTAGTTTGTGAGTAAGAAGTCAGAAAGTTGTTAATCGCAGCGCCAAGAGTTTGCGGCCATGTTAGCGTGGTTCCATTAGAACCAAACACCGGCAAGTGGTTGGTCGTGTTGAAGGCTATAACTGCGTCGGTAGTCGGAGCCGCGCCTGCCGCATTTGGAAGCACGATTCCAGCCGTGACAGAAGCGGCGGCAGCGTTAAAAATACCAGTAGAGCCAAGGGTGGTCGTGTGGCCGGAATATTGCAAGTCGGTTAGCGTGGTTCCAGCAAACGTGCCGGTAGAGTTGAACTGAAACGAAGCGCTCGATCCACCCGGAGCCGAACCGGCACCGCCGCAAACTCCGCCAGAGTCTTGGATTACCGTAGACGAGGCAAACGACACGCAGTGACCAACGGTAATAGCGCCGGTAGTTGAAATGGTACCGCCACCGCTAATTTGTGCCAGTGCAGCGCATTGCAATACAAGCAAAGCCGCAAGTACGTTAAATGTACGCTTCAGCATTGATTACCCCGCCACTCTACCGGGTGCAAACGACACGGAATATTCACAAAAAACCTGCACAGATTGAGCAGCGTTAATGTTTATATTCAAATCAAAACCAACCCCGCTGCTAGAATTACGGGTCGTCTCAAATAGAAATCCCGGAGGGGTTGCGCGTTCTGTCCAGTTTCCGGGAACGGCTGGAATGTAGAACGGTCCTGCAAGGTTACTAAAGTTGGAATCTTGCCATGTAACCAGTAACGGATTTACAGCGTTCTGGTTCTGGACGTTAAAGCTGTGGATGCGAACCACGGAACCTCTTTGCTGTCCGTGGAGCGCCGCTTCAGAAATAAGCGCATAGGGGTTTTCAACGATTTCAGTGATACCGCTTCCGCTGACCGTTACGTTAGCTGACTGGATAAAGGGGGCCATGATTCCTCTTTCCCTTCGGTTTTTTCATAATCGCGCTGAATGGTTAACGTAAGCAGGCTAACCGCAAGCATTAACTTGCCAAATTTTTCTTCTACGTTTCCGCGAAATTCGGCGGAATCTTTCTGTAGGTCTGGGAGCCTAAAGCTTTCGTCGAATACCGATAAACGCTTTAAAACTTCAAAACATTCTTCAACCCTATTGCTAGTCCATGCAGCATTCCACGCTTCTTGCGCTATATCTTTTTGTTCTTTGTTTAGCTCTCGTTGTTCCGCCCACCGATTGAATGATCCAACGCGAGATAACTGCATCTTGGCTAGGCGACGAAAGCGCTGGAGACGTTCATTGCTTGGTAGCGCTTCGGCTGTAACCGTTTCCAAAACCTGCATTTAATTCACCATCCAATGTTGCATGAGGTTCGTAACTGGCTGCAATAAAGACGATTGTGCCTCGGTATCGTAGAAATGGGTCCGGCAGCGGTTTTCCTTAAAAGATGGAAACGGGCAAGCTTTCTCGCAACATTTTCCATCTACGATTACATCCACCCGCATCTTTGGGCCGAACTGATTACGGAATGAGCAAGTTCCAGAGTGGCCAAACGGACGCTTGCAGGGGCATGGCGGCAACTTCATCTTGCCGACTGATCTGCGAATACTTTCGGCGCATAGATTGAATTCTATGGCCGCATCCGCGAATGTGTTACCTGGGATGGAAACAAAGGAGCGAATGGCGGCTCTTTGGGAATCTGTTAAAGCGTGTGCGATATGACTTACCTCGCACACAAATATAAAGGTTTTGTCGGAAGATTTACTAGGCGAGTAAAAGGCTTACCCCCATCGCCGCATAGGTAACAGTATGCGCGGTACGGTGGGGGTATTATGAAATAAGATTTAAGCGGCTGGTTCTTGCTGCTCTTTGGCTTTGGCGATTTTTACCTTTACCGTTTCTTCTTCGTGAACGATGTCGATAATGACGCCGTTATGCTCGTAGTGCTCTTTCTTGTGTCGCTTCATTAGAGCCAGAAGTTGCGCCTTTTGCTCAACTTCCTCCGCCAATAAAGCCTGTCGTTGGTCGCGTGTTTCAGCGTAACCCTCGGCTGCGGTTTCTAGTTCGGTAATCGCCGCATCCTCCTGTCCCGGCAAGCGCGGCTGTTTTTGTTTTTTAGTAGACATTATTTCTTCTCCTGTACTCCGTTCTGGTTACGCAACATGTTGGCGATAAGTACATCCACGATACCGCCGCCATGCTCACCAGCGCCGGTAACGGTAATGTCAGGCACCAACTTTATGTGATTGTTGGCTAACGAGTTGGCAATCTGCACCGCTGCATAATTGCCAGACTCCATGGACTCGATCTTGAGTTTGATAACGTCGGCCTCGGCGGTACCAATCGCCTTAGTCTTTTCTGCCTCTGCGTTGCCAACCGTGGTAATCACGTTAGCGTCTGCCGTGGCGTTGATGGTTTTTGACTTCGCATCTCCCTCTGCCTTCTTGACGGCAGATTGGGCGTCGAAGTCTGCGATGGTAACTTTTCGTTCCGAAGCTACAACCGTGGCCTGCGTATCGGCCATGGCGCGAGCCTGTTGCAAATCTTTGCGGGTATCCTCGGTCATCTTCTGGGTTTCGTAAGTAACCTTTTCCTGTTCCGCAAGCTTGCGGTCGGTTAAGGTTTTCATTAGGTCTTGCGGAGGAGTAATGTCGCCAATAAGCGTGTCTACCGCGTTGACGTTGTATTCCGCCAATGCAGACCCAATAGATGTTTTGGCCTCTAACTGGCGAGTAGAGCGGTTCTTTAGGAAGTCGATTACATCCGATTTTTGGGCAGCGTTACGGAAGTAGTTTCCGATGGTCGGCTCAAGAACCTGTGTAACCAAGTTGAGCATATTGCCAAATCGAGCAATAACTTTTGGGGCATCGCTACATGCAATGTGGATGATCTGACTAACATCCAAGTTGAACGTGAAGCCATCGCCAGAGCGAACGGTAATAGTACAGAGATTCTCGTCTAGTTTGTGCGCTCCAGTTTCCGCGTTATCGGCCCAGTTAAGAACAATATTAGACGTTGGCACTAATTCGACGCGGCGGCAGTAGGGGTTTATGGGATACCGTCCTGGGTCTAGTGGGTCTGCCCAAACCCCTTTTTCGCCAGCGCTTACCAAGTTGCTATGCTTGAAAGATTCTCCACTTACGTCAACACCTTCTTTGCCAACGTAGGAGATAACCACGCCAACATTGGCAATCGGTACGTTGGTCATATCTACTGCTTCAACCGTAGCAAAGCGTGGGTTAATAAAGTATCGGCCTGCAAGAATGACTTGTTCTTGTAAACCCTTGGTGCCGCCACCGTTGAGGAATGTTTGGGGATTCTGAAACGAGTTGTGGCCAGATACTTCTTTGCCAGCAATGTCTCCGGTTGCTAGTGGCGCTCCTTCCTTGGTGGTTACAATTCCAACCTTGTTGTCCGCGATCTCGGTTACGGGAGCCGTGCTAACAGAAAATAGCGCGGTGTTGATTCGATAGGTACCGGGAGGAATAATCGCAATCTGTGGACCGCGCTCACCGCCAGTAGTCAAAAATGCCCTAGCGTCTTGGAATGAATTGCTAGCAACTTCTTTGCCCAAAACCCTACCACCAGACAGCGGCCTACCATCTCTTGCATCTACAACGCCCAATTGTCCCTTGTCGATGGTAATAAACTTTTGGAGTGTGACCGCATACTGCCACGGCCATAGGCGGAAATGGACTCCCGGTGCAAGCGTGTCGGCCTGCAATCCGGCTTCGCCGTTTAGGGCGATAATTGCGCCATCCGGCAAGGCTTTGTTTTTGCCAAACAAAACCCACTTCTTGTTAACGATGCCAATGGAGTCTTGGGGGATTACTATCATCCCAAACATTCGCAGGACCAACTTGTAGCAAGCGACCACAATTACCACGGCCAGAATTGGCCAGTATGTTGCAAATGCATCCAGTGTAGTTTTCATTTTTCCTCTCTCTTGAAATATGAATTGGGAAGGCCGAACTGACTCGTCTCAGCCTTTTTGGTTTATGTTCAACCCTCCCAAACTTGTTGCAAATGTCGTGTATATGACGGGGGCCGATAGCGTGCCTGCTATCAGCCCCCTAGCGATGATATGTATCGGTTTTCAAGACCGTTTATCGTCTAGTGTTCGCAGCTTGACATCAACATTCCGCAATCCCGAAGACTCTTACCCTGATTCGGTTGCTCTACCCACTGAGCTACCCCGGCATGTTTTTATGGGGCCGGGGGATGGATTTGAACCACCGCACACCGTTTCTATAGTCCTCGCATTGCTTGTGTCTTTACTGCCTGTTAACCTTCGGGATGAAAACCTGAGTGGATAGGGCGGGTACGTTTATCGCCTTCACCTGATTATAAGCCTAAGTCGCATCCTGAAGTTGGGTCAGCCATTTCTGGCCGTCCCGAAATCTAGGCAAAGAGTGGGTGGAAAATATAATCCAGCAACTTTTTGCCAATCTTGTTTCCGGCCACTTCAACTTCAACTTCGTTGGCCTTAGCCCTCGCCTTGCGAACGGCGCGTAGCAAAATATCACAACGGTCCAACAAGTCAGACTTAACTGCTGGAGTCAACATAGCCGACCACTCTTGTTCCTGAATAGTACCGACCGAAATATCGTCAGAGTAAACCTGGGTCTGTCGTGGGTGCTCTTTGGTTGCTGGAGCAAGTTCCAATACTTGCGGAACCTTTTTGGTGCGGTTTTTGGTGATTAGACGGGCTTGGTATATTCCTTTTTCTCGCTGCTCGTCTGGACGATAACCCCTTGCTGGATCAAGGGTTGGAATCGCGGCAACCAAATCCTGTACTTCTTTTACGCGCTTCTCTAGCTGTAACAAGGAAGTCGCAGGAACATCTTTGATTACCGTGTCTCCATCTTCGGTTACAACATCTGCCCTAGCCTGCGTATTGGCGATATCGACCTGATGAGAAACGTCTAGCGCCTTAGCTATTACGCCCGAAACCCAAGCTATTTCCTTCCCCGCGGTAGACTGAATATCGGATTGCGCCTCCTTAACGGGTTGCGCCCCTTCCGTGTTAGGAGTAAACGTGGTTAGCTTTTCCTCGAAAAGATGCCTCTTTTTGTGAAATGTTTCAATCAATTCTCCGCGCGTTTTATTTGCTTGCGAAGATAGATTGCTCTCAACTGCCAAAAGTTCGTGTAATTTCGCCATTTATTTTCTCTCCCTCAAACATGTAGATGCTAGACCACGGAAAAGGATTCGTCAAGGAAAATTTTACCGCAACACCTTGCAAACCTCGAAAGCCGTTCGTGCCGACATTCTAGTTTCGGTTTGGTCTACTCTCCAAACTATTCGCAAGAATAGCCACGCAAGCGACAAATAGGTTCTCCACTTGGGTTTTCGCCTGACTCGACATACCCCCATATACGCGAAACAATAATCACAATACAGATACGGGCACGTTGGTATCTCTATCGCATCTCGCTCTCGACAAAGCTCGCAAATCATATACGCCGACTCCCCTTTAACGAGTTACATCTTAGATGCGCAGCGCCGTTCATTGGCGCATAATTTTCGTCAACGATTCGGTCATCCCTGCTGGCCCCGCCCATGCCACGTGGCTTCGTGTGTTCAAATGTCATAGTTGCCCAATCGAGCGCTTCTCCGCATATACAGCACTTGGCTTTTTGGCGAAGATACATTGTGCGCATTCGGTATTTATATTCTTCGCGTCCCTTGGAGGTTGGCTGGCAAACCTCCCTGCCATCTGGATATTTACGAACAGCACCATCGCAAATAACTTCGTATCGCAGCGAGGATTTCTTAACCTTACGAATCCGTCTAAGCACTTAACTTTTTCTTCTCCGCCGCCTTGCGCCGCTTGTCTGCTTGCTGTAATTCCTCTGCATTGCCAGCCTCAAAGAAGATTACTAACGCATACAAAAACTTGGCCTCCGCCGATATAGATTTATCCGCATCGTGAAATTGCTCCATGTACAGCGCTCGCGCTTCTAAATCCTTAAACCGCGCGACAAGGCTAACCGGGTAGTTTCGCGCAAACAATACCGTGGCTTCTTTTTGCTCCTCGGGCGGCTTGCCCTTGTTCTTGGCGTTCTGTATGGCCTCCGCCCATTCTTCTGGAGAAGATTCCAGCGCAGTAGTTACTAAGTTGATTCTTTCCTCCGGCGGCACCTTGGCCAATTCCGCCGCCCGTTTATGCCCAATCGCGTTTACGGTTGCTTCGGTAAGCGCGTATTCGCCTTCGGTAAGCGAACCAATAAGCGCCAGTTCAAACAACTTAGTATGCGAAATTGAACCCATATTCGCCTTAGCGTAGGCTTCCCATGTACGAAACTCGCTACCCGTTGCAGGATCAAGCAATACTCTCCACAAAGACTTGTCCTTCATTTTACAGACAAGCTTGCTAAGCGCAGAAATGTTCTTCCTGAAAGACGCAATCAGTTCTTTGATTTCCGCGTCTAGTATCTTGGCTTCTGCAACTAAAAGTGTTTGGTCGGAAGGGAAAATTATCTCTGCTTTAATATGGGAACCCGCCTCATTGTAGATATGTTTACTAGGGATTTTTTTTCGATTCCAGTTAACCGCTCACGCACAATCGGTTTCGGATTGGAGAAGCTACAGCCACGGCGATGAAGAAAGGCGTTGTGTGCGCTTCCCTCCCAACCGCATCCGCACCGAAAAAATATGTCATCGCTGCTCGACAAGTTGTTCACAGAAGTTCTCCACAATTTCGCGCTTCTCTTCTGGGGTTTCTTGTGGCTCAATAGTGGAAATAAAATCGGCCAGTTGTTCTATGGTCATTTTACCGTCACAAACATGGTGATCGAAGCAATGGTAGACGACCGTCTGATTCTTTAATTTTTCTCCGCACAGCGGACAATTAGCACTAGCACCATCTGTCCATGGAAAGGTTTTCCTGAAAGCATCCCACGCGCTAAGGTCACGTTCGCAAGTAGCAGCATAGCCGTTTGTAGCGATATTCGCCATTCCCATAGCGCAAGTCCTTATATCCGCCATGGCCGGTTTATCGGTAATCAACAAGGCTCCCAACCTTATTGCTTCGCTAAGACGCATACAGGTTCCTCCATGTTGGTTTGTGGCGCTTCTTTTTCTGTCTCTTGGGGTTCGTTTTCTCGAATCCAGTCTACGGCCTGTTCTATGGTAGCCACTCCCTCTGCAACCATAATCGCCCACAAGCTGATAATGTCCTTCGCTTTAGCCTCGGTGTTGTTTCGGACAAACGAATATCGCTTAATCACGCCCGTGGCTTCCGATGGAAGCGATACAATTCTCTGCGTTTTTGGCACTGTAAACAATTTCATTATCCACGGATAACGTTGGGCGATTTCGTTTTCTTGGTCCGATGCCGTTACGAATCCGGCAGCAAGAAGGTCAACACCTTGCGCCTTCATGCCCATACCGAGAAGGCAGCCGCAGTTGCGGCCCATGTAAACGTCTCCACTGAGTTTTATCTGCGTACTACCCAACATTACCGACTCGCTTAATTTCATGGTTTACATTCCTCCTAGAATGGTGTGTTATCGTTAACTTCGTTCCGTTTTCGCCCTCGCGTGCTAGGCGCGTATTCGACTCGTTCTAGTTTAGTCCCACCGTCTGCGGTATTCAAGATTTTCCAGAAAAATCTTTCTGGTGGCAGGTCGGCTTTAATTTCGCAAAGGAATTCACGCACCCACTCAATTTCATCCTCTACGCGCACCCCCATAACAAACTCCCCCCACCCAGCAATAGCCCCCGCACCGCGAGCACTTTCTGTTAGGCTTGCGTCTTTGTCCTTGTTGGTATGGTGCAACAAACAAATCGGACAACCCGTACTGTCTTGGATGCGGTTAAGTGCGTCAACGATTTTTTGCATTTCAGTATTGTCGTTTTCCTCGGCTCCATGCATAACCCGCATTACGTCAAGAATAATGAATTCGCTCTGCTGCCGCTTTAGGTCGGCAATCAACGCGGCAACATCTTCTGGGCAGTCCAACATAATCTTCGGAGTCATACCCTTGGCGTTAATATAAAGCCAGCCATCCAAGTCTGATTTATTGAGATTGCGGTGAATGCAGTATTTCAACGCTCTGCGCTGAGTTAGGTTGTGGTGATCCTCGCGACTAACATACGCAACCTTGGTTCGCTTGGGAATAAAAAAGTCAAACCACTTTTGGCCGCTAGCTAGCGCAATAGCTAGGTCTAATCCTGCTGGACTCTTGCCAGCCTTTGGGCGACCAAGAAAAAGACCATTAGCTCCGCGCTCTACTAACCCTTCCACAATCCAATCAATGTATTCCGTAGCCGTTTCTAGAAATTGAGTTGCGCTCACGAACAGTGTTTGAGTCGGTTCTTCTGGTTTCCAAACTGGCGTCTGCTTGACTAATTTGATTAGGTCTTGCGCGGTATGTGTAGCAAGATAATCGGATACATCCTTTGCGTCTGGACAGGAAACAATCTTTACTCCATTGGCGTAACGATACACCGAATTCGCCACTTGTAGCGCGTGCGCAATACCAGGAGCATCGTTATCTTGAAAGATAACAACTTTTTTTCCGGTAAAAAATGGGGCGAACGAATCTTTCCACTTCCCGGCTCCGCGAGGAGATGTTGTAGCCGTGAATTTTCCGCTTTGGGTTCGCAGGATTGCGCGTAGGCTGTCGGCATCGCGTTCTCCCTCGGAACAAGCCACTTCTGCCGCACAAATAATCTCATCCAAATGGTACGGTACCATCTGTAAATCGCTAGTTTTGTACTCCCACGTCCCGTCGTCTTTCCTGTGCCGCTGAGTAAATCGCTTACCGGGATATCGAACGACTTGAAAGACTTCAATCCCATTGGCGTCTACGTAGGAGTAAATCGCTTCCGGTTCTTTTCCTGTGGATAGGTATAACTGCGGCTGCCCAACTATTTCAGCGATATTCTTTAGCGCGGTTTGCTTGTCGCAGGACGAGTATCGCTGCTCAAAATCCAGTATGCCTCCACCAATATTGCAGGCGTGACACTTCCAGATTCCCTTTTGTAGATTAACTGACAGGCTAGGATTGCTTTCGTGGTGAAAGCAGCATAGCGCCATGTGGCCGTGGCCGGACCTGCGGAGCCGGTTTTCGGCTAGGCGAGCCTCGAAATATTTAGTGAAATCCTTTTCTGCTAGGTCGGAAATTTTCATGTACTACTCGCACGTGTCTTGTATCGCCCTGCACGCCATGGCCGCAATCTGGACCAACTCCTTGCGCATTAACTGCTTATCGCGCAACTGTGGCTTTTTCATAACTTCCTGCCAGTATTCCTCTACCTCTTCCAAAATCACCGCATACGCTTCATGCGGGCTGGTCATGGCACCGTAACGCTTCACGGCGGTATCTAGTTCACTGGCTACGGCGGCTAGAATGTATTCGGCAGATAGCGTGGTACGTGATTTCATTTTGCCCTCCCAGTTTCTGGGTTACCAAAGTGGCGCGGCAACCCGTATTCATTGCTAAAATTGCACACGCAGCATTCAAATTCTTCACAAGTTTCGTCAATCGGTAACTGGTCCCAATCGTAGCACCAATGCCGAAACCTGCCAGTTAGAATGCGGCCATTCCAGTGCAAACTATCTTTCTGGAATTCAGAATCCCCCAAGGTCCACATTAACTAAAATCTCTTCTCTTTGCACAAGTTTTTCCCCAACTACTGTCGGCGTTGCCACCATAAGTTTTTTAATGGAATCTAAAACTGTTTCTTTTGGTTCCGGTTTTGGCTGCGAAGTTTCTGGGCGATAAACGTGTTGCGGTGCGTTGCCTTGTACTACATTGCTACAAATCGGCCAATCAGCAATGTTTGCGTAGTTTGCGTAATTGGACTGATTGTATACCCGTCCGGGATATACACCGGCCTGTGCAAGTCCACCAATTAAACCGCCCGCCACCTGTTGATACATCGGTCCTCCGTACATACGTTTAATGTACTTTCTTGGATTTCTTTGCTGTCGGTGCCGGTAGTGGTGGTATAGCTTTTTTCATGCGCCATGTGGCCACTTGGGATTCCAGTAATTCTGCTAAAAATCTATCGGTTTCCATGTCAAGTGCCGTTGCGCAAAGTTTAGCATCCCGCAAAAGTATTGGATTTAGATGAAGCGTAATGGTTGCTATTTTTTCTTGCATGGCGAGATTTTAGCATGGGATTAGTGGACGCCATAATTAAATTCGCGAATTTCTGACCGCGCGGTAAATATCGGGACAAACTCCCCGAATTCGTTGTATGCGTAAATCCCGCCACCAAACACAGCAAAACCAACATGGCCCCGTAAATATACGCATAAGCCTGCCCCCCCATCCCCTATCTCAACCCATGGACCGTTCGGCCATGCGATTCGTAGCGGACCGTGAATGCACGTTGCTGGCATGGCGATCCCGTGGTCCGTGATACCGCGTAGCGTATAAATACCGCCACCGTCTTGCCCAAGCGCGAACGCGGAAAGCAATACCATAATTGCCGCAATTTTCATGCTGACACCCCTTATTTCTTTGGTCGCTTAAATAAAACAGTACCGGTATCGCGGTAATCTGCGATCCAAATTCCTACCGCCTCCCAGCCGTCTTCGCCAAGTTTATCCATTTCCTTGTTGTCGAAATATGCGGTAGCTATTCGTGCGTCTGGATTCACCTTTTCAGACCTTGGCGTATAAAACGTATACTCCCATTTCACAGTACCCTCCGTTTCTTCTCTACCAGTGGACGCCCATATTCGTTCAGGGGGCCACTACGATAGCTCGTTAAAGTTGAGATTATTTTTCTTGGTCTAGCCGCTGGATTAATATTCTGCGAATCGGCATAGTTCCACAACCATTCGCGGAACTGTTCTACGGTTGGCTTTATGTTGCTATGCAAAAATTTGGATAGTGTTGCGCTATCGCTTACGTCCCACGTGGGTTCCACTTCTGGAACTAGGTATTTGCAACATTTTAGGAGCATTTCCTTGCATTGGATGAACGGAGTTCTTTCATCGTTCGACGATGGTAACAAAACCAAATTTTCCGCCGAAGGCGGAGGGTTATTACTTAGTCTTGTTAGTTGAGTCTTGTTAGTAGAAACGTCAGGAGGTATTAACGGAAACGTAGGATAGTATTCGATTGGTAAATCTGGGGAATGATTCTCCACGTTTCCTATTAACTTATTAGTTACCTTTTGGGTCTTTTTTACCGGCAAAACAGTGTAAATAGTTTTGGCCATACACCCCGCTCCATCGCGTCTGAATTCAATTAGTCCAGCATCAAGTAAAGCTTTAATGCTTTTGCGGACTGTTGGTATAGAAATCGACAGCTTTTCAGCAATTAAACACTGTGACGGGAAACATGTCCCAGTTTTATTGTCGGCGTGGCGGCAAAGCACAGCATAAACAGCCAAAGCCAATGCGCCTATTTTTTTAGAGTGTTGGTCGATAACCTCGTTGTCGATCCAGAGAAAATTTCCACGGACATCGCGAACCTCAAATACTTCATCTTCCTTTTCTTTCACGCACGCACACCATCCCAATGCGCCCAAAAAGGGCTAAGAATTTCACTCCGAACTTGTGTTGATTTTCCCAAGCTATCTAGAAGTTAGAAGGGGCGGGTGCAGGCTTGGGGTCTGCGAAGCCCGCCGCGCATCTAAATACTTCAGATGAGACTATAAACACACGCCAAAAGAAATTGCAAGCGGTTATTTGGTTTCCCCCAGAAGCCGCTCCACTAATTGCCGCGTAGAAACATGGAGAATAATTTTGTCTTTGTTTTTGGCGTACCACTCCCCCGCTTCCCACTTGCCAGTAATCGCGCGACCCGCCCCCATCCAATCGGCCACCATTTCACGGGTAAAATGTACCGGCATAAACAATGCGCGAGTGGTGCCGTTATCGTTTTTGAGTACCCAGTGTTGCCAGTGGTGCGGATTGAAGTGTTGGTGGTGTAGCCACGCATCGTCAAATCTGTCCTTTTTCCACTGTTTCCATGTATCGTTGGTCGGTGCGGTTCCATAGAAAAAATCTGCGTAGGGAAACCACTCACATGGCATAAATTTAGACCAGTCGTGAACAATCAACCGCCACAGCGGAGCGCCAGTTTTAAGCCCCGCAATAAACACGAACCACTTATGGCTGGCTAGGTATTTGGCGTATTTCCAATGCATTAAAACACACCCTCTTGCGACTCGTCCTCTGCGGCCAAAGATTCTATGCTTTGCCAAACCCTACCGTTAACATCGGTTGCAACCGAGTAATCCCATGAAAATTTCTTGCCAACGCCAGCCCTAAGTGAACCAAAAAAGGCTTCTTTAAAACACTGAAATGTGGCGTGAGGATCATGCTTCGGGTTGGCTTCAAGGTGTTTTACTTTGACCGTGCAAAACGGTTTACCGCTCTTGGTTTTAAGAGAATGCCCGTCTATGGAGTCCGTGTCGCTATAACTAGCGATTTCCGCCGTTATAGACCGCATGTTGGCCCCAAGCGGAAATGCCGTTTGGGTAGACGCAGGCTTAGCCGTTTCCTGCTCATTAGGGACCGCTGGTGAGTTAATTACCTTCTCGGTGGCCGCAAGTATGTCCGCAGGGATTGCGTCCTTTGTAATGGGGTCGCGTGCGAATTTAACCCCATCGACGTGGATAACGTCTTTGATTTGGAGTAACCCCTTGGTACCACGCTGGACCATAAACCCAGCCTTTTTACGTCCCTTGGCTTGTAAAACTGCGCGGAACAAGTGTTGGTCGTAGACATATAGCAGCGTATCCCCGATACACTTAATCCGATAGTATGGTGCGCCTATATGCCTCTTTTCCTCTGGAAGTGTCTTGTTTTCTGATAGTTGCTTTGGTGATAGGCGTGTTGTGCCAACTTCCGCATCCAATACGGCGGTTTCTAGTGGGGTAATTTCTGCCGCTGGTTTATCGGGTTTTGGCCTAGCGCGTTCGGGGTCGGTAGGCGCGGAGTCTCCGATAACTATGCCCTCTGTGGTTTCTATCTGTTGCGCGTTAAAAGTTGGGGTGCTAGCTTGAGCTACGCGATCTTCCACGCTTTGTTCGGAGAACCCCTCGTGGCCGTGTCCTCGATTTTGCTCCCTGCTAACTTCCAGCGTGCCGCGTTCTACTTCGCGGCGAGATTGTCTAGCCGGTTCGGTTTCGTCTTGCCGAATGGTTTCTAGCTCCGTTTCGTCCAAAAGGCCAAGGCCGACGATAGAAAGCGTAGCGCGGCGCTTTGCCTTCGTCTCCACTTTCATCATGGCGTTAGCCAAGTCAACACCCTTTAACCCCTGAATACTTAGAACTCCGGTAGCTACATCCGTGCGGCCCTCGCTATCGGTTACGTGGCACGTAGCAACGGCTATTCCATCTTCGATTTTCACGGAAAGACCGGTTACACTAACTCCATGAATCTTACGCAACTGGTCTGTAGCATCGCGCTTGGCATATAAAAGCAACTTGCCGTTAAGTAGCGTGTATTCAAAAGGTTTGGTTAGAGGATTTAAACCAACGCTTTTACAAACAGCGCGGTAATAGTTAATACGTTCTTCTGGCTTAAGTCCGGCTAGGTCGCCAAGGATTAAAGCCTTTTCGTAAGCCTCTACGGATGTTTGACCGATTGTTGCTAATGCTTCAGACATTTTTATCCTCTTTCGGTAATAGGTGTTTCCACGTTTGACCGCGAACTATAAAATCAATGGTTCCATTAACAACCCCGAATCTACGGGCCAGCCTGCGAACGCTAATTCCGGTTTTATATAGCTGGCGTATTTCCATAACCTCGGCATCAACCAGCTTGTGCATTGGATGGGCTTCGCCAAGAAAATGCGGGCCATTGCCACGGCCTTTACGGGCCATATCGGCAGCGTTGTCGGCATCTGTTCCTTGAAATAAATGAGAAAAACGCACACACGGCGGATTATCGCAATGGTGACAAACGTGTAGCGTGGGCATTTGTCCAGTTTCGATTAGCCACGCAACGCGATGGGCGTATGGCTTAACCCGATCCTCGAAAGCGGCCTTGAATCCTACTTGACCATAGCCTGCTGCCGTTCGCGAGCCGCGCCACTCCCAGCAATCACCATTTGGACCAAGGCCAAGAGATTTATCAACATTCTCCCAAAAATATTCGGCTAACGTTATTGGCGCGTAGCGATTGAAGCTATGTGTTCTTACCGCTGATAGGTTGGGCATTGGGTTGTCCTAGTATCGGTAGTTTATCATCAGCCACGCCGCTTAGATCACCAAAAAAAGTGCTTCTCGGATGCTTGAAGTATGGGCAAATTGGCGCATACTGGCACCACTTGGATGAACACCACCAGTCGGTTTCTCGTGCGGGCACAAATACGCCCTGCTGAATTGAAGAAACGGCGTTGGCTATTCGGTTGAGATATACGTCGATATCTTCTGGCTTACGAAAAGAGCTTAACAGTTGCGGCTTGACTCCACTTTTTAGGTCTACCAATACATCTAATCCAACTGCGTCGGGTAGCCTACCGTCAATCACCATGGACGACATGCAATAACTTGTAAGCTGATCGTCCGAGTCTACGTCGGCCTGATTCTTGGATTTTTTACTAGTTTTTAAATCCCTAATCTTAAACGGCTTGGATGTGTCAAGTTTCTCCTTGTCGCCGTCAACGGGGGTTCCTTCCAACAGGTCAACCTCACCCGCGAAATCCCAACCTTGCCTTGCCGCCGCGTTTAGCGCTTCGCCCTCGCGATGTAGCGTTCTTTTCTCCCAAGAATTGTCGGCCATCTCCGCTTGCTTGTGGACGGTCGCAGCTCGTTGACGCAGGAACTTATCTAACGATATAGAAAAACGCCGCGCCGTTCGGAACGGCTTAATTTCTGGCGCAACCAAGGAGTGGTGAGCAGTTACAAGCCTTACCGCCTTATCCTTGGTTGCGTCTATGATTTGTTGATTAGATTTGCCGGTTTCGTCTTCGTCTTGCGCGGTAATTCCAGCGGCGTCTGGGTCGTTAACTACGGCATCGCGTGCGATATCAAGGATTTCATCCTCTCGCGCAAGGTCGCCCGTAAGAATCTTGGTATTCAGGTCGTAGCCAACAGCTTTATCTACCGACTTACCGCAAATCAAGTAAGATGAACTAGGCGACTTGCGGTGCTCAAGATAGCGAAACTTGAACTTCTGGCCGCACATGTTGAGTACGTTTAATGCGCTCTGGTGCAACTGGCGACGAAAAGCCATCTATTCTCCTGTTTCAATGTAATGGTCAATACGCTTGCATGCACGTTCAACTTGTCTCTTTGGGGTTAAATCCTCAAACCCGTCTTGTAGCTTGTCGGGCCAGCCCTCAAGATGAAATAGCAGTTCTTGGCCGTCTTCGTCAATCCCAAGATAATGTGCGGCAACGTCTGGGGTATCCCAACCAAAATCGAAAACCGCGATTTCGCCATCCTCAACCTTGCTAAATTTTGGCTTTATTTTGCCAGCCATCATAAGCGCCGAACCAGCCAAACACGCCACGGTGCCGCATGGTGGTTTTTGTGCTAGAAAAGTTGGCACGGATAAGTCGTAGTTCGTTTCCCCGCACTGGTCTATTAGCCGCGCTAGCGGGTTTTCCTTTAATGCTTCTGGGTTTTTAACCGAAGTCCCCCACCACGACATATCGAACCTGCGCGGCTCTTTGCGGATAAACTCTTGCAATTTGCGAAGCTTCTTAATTGTTGCTTTTGATGGTTTCATGCTGTTCTCTTTTCGTTTGGAATATGCTCTGCCCTGCTGATAAATACTGTGTTCTTGCGCCGCACCGCAGACCATTTGGAACCATAAACATTCTTACGGTTGAGGATTTGGAATACCCACAACTGTAGCTTCATGGCTGCCCTTTGATCGTCGCATTCCACTGGCAATGCCAGCCCAGGGGATAGCGTAGTTAGTTTGGCAAGGATTTCCGAGTAATCCGCCTTGTAGGTGATTTCCGTGGTGTTAACTGGCCTTAAGATTTTCATGTTTCCTCTCTTTTAATTGATCCCACGCATTGAGATAGTTTATGTAATCGTGTCGCTTAGAGTGCGCTCCCGGATGCTTATGGTTTCTCGGTTCAAGCGAGATAGTAGTATCGAGCACCAACGAAACCGGTGCGGGCATAATCAGGAAGCCTTTTGGGTTGGTACCTATGTTAAAGTCAACATCCTCCCTACCGCGCCTGACAATGTAATACTGGCATCCGTTGATCATATGTGGCGTCATTTTATACAGGTTGCAAACATGGCCATTCACAATGACGCGGCGCGCTGACTTCCGCATACAATCCGTAATGAAGCTTTCCACGTAGAATCCGCGAGCGATACATTCATCCACAAACGAGTTATCGGGCAACGAGGCTAGTTTTCGATAATTACGTTCCGCCCTGCGATCACATCCAGTCGTCCCAAAATACTGCAACTCAAGTTGGCGTATTCGCTCTCGTGAGCAGCCGACAATTCTAGCGATATGTGCTTGCGGTAGACCTTTCTCGATTAATTGCTTGATTTTTTCGTGGTTAAATTTGGTTTCCATTAAAACGCCTCTTCCTCTAAGAGTGGATAGAAGTTAACTTTGCCGTTTTCAAGTTTGGCTTCAAACACAAACACTTCCCATATTTTGCGCTTGCCCCGCTCTCCGACTTGAGCCCAACCGTGAACATGGATACGATTTCCAGACCTAAGCACATCTGGCGCGTCTGGTGATAGCAGTATCTTGTTACGTCTCGCCGCCTGATTAGCGCGAGTAGTGGTTTGCACGTATAGCGTTCCAACGTGTTCTGGATTCACGCACACCAGATCAAATGCTCCAAAAGCATCTTGGCGCATCCGCACCGTCCTGCCGGTCGCCTTGTCGGGAAATGAAATCCATTTCTCCACATTGGCTACACGATAGCCGCGATCCCGCAAAAACTTTGTGGAGCGTGCCGATGGTGAAAGAACGGCCATTTAATGTTTTCCGCAAATCATGATTTCTTTGGCGATAGCCAAACCAATGCCACCGGAGTCATCCTTGAACTTCCACGCCCCTTCTTTGTCTTGGTAGTGGTGGGCATTGGGTATGCGCGGATATACAACTTCGTGTCGTTCGACAACCACGCGCCGCGCCTTCTCTCTAGCCTTGCTCGACTTCTTGCAAATACCGCAGATGAACATGCTTTATCTCTCTTTGAAAATTGGGGCGGCATTGCACCGCCCGTTAGATTTAGGCGACCGTTGCGTATGGCGAATGCTCCACTACGACTTCCGGTGCAAAGGTAGAACGGTACCGCTGCAAAAGCAGTACGGCATTCTTGAGTGCAGAAATCTGCTCATAAAGCGAGTTTACCTGCTCGTTCTTTTCGGAAATCATGCTGTCCAACGCCGAAACAAATTCGGTTGGGTTGTTAAGCATGGCCATGAGTGGACTTACTTTTGGACTACGTTTAGTGTACTTCCTGGTGATTTGCTTGTGTGCCAATTTGCCACTCTTGTAGGCACGAGAGCCGGTGCTGGTTCCGTTGACATCGTGGACCGAGAAGCGATGACTCCCGAGTGCTCCACGTCCATTGAATGTCGTGCGGTTGCCTTCTGAGGCGCATTCAGGACAGCCAAAAGGCGGGCCTTGAATTTCACTATTTGGAATGTTCATTGGTTTATCTCTCTCCTGTGCAGATATGCACTATAACTCAGATGTAAAGAGAGTAAGGTTGGTTGCATTATTTGTCAAGAAATTTTGGTGCCGCTAGCAAGATTTCCACTTGCACGCCATTGCTGGCACATGGGCCTAAACCATGCATGTCTGGTAATTCCATCATAGCGGCACTGGTACCCATGGAGCGACTTGCACGCTCACGCCCGAAGGCAGCGGGGCTTAAATCCGCCGTGTATTCTATTCCACCACATGGGCAAAATGGTGAGGGCGGATCGAATCGAACGACCGAGACTGCAAAGAGTCGCTGGGTTACGGCCAGCTTGAGATTACCAACATCTCAACGCCCCCGGAGGAAGATGGAGCATCGAAGCCCTAACCCTTGCGGGTTACTCACGGGTTCAAACCGTGTCGCCGTCCACTACAGCAGCACCTTCCGGCGATGGGAGCGAGGCTCGAACTCGCACGCCCCTTTCGGGTGCAACGGTTTAGCAAACCGTCCGTTTTACCATTCACGCATCCCACCGTTAAATTGTCAAAGACCTAAACCTTGGTAGGCCAGAACGGACTTGAACCGTTACGCCTTGCGGCAGCGCATTTTGAGTGCGCCGTGTCTGCCATTCCAACCACTGGCCTAAATTTTACAGGGATAAATACGAGTGCAGCGCTAGGCTGCTACTGAGTCGCAATGAGAGCGATAGAGTCATTGGATTTTTGGGAGCGGTCGCCGGTAACGATCCGGCTTTGCGACTTATGAGGACGCCGTGGCACCTGTCCACTTCCCCGCCAAAATTATTAGAGCATGGGCGCTTAAGTTGTGTCAATAATTATTTGGGATTGTTCTAGCCATTCTTGGTAGGTAAGAAATTTTCGACCACTAGACCTCCACGCCCTTTTATACATGTAATAACGCCGCAAGGCTTCGCGTTCCTTGATAACTACCTTACCTAACCTTGTGCGCCATTCTTGCTGGATTGGGCGTGCTCTCATAAAATATGGTCAGCCCGGTTGGATTTGAACCAACGTGAACCCGCTCCCAGGGCGGGTGCCTGAAGCCAGACTAGGCTACGGGCTGAAATTTGGTGGCCGCTTCTGGTATCGCGCCAGATTTTCTTCTTCTTCAGAGAAGCACACTGACTATCAGTGTTAAACGGCCAATCTTGGGTGGACTTGTAAATATTTACGTAAACCTGCCACAATAAACCATGAACTTAAAATTGCAAACGATCCATATGGCAAGCGTCGAAAGTTGTACGAAGCCCGCTGCCAACAGTGTAAATCATGTTTTTATGCCCCGAAATGCAAACTAGATAAAAATCTAGCTAAATATTGTTCTTTGCCGTGTTTTCATGCTGCATCGCGCACGCGAATATCTAAACTGTGCGCAATATGCAACAAGCAAATCACAAGAACCCCTAAAGCGGCCTCGCGCTGCAAGAGCGGTTTATTCTTTTGTTCCCGTGAATGTAAGTCTGTAGGCCAACGGTTTGAAACCACGGCTACATCAGCCTGCCATCCAGCGCATTATAAAAACGGCACAAGCGCTTACGGTAGAATTGCGGTTCGTATTCACGGCAATTATTGCAACCGTTGCGGTTATAGCGAATATCCCGGCATACTACGCACTCACCATAAAGACAGAAATCGCGAGAACAATTTGCCATTAAATCTTGAGCGCCTATGCCCAAATTGTCACGAAGTCGAACACTTCTTGGCTAGCGATGGTGTTTACGCCAGCCATAAGCGCCATAATAAAAACTTGGTGGACCGTACCGGCTATGCTCCGGTCGCCTCTGGTTTGCAGGACCAGCGCTCTCCTGAATGAGCTAACAGCCCACTGGGGTGTACCGTGCGAGTCGAACGCACTAAAATGAGAGCCACAATCTCACGCCGCACCGTTTGGCTTGGTACACGTAAACCTTGGAGCCGACTGTGCGTGTTGAGCGCACTCCGCAATGGGTACAAGCCGCTGCGCCCTCCCGAGGGAGTCGGCCAAACTTTGTGGAGCCAAGACTGCGAATTGAACGCAGGCTTCATTCTTACCAAGAATGCGTACTGCCACTATACGATCAAGGCCATGGGGCTAGCGCGGAAAATTGCGTTCCGATTTGCTGGTTACGAATCAGCCGTATTTCTACTTATACGACGCTAGCAAAAATGAATTAGGCGTCTTTCGTGTCTAGCATTCCGACGAAACGGAACAGCTTTCCCTAGCCTAGACGCCTAAACTTGGAGTGCCGTGGGTGAATCGAACACCCGTGGTACGGGCTGCAACCGTACACCTAAGCCACTCGGTCAACGGCACACTAAAATGGAGCGGCCTACCGTAATCGAAACGGTGCCCCGACCATGGCAAGGTCATGCGCTACCACTACACCAAGGCCGCACTGGAGCGGAGTACGAGAGTCAAACTCGTTAGTAGTTGGGTGGAAACCAACCGCCTTATCGTCCGGCCCACTCCGCTCATTCACAGCAAACTCCGTTCTTGTTGGTTGCCGTGCATTCCAAACAAAATTCTACAGCATGTTTCACGCATGGGTATTCTTTCCAGCCATGCCGCGCCATATAGTTATCCCAATGGCTAGCTACCCAGTAACGCGGGCGAGAAGTTGTACCGCAACGGTCATCCCAGCATTCCTTACAGCGTGCAGAGCCAGAACCGAGCTTGGTTTCTGCGCCGCAGTCAATACAGAAAGTGGCACCAGTGCTGTGAGTCGAACACAGTTCGGAAGATTTGGAGGCTTCCCGCGCACCCTTTGCATCTTCACTGGCGAAAAATTGTTTCAATAACTTAAACATCTTTTTCCTTTCAAAGTGGCGGTGTGTACGGGTAACGATCCCGCTATTTCCTGTTAGACAGACAGGCGGCTCGCCATTTGCCTTACACACCCAAAATTTGTGGCCCCGAGTAGTTGAATCGAACAACTGTTAGCTGATCCAGAATCAGCAGTCTTGCCACTAAACGAACTCGGAGTGGAAGGGAGTCTGAGAATCGGACTCAGTTCTGGTGATCCAAAGTCACCGGCATTGCCATTATGCGAACTCCCCGCTAAACCTTCAACGGTATCGCACGAACGCATCTCGCGCAGATTACCGAACTTGAGTCAATATCCTTTTCCAACTTTCGCCGCGCTTCGCGAGCCTCTTCCACAAGGGCAAAGTGATCTTTGCCCATGCTGCAATAATCTGCCGTGCCCGGTAATACAATCGCGCCGAAAAGTTCGTGTCGCATGAATCCTTGGTGCCGCATGTCGGACTCGCACCGACTAGAATATTCTGTTTGAAAAACAGATCGCTCGACGACTTTGCGCTATGCGGCGTTGGTAGCATACTCGGGACTCGCACCCGATAGAATGTCTAGATTGAGAATCTAGCCGCTCGACTACTTTGCGCTGTATGCCACAAAAACCAAATCCCCGACCTTGTTGCGGCTCGGGGAAGATTGAACTACGTTTAATGTATTCCCCGATTATTTCGATGCACCTTCTTGCTGCCACGGTTGCGCGGCCGCTGGAAAACAATCGGTATGAAAAACATTGTTCATTGGTTAATGAGTTAATACTAAAGAAAACTTAGGCGCGTGTCAAGCCGTGTAAACGCAGAGCACGGTAATCCAAGCTGCGGTTTTCATCATTTCTGCTCCTTGGGTGGGGCCGTCTGTCTGGCAAGATTCAGCAATATCTGTATTCTTGCGCGGGTTAGGTTTGGTAACCATTCCTGATCTTTCCCTGAAAGCGCATCTACGAGAATAGCTTGCACGCACTCTTCCACTGGTGGGGCCTCGGACTCCGCGTGTCGCTCTAATTTCTTGTGTAGCGCTTCCCGTGCTTCGCGGAGTTCCGCTTGCAACCCGTCACGTTCAACCATTACTGCTACCAGTTCGGCGTGATATTCCGCCCGCAACTGCTTCGTGGCTTCGACGGCGTGTGTAGCTAATAGTTTAGCTAGTTCACTAGCTTCTGCCTCATCAGCATTGCCGATTATTGGTCGCCCACAATTCCCGTAAGCACCCCGCACGATCTTCAATGCCATCGGATACCAGAACTGCTCGGGGAGCGATACGCCGTCTCCAGCGTCCTCAGCTTCTTGTGTCATCGGCTTTATACTCGACTTTCTTTCAACTCGCGTTCGAGTTGTGGGTATGCCTGCATCAAGCGTTCCCGCAAGCAGCGGAGTTTCTTCAAGAGTTCCGCGTCCGATTCGTTACCATCCATGAGCGTACAGAAAACGGAGTACCACACTTTCAGGACTTCAACCTTTCTAGGGTCTGGATTGTGCGTCATCGGGTCCGCTCCTACACACCCACTTTCATCTTTCATCGGGTCCGCTCCTGTTCCGCTCGAATACAGTCACAAGTAAAGCCTTTATCAAGCCGTTTCTGGTGTGCCACGGCTTCTCCTTTTTGAAAGAAGCCACGTTCATCTGGCTGATGGTCTGGGTGCTCCCACGCTTGCCAGTTAACTCGTTCGCCTTGCGTTGGAGAGTAGCCATTGATCTTTCGTACCAGCCGCCAGCCTTTAGATACGAGATAGTCAGCGTCGTTCATGGCTTAGCTCCTGCTCTAGCATCCGCTCAACTTCTGCGGCGATCTCGGCACACGGCACGCGAAAGCTGGCCTTATTCTTTGCACACGTCCAAGTCGCCTCCGCTACAAGCTCGGCCATACGCTCAAGCAGCGACTCCACTGCAAAAGGATTGCCCGAAACATAGCGTGGGGCGGCTACCAGTTCCGCTGCCTTCTGAAATGGTCGGTCAGCCATGCAAGTCCTCCCTAATTGGCAGCGAGCCACGTGGTTTATTCTGGATCGTAAAACGAATCGAGCCAACCAATCATTTTCCGTGGCGTAATGTTTGGACACTGAAGTCCGGCACTGTGTTCGAGTTTGGCGTTCTTACAGTTAAAGCATCTTGGTTCCGTTCTATTTTTCTTCCGTGGCGTGGCGTCCATTGTGACAGCGACCACGGTGTTAATTTGGACTGTCCCGGTTGTCATTTCCACAATCACTCCTCCGTTTCTTGAGACGCCAGAATCCGCCCCGCTTCATCTCTCCAAGGCTGCCGTGCGTTAGTTGTGGACTCACCCCGGTCACCGAATTCCGTTTGGCGAACAATTCCAAAGACGTGTTAATCCGAGCATTTCCAGCTCGCTGATGCTGTGGAGCCTGATGCGATGGGCTTCAAGTGCGCCCTCAACCGAGCCGTATTCCCCATGAGCGATCGACAGCGCCGCCTTCATTGCATCTTTTACACGGGTTAGGGATTCGCGCTGTTTGTCCTGCTCTCGGTACTCTTTGCGGATTCGGTTGATGTGCTCGTATCTCGTATGGTTGTCACGGCGACAGGCAACCGCATGGATCAGGTTTCTTTGCTGCTCTGCTGTCGTCATGCGGATTTGCGGGACATTGCGCGTGACCATACAATCCCGCCCTTCGCTGTATTCGAGGACGCCCCATCCTTGTGGCCTCTCGGATTCTCCAATCAATCCAGACGGCGCGGCAATCCAACTCAGATCAGCCATTGGAGGGGCGGTCCATTTCTTGTCGCCCAGAAAATCACCGCGCGAAGTCTTGACTTCCACGATGATGGTCATCATGCACGCCATTGCCGCGACTTCTGCCTCCCAGACTTCACGCTCCGCACGCTTGTTCCATTTCGGGGCACGGCGAATTAACTTGAGTTCCTGCAACTCAGTATTCGACGGGCAGACCACGGAGGCAATATCCGCAATCCATCCGAAATGCACACAAACCTCTGTTTCGACAGGCTTACAGCCGCGTTCATCAAGCCAGAAGCATGTCGCCGCCGTGATCTGCTTTGTAATCTCCGTCTTATTCTGATCGTCAAAAAGGCTCATGGTTGTGGACTCACCCCGGTCACCGAACTTTTACCTTTCGTTGCTGAATATGCATTCGTAGCAGCGTCAGGGTCCGTTCCCGCGAACGAGAAAGCCGCCACGAACACCAGCCTTTATGCCCACTCGAACGTCCGCAAGGGCATTGTAAGTCTTGCACTTTTAACAAGCGTTTCCGCAGTTTCATTACAGTGTTTATGGCCAAGTGAGACAACTTTGCAGTTTCCCGAATACTAAGGCCAGCTCTCAAAAATTCCAGCGCCGGACGAAGACGAGACTTCTTTGCCATGCCTTCAAATAGGACGGCTTGGATAGTTTCATCCTGAGCAAGCGCCTCCTCGTATCGCCGTCCACGAAGGATTGATAGCCCCTCTTGTGCGTAGCGCTGTGCAAGTTGTGGACTCACCCCTCAGCCCTCCGCCGTTTCCCCGCCTGAATGTTTTGATTGTAACGCATTGGAAAAAGATTCAGAAATGGTGGGCGGCCCGAGAGTTAAACTCGGATTTGCAGATTCGGAATCTGCTAGGTTTTTCCGTTACCTCAGCCACCCATGGTGCCAGCGACAGGACTCAAACCTGCATTCAACTCTTTAGGAAAGAGTGCCGTTGTTCAATTACGGTACGCTGGCAAAATATGGCCACAAGTTAAGTTGAAAACTTTCGCCAGTTACTTTGTCCTTCTGTGCTGGGCCACTCGAAACGATTAAGCTTAATCTATCCCAGCCTTCTGCCCGCGCTTTCCTCGGGATTAGGGGCGTTTCCTTCCAGACTTTTTACCAACTTCGGAGATTCCCTCAGAACCATTGCTGGAATGCATCTGAATTCCACTCCGCGACTCTAGATCGACTTTTGGGTTAGCAAGCTAGTCGTCCAACTTGCGGCGGCAACTTTTTCGTGGCCAAAGTAAATATAGCACGAAAGAAATGGTGCGGATAGGAAGATTTGAACTCCCGGCCTCTTCGTTCGTAGCGAAGCGCTCTAAATCCAACTGAGCTATACCCGCAAACTTGGTAGCGCACTGAGGATTCAAACCCCAATCACCGAAGGTAGAAGCTTCGTGCATTGTTCAGTTATGCTAGTGCGCCAAAATTGGTCGGGGCCAAGGGATTCCCACCCTTATCGGCTCGCTTAAAAGGCGAGGGTACTCAGTGTTGTACTAGACCCCGAAACTGGTGGCTACGGCGGGGTTTTCGCCCGCATTATCTTCTTTAAGAGAGAAGAACGATTCGCTTTTCCGTCACGTAGCCGTAAAATGGTGCGGGATATTGGAATTGAACCAATGACCTCGGCTTTATCAGAACCGCGCTCTAAGCCGACTGAGCTAATCCCGCGTTGGTACTCCGACTAGGATTTGCACCTAGAACTTCCGTCTTGTAAGGGCGGCACTCTGCTAGTTGAGTTATCGGAGCATTTTAAAATTTTGGTGGTTCCGCTTGGATTTGAACCAAGGACCGTCATCTTATGAGAATGCCGCTCTAAACCGCTGAGCTACGGAACCGGCTGGGGAAACTGGATTCGAACCAGCAGCCTCTTGATTAACAGTCAAGCGAACGAACCTTTCGTTCTATTCCCCAATAACCCCAAACACGAAACCCCAAGATTGTAGTCTTGGGGTTCGCTGGATAACAACATGTGCTAAGTGCTTATTCCAAACGCGCCCCATGGAGCCGCATATTTATGCGATTCCTTCTAATGACTACAGCGCGTTTGAATACTAAGCTCATTGGTGTAAATGGTACAGCACGGAAAAACAAATTGCAAGTTTTATTTTAACGAAGCCGCGCTATAACTGATCGTGTCGGCCTTCGGCTGAAGCGAGGTATAAACCGATGCTGGCTTATAGCCGCCACCGCGATTCTTGATAAATGTTCCGCTTATACCGAGACTAGCCTGATCTAAGCTTGCATTTATGACCCCTCCTGGTTTAAGACTCCAATTTAGTGGCCCCGACAAAGATTTAACCATAACATCTTGAGCTATGCGCAATGGATCAGCCACGCTCCCACAAAATTTCAGGAGTGTGGCTAAAAAGGGCGGATAACAATCTCGATGTTGTCTAGCTTGTCCTCGTATTCTTTGGCGATTTCTCTCGCCGCCTTCATGCCAACTTCTTTGTCGGTTTTTGCGAGAACTACTTTTGGGGACTGAACGATTATGCTTGGTTCAGTAATATCTTCTCCCGCCCCGTTGCGCTTGGTGGTTGGATGGTAAAGAACGGCATATTCAAACAGACTTCCTCTTGCCATATAAATCCTCTCTCTTTTTTGGGGTAAACAACAAGATAATTATACGCCGCGTGTCAAGTTTTTAGACAAAAAAACACGGAATACGTTAAACGTACCCCGCATCTTCGGTCGTAAAATGCGCCGAATTACTTTACCAACCCAAGCGTGGCAACGTGAGTAAGGGTGCCATGATATTGGACCTTAACTTTTCCCGCACAAGCCTTTTCGCCTGCACATACGTCGCTAGCCCAACGCGCCTTGATTACTTCTGGCGACAAAGATTGTGTTCCTGCCGCGCTGTGCAATACCGCCATCTTGGCAGTCTTGGTGGGAGCGTTCTGGAGTTGTGGCAACAGTTCAAGAACGGCAGTAGTGGTAGCTGTAATCAGTTTTACCCACGCAGTCACTTTTTGCTGTACTACGGGGTCTGAAATATGCGCTGCCGCAAGCTCTGCTGGCAGGTTAGTGTTAATAGCGGCTACGGCTGCATTGATCTTTTGCAAGTCAGTTGTAGCCCCAGAAGCCTTGTAGGCATCATAGTCTGTCTTGACAACGGCTAGTCCGCTAGAAGCTACGCTAGCTAGTACGCCACACGCAGCAGAATCGGCAGGAGAAACTTGGCCAATAGCGGTACAGATTACCGCAGACGTGGTGATGAGCAAATTAATGTCTGCCAATGCTTGGTCCACGCTGCACGCGACCATGGAGAAGCAGAGAACTAGAACCAAGAGCGAAGAAAGTATTTTGTTCATAGATTAGATTTTACCAACGTTGTCTGGCTTTGTGGTGGAATTTCCGTTAGTTGTTGGTGCGGAAGGACTTTTAGCGGGAGTCATGTAGAACGCATACAAGATTCCCGCCGCGCTACTAGCAGCCGTAGCCGCGTAGTGCTTGAGACAAGAAACGCTTACACATCCACCTTCCGACCACGCATGGCCAGCGGTTACAAGAAACGACCCAGCCCCGGCAGTAATCGCAGCCTGTACTTGGTGGGGAAGCGATTTCCAGAAATTTTTGAGTTTTGTGAACATGTTGCCCCCTAGAATCAGATTGGATACTAGTGGAGTTGCAACACAAAATTCATGGGCGGCATTGGGCCGCCCACTGGTTATTGGATTCCAAGTTTAAGCTTGGTGCTTTTTTTGCGCTGGCGCTTGGTCCCCTTTTTGAACTTGGCTTTTGCGTAGCGGATTTGTGGCGGATATTTTTTGAACACTCGTTCACGATGCGCCTTACGTTCCGCCGCCTTGCGGAGTTTGGTCGCTAGTTTTTGTTCTTTTGTACGCATTGACGTTCACCCCTTAGTGAATCGTCATAACGCACCCCCTTTTAGTTTTGATGTTAGCGGAAACAACGCACTGCCACTGACGAGATTATATCCCACGAACCACGCGATTGTCGCACGCAGGTTGCCAGTGATTAAATTCCCATGGTGAGCAGTTATTGTTTGGGGACGTTTCCACTAAATCGCTGGGGTCGTAGCTGGGATCAAAAATAATGTCCGCTCCGACAAACATGTTTATTTCTGGAATGGGTTGCTGTTTAATCAGCAACGCGGCCACCAATGCGAGAATGAAAAACCCCACAAACCACCGCATAAATTGAGGGGCCGCTAGGTGGAGGATTTTTTCGAGAGAGAGCCTAGCGGCCCTGCCTTGTCGGCTTGTTAGATGGAAAGATTATGGCACTCACGCATCTACTCTGGCAATCCAGCCAGCAAGGTCTTTTTTCTTTTCTGGATCGGTAGCCGCAATCTCGACATAGAAATCACGGGCCTGCTCTTTGATTCCCGTAAGGAGTTGTTGCTGGTCCGCAGCGTTTATTGCTTCTATGGTTTGCGTCCCAATTTTCCCGTCGATCACCAGCGGCCCCGCGAAAAAGTATGTTAATGCGCGTTGTACAAACTTCGATGCTTGGTGGACGCCGCAATTGAATGCTAAGTCCACAATTTTATTACAAACATCTTGGTTGGTAATTTGGTAGCCGCCACACGGCGAAAAGTACGAATACTTAAATATGTCTTGCGCGTAGACGTAAGCCGCATCGTGGCTCATGCCGTAGAATCCTTCACGCACCGCTTCGGGATGTGCGGCAGAGTTTATTCCAAAGCGGCTATATGCCGCCTTGTCGGATGCAGTTGGGTCGGGAACAATATCGCCGGTTATCTTGGGGTCTTCGTGGAGCATTATGAAACGAAACGCGATTGTTGGGTCTGCCATTCTCTCCTCGGAGAACACGGTTTGTCACAAATTGGACGCGCGAAGTCGTCTAAAGTGTAATGTTGAAATTGTTTGATGATTAAACCGCAATTTGCGCAACGCTGGATACTGACGGCTATAAGGGATGGACCGTTCACAACACTCATTAAAGTATTCCTCACACGTCTTTTCGTCCGGTTCAAAGCCAAGGGCGGGAGTTCTATACACGGCAACCTCCAAACGCGAGATTTGGATTATCTCTCTCTGGACAATCGAAAGCAAGCGTTTTTAGTTAAGTCATTGAGCCGCTAGCTAATTTTCTATCCAAATCTCTTTTGGTAATATCCAAGGTCATAGAACGGCACCCACTCCACGTTGAGCCTAGTTATATGACCATCCTTGGCGTCTTGCTTTAAGCGAACAATGGAATAACCAACGTGTGCAGCGATTTTGTTTTTTCTGAGAAATGCAGTTTGGTCTACAGTGCAACCGCCGGAAATACAGTGGACTTCGCGCGGAAAGCAGTAGTCCCATTTGTGATAATGGCCGATGAAAAGGATTGCAGGCTTTTCGCCGCCCTGAAAAGATTCCACTAGTTTTTGTGGTGCATACGAAAGCGCATACGAAGAACCTCCACCGGGATGCATTAGCCTTGCTACGCTGCTTCCCTTGCAGCATTGCAATTCAATATCGGCCTCAACGTGTCCAAGGTACTTCAGATCGTTGCGCCCTGCTTTTTCTGCTTTCAGTTGGGCGTAATGTCCGATGTTTATGCACTCGCGCTGGACGAACCAACCTTCGTGGTCGTCACCGGAGATATAGTGTGTTGTTATTCCTTTTCTTGAAGGATATCTGTCGATCCAGTAATCTAATTGCGGGTCCATGCCAGGAGCCACAACAAGCTCTTGTCGATTAAACCTAGCCTCCCCCTCTATCCAATTTCCGGCATTGAGAACATCGGTTACGCCTTCGTTTTCAAACGAATCGTAAGCCGCGTTTAGTACATCTAGCCGCTCGTGCCGATTACAAAGATGGTTGTCGGTGACAAAGCCTATTTTGGTCCAGTTGTCCGACTGGGTTTTTAATATCAATCGACCGCCGCGCTCCACGAGGTTGTGGAGGAATAGCTTGTTGCCGGATACGCGGGCAACGTTGGCCCCGGATTGATGCAATTCGTTTAAAAGGTTATGGACGGCTGTTTGCGTAACGCGGAGTTCTTCGGCTAGCTCCGCTTCGCTCATTGGACGCTTGGAAAGTAATCGCTTTAATTCCGCTCTCTCGTTGACTACCTTTTCTGCTGCCAGACTTTGTATTTTCAATTTTTCCTCTCTCGAATTGTTTTCGCGTAGCAATAATCGCGCGAGGATTTCCGAACACCCAAAATGCCATGCCGTTGCCGCGTGGTACCAGGTAGGAATAGAAAGAAAGCCGTGGATTAGTTTTTGCCCAAGTGAATATGGTTTCCCTGCGGTTTACGCCTAGGCGTTGCATTGCTTCTGCGGTATCCAAAACTTCGTCATCTGGAAGCGAATCCAAAATCTGTATCAATTTATCCAGTTTCATTGGCGGGTGGGACATGGCTAATAATAAAGCATGGCACACGTTTTTGTGCAAGGATTATTTTTGTGGAACCAACAGAAATACGTTAAACGTACTTAGGCGGCAAAGCGCCTAACGCCACACTAGGCGGAAAAACGCCTAGTGGCGGTCCCGCTGGCGCATTTCCTCATAGATAACCAATTGGTTGATGCCGTCCCGGATTTCGCGGAGCATATTCGGTATGCCTTGGTTTTGTAGCTCCTCGCGTACCCCGGAACGAAACTCCGCCTTCCAGTAGTCGGTAGACTTCTCCCCTGCCGCGCCATTGGTGTAAGTGGGTTTTCCGTTGCGCATCTTGGAAACAAAGGAAAATGTTTTGTCAAGGATTAAGACGCAAAAGGCGGCGGAGCCAGCTAGTTCTGGGATAGTGAAATCGGACATCGGGGATACTCCAGTCGTGCGAGCTTAAAATGTACGCCGATGTATGGCGATAAGTAATTCTAGGGAAGTTGCTAGTTGCCGCATACGCCCATGCAATCTGGCGTGAAGTTCATGGCTATTTGCAGGTCGCGCTGCGTGGGTGGCTTAAATTCTATCTGGGTTAGCGGTTCGCATGATTTGTGGAGATATTGCCGATGGGTTAAGTTGCGATTAACGCGGATAGCTTCATCCACTTCTACGGCAAGCTGCCAATCTTCTTGGTTTTCTCTAATTCGCAACCATTCGGCATCGTTGTGGTACGGACAATAAACACAAGCAGAGCGCGGGACTTGGTGTGGAACGTTGCCATGCTTAGCTAACCACGTTAGGCAATCTGCCCGCGTCATCAGGTTTTCTATCAAAGGAAAATGTGGGGTTAGGTATTTATTGGTTGCAAGGTTGGCCTTGATTCTTTGCGCCCTCCCGCCTTCGTCTAGCGAGATTCCATAGTACTGGTGAATATGTACATCTTTTGGCATTCGCTGCCTAGGTTTCAATCCAACAATCTCACGTCGCACGCATTGGTTTATAACCTGAATCTTGTATTCGTTTGAACACTGGCGTCGTCCTCCGCCAGTGTTCAAACCATCAACAGATTTAACAAACGCTGGAATGGAGATAAATCTTCCACCAGTGGAATTTCTACCAGCCTTAAGATGATCGCTAAGCCTGCCCTTGGTCCTAGTTAATATCGGTGGACCGTTTAACGATTGCAGCCATTCTAGGTGAGAATAAACGGCCTTCGGTTCGTCCTGCGTATCAGCAAATATGGCGTAATGGAGTTGCGGCTTAATTAGGCCGCGAAGAAACATCAGGTACAGCGTTGTGGATTGAACGCCAGCGCCAAGATTTAGGATGTGGAATTCGCGCACCTAGCGCCTCCACTTGACGACATATCCATCGCGCGGATACAGGCGCAACAGCTTTTCGCACATCAAACCGAGCGAGCAATCTTCATAATGACTACTTCGCATGGTTGGACTGGGGCTAAATTCTGGTGCGCGACACAGTGGGCAATATACACCATTATCTCTTACGGAAAATAAAAGGTTTCTAATTAGCGCCATGTCTATTGTTTCTACGCCGTCTTGAGTTGCGTTTGAATATTCAGCATTTTTTCTAACGCAGTCGCTATTAACTTTAGTTCCGCCAACGAGGCATTCGTTTTTATCCTGTTCGCCCTGCTGCTGATTACCCATACATTTCCTTTCACGTAACCAAGTTCTGGAACTATCCTATCGAGTGTTGGACTGTTGTTGCATATCACCCGCTGCCCGCGTATCAATGGAATTCCGAGACACGGACACAGGTTTGGCACAAAAATATCAGAAACCTTTATATTGAACGGGACTCCTGTGGAGTATGCTCTTTTGCGGGCAGAGTGAAATAGTTTGTATTCTGGGTTACACGATGCGGTAATTGGCGTCTTGGTAGCCAAGACACAACCGCAATCGGTTCTTTTCCCGTATATTAATTCGCGAGCATTTATTCCCCTAACCATGCCGCACGTACACCTACATTTCCATACCTTTACTGATGAATTTTTCCTCCCCCTTACTGCCCACCCCCTGAGGCCGATAACGGTTAACATGCCGAATGTTTGGCCGGTAAGATCGCGATTGGTTCCCTCTTTTTGCGCAACCCGCAGTCCGGTACGCAAACAACCGCAACTAAGCGTATTTCCTCTTCGCATCGAGGAACCAGAAACAATTACATCCTTCCCGCAATCACATTTACACAACCAAGCAGCACCCTTGTTTTTCCCGTCGTCAGTGCGCCGCAAAACTAACAACCTTCCGCACCTTTTGCTGGTCATGTCGATGAATTGATTGCCCATTAGCAATTCCCCGCGATGTACAAGTAAACCAGCGGTTCTAGGTGTATGGGTTGAAGGGAATCTACAACTTCTTGCTCTAGCGCCATAAATAAATCCTCCCCAATGCAAGCAAATCCAAAATGCTCAAACTGCAAGAAAAAGTTATGGAAACTGATAAAACGCTTGGTTACGTCTCCCGCGACTATTACGATCATTTAATCATCTGGCCAGTTTATGTCGTTTCCCTGCTTCTTTTTTGGCTTTGTAATAACAACCTCCATTTCGTCTTCCCCTGCTGAAACCTCGAATCCTTTTGGTCCGCGCTTACGAGCTTCTACGGTCCAAGCAATTTTCTCCATTTCCCACTTATCCGGAACATTGAGTTGCGTGTAAGCGTTGCACTCTGCAACCTGAAATGGAACCAAATTTTTACAATGCTCAAACATGCAAGCATTGCAGTGAATAATTAGCTCCCCGTTTTGGCCCTTCACGATTCCGGCGCTTTTGCAGGTATAGCACAGCGACTTGCCAAATTCCGGCGTTCCGTCTTTGATCTTTACCCGCATCGTGCGCCTCGGTTGCCTTGGAGCAAATATAGCATCTAATAGCTTTTCAAGTGCAGGTCTTTTTTCTCTTTCTGGTTTGTAGTTCATGTGTCGCGTAGGCGTGACAGTTGCGGCAAAGGACGCTGCACTTGGATAGCTCCACTCGAAGCGAAAACTCGTCCATCTTTCTACCCTCGGTGCCAAGGTTTACTGACTTACTTTTGGGTGCATGATGTAATTCGAGAACGAAGTACGGAAACCGCGTTCTGCAATTCTCGCAACCGCGAGATTCCTTGAAATCCCTAATGAGTTGAAGCGCGTTCTTCTGCGTCCACTTCACGCCCCACTTCCGCGACACCTAGCGCAAACCGCGATACCCCACAATTGGCAATGCGGGTTGGTTTCTAAAAACCAAATCTCTTTAGTGTCTGGATAAACCGCAAAAGGATTGGGCTTGATGCTAGTTGGATAAGCGGCCCGCGAAGGATATGTGCGACCACGATAATCAATCGCATCGTATATCGGGCCATACTCAAACGTCCCGCTGGCTACGCCAGCAGAAACCTCGCCACGGCCACGACAAACGGGGCACATGGCGGCAGTGTATCACGGTCAGCGTTTTATGGTGCGGATAATTTCCCTAATCCAGAACTGTTGGGCGTCGGAGATGTCGGCTAGCTTAATGGATTCTTCTCTAAGCCATTCCATAAAAGTCAAGCATGGCTGCTTGGCCTTTTTGCGGAGAGATTCGTACTTCTGATATTCGCTTATCGCTACGGATTCCAACATAAGTCTCACGCATACTATTTTTCCATTGATTCACGAAGTTTTTGTTTAAGTTCGCGGCAGCCCGCACAAGATTCTTGTTCTTGGCCGCGATGGGATACGCGGATATGGTTGTTTAGCGCTTTGGTCCACTGCTCCGCCCCGCGCGTATTGTGCAATACGCTTCCATCGCGCAACTTGCGCGTACCTGGCGTTATGTTTAGCCAGACATAATCCTTGCGACCGTAAACGTCTTTTTTCATGCCGCCTTTGTTTTCTTTGGCTTGGGCGGATTCTTTAGCCAAGCAGCGGCAGCGTTGCGGGTTCTGGTTGGAAACTCTCTTTGCTCCGCAATACATCCCAAGAGATAGCGGAACGGAGAGTCCAGTCCAGCAACCAAAACTAGTGCGTGCGGCGAAAACTGGAAACGGCCAACGGCCAACGATCTGCCGACTTCCTTGTTGTAGGGGTCAATGGGATTGTGGGTAGACACCGCAAAAATAATTCTTTCCGCTCTTTTTCCATCCCACGCTACGCAAGCTATGGCGCGACCAGACTCGTTTCTTAGGTAAAATATTTTCATTGTCTGCTTCTCCCCGATAAAAATCCAGCAACACACATTAACGCTAAAGAAATCCCCCATGAACCGATAAAATCTCCATGGGTTCTTGTGGGATACGCCGTACCTATAAGGATTCCGCCTGCATACCCAACGATAACCGCTACAAGTCCCCTCATTGCTCCTCCATGATTTTCTTCTCAATTTCCTCGTGACTCATTCCAGCCACGTCACGCTGCCACCATAGCCACCACTTAAACTTAAACGGTATCCAGTAATGCGACTTAAACCAGAACCACAAAGCCTTGGACATGCCGTAATGGCTCAGTTGAATCAGGCATGAGTGGACGATGATTACGCGCGGAGCCTTAAGCGCTGACAGCTTGGCAAGACGCGACAACCTCTCATCCCACAACTCTTGCTCTCTGGTCACCTAGTCACCGCGTAGATTAAGGCGGCACAGGCGATGGCAATGAAAAGTAGGTCGATATGTATGCCGTGTTTATTCACTTTCCCTCTTTTTGGTCATCCTCTCTGCGTACTCAATCGCGCAAAGAATGTATTCGTTTACGCTTATTTCCTTAGATGCAGCAGCAGCCTTGATTTGCTCAAATTGTTCTGGACTGCGAAATCGCAGTTGGATGGCTGGGCGGAGTTTCAAAGTTCCACCACAATAGGCTCGTTGACCACCTTGTACGCCTCGTTAACTACAGAGGCGTTAACAAATTTTATGCCATTAGTTTCGGTGCCACGGCTACCATGGATATGTCCGAATACGTGAATTTTTGGTTGTATCATTTCCAGCCTAGACCGAAGTTCTTCGCAGCCAAGGTGATCTGATTTACCCGGAATAGATTGGTCTAGTATTCCATACGGCGGGCCGTGGGTTATCAGAACATGCACGTCGTAAGGAATTTTGTTCCAATACTCCCGAATTGGCGCTCCGCGATGTACGTTAAACGCCCAATCCATGAACCATGGCTGGACCGGAGAACCGTAGAAGTTGATGCCGCCTACTTGTTGAGCAGAATTTTCTAGATAGATAAGCCGACCAAGATCAAGTCTTTCCTTGGTGTATGCTCGCTCAAACGCGAAGTCGTGATTACCGGCCACAAACACTACATAGGCGTGCGGTTGGTCGTTTAGCCAGTTCAACGCCTTTTGGGTGTTATAAATATCGCCAGCCATGGTTAAATCGCCAGCATGAACCAGAATATCTCCCTCGGGCACGGAAACCCTGCCGTGTAAGTCGTGGGTATCGGATATTAGAACTAGTCGCGGCGTAAAACCTCCTCTATCTTGGCCAGCAACTTCTGCACATCTTCTGCGCCGCAATCGCACTCGCCCGACTCGTCGGCGTGCTGTATATAGTCTGGCGACTTCGGACAAGCGTACCAACCATCCTCGCAGCCGCGATGGGTCGCACAGTGCTTGAGCATGTCGTACATCTCGCCTAGTAGGTCAACGGGAAGTTTCATAAAAGTACATTTAATGTACGTTAGCGGAAATAGCAAATTATAAACGCGACGGCAACGGCCCCTCCAACCAGCCACTCAATGATGGTTAAAATTGCTTCTGGCCAGCCCATAAAACATGAGATGATATCACTTTCGGGAAAGTTTCAGAAAATGGATGGCCGCCATAAGCGCCAGAACGCCATAAATGGTGAAGAAGTAGTACGGCGATAGGCGGGGATGTCGCTGGCAGATGAATACCCCACTAATGGCTATCGCATACCAAGAGACGCCGAGAGCGATTTGCAGGCGGTACATTAGTCGCTAGTCTTGCGCCAGTAGGTCCAGTTTAAGAATTCGGCCAAGTCGTTCTCGTCGGCATCGTATACCGTAAGAATTCTGGTTTCTTCCGACCAAGAGCAACTGTCTACATTCTCTATTGAGATAACTTGTTTGCCTTCAGCGGTATGGAAAACAACTTCTATGGTCATAACTCCTCCGTGGCTTTCTCGATCTGCTTCAGTATCCAAAACAGATGCGAATCAGAAATTGCTCTTAGGTCAACGCCGTCTACTGAAAGCGCGGCAGTGTAGTTGGTGAGATTGTCTTTTTCTTCTTTGGTGAGTTTTACTGTAAGTTCTTTCATTTCTTTCCTTTAACGCGGATTATTCCGCCATGTTGCGGGCCCGTCAAGGTAACTGGCAATTATTGGCACATCGCCATTCTTGGCTGAAACCCTCCGCGTAAGTATTGAGATGCGGGGAAGGCGTTATAAGTTTCACCGAAACTCGACAAAAAGGGGGGATTTGTGACAAAGAATACACTAGATACGTTAAATGTCTTTCTTTGTCCTTTGCTGTACCAACAAACTCCCACATGTCCCACAAAAGCTTGTAGACCATGGCACGGTGAGCCAGCGGTCGCATATAGGACACAATCTCGTTTTGGTGCTTACGGTTCCATCGGATTGTCTTGGGTAGTAATCCTGCGGTTCTCTTGCCATAAAGCCTTGGATGCGATTAAGAAATAGTTAGATACTTTTTATAAACGTCGCGCTGTACCCATAGGAGATTCTTTTAGCGTGTAATCTACCCCTGTATGGGCACAAATGACATACAGATAAAAACATAGCACCCGTAGTAGGCAATGACGGTACCATATTCGTGGGCACCTACCCCGCCCCCTGTCGCGGCCCACCACCCCCATCCTCCGCGTTCTACCTTTTTCGCCCTATCGTGCGCCGTTTCGTGCGCGTCTAGCGTGGTGCGCCTGAAGCTTCGCGCGGTTCGATAATCCTCGCAAGTGGTACAGGGACAGTGGTTTGGTTACTAAATGGTAACAACGTGGCAAACAATGCGCGTGTTGCAATATCGCACGTTGCAAACAAAGGAGTAATCCGTACGCTCTACGGAGTGGATTGCGCCGCGATCTTCGCTTGCTTCCATGCTTCGAGTCTGGCCCTGCTACAAATAGCACAAACAATGCGCCCGTCACGGTGTATATACACATTGTCCTCGCTCAATACGTGGCCTTTGCTGCATTTTCCTTGCATCCTATGTGTTTTCTTCCGTCCACCTGTAGTATTGCCGCATTCGCGGGCATTGGGATAGCGTCCCACTAGGTCTAGCATGTCCTCGAACGTGAAGATATGACTTCTGATCTGGTTATGCCTAGCACAGCACGGTACTACGTTGCCAGCGAGGTAACCTTGGGAATTGTCTAGGCGATCTAACCCAATGCGAATGTCTGGACGTTGACCAATGCCATAAGAGCATGGTGCTGCGATTAGTTCCTCGAATTGTTCCATTGTGAGATTCCACTCTAGCCCGCGATGCTTAGCATGACTGTGGAATGAGTTATAAATTAGCCACAACTCATGCTCTGTTAGTTCGCCGTTGTTTCGCCTAGGCTTTGGCTTGTGCTTCCACCTTGCCCGCATTCTAGTTTGCATGGATTCTAGTACGCCATTGTCGCGCATAATACGAGTAATATATCACAAGCGAATGAAAAGAGAATAACAAGCAATCAAGTGGCCAATGTATATTTGTTGCAAACATTGCACGTTACGTCTTTTGTTCGCTTTTATTTGGCGCTAGTTTGGCTTGTAACTTGTTGAATGTTCGTTAGATTTCCACAGCCATGCCAGTGCGTTTTCCCGCGTCTAGGCAAGCGAACGTGTTTTGATGCCACTGAGGTATTACCGTGCTCCCGTTCGTGCATCCTAGACGATTCGCATATTGAGACAAGATGCCCGCATGTTTCGCCATTACTTCGCCTTGCAACCATTGGCATGGTTTGGTCATCTTATTTATCGGAGGTAAATACCGTGACAATCACAAAGGTATTAGAGACTTGGAGCACCAAGGGATTGCGGTATCAGATTGAACTAGCAGAACAGTTACCGGATACCGGAAACAATTATTACACTGTCACCGATTACACTCATGGGCGCGTTACCGGTTGCGCCGTAGTCAACACCTTGGAAGATGCCAAGATGCGGCTATTCATTGGCATTGACTATGCCAAGATGGACGGTATCAATTACCAGAAAGTAGGCGCGTAATGATCGAATACCACGTAGGCGAGCACCGAAACGGGCGAATAAAGTTTACAACCGATGTAGACTGCCTCTCGCCCGATATCCTGCGGTATAGCAAGCAAGTCTTCCCTGACCGTAAAGCGGTTATGGACCAAGCATACATCCTAGCCGGGCGCGGTTTTAGCGTATGTGTGGACGATGAACAGGGGTTAGATGAGCTAACCCCGTACATGGTAGGTGGAAAGCAAGAGGGTATATCCCATGTCTAGACGCCTACGTGATCGTAATCTATCCGACCTAACGCCTACGCTTGCAGAGTATATCTTGTGGCGAGCGATAGACCACCTGAATACCGCTGATTACCTCGGAGGAAAGCAATACCCCAGCTATGGCGAGCGCCTAGAGGCTAGGGTTATCCTTCGACGGTGTATCTGTACTCTCAAAAACCGCAACGTTTGTACCTGCCACTAAACCGCGTACATTTAACGTACATAGCCTAGCCCTAACCGCTAGGCTTTTTCTTGTCCTTCCGTAACTTGCGCGTCATCTCATCTCACGCTAGACTAGTCCTCGGAGGTAATCCCAATGTCGATTACATGGCAGTCGCATGAAATGCCCAAGCATAGCCCTGCTACTTGTAAGGTATGCAAACAAAGGCAAGAGACTGAAAGCTTTATAGAGTGGGCATTGCGGCGCGTTGCAGAGCTATTGCAGGCAAAAGAATAGGCCAGCATGGTTAGCTGGCCTTGGTTTGCGAGATGCGGTTATTCGATAGTGAGAGTATCGCCCGTCTTGAGTAGGCGAACGTCCATATCTGGCACGTAGGAATTGCGACCTAGATCATTCTTAATCGGCCAGTATCGCCCGTTTGTTAGGCTGTGCCAGCCCGCTACGCTGCGATAGATTACCTCGCCTTTGAACTGGCCATTAGTCGCAATGGCGAATTGCTCCCACTCCATATTGCGGATGTCGATTACTCCCGATTCGGCGCTAGGTGCGGTTAGCTTCATGGTAGTAAATCCTCCGCCTAATCAGATGCAATAAAAATGCCCTTGGTTTCCCAAGGGCAGATACATTTAATGTACGTGCGCTATGCCGTAGCTGCAATTACATCTCCGAGTAATCCGCCTACTTGCGGACTATCGGGCATAGAGATAATCTTGGGCATGTTAACCCGTTCTGCACCGTTTGTGCTTTCCAAGATTACCTCTAGGGCGCTAGACTTCAGTTTTTCCCCTGTTCCGATAACCGCGTTTTCCGCCCGCGCCTGATCTACGCTCATACCGATGCGGCTGTCGGTCATCCGCACATTGCGCAAGTGGTCTGTCCACTCTGTTACTGCATTTAGCAGATTGTAAGCAGTCCCACCTAGGCGCGGGAATGCGTTATTGTCATTGGAAGCGTACAGAGCCAAGACTTCCGCGAGTACGTTGTCCCTGCGAGTATCCACTTTCGCATTCTCATTCTTGGGGAATAGCTTGTCCAAGATGCTAGTCATAGATTCCCGCGTGATCTTGCGAGTAGCCAATAGCTCTAGCTTTTCGCGAAGCTTGCCAGCGTCCATGACTACCCCTTGCATAACCCGCTTGGCATCTGCAAAGCGCTGATCTGCATTCTTGGTATGCTTTATGCGCAGCATACCGGTATTAGTCGATAGTGCCTGCCGTAACGTGTTTTCGCATACCGTTTGAACGGCGGAGATAAAAGCGGTATGCGCCATGCTGCCATCGTGCGCAGTAGTGAAACCAAGGTAATTCTGTACCGGAGATTCCCCGAGTACCGCGAAATCAGCTTGCGGGATACGGGCGCTAACCCATATTTGAGCACCGTTCCCTAGTGCTCCCGCGCTATCATAATGCGCACCGTCCTGTGCTTCTAGCAAGTCATCAACAAAATTGAAGCACTCGCTATTCTGTTTAATGGTGAATCCTTCGCCCACTCCAGAGGCGAGTAATTGATTGTCAATATCGCGGAATATGCTGTAGCTATCCACTGGCACATTAGCGCCTGAAGGGTTAACCGCGAAGTTTTGTACCTTGATTGCCTGCCAGTCTAACCCGGCAAGCTTCATTGCCTCTTGCCACGATACCGCACCGTCTACCCTTTGGCCTAATTTGTGCCATGCGTCTTCCCGTTTTCCTACCATGTACATTGCTACTTTGCCGTTTATCTCTGCTAGGTTATGCGCCATTGTGATTATCTCCCATTGCCGTTTATTGTCCGGCTGACAAGATACTTGCGATAAGTGAGATGTATTAAACCTAGGATTAGTTGCCTAAATAAAAAAGCCTGCTATTCCTAGCAGGCTAAAACCGGATACATTTAATGTACTAGCGGCAGTATGTACCTACACAAAGGTTTTTCCTGATATCCTCTTGCACGTCTGTATAGACTCCCGCGACGGTCAAAAACTTGTGGCGATCAAACCCGCGTGCATCGCGCAAGGCATCGGCCACGTTGTACACCGTTTCTTCCCATACTCCAGACTTGAAATAGGGTACAGGTTTGGTAATGGTTAATGCGCGTGCTATATGTAAATAATTTATGCGCATTTACCGTACCTCCCGTATACCGCGCACGTATTGCGGTGGAATGGTACATTGACAAACTAAGCCCACTCCGCTGTCTGGGTCGGGTTTGAGTTTCGCGCGGTATGAACTGGGTAGGGACAGGGTAACCACGGCAGGCTTAGCTGTGGGGTTCTGTACTTTGCTTAGTTTGGTCCACGACATACCGAAGTCATAACCGGTTAACGGCAGTCCGCTTAAGTCTGTACCGTATGCGGCCCTGTCGTATGTTGCGCGAAAACGTGCATACATCTCCGCATAGTGGCGAATCGGCAATAGATAGATATACGGGTAATCCCGCAAGTTTTCTATCTGTAGCGCGTTATCGTGGATTTTCTTTAGTCCACTTTGTTTAATCTTCTGTGCCGCGTCCAACGTGGTTCCATGGTAGAAGATCATTGTCCAATTACCAATTCCTTTTCGGAGTCTTTGATTTTCTCCGCGTCTGTTACGGGCAATCTGTACGGTTGCTGTGGCAAATAGTCTCCGTAATCTACTCCATCGGAGTATTGCCCGTCTTGGATTAAGGCGTCCAATATATCGTCTTGAGGATTCATCGGCAGTACCTCGCGCCCACTACCAGCAAGCTAAGGAAAACAACTAACCCAAGTGCTTCTGTGGCTGTCATGCTAGTTTGACTCCGTTCCCGAGCAAGTATGCAGCGTAGAACGTAGGCCAGTCGCTATCTGGTTTTCCTTGGCTTGCTTCTAGCGCGTGGTGCGCATTGTAAGCGGCATTTAGCTTATCTGCTAATACTTGCACGCGAGATAAACAAATAGCCGCTTGCGATTCGGTTTGTGCTTCGTGGCAAGGTGCGGTGTAGTTAGTCAAGGTTTCCCCCTTGTGCGGGATACACGAAATAGAAAATCATCAGCATTGTACAGATCAAAATAAACTCCATTTTGTTGTTCTCCTTATGACGCTAATTGCGTCCCGTTGCGGCTACTGTCACTAGCCGCACTAGGCCGGAATTAACTCTCTATATCTCCCAAGAAGCTTCCACCTGGGAATAAGCGGTCAACAATGGTGGACATGGTTAACTCGCCGGTAATCCCCCAGAAACCAGAGGAATAGCCGAATCTTCGGAGTACCATTACACCTATCGCCGCAACAATGAATATTGAGATGCGGATTAGGTGTTTGGTGTGCTTGGGCAATCGCTTGGCTCTGCTTTTCATTAGCGTGTAGCTCCTAGCAACGCGACGATTCCCGCGAGTGTTCCGAGAATCCAGAAGCGGAGAATTAAGCCGCCAAGCGATTCAGGATTGAAAACCAGATCGGTTAGCTTAGTTCGCATAGTGGTTATCTCCTTCCAGTTGATACAGGATAAACCGGCATTGCTCTAAGGCGAGAATGGTATCCCGTAATTGATTGGCCAATCTAATCTCCATGCGATTAGCTCTAGCCATAACAAAAGCTGAGCGTAACTCGGTTTCGGCTTTGATTAGTTTTTGTTTCATTCGTATGTACCCAGCGCGGCCTTTTCTTGCTGTTTTTCGAGATGCGGGTTAGCTATTTCGGCAAGATTCCATGCCTCTTTTTCTCCCGCTAATTCATTGCTCCCCCATGCCGCCGAAGTATGGAGCAATTCTCCTATGAGATGCCCAAATTCATGCGCTAGCGTGGTAGCGGTATTGCTTATTCCGTGGTATGGAATCCCCCGGTATTCCATTTCGTCCTTATCTACCTGTGGGGTTAACACGATTTCGTATGTCTTCCCGCGCTCTATCGCTTCGATATGCGAGGAAACGTCTGTGCTTGCGTTGTCTAGATAGACTGAAACCTGCCCAAGTAGTTTTCTCATCGCGAGTGCTCCTTGTCCTCGATATCCGATTCCACATAAGTCATGGGAACGGGCTGAATCAATAGCTGATCTTCGTCCGACAGTGCGTTAGTCCAAGCGGTTGCAGGACTATCGCCATAGCCGGTTAAGTACACCGTGAAGGTAAATGCTTTCATTTAATTTATCTCCTCTCTTGTGCAGGTTGCCTCTATCCACGCACCATTGCTGCCCTTGATGCGCACGATTACGCTATGCAAGTCAATTTGTTCTGACAGCAATCTCGCGCATAGCTCTTTGGCTGCGGTTAGCGCCATGCGCTCACATGAGATTCCCTTCCACGTAGGTGCAAGCTTGCCAAACTTGGAATCAAAATAGGTTTGTATTTCCTCGTTGTTCATCACAAACCCTTCCCGAGTTAGCCGCTCATCTGTGGCGTTAATGCGGACGAAGTAGCTGTAATTTTTGGTTCGCATAGCCGCGCATTTGCAAGACGTGGCTACCATGTTAGCCGCGTGGAATTTACCGTTGCGCTCTAGGGAAACAAGCATTATCTGTACGTCTCGCTTCCCGCGCCACTAGCACCATTTGTGCTGTATCCCTCTAGCGCCGCATGTTTGATACCTTGGCTTAACTTCGGGTTAATGATTTCCCCAAGCTCCCAAGCTTTTTCCTCTGCTGCTATGTTTAGGCGAGAATCGCCAATCATCACAGAAAGAATTTTCAGTTTGGGATTGTGGGTAGGATCATTAAACACCGTAGCCACGAAATGACCTAGCTCATGCGCTAGCAACGTTTCTACGCTGGCAAGATTGCGCGGCTGTCTAATTGCCTCAAGAATTGGACCGTCAACCTTGGGGCGCAGGGTAATGGTGTAGTGGCTCCTGTCGCCTCTTGGTTTCAACATTCCGCTTGGGAAATCGCCTAGCGGATCATTGATACCATCCGAAATAACTACGTCTAGAGTTGCAATCGTGGTCTGCATTTATCTTCCCCTTGTCAGTGCTTTTTCGATTTTGCGATGCGCGGAGTACAATTTGTCTAACTGGTATCCGTTTAACGTGTCGGGAGTCTTGTGCTCCCGATACATGGCGAATACTTCATCTGAAGTAAACCGGATTGTGATTGTTTTATTCATGCACACTCCAATAGTCATCCTCAGATGTGTTAAACGAACAGTTATCCAAGGCGGGATTGCATACCTCGGCTAGCTTGCGCCCAAGGATATCGGGCGGAATAAATAGCTCGCCGTCCTCGCGTTCTGCTTTTTGCTGGATACAAAAGGGAATCAGGTTAACCATTGGATTTTTCCTCTTCCGCAAAACGCTTTGCGGCTACGGCAAACACTTTAATGTATTCACCGTATTCCTTAATCTCTGCCGCGCTATAACCCTCCATGCGCCCAATCGCCTTGTACTTTTTTTGCCATTCGGTAATCGTTCTAACGTGGCAGCCAATAGCAATTTCGTTAAAAGACGCCAGCGTTAGCGAGTGGCGAGTACCCTGAATATAGAGCGGAGACTTAACCCAAGCGTTGCCGTACACCCAAGCGTTGCCGGACACCTGAGCGTCGCCGTACACCTGAGCGTTGCCGGACACCTGAGCGTCGCCGGACACCTGAGCGTTGCCGTACACCTGAGCGTAGCCGGACACCCGAGCGTTGCCGGACACCTGAGCGTCGCCGGACA
>Ga0210403_10000131_pt1 | contig 84486 bp, 63 predicted proteins | sample IncBWC19MmetaG_FD_150863 | JGI IMG/M metagenome (GOLD analysis project Ga0210403, IMG submission 150863) | Forest soil microbial communities from Barre Woods Harvard Forest LTER site, Petersham, Massachusetts, United States - Inc-BW-C-19-M | ecosystem: Environmental > Terrestrial > Soil >...
CGGCGGACATCCTCGGGGAAGCCGGTTTTATTTACGACTCCAGCGTTCATCCGGTCGCTCACGATCTGTACGACAATCGCCACGCTCCCCGGAAGCCCTATCGAATGGCCAAGACTGCGCTGGTCGAAATCCCGATCTCCACGATTCAGCTGGGCAAACAAAGACTCCCGTTTTGCGGCGGCGGGTATTTCCGGATGCTTCCGTTCTGGTATGTATGCTGGGGCATTCGACGGCTGAATCGTACGGAAAAACAGCCTGCCGTGTTTTACATCCATCCCTGGGAATTTGACCCGGAGCAGCCGCGGCTGGCGGCGAGCCGACGATCGAGATTCCGCCAGTACCTCGGGTTGAGCAAGACCGCGAAGAATCTGGGCCGACTCTGTGAACAGTTCCTTTTCGCCCCGATGAAAGAAGCTTTCTCGGAGCAATTGGATGTTATCCAGCGAACGGGAGAACCCTAGAAGACCGCCGTATAGCGGTGTGCACGTAGCTTGAACGAGTTCACCTCTTTCTGAATAGAGCGTCAGCCAAAGAAATGACCAGCTATAAACAATTCCAGGATCGACTGGCCGGGCTCTTGGGAGACTCTTCGCCAGTTCGCAGCGCGGCGAAATGGCTCAGTGGCCCGGGTTCGGCCATTTTTAGCTTGCATCGCGTGCTGCCACGCGGCGCTCAGTGCTTTGACGCGGAGATGAGCACGTCGGAAGAAGCGTTTTCAGACTTTCTCGATTGGTTGGCGGAAAACTATCAGGTTGTGCCTCTCGGCGAAATCGCGGCGAGAAGGGATGCTCGGTCTGCCAATGCAAAGTCTCCGTACTGCGCGCTTACTTTTGACGACGGATGGCATGACAACTTTGTCTATGCTTTTCCGCACCTCAAGCGCCGCGGCCTTTCCGCCACGATTTTTCTGCCGACGCGGTTTATCGGAACGAATCGACGGTTCTGGCAGGAACGCTTGTGGCTCTGCCTGCAAGAACTGAAAAGCAAAGAGGCCCGCCGAGAGGCCATCGAGCGGGTGGCGCGCCGCTTACCGTGGTTCCCTCCCGAGGAAGGAGACCGAACTTCGTATCGGTTCTTGAGAAAATGGCTTTTGACCAGACCTGGGGCGGAAGCGGAGGACTTTGCCGCGCGAGTGGCGGAGACCGCAGGCCTTGCAGATGCCTTTGCAGACCGGGCCTTCGTCAATTGGGATGAAGTGAAGCAGATGCAGGCTTCCGGCGTGCAATTTGGCTCCCACACGTTGAATCACACGCTTCTTCCGAATGCCTCGCCGAAAGACGCAGAAAAAGAAGTACAGGAATCATTAGAGGAGCTCAGGGGAAGAATCGGCAACGACACGCCGGGCTTTGCATACCCCTGGGGAGCCTGGGGAATCAGTTCGCTGGATCGAGTCCGGACGTCGGGATATGAGTTCGCAGTCACCACGAAGCCGGGACTGGTCGGGAAAGATTCCGATCCGTTCTTGTTGCCCCGCTTTCCGGTTAGTGATTCGGTGCTTGACGGCGGCAAAGAAAATTTCAGCGGAGGCAAGGCCAGGCTCACCTTTGTAAAGACCCTGCTGGGGGCGGCGGCTAAGAAGCCCATCTTGAAAAATGGCGGCCAGAGCAGCAGGCGGATCAAGATACTTTTCGTGATCGATTTGATCACCGAGTGGGAAGGCGGGACCGAGCGGCAGCTTCAGCTCTTGATACCGCTCCTTGATCCCAAGTTCTTTGAACTAAAGTTGGTCTTTCTCTTCGAGGCACCGGGACTCGATGCCAAGACCCTTCCCTGCCCCTTGCGTGTGGTCTTTCCGCGCTCGGCGAAACTTCCGTCCTTTCCCGCCAGGGTCCAGAGGCTGGTTCAAGTGCTGAAGGAAGAGCGCCCCGACGTGGTGCAGGGCTTTTTTATCGAAGGGCTCATGGCCGGCGTCTTCGCGGGGCGCATCGCGAAGGTTCCGCAAGTCATAGGGTCGGTGCGGAATGCGGGGCACTGGAGGAAAACCGGTCATCGCCTGTTGATGAAGGCGATCACTCCGTTGGCGCACCGCTGGCAGACCAACTCACGCGCGCTATGGGAGTTCCAGACTCAGATGGAAGGCGTACCTGCCGCCAAGGTCGAGATTCTCCCTAACGGAACGGATCTGTCGAGGTTCGTCCCCGCAACGCCGGAAGAGCGGCTCGCAGCGCGCCGTTCCCTGGGATGGAATGAGCACGGACCTGTCTGCATTTCGGTCGCGAATCTCTCCAAAGTCAAGGACCTTGCGACACTAGTCAACGCCGCCAAGCTTTTACATGGACGGCTTCCGTCCCTGCAGTTCATATTGGTAGGAGAAGGGCCGGAACGCGAAGCATTGCAGAATCAAGCGGCTGGATTGGGCCTGTCCGACGTTGTGAAGCTTGTCGGGCGGCAATCGGACGTGCGACGTTTCCTCGCGGCGGCGGACTTGGGTGTACTCACGTCGCGCAGCGAGGGCAGCTCCAATGCCGTGTTGGAATACATGGCGATGGGTCTGCCATCGGTGGTGTCGGACATTCCGGCGAATCGTGAGTTGACGGACGAAGTGGTCTTTGAACCCGGGAATGCCGACGATTTCGCGGAGAAGATTTTTCGGCTCTGGCAGGATCTGCCGCTGCGAACGCGTTTGTCCCGAGAATATCAGGAGATGGCTGGCGAGTTTAGTGTGGAGAAATTGGCCTTACGCGCTCAGAGCTACTACAGCAGGATTGTGTCTCAATGTCCCTGAACCTTGGGGCCAATGCCAGGCTTCATGGCCACTAAAGAAAGCGTGAAAGGGTCGGAGGATTACTCGGGAATGGCGCGCAGCGGGTTTCGCCTCAAACAATCGTGGACAGCCAGGATAGCTAGCTGGCTCGTTCGCCATCTTGTATTCCCCGTGTGGATCCGGCGCGATCATCCGAAGTGTCTAGCGTACGCCCAGGAATTTGAACGCACGCAGTTCCTGCCCAAGGCAGAATTGGAGGCCTTGCAACTCCGACGCCTTCAAAAGCTCCTGCAGCACGCCAAGGAGCATTGTCCGTTCTACGCTCTGAGATTGGAACAGGCGGGCATCGTCCCGGAAAAACTGGGGTCTCTGGGGCAGTTCTCTCGTCTCTCGGCGCTGACTAAGCGGGACATCCAGGATCACGGCCCAGATCTTCAGGCTCGTGATTTTCCAGAAGAAAAGCGCAAGAGGAACCAAACCGGCGGCTCGACAGGCAGCCCGCTGCAGTTTTACGTGGACGTGGAACGTTTTGACTCCAGGAAGGCCAGCACGTACCGGCACGATCTGTGGTCCGGAGTGCGCCCTGGCGATTGGCGGATCAGCCTGTGGGGCTCACGGCTGGATCAAGGGCGCCCAGAAAATTGGTGGGACCACCTCCGCAACAATCTGCTCTATCGAATCGTGCCCCTGAATACTTCAAAGATCACCGATGCGGACTGGTCGAAGTTTGTCTCCGAAATCCGCAGGCTCAAGCCGCGCGCGATGGTCGCCTATACCCAGGCCGCTGTCGCCTTTGCGCGTTATCTGCGGCAACAGAAGATCGGCGATATTCAAATCGACTCGATTGTCACCACTGCGGAAATGCTTTTGCCGGGCCAGCGTGAGTTTTTGGAAGAAACCTTCGGTGGCAAGGTCTTCAATCGCTACGGCTGCCGCGAAGTCAGCGTCATCGCCAGCGAATGCGAGTTCCATCGCGGCATGCACGTAAACGCGGATGCTCTGCTGGTCGAAATTGTCCCGGATGCTTCCCGGCCCGGCAGAGCGGGCCGCATTCTGGTGACCGACCTCCTGAATTACAGCATGCCGCTGATCCGCTATGAAATTGGCGACGTTGGAGAATGGACGAAAGATCAGAACTGCCCCTGCGGCAGGCAATTGCCATTACTCGCCGACGTGCAGGGCCGGATCACCGACTTTCTGGTGCTCTCGGACGGCAGGCAGATCTCCGGCCCAGCGCTCACACTGGTGGTCTCCGATATGGCCGATGTACGCCAAGTACAGTTCGTTCAGCGTGCGCCGGACCTGGTGCTGCTTCGTGTAGTTCCCGGCAAGGACTACGGACCGGCGACGGAGCAGGAGCTGCGCAAGAGGATCGGTCTGTATTTCGAGGGCCGTGCGGAGTTGCAGATCCAACTGACCGACAGCATCGCCAGCGAGATTTCCGGCAAATATGGCTTCGTCATCCACGAGAACGCTGAGCCGCAAATGAGCAATTCCAACTGAGACCATCCATGCGGGCGCTAAACAGGGCTTATCTTGACGTCGTTCTTCCGTTCTTTGAACCCAAAAGCTTTCGGGGCGCGGCGTCTCGTTTTCGAAAATATGAGCAACTCGAGAAACTGTCTCTCGAGGAGAATCGAACACGCCAGTGGGAGTCCTTAAATAGACTGCTTCAATACAGCTACGAGAACACCCCATTTTATAAGAAGCGGTTCGATGAGGCCGGTATTCAGCCTGGCTCGATTCATTCGCCCGCGGATTTGCAGAAGCTCCCGCCGCTGACCCGCAACGATATCGCACACCATTTGGACGAAATGCAATCGCGAGAATTCAAGCGAGAGGTGCTGCACCAGGCGGCGACGGGCGGCACCACGGATACTCCGGTGCCTATTCTTCGTGATCCCACGTCGGTCAACGAGAAAGCGGCGGTGCAATTGCGCTTCAATGCCTGGGCCGGATTCTTGCCCGGCGACAAAGTGTTCTATCTGTGGGGCGCCCAGCAGGACTATAGCCCGAACCCCAGCTGGCGCTGGCGTCTGTATGACCGGCACTTGATGCGGCGAGTGTGGGCCCCAACCTCGGTGCTAAATCCGGTGGTCCTGGAATCCCACCGGCAAATGCTGAATCAGCTGCAGCCTCGGGTTATTTACGCCTATCCCACGCCTTTGACCCTTTTCTGCGAATATTTGCGCGATGCTCGAAAACCCTTCCACCGCCCCGTCAGCGCCATTTGCACGGCGGAACCGCTATTCCCCGAGCAGCGAAAAGTTATCGAAGAGGTTTTAGGCTGCCGGGTATTCGAGCACTATGGAAGCCGCGAATTCGGGATGATCGCGGGTGAATGCGAAATGCACAATGGCATGCACGTCAGCCCTGGCAGTGCCTATTTGGAATTCATCCCAGTCGAGAACAGCGAAATTCCCGGCCTACACGAGATACTCATCACAGATTTATTGAACCGTGGCATGCCTTTAATCCGATATCGCGTCAATGATTGTGTCCTGAAGGGTGCCGAAAAGTGTGCCTGCGGGCGCGGCTACCCTTTGGTGCAGCAAGTGATCGGCCGCACCGGAGATGTGTTCCAATTGCCCAACGGGGACCGCATTCCGGGAGTCGCGTTCACGAATCGCGTTTTGAAGGTGTGTCCGGGCCTGGCGAAGACCCAGATCATCCAGGAATCGCTCACGGAATTCCGCATTCGCTACATCGCGGGACCCAATTTTTCCAGCGGAGACCTGGACATGCTGCAAACCAACCTGCGGCGGTTCATACCCGACGACCTGGTGTGGACTTTTGAACGAGTCACGGAGATTCCCCGGGAGCGTTCGGGGAAAACCCGGTTTTGTATTTCGCGGGTCAACCTGGCTCCTAAATGAGTGATTGGGCGGGGCAAACGGAATGCCTAGTATCAAAGCCCGCCGGCGGAACACGGCACAAGTGACGCTGCACCCATGATCGAGACTAGCGTGCTCACAGAAACTCCACCGGCGCCGAAGCCCAAGCGCACTGAGATTTCGCGATCCCTTATCGCCAAAGGCGTCGTCAGCAACTGGTCCAGTCTCACGCTCAACGTTCTGGTCGCCTTTTGGATGACGCCCTTCGTGGTGCATCACTTGGGAGACACTTCTTACGGGATCTGGGCTCTGGTCTTGCAACTCACTGGTTACATGGGAGTTGTTGACGTCGGACTGCGTTCAGCGCTGGTGCGATTCGTGGCGCGTTTCCAGGCTCAAGGAGATCAGGAATCCCTCGACCGTTTGCTGAACAGCACTTTCACGGTCTACGCCATGATCGTGCCGGCTTGTTTTCTGGTTGCCGCCGCCGTGGCGCGCTTCGGTCTGCCGCACATGCATATTCCGGCGGAAATGCTCGGCGTCGCTCGGCTGACGATCTTCATTGCGGCCGGATGCATCGCCTGCGATTTCATTTTCGCCACTTCGCATGCTTGCCTGGCAGGTTTCTCGCGCTGGGACCTAATCAACAGCGTTTGGATCCCGGTCCTGCTGGTGCGCACCACCCTTAGTGTGATCTTCCTGACATTGGGGTTCGGCTTGGTGACCCTGGCGTTGATTCAGTTCGGCGTGACCCTGGCAGGCTATTCTTCCGAACTGCTGTTGCTGCGCCGCTTGATTCCGAAATACCGGTTCCGCTGGCAGCGTCCCGAGATGCTGCACATGCGCCCGATCCTGGAGCACGGCTGGTATTCGTTCCTGGTAAGTTTTGCCAATCGCATCAATTACCAGGTCGATTCCGTAGTCATCGCCGTCTTTCTCCCGATCGAACAAGTAACCTACTACATCATCGGCCTGCGCCTGGTGGAGTACCTGCGGGATCTCCTGAACTCGACCACCATGATCTTTGCCCCGCTGGTGAGCTCGTTTGAGGCCACGGGCGAGACCCATCGCGTCGCCAGCACGCTGATTCGCGGAACAAAATACAGCTTGTTCGTCGCTTTTCTCGGTGCGGGGGCGCTGCTCGGACTCGGCACCGATTTCATCCGGCTGTGGATGGGGCAGAGGTTCGCGGGGCCCTCCGGAACCGTAGTGATCATCATGGCCATTGGCATCATCGGTTCCTGTACTCAGTTTGCCAGCTCTCAAGTCCTGTACGGCTTGAGCAAACATCGTTTGAATGTGAACTGGACCTTCATCGAGTCGATTTTGAATATCGGATTGAGCGTGGGCCTGGTGCGCCGATACGGAATCCTGGGTGTGGCCGCCGGGACGGCGATCGCCAATGTCATCGTCAGAGGCTGGCTGTATCCCCGGGCCTTCCTGGAGGCTTTGGAGGTTCCTTGGAGGAAATACGTGACCCACGGGGTTATGCCCGCCGTGGCGCCCGCCCTGTTGTTCGTGGCGGGCGATATGGTCTACAAGAGCATCTTTCCGATTCACAGTTATGCGGGTCTGGTCCTCGCAGCAATCTCCGGTCTTCTCCCTTTTGCGGTATCTCTGTGGTTTGTTGGCCTGGACCGTCCGGATCGAGCCATGATTCGGGCTAAGATCAAAGCATTCACACCGAAGGGCGTACGCACCGGTGCCGTGAAGAGTCTGGAAGAATGAGGGGATAGTGGCCTGCTCTCTTTCCGATGGCGATAAGGTTTTCGAAATCGAAGAACTTCGATGAGCGTAGCTAACGTCCTGATGATCGTAGGCGCCCTGGTTGGCGCGATACTCGCCTTCCGCGGGCTGTTTCGCCCTTTCCTAGGCCTGGTTGTCCTGATGACGCTTCATTTCATTCAGCCGGGAGAATTGATCCCCGCGCTTGCGCCGCTACGAATCGAACTTATTTACGGCATCTTGATGCTGGTGATTCTGCTCTGGACGAAAGCCAGTGTTATCGGCCAGCTGATCAAGACCGACTCCATCGTGCGCGCCACGATTTTCCTGGAAGGAGTGGTGATACTCACGATTCCCTTCGCCATCTGGCGAGGAGGTGCGTTAGAAGCGGCCATGCAGCTGATCAAACTGATCATCCTGCAGCTGTTGATGACGTTCTTCATTGATTCCCAGGACCGGCTGCGCTCCATCCTGTGGCTTTTGTGGGGATTCATGATGTGGTTCGCCGGAAGCGCCTTCCTGGCCTATTCGCGCGGCGAATTCTACACCGTAAACGGCGTGCAGCGCGCCGAGGGCATCAATAGCATGGTGGGTGGGCCAAATGAGTTGGCCGGCCTGTTGTTGGCCTTGCTCCCGTTCGTGTTGGCGCTGCTGCTGTGCTCCAAAGGTACCGCGAAAAAGCTCGTGCTCTTTGGTTCCGCGGGATTTGGTTTCTTTGTGCTGCTTTTGACGGGCGCCCGAATTTCCCTGGTGGCCCTGATGGCCATGGGTATCTTTGCCATTCTTCGATCAAAACGAAAAATCCTCAATCTGACGGTGGCCCTGGTTATCGCACTCACCGTCTGGTTCTCTCTTCCCGCGCAGTACCAGAAGCGCTATTTGACGGTGAAGCAGTATGCGGAGGGCGGCCAGTTGGACGACTCGAACAAATTTCGCCTCCAGATTTGGGATGCCGGTTGGAAAATGATCAAAGACCACCCGATCCTCGGCGTGGGTGCCGGGCAATTTCCCACCGCCTACGGCACGATCTACGCCCACAGATTGCACACGGCTTGGATGAACCCCCACAATCTTTTTCTTCAAGTGACTGCCGAACTCGGAATCGTGGGGCTGCTTGTCTTTTCCTATTTCGTCATTCAAATATGGAAGGTGAATGGCTGGGTGCTGCGTGAAACCAAATCTCCATCCTTCCTGGTGAATCACGCTTTCGCCACGGCTTGCTACTTCATGATGGTGGGCATCGGAATCGTCAGCACCGTTAGCCATACACTCTATCGACCTTACTGGTACCTGCTTGCAGGACTGGTCGCCGCCAATCGCGCCGTCACTTCGAAGATGTTAGAAGAAGGGGTAGCAGGGGAAGGTGAGTTGGACGACGAACATCGGGACAGCGACGACGCTCTCGGCAGACTACAGCCCGAGTGGCACGCTCCCGCCTACACCAAAATGCAGAGATAATCCTGGCTCTTGGTTTGAAATCCGTAGCGCAACTCGAGGCACTTGTCGAAGGCGAGCCCACAATTGGAGTGACGGCGGCTTAGCGGGCTGCTCTGTCCTGCGGATCCTTAGCAGCCTCCCAAGGTTAGTGTGGCAGAACCAGTCCCGGAGATCGATAAACCGGTCGTGCTGTTGGTAGTGCACCCGGACAGGGACACGCTGCGGCTGAATGGGTTATGGTTCTCGATGCCGTTGGCCCCACTGTCGTTGTTCAGCCGGAATTGCGGCACCACGACCACCGCTACGCCGCTCCCGTTCGCTGTACCGGTATAGCTCTTCCCTTGCGTGTCAGTGAAGGTCACCGTGGCTCCCGCTGCCGCACCGCCGCCGGACTTGTTCACCGTTATGGTTTGCGACCAGTCGATGAAAAGGCTGGCTGCCTGGTTGTTTCCGCCCTGGGCAGGCAGATCCGCGTCCGTCGCGCTGGTCCCCGATCCGAACGTGGCGTCTTGTACGTGGATGTTGCTCACCAGCGTTCCCCCGTTTCGGAACACGAAGGTGTGGAAGTTCGGCGATGGATTGGTCGTGCCCTTCAAGAACGTTGGCGAAGCGAACGTTACGCCGGACGCGCCGTCCCAGTCGAAAAATAAGATGTCCGAATCGCCCTGGAAGCTGTCGTTCTTACTCAGGAAGCCCAGAGGGCTGGCCAGGGCCACCGCGTGAGCGCAACCCGTCTTTTCGCTCCCACCAATGTAGTTGCAGGCCTGTGATCCGGAACTCTTTCGAATCGCTTTGTAGTTGTTGCTTTGCGACACGTTGGCGGTGGTTTCCGTGTCCGTCAAGCGTAACCCCGTTGCCCAGCATTGGTCCGCCACGGCGGTGACGTTGTTGTTCTGGGCCGTGCCGCCCTTTCCGTTATCGTCAAACTGAATGCCGTAGGTTCCCCCCAGCTCGCAACCTCCATACTCCGCGTTGTTGGGCCTGGTGGTCACCGTCACGGTGTTGTCATGCACGTTGGCACCGTTGGTCGACGTCTCCACCCCGCTCAGCTGGATCCCGCGGCCCTCGGAGGTCCCCGTCAGCGGCGTCATGATGGTGTTGTTGTATGCGTTGCACGACGCCCAGCACCAAATCGCGAAGTCGTTGGTGTTGTTTACCGTGGTATTCCCGGGGTTGATCACGTTGTCGTGGACGATGCATCCCGGAGCGTCGCATTCCAGCGCCCCTTGCGGCCCGCCATTAATCGTGTTGCCGTATATCTGCGGCGGGTTAGACGATCGAATCGCGTTCGACAGGCGAATGCTGGCACTCTGCAGCAAATCGCGGCAAGACACCTGGCCGCACGAACCGGCGGAATTGTTGTTGAGGGTGTTGTTGTAGATCATCGCTCCGTTCGGCACGCTGCTGTTGCCGTAGTCGGTGTCGATCGCCTGAGAAAAACCCGAACTCCATGTAAAGGTGATGTCGTGAATGGTCGGCCCGGATACCACGAGTCCCATGTTGATGACGTGCGCGCCGCTGGCCGTGGCTCCGCTTGCTTCGGTCAAGGTGCCGTTGGACACCGCGAAGCCTTGGCTGTTTCCGGTGGTTACGGAAATGGCGTGGACGTTTCCTTGGTCTCCGGTGTTGTAGGTAACTCTATGTCCATTCAGGTTCAGGGTGACGTTGTTCGCCGTTACCGTGAAGCATGTCCCTAATGCACTTACATCGTTTTGCAGGGCGTAGGTTGCTCCAGAGTTACCCAGTGTCCCACAAGCGGTAACCGACGTGCCTGTCACGGCGGCAGAAACGAAGATCGATAGCACCTTGGTATCGGTCTGCTGCACGGCGCTCGAGTCTTTCACAGAGAGGGTGAACGAGGAGGTACCGGTAGCAGTCGGGGTCCCGGTTATCAGCCCCGTGGAAGCGTTTAGAGCAAGGCCGGCAGGCAAGGACCCTGAGCCGATCGACCAAGTGTAGGGTTTGGTCCCACCTGTCGCCGCCAAAGTCGTGGAATAGGAAGAACTCACCTGACCATCCGCTAAAGACGTCGTGGTGATCTGCAGAGAAGCCGCACCCGCGGTGACTGTGATACTTAGACTCTTCGTGGCATTTAGCGCCGGGGAACTGGAATCGATCACTTTCACGGTGAACGTCGATGTTCCCGCCGCCGCAGGTGTCCCGCTGATCTGCCCGGCACCGCTCAGCGTCAAGCCGTTCGGCAAAGCCCCCGCGCTCAGCGACCAACTGTAAGGCGTCTTCCCCCCGCTCGCCCCTACCGTCGCCGAATACGCGCTGCCCACCTGCCCACCCGCCAGACTCGTCGTCGTAACTTGGATCGACGTTCCCGCAGCAGCAACCGTAAGGTTGAGACTCTGGGTGGCACTTTTTGCAGGGGAGCTAGAATCTGTAACTTGCACCGTAAACGAAAAACTTCCGGCTTGTGTTGGCGTTCCCGTAATCTGACCGGAACTGGAAAGAACCACGCCGGGCGGCAATGAACCCATAGTAACCGACCAACTGTATGGGGCGGAACCCCCGCTGGCTGACAAACTTGCAGAAAATGCCGCCTGTACGGTTCCCGAAGGCAAGGAGCTGACTGTAATCGTGAGCGGAGTGCCCGGTGGAGGGTTTGTCGGAGGCAATGCCCCCCCAGAGACTACCCCAGCACATCCTGAAGACCACATTATGGCGGCAAGCACCAGTGGGAACAGAAAGAAGGCCAGGCCTCTCCTTGTTGCTGGACGGCCCCCCGCAACGCCGCGTAACTCCTTCATTCTCTTCTCGTTTCTCGCCACGCGAAGCAGGGTATCAAGCCCCCGAAGAGACGCCTACTGGCCAAGGGGAGTATTTTGGGACAAGGTTGCGGACACAGAAAAACCTGTACTCATGCCCAGCGGAGACATACAGGGCAAGCGCGGGCCCCGGGAAAATCACCCAAATCTGCCAGTGCCCTAGCTGCGGCGTCTGGCGTAACTTGCTCAAAGCACTCGTCAAGTCGACGAAACCGTGATCCCTGGCATGTTGCTCGCGGCTTCCGTGTTGCCAGCATCGATCCGCTGCTGACGGTTACGGTGCGATTAGCACCCGGGCACTGTTCGGGTCTCCGTAGTCGGGCTCCCGAATGTAAGGTTGTAATTCAGCGTGGTACACCCAGGCTTGGTAATCGTGATGGCAAACGGGCTATAACTCGTGGTCGTGTAGCTGCTGCTCGTTGCCGCATATTTCGTATCGTTGACTACGCAAGAAAAGACGCCGCTTGCATTTGTCGGTCCGCTGCATTCCTGGGTGCCCTTCGAGTCCCTCGCGGTCACCGTAGCGCCACTAATGGAGCTGCCGCTGGAAGCGCCCTTCACGGTGACCCTGTAGGTCCACTGCACCGTGTAACTGAAACTGAGCGAACCATTATTCGAGGCCCACTTCGACAAGTTGTTGCTGTCCTGTGTGGCCCCGTCGGTAAAGTTCGGGTCTACCAGGAACATCGCCTGGCTGCTTGCGCCGCTCTGCCCGCCGCCGTCGTAGTCCAGCATCACCCATCCGGAGATGGGATTGCTTCCCTTCCCAAAGGTGCACTGGTTACAGGTCCATGTTGGCGTGCCGTCGTAGAAAATATAGATTGCGGACGTGTCTCCTTTGTAGGTGTCGCCCGTTCCGACCACTGCCGCTATGCCAGGATTGTACTGATTCGCGTCCAGTCGAATTCCAGCGCAAGGGCCGGAGGTGAACCCGCTTGCCAGATTACAAGTAAAAGTATTGTTGTTCGTCTTGTTCGGGCCGTTGGCGGCGGTCGCACCGGACCAGGAAAAGCCGTATCCCGGGCAGACACTAGAGGTCACCGTAGCCCTATTGTTCTGAACCGTGTTGTTCGAGAGGTCGCTACTGGAGCCCGCAGTGTTGATTTGTATGCCGTAAGAGCCGCCAATCTCGCAGCCGCCATACTCGACGTCGTTGTTCAGGTTCGTGGTATATAGAACGTTGTCCTGCACCACCGATCCGGTGACAGCTACGTTGTTTGCGGAGCTGACTTGAACACCTCGGCAACTTAGACAGCTTCCTCCACTTCCGCTGCCCGTGGTGAGGTTCTCTCGAATAGTTGTACCCGCACCCCAATCCTGGAATATGAACCCGTTCGTGTTGGTCGACGTGACATTTCCAGATGTAACGAAGTTGTTGTAGAACTGCGAATTGCGCGCCGACGAGACGATCGCCCCTTGCGTGCCGCCGCTTCCGATGACGTTATACATTTGAGTCGGTGCGGAATTTTTTGACTGGTCGATCACGATGGAATAGTACTGATCCTGGTCCCGGCAACTTACGCTGCCACAGGTGCTCGAGTCGTTGTTCGTGTAGATGACATCGTGTATGGTCGTCCCCGATGAACCCGAGCCGCCGCCCTCCTCTTCCCAGACAAACTTCCCTCGTGCCGCCTTGAACGTCGAGGTGATGTTGAAGACAGTGGTGGCATGACTAACCGACGATTGCCCATCGCTGCTGGCGATAATCGGGCCGGCGCCATGCAGATTGCCACCGGTGCATGTACCCGCCCCTTCGTTGATGGTCCCGTTATGAACGGTGGTGTTGCTGGTGGGATTGCCGGTCATAAACACACCGCCGACCAAACCCGACTGGCTGGATGTGCAGTAAGTGACCGTGAAGCCATTCAAGTTAATGTCTGTATTGCTCCCACCCACACTGAAACAGGTTCCCGGCGCGCTCACGCTCGCCGTCAACTGATAATTGGTGCCCCCGTTGAGATTTTGGCAGCTCGAGACGGTCGTCACCGCGGCACTCGTACCGGTGAGGCTCATGGTGTGGGCGTTACCGACGCCATTGCTGTTGACGGTCAGCGTTGCGGCTTCATTCGTTCCTGCCCCTTGGCTTGGCGTAAACCTTAAAACGATAGTGCAGTCCGATCCGCTGTTAACCCCCAGGCCGTTCGAGCACGTCCCCAAGCCCGTGTTGGAGAAGTCCGCCGCATTTGCTCCCGTGATCGTGAAATAGGGAGAGCCCAGTGTAAGATTTCCCGCCCCCGTACAGGCCGCAATGTTCGACGTTGAGCAATTGTTTACGGAGATGATCAACGCGGCGGAAGTTGTGCCTGCCCCTTGCTTACCAAAGTCCAGTGTCGGCGACGGAGCGCAATTGGCGCTGTTCCCCGTTTCTCCGTTGTTCGGACAAAGAACCACAGTCGCGCCGCCTCCTCCCGTCGCCACGGCGATCGCAATGCTCAGATTGGCCGTATCGGTCTGGGAGCCGGAATCGGTCACTTTGATGGTGAAGGAAGACGTGCCCGCCGCCGTCGGCGTGCCGCTGATTACGCCGGAACCGCTCAGGGTCAGCCCAGCAGGCAAGGACCCGGCCGACAGTGACCAGCTATAGGGAGTTGTGCCTCCGGCCGCGGCCAAGGTCGAAGAATAGCCGCTGTTCACCGTGCCGCCCGGCAGCGATGACGTGCTGATCGTGACCGGAGTCACTGCCGCCGCAACCACGATGCTCAAATTCGCCGTGGCCGTCTTCGCCGGCGCACTCGAATCCGCCACGCGGACCGTAAAGGACGCCGTTCCCGACGCCGTCGGTGTGCCGCTGATTACCCCACCACTGCTCAGGTTCAATCCGGCAGGCAAAGAACCGCCCGACAGCGACCAGCTATAGGGGGTTGTGCCTCCCGCCGCCGCCAAGGTCGAGGAATAGGCGCTGTTTACCGTACCGCCCGGAAGGGACGACGTGCTGATCGTTACGGGGGGAGTCACAACCGCCGCCACCGCGATGCTCAGATTCGCCGTGGCCGTCTTCGCCGGCGCACTCGAATCCGCCACACGGACCGTAAAGGACACCGTTCCCGACGCCGTCGGTGTGCCGCTGATTACCCCATTACTGCTCAGGTTCAATCCAGCAGGCAAAGAACCGGCCGACAGCGACCAGCTATACGGCGTTGTACCGCCCGCCGCCGCCAAGGTCGAGGAATAGGCGCTGTTTACCGTGCCGCCCGGTAGGGACGAAGTGCTGATCGTGACCGGGGGAGTCACAACCGCCGCCACCACGATGCTCAAATTCGCCGTGGCCGTCTTCGCCGGCGCACTCGAATCCGCCACACGGACCGTAAAGGACACCGTTCCCGACGCCGTCGGTGTGCCGCTGATTACACCTGCCCCGCTCAAGCTTAAGCCGGCTGGCAAAGACCCGGCGGACAACGACCAACTGTAGGGAGTCGTGCCACCGCTCGCAGCCAGCGAAGCAGAGTAAGCGGTGCTTACTTGACCGCCCGCCAACGTGGCGCTAGTAATTTGAACCGGGGGAATGACCGCGGTAATCGCAATGCTGAGTGACTTGGTTGCCGTCTGCGCGGGCGAGGTGGAATCTTTCACCTGAACTGTAAAGGACGAGGTCCCGGCTTGGGTAGGCGTCCCTCCGATTTGCCCACTGGAACCATTGAGCGTGAGCCCGGTGGGCAACGTCCCGGAAGTAATCGACCATGCATACGGCGTTGTACCACCGGAAGCACTTAGGGTCGCGCCGTAAGCCGAGTTGGCTTGGCCGCCCGAGAGCGACGCCGTGGTGATCTGCACCGGAGTGACCGCTGCGGCTACGTTAAAACTTAGAGCCTTGGTTGTGGTTTGGGGCGCCCCGGCGGAATCCTTGGCCTGGATCGTCACCGAGAAGGCACCGGACTGCGTAGGCGTGCCACTAATGACGCCGGACGAAGAGTTCAAGGCCAAGCCGCTAGGCAGCGTTCCCGCCGAGATACTCCAAGCATACGGCTTCGTCCCACCGATGGCTGTCAGCGTAGCCGAGTAGGCCACGTTGGCTTGGCCGTCGGGCAACGAAGGCGTCGTGATCTGCAACGGTCCGCCGGTGAGCACCACCGAAAGGCTCAGTGTCTTCGTAACGGTCGCGGCCGGTGAGGCGGAATCCTTCACTTGGACGGCAATCGAGGGATTGGCAGCCTGAGTTGGAGTTCCTGAGATCAAGCCCGCAGCCGAAAGCGTCAGGCCGCCGGGGAGTGCTCCGCCCGTAAGAGACCAGCTGTATGGCGCCACGCCACCCGTAGCTGCCAGCGTGGCACTATAGGCCGACCCAGTTTCTCCGGTGGGCAACGCAGTGGTTGTAATTTGAAGCGCGGGATCAGCGGCAGCGATGTTAATGGAAAGATTCGCGACGCTCGTCTGCGCTGGATTACCGGAGTCGGTCAGCTTGACGGTGAAAGAATAATTGCCCGGCTGTGAAGGAGTTCCGGCAATGGCCCCGGAGGATGCGTTCAGCGTCAGCCCGGTTGGAAGCTGCCCCGACTGCAGCGTCCAGGAGTAGGCGGGGGTGCCTCCCGTTCCCGAAAGCGACGTCGTGTACGCGCTGTTCACCTGGCCGGCAGGGAGAGAAGATGTGGTGATCAGCAGGGGCGCGGCCGCTGCCGCCTTCACTGTCACACCGAGATTGGCGGTTGCCGACTGGGGTGTTGAACTGGAATCGGTCACTTGCACGGTGAACGAGAAGCTTCCGGCCTGGGTCGGCATTCCAGAAATCTGTCCGGCTGTAGACATGGCGAGACCCGGCGGCATAGCGCCAGAGGTCATGGACCACTTGTACGGAGCTGTGGCGCCGGTAGCCGACAAGGTCGCGGCATAGGCTACTTGAGCGGTGGCTGCGGGTAACGACGTGACCGTAATCGACAGCGGCGTTGGCGGCGGTGGTGTCGTTCCTGGAGTCGGCTGGCTGCTAACAACGGCGGCGCATCCGGATACCAAGCTAGTGGCGACCAACAGCAATCCGAGCAGCAAAACTGCAGGTGAATCGTTGCTTGGGCGACTTCCGGAAATGCCACGAAACATTGTCATGTTTTCCCCGCAACCCCACCGCGGCAGAGGTTAGCAACTTGGGGAGAATCTGCCTACTGGTCGTTAGGTCATTCTGGGGACATCAATCCAGGCAACGTCGAACCTGTACCAAGGGGACGAGGAACAGCACCCGAGCGATCCGGGAGCCCCCAAGGTAGGGGCGAAACCACCCATTCTCGCCCAGCTAAAGTACTAGGATTTTGCTAGTTCGACAAGCTTTTAGATGTCTGGAAAATGTGAAACGGATGGCCCAAAAGGACTAGGTAGGCCATACCTCGGGCAGTTTGACCTGGAGCCGCAACCAGGGACTATGGCGTAGCGCCGAGGAAGGCCAGCTCTAGGTTCCAGCGAAATTCGGTCTTGTCTCTAGGGGCAGAGATGCGTCGAGTCGCCAATGGTTCGTCTTTTACTTTCACCGCTCCCGAAGTACAGGTGAAAGCGATCTTGTACCCCATGTGGGCACTGGCCTTTCGCGTCTCGTCCGTGTAGTGCGGCTGCAGGATGGGCGAGGGATACGAGAAGTGGATTACCGGCTCTCCGAGGACTTCTTCCAACCGGCGCTTGGACTCGCCTAGTTCGTATTGAACTTCCTCGGCGCTGACTTTAGCCAAGTTGGGGTGAGTGACCGTGTGAGAACCTACCGCATGCCCGCGCTGCCGCAACTCACGCACTTGGTCCCAGGTCATCATCCGGCAATCCTTGGGCTGCAAAGGACATACGGCCAACTCATGCTCGATTGCCTGCAGCGCGTCGTCCTGCTTGCCCCGGGTGAGACACGCACAGCGCTGGCTGGCGGAAAGAAAGGCGGCATAGCGGTCCACGGGTTCCTTGAAAGGGCGTTGCCGGCCTTCCCGAAAATCGAAAATGGTCTCCTTCTTCGAGACGCTAAAGGCATAGCGCAAGCGGCAGAACCAGGGAACGGCCTTGTCTTCAATCGCGCCGACCCCCACATAGAAGACGCCCGAAATACCACAGTGTTCCAAAATGGGAGCCGCGATCTCCCGATTGTCCGCGTAGCCGTCATCAAAAGTCACCACAACCGAACGGCGCGGCACATCCTTCTCTCCGGCAATAAACAGCCTTAAATCCTCCAAAGTTATTGGATGGTATTCCCGGGCCAGGATTTCCATGTGCTCCCGGAAGGTATCAGTGGGATGTATGATGCCGGATCCGATCGAATCGGCGTACCGCTCCGGGTCGTCGAGCACCGCGTGATAGCGAACGACAACGACGCGGGTTTCACTGGCTAGGGCCGCCACATTGGTGAGCCGGCTCCGCATCAGCGCTGACTTAATTAACACCTTCGTCGCGGAGTTCAAGAGCACCTCAGAACGAGGCGGCAGGCCCACACACCCGGCGCCCCGGCCTTATCGACCGGCGGATTTCCTGCTTAAAGGAACGAACGAAGGCTGCCTGATCGTATTCCAATCGTAACCCGCGGCGGCTATCCGCGGGGCTCGACGTTTCAGTCTGGTAAACAGGGCGGGCACCCCTGCGGGGTCGTCACGACGGCGTTGGCGACGCCTTGACGAAGCTACAAGCCTCAATGTCTTAGGGTACTTACCCCCGCCGAGCCGGAGAGACAGAAAGCAATCCCTTAAAGGGCCGATGCGGCAAATCGAGCGCAGCAGGCGTCAATGGGATGGGCAGGCGAGTTTGGCGGTGTGGGACGTGGGCTCTTTCACATCGATCGCGAAGCTTGGAGCATCCATGCAGTCTTTCTGAGTGATGGCCACCTTGTAAGGCGTATGCCGTTCCCGAACGACTCGGGACGCGGTGTTGTACATCCGGAACTCCGTCAAAGGCAATGCGACTTTTCCTTCTTGGTTTGTGACCCCTTGATAGGCAGCGTGGCCAAACGCGTCCGTGATGGAAACCGAGGCGCTCGGTACCGGTTTGCCATCCATGTCTTCGACTGCCAGCGTAAACGTCCAGTCGATAAAATATTCGCCGTATCCGGGCCCGTCGACAGCATTGATCGGACGCATGTCCGTGCTGTCTTTCGCAGCTCCACCCACAAACACCGAATCTCGGAAATGGATGTTTTTGACCGAGATATTTCCGCCGTTCTGAAACGAAAAAGTGACGTAGTTCGGGCTGGGGTTGGCCGAGCCCTTGCCAAAGGTGCAGCCCACACAGAGTTCGTTCTGGGCCCCGTCCCAGTTCACATGGTAGCTGGCCGTGTCTGCGATGAACGTGTCGCTCCGCGCCGCAAATGCGGTCGGGCCGGCGTTGTCCCATCCATAGGCATTTGCTGAATTGGCGGCGATGCGAACGCCCGTGAAAGAGTCGTCGTGAGATTCATTCGCGTTCACTTCTGAGTCCGTGATTCGCAACGCGGAGGCGTCGCATTCACCTGCACGCGCCACGACAACATTGTTGAAACTACTGTCGCCTTGCGGGTTGTCATCAAATTGAATTCCGTAGGCGCCGCCCAGCTGGCAAGCGTTGCACGCGTTTCCTTCGCTGTAGTCGCAGTTCTGCTTCAATTCCGTAACGTCAATCTTGTTGTCGTGGGCCGAAGAATGCGCCCCGCCTTTACCGGAACCGCCGATGTTGACGGCGCCGCCGCCGATTTGAATTCCCCGGCCTGATATCACATTGATTTCGTTCTTATAGACTTCCTGACGGTTGCCCCAAAGATAGATCGAAAAGTCATTGCTGTACCGGCCGTTCTGACCGATTTTGTTGCCGAAAGCGGTAGCTCCAGGAGCCACCAGAAAAATCCCGCCTTGAGCTCCTCCCAGGATTTGGTTGTCATGAACGGATTGGCCGGGGGATAGCTTCTGGCTGTTGTCAAATTTCACAGACATGCCCTGAAGCTGGTGCCGATTGTGAATCGTCCGGACATCGTTGTGAATCGTGTTGTTGTAAATCAGGCTTCCGGCTCCGGAGTAAGAGGTGAAGATCGGGATGGCTGAATCTCCGCTGACGGAGAACTCCACATCGTGAACTTGCAGGCGATTTCCGCCTCCCTGCCCGAGATGGATCGCGTCAGAAAAGGGAGCCACAGCGGCCGCTTGCACAATTTTGCCATTCAGAACGGTCAACCCGTCGAAGGCGCCTCCGCAAGGGTTGCCATTGGCCACGCCGTTCGTCAGCAGGCTGTCCCAGCAAGCCATTCCCAGAATCCCGAAGGCTGCTGTTTTCCACCGATCCGAACCATAGGTAATGGTGTGCCCGTTGAGATCTAAAGTAATGTCCTCGCCCTGAACGCTAATGCATGTTCCCGGGGAAGAGATGTCTTGTTCCAACACGTAGGTGTGTCCGTCCGAGCGCAACGCGCCGCAGGCACGCAGGGTTTTCTGGCCCGCAGCAGAGGATTTTGCGCCTTTAAAGGGCATAGAAACACCCGCGGACGGACGCATCCTTTCCGCCGTCAGCAGCGAAAGAAAAAGGGATGCAAACCCAGCCAAGAATATCGCGCGCTTGCGAGAATACGACATATACACACGGTCGGGCTTCCAGGTCACGCGCACCGCTCCCGGTATGCTATTTTGCGACAGGCGAGTAGCCGAAGACGGCTTTCAATTCCAGGAATTCCTGCAAGCCGGCCTCACCCCATTCGCGGCCGTTGCCAGACTGTTTGTAGCCTCCAAAGCAGCCGCCGAAGTCGATGCGGGCGCCGTTGATGTGCACGTTGCCCGATCGAATGCGCTTGGCGACGCGGCGCGCGTGCTCGATGTCTCCCGAGTTCACAAAGCCGGAGAGCCCGTAGGGTGTGTCGTTGGCAATGCGCACTGCGTCGTCTTCATTCTCGTACGGGATGATGGCCAGAACGGGCCCGAAAATCTCCTCGCGCGCAATGACCATGTCGTTGCGGACGTCGGAAAATACCGTCGGCCTCGCAAAGTAGCCCTTACTGACACCTTCCGGCCGGCCAGGACCGCCGGTCACCAGCGTTGCCCCCTCGCTCATGCCCTTCTTGATCAGGCTCTGCACCTTGTCGAATTGCGCTTGGCTTGCCAGCGGGCCAACGCTAATGCCTTCGCCGAAGGGATCGCCCACTTTTGTGGCTTCGGCCACCCGCTTGGCGACTGTTACGACTTCAGCCAACTTGCTCCGCGGGACGAGCATACGCGTGGGCGCATTACAAGACTGCCCGGTGTTGCGAAAGCAGGACTGCACACCCTCTTTGACGGCTTTCTCAAGGTCGGCGTCCTCCAAAATGATGTTGGCAGACTTTCCGCCGAGTTCCTGAGTGACGCGCTTCACCGTAGGTGCAGCCGCCGAAGCCACCGCGATTCCGGCGCGCGTGGAGCCCGTAAACGAAACCATATCCACGCCCGGATGCGAGGAGATGGCGGCGCCCACCGTGGGTCCGTCACCATTCACCATATTGAAGACTCCGGCTGGGACCCCGGCCTCGTGAAGAATCTGCGCGAATAGATAGGCCGAGAGCGGTGCGAGTTCGCTTGGCTTCAGAACCATGGTGCAACCGGCGGCGAGCGCTGGACCTACCTTGGAAACGATCTGGTTCATAGGCCAGTTCCAAGGAGTGATGAGTCCGCAGACCCCGATCGGCTCCTTTCGCATCAGCGTCGAACCGTGGAGTTCCTCAAACTTGAATTGCTTCAACACTTTGACGATCTCCAGAAAGTGTCCCAGGCCAGCTGGGGCCTGTGCGGCCTTGGAGAGCGACAAAGGCGCCCCCATTTCCTGGGAGATGGTCTCGGCCATTTCTTCAGACTTCGCTTGGTAGACTTCGATGATTCGCTGCAAGAGAGCCAGGCGGGCATCCACGGATGCCTCGGAGAACGACTCGAAGGCTTTTCTTGCGGCGGCGACCGCCTTGTCAACGTCCGCGGCTGTACCGAGCGAGATGGTGGCGATGGGCTGCTCGTTGGCGGGGTTTACAACGTTGAAATCGTGGGCTTTCGTTGGACTGACCCATTTTCCGTCGATGTAAAACTCGCGGCAGTCCTTCATGAGTCCCCCCGAGTTTCGGTTTGCAAATGGCCTTGCGAGTTTTTACTACAAAATTTCCGCAGCGTGCAGTATAGCTCGCGAAGCACTGGCTGCCGGAAGAGCTTCGTTTGAGTTCCGGGAATCTTTCCCTTCTCAAGTAGTCCAAGCGTGAACAGGCCTGCAAAACTAGCAGTTTCGCGCTCGGTCCGTGAGGAGACCTGCCTATTTGTTGGGTCGATCGACCGCGAGCGCCGCAGCCCGTTGTTGCGCGCCCGAATTTTCGCTGAGAGCGAGCACCGCATACGCCGTGGCCGCGTCACTCATAAACCGGCCGATCTCCGAAGCTGGGTTGCGCCGCTCGTTCAAAGAGTAGGCCGGCCAGAGTCCTTCCTTGGCACTTTGGTTGAGCATCAACCATGACAAACCGTGCTGCAACGAAACGTTCGCACTGGGAAGGCCAGATCGTTGCAGAACGAAGGTAACCAGGCCGGTAGCGTAGCCGTCGCTTTCGCCGTCGTAAAGAGTCCAATCGGATCTTAGCCAGAGCTGGGCGAGGGCCCGCGGGCCCCATCCGCGCCACTTACGGGCGATGGTCGGCAGGCTCCAGCCACCATCGGCCCTTTGCTTGGCCAGAACTTCCGTGACGATTCCCTTTTGCTGTTCCGCGTCCAGCAACCCCGGTAATTTGGTCGACGCCCACAGAAGATACACACGATTGACCAGCGACTGCTCTTTGTAGTCGTGACCCAGATATTCGCGCAGCAGCGTAAGGTTGTTCTGGATTTCGGGCGTCGCGCGATAGTCGCCGGGGGCCGTGCCCACCGCAACAGCCGCGAGAGCGGCTCCGTAATACTCGGAATCGAGCCCTTCCCAAGGCTCCAGATGGAACCGCAGCCACGGCCACGCGCCTTTCTTCTCTCCGGCGGTTTGCTGCAGCGCCCACATGTTATCGAAAGCAGCCCGCGTGTTGTCGCTTAGCGTTCCGCTCTGGGCGTCGTAACTGGCTAGAACCAGTGCGTTTAAGACCGCTTCGGTTCCCCGCGACTCCGCGGCTTTATGAACGCCGTAGTCCTCGTCGGTGTAAAACGGCCCCATTTCTTTCCAAAGACGCACTCGTTTTGTGACATTGTCCAAGAGCGCGCGTTCGTTCACCGAGGGAGCCTCTTCGTTGAGGGCTTTACGAAGAACCGGCCTCGAGAGGGCATACGGCACGGCCGTGTGGCAGGAGACGCAGAAAGTCTGGTGATCGCGGGCAGCACCCTTCCACTGCATCCACCAGGCTTCCCTTTGGTCCATATAGGCAGCCGCAGCCTTGGGACTCCAGGAATCGGGTGCTTTGGGTTCCACGTGGGATTGGTAGGTGGCAGATGCGCTGTCAGCCGAAACTTTCGCGGCCTGGCTGTCGGCGTGCGAGCAGGCACCCATAAGTCCTGCGAGGAGACACGCTGCCAAGGTGAATGTTCTGCGCACGGTGGCTTTCCGGATGACGGGCTCCGAAACCCGAGAACGGCATCGGGCATGCACCCAGGGGACGGAAGGTGCGTCAAGCTGCTTGTGACTCTGCAAATACGATCTTATCACGGCGAGGGATTCTCCGAAATGCTGCCGGAGGCCAACCGCGGACTACTTCAGGCGGAACGTGGCAGCGAGAAATGCCTTCACAGACTTGGTAGCTTCGGCCGTGGCAACGGCGTCGTAGCCGACGGTAGCCCCGCGGCCAACACAGGGGTCGCTCCAACGAAATGGTTGGTCCGTTCCGGCGTTGACTATTTCTCCGCCAGGTCGCTCCTCCCTTGGACAACCATTGGTCGTAACCGCATCGGCGAGAAAAAGGGGCGGCGAGTACAGTGGATTGTCGAAAACGTGGCGGGCTCCAGCGTATTCCGTAAGTTGGACATCCTTGCCGGCACGCCGCAACCGCTCCACGTAGCTTCGGCATGGCGCGATCGAGACAAAATCATCCGCAGCGCCATGAAAAACGCGAATAGGCCGGTCACTCACGAGTTCGTCTTCGAGGTAATCCGTATTGCACGGCGGGTAGAAAGGAATATGAGCGGCAAACTCGACGCCGGCCGGTCCATATATTCGCTGAAAACGCTTAAGACTGCAATACAGCGCTACGAACCCGCCCTTCGAGAAGCCCATCACAGCGATGCGCGAGGCATCGATTTGCACGTGCTTGGCAAGGAGTTCGAGCGCCCGATAGGCGTCCACGATCATGGCCAGGTGTCCCAAGCGGGACTGGTCGGTTACGGTCTCGGCAATCCCGCGCCCGGTGAAGCTATCCAGAATGAAAGTGGCTAAGCCGATGGCATTTAGCTCCTGGGCCCAGCGGTCCACGTTGGCGCCAATACCCGCCGATCCGTGGACGAGCAGGACCGCGGGAATCCGCGAGGTCCCCTGAGGCAATTGCAGTGCTCCGCCGATGCGCGCGGCTGGGCCATCTTTGGCTCCGGTCAGAAACTGCTTGCTGCTGAGCGTCAGGCTCTCGAAGGTATGGATTTCGATTCTTGCGGCTTGCGCCATTCTATCTCCCGAAGGGCCCGACAAGGATATCTCAAGAAATAGCAGTCGGAGTTCTAATGCTGTCGCTTTGTTTACCATGGGCTGGAGTCAGCCCCGCACTGGCGGTTTCCTTGAGGTAAATTGAAGAGGTGGAGGTCTCATGCTGCGCGTGGGTTTGGTTGGATGGCGTGGAATGGTCGGAAGCGTCCTGCTGCAGAGGATGCGAGAGGAAAACGACTTCTCGGGAGTCGAGCCGGTCTTCTTTTCTACGTCCAACGTAGGAGGCGAGGCACCCCAGGAAAGCGGTGATGGCCGCGAACTCAAGGATGCAAATAGTCTGCGAGAGCTCGCTCGGTGCGATGCTCTCATCAGTTGCCAGGGTGGAGAGTACACGACCGAGATCTACGGTCCGTTGCGTCAGAACGGCTGGAACGGGTACTGGATCGATGCGGCTTCGACGCTGCGGATGAGCGATGACGCGGTGATTATCCTGGATCCGGTGAACGCCAACGTGATCCGCGACGGGTTAGCTCACGGTCTACGAACGTTCGCGGGGGGTAACTGCACGGTCAGCTTGATGTTAATGGCGGTCAGTGGCCTGTTCAGGGAGGGTTTGGTCGAATGGATGACCACCATGACCTACCAAGCCGCTTCCGGGTCCGGAGCCGCAAAAATGCTTGAGCTGGTCAAGCAGATGGAGTGCCTCACGGACCCAACTCGCGCAGCCCCTTCCGAAAACGCCTTAGAAGTCGATCGTATGGTGATTCAGGCGCAGCGCGCCCAAAGTCTGCCAATTCAAGAACTTGGCGCGCCACTGGCGGGCAGCTTACTCCCATGGATCGATCGAGACATGCCGGGAGGGCAAACCCGCGAGGAATGGAAGGGCATGGCGGAGACGAATAAAATCATGGGGCTTCAACCGCAAGTGCCTGTCGATGGGGTTTGCGTGAGGGTCGGGACCATGCGGTGCCATAGCCAGGGACTCTGCATCAAGCTGACCAAAGACGTTCCGTTACGTGATCTGGAACAGATCATCGCGACCAGCAATCGTTGGGTGCGCGTGATTCTTAACGATAAGGAATCGACGGTGCGCTGCCTGACCCCAACGGCGGTGTCTGGCTCACTGAACGTGCCGATCGGGCGTCTTCATAAGTTGAAGATGGGTCCGGAATACCTTGGAGCGTTTACCGTAGGAGATCAGTTGCTCTGGGGCGCGGCGGAACCGTTGCGGCGAATGTTGCGAATTCTTCGGGAACACATCGGGAACTAACCGCCAGCTGAATAACCTGGCCGACTGTCGCTTGCCAGCCTTGCGAGGGAGAGACTCTGCGCGGTCGTTCCGCCCAACTGAAATTCTTCGTGGATGACGGCCAGCGCTGTCTTCGCGTCTTTCTTCGCCACCAGGAAAGAGACGTTGCATTCCGAAGGCCCTTGCACCATCGCCAGCACCCGCACATTGTCGCGGTCCAAAGCTCCAGACACTCGCTTGACGATTCCAGGAGTGCCGCGCATATCTTGGCCCACCGCGGCAACTATCGCAATTTCGCGATCGAGGGTGATGTGCGCTTCCGCCTCGTCCCCCAGATCCGCCGCGAACTCACGGCGCAACTCGTCGACCGTGCGCCTGGCGCACTCAGAAGGAACGACAAAATAAAGATCGTTTTGCGAAGAGGTCTGCGAAATCAGCAGCACCTCGGCGGGAACAGTCGCGATCGCCCGGAATGTGCGGGCGAGAACATCCTGGACTCCCACCATGGCGTTGCCACCGACCGTGATCAGCGCCACGTCGCTGATCGCCGTGACCGCTTTCACTCCCACCTGGCTAGGCGAACCGGCTGGAGTAATTTTTGTACCAAGCCGCTCCGGGGCGAAGGTGTTGCGGATCCAAACCGGTATTTCGGATTGCATGACCGGGCGCAAAGTCTTTGGATGCAAAACCTTGGCGCCAAAATAGGCGAGATCGGCTGCTTCCCGATAGGAGATCTCCGGGATCGGGCTAGGTCCCTGCACCAGGCGCGGGTCGGCGGTTAGCACCCCATCCACGTCGGTCCAGATGATGACTTCGTCCGCTTTGAGAGCCGCCGCCAGGATCGTCGCCGAATAGTCCGAGCCGCCGCGGCCAAGGGTTGTAAGTGCACCACCCATCGTCGCGCCCAGGAAGCCGGTCACCGTGGGGATAATGCCCTGCCGCAGTAGCGTGCCGAGCCGCGCTTCGCAACGTTCGCGGGTCAAATCCATCAGTGGATCGGCGCCGCCGTGAATGGAGTTCGTGACGACTACTTCCGCGGCGTCAACGGCTTCGCTGGGGACGCCGCGTTCCGCAAGCGCCGCAGCCACCAGGGGAGCCGAAAGGCGCTCGCCAAGACTGGAGATCGCGTCCCGCGCCGCCGGACTCACAGTGCGCCGGAGCGCGGCGTCTTCGCAGAGGCATTGGCCTTCTTGAAGAATTGCCAGCAGTTTTTTTGCAGTGCGATCCCGTTCCTCGGGCGAATCGAGCAGCGATTGGAGCGTCGCGTCGTGCTGTTTGCGCAGCCCCTCGAAAATCGCAAGGGCCGCTTGGCGATCGCCGGCTTGAGATAGAGTGGCCGCCTCAATCAACTTGTTGGTCACACCGCTCATCGCCGAGACCACGACGACCAGATTGCTCCGCACGGAAGCCGCGCGGACGATATCAACCACGCGTAGCATGCACGAAGCGTCCCCCACGGAGGTTCCGCCGAACTTCATCACCAAGAGAGGCTTCTTCGCGTTCTTAAAGGCGCGGCCGTGAAGGACATGGCGATACACAAAGGGCACCACGTTGGTTTCGCGGTTCGCCTGCGGGGCCATGGACCGCGCAGCGTCGCCGTTTGGAGGAGTGCTCATAGGCGTGGGAGATGATCTCCGGAAAAAACTTCCATCCACTTTTGGTGTGGCCTCTTCCAGAAGGTCCACTTCCGGCTTTTCCGGATGCAGCTGCGGACCAGGTCCGGTTCTTCCCAAGGAACGTCGTGATAGCCCGAACGGAGGAACGGGCTCTGCGGATTCCTTAGCCACTCTTGTGGGAACAAGGCAATGGTGTCTTTCTCCGTAAGCTTCGGCGCGGGCCGGACCATATTGCCGGTCACAGCAGCGTATAGTGCCGCGGCGAGGTCACGTCCGGGCCCCAGCGCGAGGTGCCCGACTTGCGTTGCGCGCGCATTGATTTCGATGAGATAGGCGTTTCCGGTTTCCTTCTCCAGCATGAAGTCAAAACCGTGCAGGCCGGAGAGGTTGAGCCGGCGCGCCATCTTTTCCGCCGTCGCGGTCATCTCCGGGTTGTCCACCATGCGCATCACTGTGGCTGGACCGGACGAGTCTTGCTTGCTAAGCACTTCAAAATGGAGGCTGGCCAGAACCGTACCCTTCCAGCAGGCGGCCAGGCTGGTGGCTTCGCGGCCGGGCACAAACGTCTGGGCATTGACGATGGATCGCCGGCGGAGGAGCGCAGGCCACACCAGCGTCATGTCCTGGTCAACGATCACCCATTTGGCGACCCGCGCCAGCATCGGAGGAGCTTGCAGCCTGCGGAAAGCGCGTTCGGCCTCTTCTACAGTGTGGACCACCCGCACGCCTTCGCCGCCGGAAGTGCCGTTGGCCTTCAGCACTGCCGGAAGGCCCATGGTGTCGATCCATTTCCTGAGGTCGGTAAGATTGGCGATGACCGCCGTCTTCGGCACGCGGATGCCTTCCTCTCGCGCCGATTCCATGAAGGCTGTTCTGCCGTACGTTACGGGAAAGCTTGACGGCGCACCCAGGGAACGCTCGAGGAGGACGCGAAGTTGTGCGCCTGACTCTCCCTCTTTTTGCGCTCGGTAATACAAGTCGTGCAGGTGCCGAGTGGCGAGGTCATCGCTCGGAATAATTAAGTCTGGCTTTGCTGTGGTGATCGCGTCTGCGAAGGAGGCTAGCGGAGCAAGCCCGTGGTACGTGTATGCCCGCTGAAGAACGCTAGTTTTTCGGACAGGTTGCCCAGGGGGACAAACAGCTTCAACACTGCAGCCGGCGTTCGTGAGCGCCACCGCCAAACGAGCAGTCGACAGCCAGCGACAGGTGGTCGCCAGCAGGATCGTTGGTTTCGTTTTTGTCAAAGCTTCCGTAAGAACCTCGATATACCGGTGAGAAGGTCCGAAGGCGATCCAGGCGCGAGCCTTTGAACCGCAATCGACCGACCATCCCGGGAAGTCCAAAAAGTGTCAGGTTGTACCCTATCCTTTTAAAACTAAAGACGTTACGAAACAGCTGACGTCACCGATGGCCTGCAGAGACAGCCTCATGCTGAAATCCAGTACTCATTAAGGGAAAATCCTTATCGAGGGCCCCACCTGCACTTGGCAGGGGGGTCAGACGAGGTCACCCTTTTAGCCCACATGTTCCGCAGCGCTTCCCATATCCTACCCGCAGGGCAAACAACGCCGCGCAGTTTTTTGCAAACTGTTGTCGCCGATGTTCCACGCCGTTAACAGGAACTGTACTAAAGGACAGGCAGTGGGTCGCGCGCGTTTCCATTATTGACGAACACACATCGCCGCTCTGAGATCGCATCTTGTCGCTTCACTTCTGCTGGCATAATGGTGCCAGTCTGTGCTTCAGGATGCTTCCATTCGATTCAAGGTGAGAGATGAACGAACCGGGTTCTCTTGTCAGCCACATTTCCGACACGGCGCGCTGGGTGGCTTACTTTCGCGCGCGCGAAACCCTGCGTCCCGACGCGCTTTTTCGCGATCCCTACGCCGAGCGTTTGGCAGGAGAACGCGGATTTAGCATCGCCAACACACTTCCGGAAGGAAACAAGCACGAGTGGGCTTGGGTAGCACGCACCTATCTTTTTGACCAGTTTCTTCTTCGGGAATTGCAAGAGGGCCGGGATCTGGTGCTGAATCTCGCGGCGGGGCTCGATGCGCGGCCCTACCGCATGGATCTACCCGCCAAATTGCCGTGGGTGGAAGTGGATCTGCCAGAAATCCTTGCATACAAGGATGAGGTTCTGGCGAATGAAAAACCACGATGCCAGCTGGAACGCGTCCGTGTGGATCTATCAGACGCGGCAGCGCGGCGCGCACTTTTCGCGGATCTCAACCGCCGGGCGAAGAAGATCGTCGTGCTGACGGAGGGCTTACTGATCTATTTCACCGCGGAACAAGTTGGATCGCTGGCGCGAGACTTGGCCGCAGGTTCCAGTTTTCTGACTTGGGTCGTCGACCTGGCTTCGCCCGGCCAGCTCAAGTTGATGCGAGGCTCAACCGGCAAGCAACTAAAAGAGGCCGACGCAGAGTTCAAATTCGGCCCGCCGGAGGGCCCAGGGTTCTTCGTGCCGCACGGCTGGGATCCGAAAGACGTCCAAGGGCTGCTGAAGACGGCAGCGCAGCTTAAACGAGCGCCTGCTGAACTGCTTTCCTTGTTACCGGAGCCAAAAGGCCTACCGGGCAACTATCCTTGGACAGGGGTCTTGCTGTTGAAGAAGCGGTAGGCATTTTGGAACCGAAAGGCCCTGCCGGCGGCAGGATTTGGAAGAGATTTGAGTGTATCTTGCTCAGAAATAGGGAGTTACTTCGTCTTCGTGGTGGATTAGGCACGAATCAGCAGGAGTTGGGAGTGCCGGACCCGTAGGCAAAGAATTGCCCACTTGGGAACAAGAGTTCCCGGAGGCAGTCCCAGTACTGAATTATGTTGTTGATTATAAATGTTTTAATGAGTGGAGGGTCGGCTACAGAGTTGCACAAGTCCGGTAGCGATGGGCCGAACTTCTCAGATTTGGTCTGCTAGGAACCCGGACTAAGGACCGGGATGGCTGGAATCATTGGCGTGGGCCAAGAGCACTTCGGCAATGGGCCGAATGCCTCAAAAATACGAACCAAGGAGCCGTTCCGCAATTATGCTAGAAATCGCCATTATCGGTGCAGGTCCCTACGGGCTTTCCGTCGCGGCGCATGTCCGACGCATGGGCGTGTCTTTCCGTGTTTTTGGCCGTCCGATGGATAGTTGGCTGGCGCACATGCCCAAAGGCATGATGCTCAAATCCGATGGTTTCGCTTCCAATCTCGACGATCCAGGCAACGAATTTACACTCGGGCGCTTTTGCTCGGAGCGCGGCATCGAGTACGCCGACTCTGGTATGCCGGTCCAGCTCGATACCTTCAGCGCCTATGGCCTGGCATTCCGTGAACGCATGGTCCCCGAGCTGGAGGACAAGTTCGTCGTCAGCGTGGAGCGCTTGCCGGACGGTTTCCGACTGCAACTTGAAGATGGAGAAGTTTTCACAGCGCGCAAGATCGTGCTCGCGATAGGAGTCACGCACTTTGCGCATACCCCCGCGAGCCTGGCTAGTCTGCCCGCGGAGTTCGTTTCTCACAGCTATGCTCACTACAATCTCGAGCCTTTCAAGGGACGGGATGTGGCGGTGGTTGGCGGCGGATCCTCGGCGACCGACTTGGCGGCGCTCTTGAACGAGGCCGGAGCCAAGGTGCAGTTGGTTGCTCGTCAACCTCTGGTGTTTCACAACAAATCGATGGGCAAGTCCCGCACGTTGTGGGAGCAGGTTCGTCATCCGCGGTCGGGCCTGGGTCCGGGCCTGAAGTCTCGTTTCTTCGCCAATTCGCCGGAAATATTTCACGCCATGCCGGAGAGTTACCGTTTGCACGCCGTGAAAACGCACCTGGGTCCCGCCGGCGGCTGGTTCATCAAAGACAAGGTCGTCGGGCGCCTGCCGGTGCTGACTGGATATACACCGGAACGCTCGGAGATCAAAGACGGCCGCGTAAGCCTGCGCCTTCGCGCAGAAGACGGCACGCAACGCGAGATTTCGACAGAACACGTGATTGCCGCAACCGGCTATAAGGTGGATGTCGAACGCCTCAAGTTTCTGCATCCGGAAATCCGCTCGTCGATCAACACCGTGGAAAGCACGCCGATACTCTCGTCGAATTTCGAGTCGTCCGTCCCGGGCCTGTATTTTGTGGGGCTTGCCGCAGCAAATAGCTTTGGACCGGTGATGCGGTTCGCTTATGGCGCGGCCTTCGCGGCCCGCCGTGTCGCGCGAGCGGCAGCGAAATCAAGCGCGAAGGAACGCGCGGCGGCGCCGGAACCTAGCGCCATGGCGTTGCGGAATAATTAAGAGAGCTGGCACGGTGCTCTTCGTAGTCCGCAAACTCGCAAAGCAATCGCACGGCGTGATCTTGCACACCAGGCTCAAACTGAGGCTCGCCCAGGCATGAAGAGAGAAACCATCGCGATTCACGTCGGCTACGACGGCGACCCAACGACCAAGGCCGTGGCCGTGCCGATTTATCAGACCGTGGCTTTCGAGTTCGACAGCGCGGAGCATGGAGCTGCGCTCTTCAACAACGACGTCATCGGGAATATTTACACGCGAATCGGAAATCCCACCAATACGGTTCTGGAGAAACGCGTGGCCGCGCTGGAAGGCGGGGTCGAAGCCCTCAGCGTGAGTTCGGGCATGGCCGCGATTGAATATTCGATCATGAACATCGCGGAAGCGGGCACCAACATCGTTTCGCTTCCCCAGCTCTACGGCGCCACCTTCACCCTCTTCGCGCACATCTTTCCGAAACGAGGAATCGCCGGCCGGTTTTCTGAGAGCGATCATCCCGACGCCGTAGAACGATTGATCGACGAAAATACCCGGGCGGTCTTTTGCGAGAGTGTTGGCAACCCGGCCGGCAACGTCGCCGACATCGAGGGTTTGGCGCGTGTCGCGCACAAGCATGGCGTACCGTTGATCGTCGACAACACGGTCGCCACGCCCATCCTGCTGCGGCCGATCGAGTACGGCGCCGACGTCGTGGTGCACTCCATGACGAAATTCATGGGCGGCCACGGGACTTCCATCGGCGGAATGATCGTGGACAGCGGAAAATTACCGTGGGGCAAATATCCAGACCGCTTTTACATGTTGACTCGCCCGGAACCTTGCTATCACGCGGTGGTCTACACCGAACAGTTTGGCGATGCCGCCTACGTCGCGCGCTGCCGCACGGTTTGCCAGCGAAACACCGGCGCCTGTTTATCGCCGTTTAACGGCTTTTTGCTGCTGCAGGGCGTTGAGACCATGGCGCTCCGTGTGGAACGCCACGTGGAAAACGGCCGAAAAGTTGCAGAGTATCTGCGGGACCATAGCGGCGTCGCATGGGTCAACTACGCGGGATTCCCGGACAGCCCGCTGTATCCCATGGCCAATCGATACTTGGGCAAACAGACCTGCTCCTTGCTCACCTTTGGAGTAAAAGGCGGACTCGAGGCCAGCACGAAGTGTTTCAACGCCTTCCGCTTGTTCAAGCGCATGGTCAACATGGGCGATGCCAAATCACTTACGTGTCACCCGGCGTCCACCACGCACCGCCAACTGTCCCCCGAGGAGCAATTGAAGGTCGGTGTCACGCCCGAGATGATTCGGCTGAGCGTGGGCATCGAGCACATCGACGACATCATCGCGGATCTCGCTCAGGCCCTCGAGGTCGCCAGAACGTGAATTTGCCGGGATGAAAAAGGTCATCGGCTTGGGAGACATTTCATGCCCCTCTTCATAGAAGGCCGGGTTCCCCCCCGCTGGGCCGAACACCACGGCTCAGCCGGCGTGCCTGGCACTTTTGCTGGGCACGCGGATTGCATCAAGGTCGCGTTCGTCAACAACATGCCGGACGCCGCGCTGGAAGACACGGAGATGCAGTTTTTCGAACTCCTGGACGCCGCGGCTGACGATACTCCTATCCGCGTCAAGCTCTACTCGCTGCCGGAGATTCCCCGCGGTGGCCGTGCCCAGGAACATCTGGGCAACTATTACCGCAGCGTGGCGGACCTTTTCGATGGACATTTCGACGGAGCCATCATCACCGGAACGGAACCGCGTCAACCGAATCTGAAGCAGGAACCCTACTGGGACACCCTGGCGAGTATCCTGGACTGGGCCGAACGCCATACGGCTTCGACCGTCTTGTCTTGCCTGGCGGCGCACGCCGGCGTCCTGCACAGCGATGGGATTAGCCGGCGCCCGCTTCCGGACAAACAGTTCGGCGTTTTTGACTTCCGGAAGACTTCCGAGCACGCGCTTACCAACCGCACCCCGGACGTGCTGCGGATTCCGCATTCTCGGTGGAATGAAGCTCCGGCGGCCGCGCTGGCCTCGTGCGGTTACATCCTGTTGACGGAATCTACCGACGCCGGCGCCGATCTCTTTGTAAAAAAGAAAAAGCGCAGTCTGTTCGTCCACTTCCAGGGCCATCCGGAATACGGCGCGCTCACCCTGCTCAAGGAATATCGAAGAGACATCCGAAGGTTTCTCTGCAAGGAACGAGAAACGTATCCAACGATGCCGCATGGATATTTCGACGCCGGCGCGGCCAAACTACTGAACGACTTTCGAGAAGTTGCCATGGCCCAGCAAGACGAGAAAGTTATGGCGAACTTTCCGGAAGCCGCAGTTGTGGGCACGCTGCAGAAAACCTGGCACCCTTCCGCCAACCGGGTCTACAGCAATTGGCTGCGGTACGTCGAGTCCAACAGGGTTGAAAAAGTGGTGTTCTCCCCTCTCAGCGGCGCTCGCGCCGACGGCATGCTTGACGCGACGCACGCCCCGAAGAAGTAGCGAGCCGCCATGAAGGAAGGTCAAATACCCGAACTCCTGGCCAGACTGCCCGTGCACATCCATGATGTGATTCGGCCGTGGGCAGAGCGGTCGCCAGACCGCCTGGCCCTGGTGGAATCCTCCGGCAACTGGACCTATCGGCAATTGGCGGCAGCGGTGGATGAGACGCGTAGCTGGCTCGGGACCCTGGGGGTCCGCTCGGGCGACCGAGTGATGCTCATATGCGAAAATTGCCGGGCGTTCGCGGTCACGCTGCTGGCCTTGGCCGATCTTGGCGCTTGGCCGGTGCTGGTCAACGCCCGTTTGTCGGCGCGCGAAGTCGACGAAATCCGGGTTCACTGTGGCGCTCGCAGGATTATTTACACCACAAGCGTTTCGGTACAGGCCAGGGAACATGCGAAGCGGCACGGAGCTACCACGGAAACTCCGGCGAGTTTAGGACCAATCAGTGTGAGTCCGCTGACCGAGAACGTCGAACCTGAACCGGTCGACGCGGACAGTCCGAACAATGTGGCCGCCCTGATCTATACATCGGGCACGACGGGGCTTCCCAAGGGCGTCATGTTGACCCACAGAAATCTCCTGTTCATCGCCGCGATATCGGCGAGGCTGCGGTCGTTGACGCCTGACGACCGGCTCTACGGCATTTTGCCGATGTCGCACGCCGTGGGCTTGTCCGTGGTTCTTCTGGGTACGCTGCTCTCCGGCGCGACCCTGTATTTGTCGCCGCGCTTTGATCCAGTGGCAACCCTTGCGGCTCTGGAGAGGGACCAGCTGACCGTCGTCTTGGGCGTGCCATCGATGTTCGCCATGCTCAACGAATACGCGAAATCCAAGGGACTGCAGTCGCTGAAGTTCCCCGCCCTGCGAATCATTTCTTCCTCCGGCGCTCCACTTCATGCGGCGGTCAAATCAGCTACGGAGAATCTGTTCTTTGGCATGACCCTGCACAACGGGTACGGCGTAACCGAGAGTTCTCCCAACATTGCCCAGACCAGAATCGAATCTCCCCGAACCGACACATCCGTCGGCAGAGTTTTTCCAGGAGTCGAGATTAGGTTGATAGGGATGAATGGGAAGCCGGTGCCCGAAGGAGAAGTGGGCGAGTTATCGGTACGGGGACCTAACGTCATGAAAGGCTACTACCGCGCGCCAGAAGAAACGGCCGCCGCCTTGGACGCGGAAGGCTGGTTTAACACCCGCGACCTGGCCCGGTCGGAACAAGGGAATTTGTTCATCGTGGGCCGCACCAAGGAACTCATCGTCCGCTTCGGTTTCAACGTATACCCGGCCGAAGTCGAGGCGGTGCTGAACGCGTACCCCGGGGTCGTGCGATCCGCGGTGATCGGCCGATCGGTACAGGGAGACGAAGAGGTCATCGCGTTCGTTCAACTCGAGCCCGGCGCAGCGATCACCGTCGCAGATCTGACGAAATATGCCGCAGCGCACCTTACTCCGTATAAGCAACCCTCACATTTTTTCATCGTCGCAGCGATGCCGACAACGCCTACGGGGAAAGTCGTGAAGGGCGAACTGGCGAAGCTGGTCCCGGCTGCCGCGCCAACGCAATAAAGACTACGCCGACTCAAATTTACAGGCTCACCTCAATCAGCCTGGGGCCTTCCGCCTCCAAGCCTTCCCGCAGCGCCCTGGCAAATACATCGACCGAGGTAACGCGGCTGCCCGGGACGCCCATCCCTTTGGCCAGCATCGCCCAGTCCAGGTCCGGACGTCCGATCTCGAACAAATCCCGCGCGCGGGGACCAGGATCGCCTACGCCAAGATAAGAAAACTCACGCTTAAGAACGCCATACTCGCGATTTGCGAATACCACCGTGGTGACATTGAGACCTTCGCGCGCCATGGTCCACAACGCCTGGGCGGTGTACATGCCGCTGCCGTCCGCGGACAGACACAGCACTCGGCGGTCCGGGCAAGCCACGGCTGCTCCCACGGCCAGCGGCATGGCGATTCCGATCGAGCCCCCCGTGTTAGCTAACAAGTCGTGAGGCGGAGCACCTCGTGTTGCCGCCATTAGGCCGCGGCCCGAGGTCATCGATTCATCCACCACGATCGCATTCTCCGGCAGGAGCGCTCCGACCGTCGCCGCAACACCGTGCAAGGTGATTTGGCCGTGCGGTAGAGCCGGCCGCTCCACTTTCTCCACGGTCGACTCTGTCCCTCGTAGGGACAGGGCGTCCGCCAAAGCCGCGAGCGCACCGGCACAATCTTCAGCCGCTTCCGCCAACACGTGAATCTCACACTCGGGCGAAGTGAGCACACTACTCTTGGTCGGATGCGCGAAGTACGCGACCGGCGGCGGCGCCCCAACCAGGATCAGTTGACGAAACTCTTTCAACTGTTCTACGGCCTGTTCCAACACGTAGTTGACGCGTTCCACGACAGGCCTGCCTGCACCACGCTCCAGGCGCGTGAACGGATAAGGCGCCAGCAATTTGGCATTGGTAGCCGAAGCGATGCGTCCCGCGGTAGTCAGCCCCTCGCCATAAAGCGCAGTCCCAGCAATCAAAATCGCAGTTCGCTGGCCAGACTTGATCATGGCCGCGGCCCGTTCCAGGGCATCCGTGGCAGGCAAGGGTGGCCTAGGCACGGCGGGGAGACTGGCAACAACACCACCCTCGCTCCAAGCAACATCAGTGGGAACAATCAACGTCGCAATGCGGCCTGGAGCCGTGCGCGCCGCCACAATCGCTTCCGCTGCGTCGCGGCCCAACTCTGACGTGGCGCGAGAAGTGCGCAACCATTTGGAATAGGGACGCGCGATCCCTTCGATATCGGAGGCGAGCGGAGTGTCATGGGGCAGGTGGAACGCGGGATGCTGCCCAACGATGTTCACGATCGGCACGTGAGCTTTGCTGGCATTGTGCAGATTCGCGACCCCGTTGGCCAAACCCGGTCCGAGGTGAAGGAGCGTGCACGCCGGCTTGCCTGCCATGCGCGCGTAGCCGTCCGCAGCTCCGGTGATGACGCCCTCGAAAAGACCCAGCACGCACCGGAGCTCCGTAATGCCGTCGAGAGCAGCGACGATATGCATTTCCGAGGTGCCGGGGTTCGTAAAACATACGTCGATTCCACCGGCGATTAGCGTGCGGATCAGACTCTCGGCCCCATTCATGGATTCACCATCCGTTGTCCTTCGCCCTGTGTAGCGGTCATGCCTATTTCCGGCGCAATTCGTTGATCGCCGAGGATCACATCCCTTTCATATTCGAGCGAAAGCTTCTCGCAGGTAGCGGGAAAGTACCGAAGCCAAACTCTCGAAGTGCTTATTGAGGATTCCCTGATGATCGCCGGGCACCGTCTCCACGTCGAATTCCCTTGCCAGCTTAGCCCAAACCGCGGCTGGATCGTCGGGAAACTCCGACTCGATCTCGGCCCTTACAAACTTTATCTTGCCATCGTAAAAACGAGGGCGGTAGCGCATCAACGCGAGATTGGCGCGGTCTCGAACCCGCGCCGCGGCTCGCGCAATCGTTGCAATGGGCTGGTCAGCATCCTGCCCGCGGTCGAGAGAATTGTGTGCCTGGCGCTGAGCCGGATGCAGAAAATAAGTGACCGCCTGGCGCGCGGGCAGATTCCTCGCGATCGACGCGTGGTATCTCGCCCGGCGGCTCATAAGTTTGACTCGCTGCGGGAATGGCAAATGGCTTTGGAATGGGTAGGCGTCCAACATCGCCAACAACCCTACCTTTTCTCCTCGCTTCGAAAGACGCTGGGCCATCTCCAGCGTCACCAGGCCGCCAAGAGAATGTCCGATCAAGAGGTATGGTCCGCGGGGTTGCACTTTTCGGATGGCATCGAGGTAAAACTCGGCCATATCTTCGATGCGATCTAACGGATCCTGCAGGCCGTCCGTTCCCTTTGCTTGAATCCCGTAGATCGGATGGCTCGATTGGATGTGACTGACCACTGCGAAGAACTCCAGAATGCTGCCGCCCAAACCATGGGTGATGAAAATCGGCGGCGCTTGGGAGCCCGCCTTCAACAACGCTAAAGGCGGGAGCAATGCCTTGGCTGGGTTTTCCAACAAGGCGGCTTGGGCCGCCACAGTGGGCGCCTGATAGATCATTTCGGGCGGTAATTCACGGCCAAACTCTTTCGCGATTTCTGCAAAGAGTCGAATCGTGGAAGTAGGATCGCCGCCGGCCTCGAAGAAGGAATCTTCCATGCCGACGGATGGCCGGCGCAACACCCTTTGCCAGATTGTCGTGAGTTCGTCTGCCACTCCGGACGTCAACGGATGCTCCACACGGCACCTATCGAGTCGAATCAGGAAGTGCGTCTACGATCGATCATGAATGCGCAAACGCCCAGTAGAGGCTCCGGGCCTTGGTATAGAACGGGCCGGGCTGCAGCTTGCGGTCGTCGATCCGCCCAACGGGAACAACCTTGGAGTAGTTTCCCGTTGAAAAAATCTCGTCAGCCGTCTGAAAGTCGCGGTACGTCAGCGTCTTTTCCACCACCTCGACGCCGTCTTTGCGGAGCAGTCCGATCACCCGCTGGCGAGTAATGCCGCCTAGAAACGTTCCGTTCTTCACGGGCGTAAATACCACTCCGTCTTTTGCCATGAAAATGTTGGAGGTGGCGAACTCCGCCACATTGCCAAGCATATCGCAGACAATCGCGTTGTCGAACCCGCGACTATGCGCCTCGAAAAGCGAACGGGCGTTGTTGGGATAAAGACATCCGGCTTTGGCATCCACGGGCATGGTGTCGAGCGTTGGCCGGCGATAAGGCGACAAGGTCGTGGAGAATCCAGTGGTCGGCTTGCGCATCGGCGCTTCGTAGATCGAGAGGCACCAGCGCGTCGACTCCGGATCGTGCGCTTGCACCCACGGCCCTTCTTTTTCCGCCCAATACATCGGCCGGATGTACAGCGCGGCATCCTTATCGAATTTGGCTATGCCTTCCCGCGTGAGTTGGATCCACTTCTCAACGGAGACCGTGGGCTTCAGGTACAGTTTGGTTGCCGATTCGTTGACCCGTGCACAATGCAGATCGAGATCAGGAGTCACGCCCTCAAATGCTCGAGCGCCGTCAAAAACAATCGAGCACAGCCAGGCCGCGTGCGTGCGTGGTCCCATGATGGGAACGTTCCCTTCATGCCATGCATCCTCGAAATACGTCCAGGTCTTGGACCAGCCTTCTCCCGCCGCCATTCGATTGCTCCCTTTTTTCCAAGCTTTCGCAGAACTCTTGAATGTATTTGAAGCCTTGACCCCACACGGAAGAAATGCTCTCTTTTTTAGAGCTTCCGCCGCTTCGGCTGTACTTCAAGCTACCTTACGTTAGCGTCGCAGTCTTATCCAGAGAAAGCTTCACGGCCGATTCCAATCGGGAAAGCATACCGGTCCGAAAATTTCGGATTTGCGCCGTTGACGCTGTGTAGAGGTAAGTACGGACCGAGCGGATTGCAAACCAGCCGGTCAACGAGCAGTTACGGGTTCCAGGCGGCGCTTCAATTCCTCGGCAAATTGGTACACGATGGGCGCTTCCAGGATGTCCATGTGATCTCCGGGCATCCGCAGCACTTCGCTGCCGCCCTGCGCCAGTTCGCACCAAACCAATCGGGGATCGACCGAGGGGCTAACACCGCAAAAATAGTAGGTATCTTCGCTGAGAATCACGACCGCCCTGCCGGGATAAGTCTCAAGCGCATAGCGAGCCACAATACGCCGGGCTTTCTCGAACATGTCCACGGGTCCCGCCGGCAATGGCGGAATCGGTCTGCCAAGCAGCCGCGCCATCACCCGCCTGATGCGCAAAGACATGGCCTGCGCGAATGTCGACGCGCGTTCCACAGCCCATTGAGCCAGGCCCTTTGGACCACGCCCAAGCAGTTTTTGAACCCGCCACACTGCCCTTTCCAGGCGGAAACGGGCTTTGCCCGCGAACGTGCTCGGGTGGCGATCGTCGGCACACTCTATGATGGCGAGGAAGCCAACCTCTTTTCCCTCGGCGGCAAGCTGTCGCGCCATCTCGAACGCGGTGTACCCGCCACCGCAGAAGCCCACAAGCGCGTACGGCCCCTCTGGCTGCAGCTCCCGCACCTTCGTCAAAAATTGCGTAGCCCTCTCGTGAATGCCCTGAAACTCCTGGTCCGGTTCCGGCATCTTGGCTTCAAATCCATACACCGGCTGATCCGATCCCAAAAGTTGCGATACTTGGCGGAAAGCCAGGACGCTCGTGCCATTTCCTCCCGGGATCCAAAACAGCGGAGCCCGCGAACCCTGTGGTTGTATCGGGACCATCTTGAACCACGACTCGGACTCCGCCGTGGCTGACTTTCTGTCTTGTCGGATCACTTCTGCGAGCAGCCGAACGGTACGCGCATCAAACAAGGTGGAAAGTGCGAGGTCGACTCCGTAGGTTTCCTTCACTTTCGCAAACAACTGCACTCCGAGCAACGAATGCCCACCTAGCTCAAAAAAATCGTCGTCAAGGCCCACTCGATCCAGCAGCAATAATTCCTGCCACCAGCCCACCAGCACCGCTTCCACGCCCTCTTCAGCGCTATCCGTGTGTTGGGCGATCTGCGTTGACGTCCGCGTCTCGCCGTAACCCTCAGGGGCGGATGCGATCGTCCCGATCTCGGTTATTCTCGAATCTTTCATGCCAGTGTTTGCCTCGGTTCACGGCTCCAGAAGTATACTTTCTACTCCGCGCCGGAGACGACTAAGAAATTCGTTTAATGGCGGGCCTGTGTCGAAGCATAGAACGTGCATTTGGCATGCCAAAGCCTTGGAGACAAAGGCGCTGTCTATCCTCTATACTACTAAAAACAAATGGCTTAGTACGTGCCTAACGGGTTCTACAAGCAAACCTGCCCGACTGGGGTGGAAAAGCTGAGGATGCGCGGGAAACACTTTTACCATGGCCTTGCTGAGTTACATGCTGGACACAGGGAGACGCCCCAAACAAACCGCTTTTCTAGTTCATGGTACAATTTGGGGCATGAGAACGGGCTGCGAGTACTGTAATTTTGGCTCGGTCCGCTATTCCAATTTTGTATCTGATTGAAAAAAGGCGGCTTACTGCAAAACTCGAGCGGGATCTACTCTTTAATAGCTTGGTACGTGACTTGCTCCTACCACTGCTATGAGGGTTTTGAACGCCAAATCTAAACTTGAGCGGAACATGGTCCGGAATAACGACATTACCCTCTCTGATGTCAAACGAATCCTCCGCGGGTACTGGTGGGTTGCGCTGATCACCACTACGATCTGCGCCGGGGCCGGAATCGCTTTGGCGCAGTTGCTGCCGAAACGCTATACCTCGGAAACTGTGATTCTTGTCGAGCAGCCTACCGTTCCCACCGAGTACGTTAAGCCGATCATAACGGAAGACCTCAACCGTCGATTGGCGTCCATGCAGGAACAGATCCTCAGCCGCACTCGCCTCCAACCGATCATTGAAAAATTCAGTCTCTATCCCAAGGACCAAGACGGAGTCTATACCGACGAGGTTATCGCGCGCCTGCGGGCGGCGGTGAAAATTACGCCCATGGAACCCATGGCGGGAACGGACAATCGCCAGTTGCCGGGCTTTGAAGTGGCGGTCGAGTCCCGCAGTCCGGAATTGGCTCAGGAAGTTTGCTCGGAAATCATGTCCATGTTCCTGGAGCAAAACACTCAGGAGCGCGAACAGCAAGCCTCTCGGACTACCTCGTTTTTGACCAAGCAGCTCGACGAGGCCAAGACCAAGCTGGACGAACAGGACGCCCGTCTCGCCCAGTTCAAGAGGCAATACCTCGGTTCCTTGCCCGAGGAGGAACAGACCAACCTTAGCCTGCTGACGGGGTTAAACTCGCAGCTAGAGGCCAACACGCAGGCGCTTAGCCGCGCGCACCAAGATCTGGCGTTCAACGAATCGCTCCTCAGCCAGCAGGAAACCAACTGGCGAGCCGCGCAGACCGGTCAAAATCCAGAGACCGCCGATCTGCAACTCAATGCGTTGCGAGACCAGCTGGCCAATCTACTCTCTCACTACACTCCCAAGCATCCGGACGTGGTGAAGGTTCAGAATCAGATCGCCGAATTGGAAAAACGTCGCGCGGCCGAGCCTCAGCCGGAGAGCACGGAGGAAACACTTCCTCAACGCCCTGCCCCGACCAGTCCGCAGGTGCAACAATTGCGGGCCAAAGTTCGGCAGGATCAAATCATGATCGCGGATTTCACCAAGCACCAAACGCTAATTGAAGCCCAGATCCACGCACTTCAGGATCGCGTTCAGGCGAGCCCGGTGGTCGAGCAGCAGTTGAAAGAGCTCACCCGCAGCTATCAATCGGCGCTAGATTTCTACAATGAGCTCTTGAAGAAACGCCAGAATTCGGCCATGGCTGCCGACCTGGAACATCAGCAGGAAAGCGAGCAATTTCGAGTGCTCGATCCGCCAAGTCTTCCGGACAAAGCGTCTTTTCCCAACAAGCCTCTGTTTGCAGGAGGAGGCTTGGCCGCGGGCCTGGGTCTTAGCCTGGGTCTGCTCTATCTAATCGCATTCAGTGATACGTCCCTCCATACGGAACGCGACGTTGAAAAGTGCTTGAAACTACCGGTTATGGTCTCCATTCCCACACTCGAGATGGACGAAGCATCGAATAGCTATAAGGGGCCGGGTAGGCTGGTAGCGTAACTGGCGACGAGGTCCACGAAGACCGGAATCTGGTCGGGGTATACATGAGCAGGATTCGAGAAGCGTTAACGAAGGCGGCCACCGAGAGAGCCAAGCTGACGGATGTCGGTGGCGACTTCACGGATATCGCAGCGGAGGTCAGGCGGCCCGCCGCTGCGGCAGTTGTCGACGTGCCGAAGATGGACGCGCCTAAGATTGAGGTCCAACCGGAACCTAACGTTGGTCCCGCTACTGCAATTACTTTCGACGATGTGCAGCGAAAGTGCAAGCGCCCGGACTGGAAGCTCGATCCTCGGATTAACCTCTTTGCTCCAGGGGCAAACGAAAGAGCGGGAGCGGAGCGGTTTCGCACTCTCCGTTCGCGCCTCTATCAGATTGCGGAGACACGGCCCCTTCGACGCATCCTCATCACCAGCAGCGTCGCCGCGGAGGGCAAGTCTTTCGTGTGCGCCAACCTGGCTCAGGCTATGGTGCACCGTCAAGACCGCAAGGTCCTGCTGATCGATGCCGATCTTCGCAAGCCAACTTTGCATGAGGTCCTGTCCGCGCCAAAAACTCCGGGGCTCACGAACTATCTTCGCGGCGAAGTAGATGAATTCGCGGTGATCCAAAAAGGTTCGCAGAACAACCTCTTTTTTATTCCCGCTGGAGACGAAGTTGGCGCTCCCAGCGAACTGCTTTTAAACGACCGCATGAGAAAGCTTTTGGACTTTGGTTCTGAATTGTTCGATTGGGTGATCCTCGATTCACCGCCGGCGTTGCCCGTGCATGACCCAAGTATGCTGGCCAATCTGTGCGACGGCGTGCTCTTTGTGGTCCGCGCCGGGAGCACGGACGTCGATATGGCGACGAAAGCATCGGCGGAATTTCGCCAGAAGAACCTGCTCGGCGTTGTTTTCAACCATATCGCCAAGGCCGAGTCTTACGGGAACACCTACTACAAGTAGGTGATGCTCTCAGCTTATTCGGGCAAGCGCTGGTCGCTGATAGTAAGCGTCTCCACGGCGTAGCCCGGCACTCCCCACAGTTTCACCGGTATTTCGCCGCCTTCCACAACCAAAGACCCGGCGAAATCTGCCCGCGGCTGAAGCGAATACAGGCTCCACCTGTCACGATCCTGGCTGTTCAGAACGGCTGGTTCGCCGGGCGTAAGTGACACATCAAAGCTGTCGAGCGGCAGATACAAACCGTCTCCGCGAGCCTTTATGTAGGCCTCTTTGCGGGTCCAGCACAGAAAAAAACCCTCTGGCCTGACCTTTTCCGGCAGATTCCGCAGTTCCTGCTGTTCGCGAGGAGAAAAATATCGATTCTCGATCCCCTCAAACGCAACTTCCGGGCTGATCTTTTCAATGTCGATGCCGACCTCGCGCCCCAGCGAGAATGCGTATAAGGCGATTCCCTGCGAATTAGAGACATTGAATCGTAAGTCCAGGTCCGGTTTTCCGGCGTCAGAATGCAGCGCCGGCTTTCCGCGCGGACCTGCTCCGAGGCGAACTTCACTCGCCGGACAACGGAGATAGCCTCCCAGAAGCTCGCGGAGAATGCCTCGGCAAACGGCAAATCTATTGCCGTCTCTTGGAGATAAAAAACGGGCAGCGCGTTCTTTTTCAACCGGCGAGAGGTATCCGAAGAAGCGCTCAACTGCGGCTGGATCGGCGTCTAAGGATGCCTGCCAAACATGTACTTCGTCAGCATGCAACGGGATATTGCCGATGGAGGTGATGCGGGTGGGTCCTTCAGACATGGCGAGATTCCCGCGCTGAAACTGCCCGATAGGTGGGCTTCAGTATCAGGTTAGTGAATCACGAACGGGCGCGTATTCCACCGCAGGCCGATCGAAACCTGATGCTGCGTGAAATCCGTCCCACAAACCGTCGTCGGACAGGTGACGCCGCTCGACCCTTGGATCCGGGCGGTGTACCCCACGGAGAGATTAGCGTTGGGCCCCAGGGGCCGCGACAGTCCGCCCGTAAAAAAGTAGGAGTCAAAACTCAGCTGGAAGCTCTGGGAAGAGTTGGTTCCCAGACTTCTATTGTGTGAGTATCCCACGCTGCCAAGAACGTTCCACACCCTGCCGACTCGGTGGTTACCGGAAAACGTAACTTGGTCCGCCGTGGAACCGACCAGGGCTCCGCTGCCGTCGCTGGTGCCATGGGTATATCCCATGGTCAAGGTGCCCCGCGGGACCACGTACGTCAGCCAAGCCGACGACGCCCACAAAGTTCGCCGCGTTTGATTGTTAACCGCAACGCGCAGTTCTGCGAGTTCCGGGCCCGCCGAAAGCTGCAAGCCTAGCCGCCCGGTGATTTTTCTTCCGTACGCCAGGCTTACAATGTGGTCCCCAATCGCCTGCGCATTGGCGTTAAAGTGATAGCTGGTGAATCGATAGAAGACGCCTATCGAGTCCCTGCGGGTCAATGCGTATTCGTATCCGAAATTACCCACCGCGTTGTACGTGTCGTAATTCGCTCGCAGGGCGTCCAGAGCTCCCGGAGCCACCTTGTCGACAAAGTGTAGAAAGTCATAGGCGCCGGCCATGGTGATCGAGGCACGCGGCGTCACCGCATAGGTTGTCTGGATCGCAAACGCGTTGGTATACCGAGGGCCGTTGCCGCCAAAGATATCTTGGCTAGGGGCGATATTCGCACCCAACCCGGGAAGCGCCGGGCTGAGCGGACTGTCAATCCCGGGGACGCTAAGGTTGGTAGCGCCACCGAATCCGAACTGCGTTTCCGGAAGGTACGCAAACTGATCCAGGAACTGGAGTTTCCAACGCCTCCAGTGGAAAGCCTGTATGACCCCCAACTCCTGAACCATTCCGTTACCCAACGCATTGTCCGTGGAAAAGAATCCACCCCCGGAATAATTCAATGCCAGTTGCGACCGGGTCCCGGTCTCCAGCACGCTCAGATTTCCCAGAAAATAGTTATTCGCCGACCATCCGGAACTCGGACTTAGCAGCGTAGGCCCGTTCAGATTAGCGGATTGGATCGTACTGCTGTATTCAAACCCAGGGACCCAAAAACTGTGGCGGAATTGCCGCTCGCCAACCGTAGGCGTTTGAATACCCGCCAATGGCCGGACATCTGGGCGAAATTCATCCGCCCCATTCTTGGCCTCACTCGCATCCCCTTCGTTCAGCGTATCCAGAACCCCGCTATAGTCCTTGGCCGCCGCTTTGGGAGGTGGCTGTGCCGGAGTTTCCTCCTGGGCGCAAACGCGCGAGCCACCGAAGGACAACGATGCCGCAGCCGCCACAAAAACCAACCATGCTTTCCGAATGTTCATCGCCTGCCTCTACGGTACAACGATCACGTCACCCGGTTGCAGTTGGATATCCTGTTCCGGCTTCTTGCCGGCCACAACTTCCTTATAATTAAAGAGATGCCGTACGCTCTTCCCATCTTCCATTCGCAACACGTAGATATTCTTCAGCCTGGCGAACTGCGTAAACCCGCCGGCGCTTGAAAGCGCTTGCAGCACGGTCATGTTCGGCAGCAGTAACTGGGCGCCCGCTCGAGTCACCTCGCCGGTGATGTACACGCGCCTGCTATTGATCTCGCTTACGCTGACGGTCACTTGCGGGTTGGTGATGTAATCCTTCAGCCCCGCGCTGATCACCCCAGCCAGTTGCGTGGTCGTCAGTCCTGCAGCTTGCACATCATTGAGTAGCGGCAGCGAGATCTTTCCGTCAGGCCGTACCGGCGCGACTCGTGATATCTCCGTTTCTTTCCAAACGTCGATCCGCAAAACGTCCAAAGGGCCGATCCGGTACTCCGGATCCGTTGCGGCCACCGCGGTGGCGGTTGTCTTTGCAGTAGGGGTGTTTTTTCCACCAGCGGTAGGCGGCGCGTCGGGCTTTTGCGCACCCTGCGAGTGTCCAGGAGCCAAGGCCAACCACAACGCGAACCCAAAATATCTTGCTAGATTCATAGAAGTCGCGCTCCTATTCCGGTTCGGTATTGCTAACCCGATTTTGGATTCCATGGCTGAACCAAGTCGGAGGACAGCTGCTCCTTCATTGGCGATCGCCCCAGCAGACTGAATGGATTCGCCTCGAAGACGTGGCCCGGGAATGCCGACCGACCTTCCTTGTGAACCCTGCAAGTTTTTAACCATGCACCTGCAAGGTACCCCGCCCATGATACTCACGTACGCGCTGTATTATCAGCGTGTTACGAAAGAGATAGCGTTGCGATTCTCTTCGTCCCGCATCTTAGGAGTCCTACTCACGTCCGAGGAATGGCAAATATTGTCCACGGACTTGCGGTGGGCAACTTACGAGGCGCGCCTGTACGTGTGAAAGCCCATCGGAAGTTATTTGCTCAATCTGAGCACTAATATGCCCGGAATTATTGCTTCTCATGTAGATCAACCGAATATCTCCCCTGATGTGAGGGCCTTGCAGAATTAAAACTTTGGCATCACAGATGCACGGTTGCTCTAAACGTCCCTTCTGTTTGCTACGTCCCCTAGCATAAGTTTCGAACGACTTCTCGATGAGGCTAAGACCCTGCTCGCTATAACTTTGTCGATTTTGTGTGCCCTTTTTGTCGCGGCGGCACAGTCGCACGCTGCCACTGTTCCAGAAAATAATTTAAGCGCAACTCAGCTTAAACGAGGCGTAGATAAATTCGCTGTACGCTCAACTAACGTGAGCGTGCAAGCCTTTTCGCAAGAATTGTCGTCGAATACTTTCCTCTCCGCATCGACGCTGGCTTTGTCTCCCACGCTGCATATAAGCTTCGGCCAGGAGCAACGCGTACTGGTTCTGCTAGGCTTTGCCTGTTTGCTCGGGGGACTTTTCTGGTTGAAGAAAGCGCGCCGCGTGGAAGATCGCCCTGCTGTCAGCTACAGACCCGTCGAGCTTAGCGTGGTGCCGCCCAAAATGGAGCCGGAGTGGATTGAAGTGGACCTCGTGACCGAGCCGGCCCCCCAGAAAGCCCGCAACGAAGCGCAAGTCTCTGTTTAACCTGGCCACCTCTGCTAGAAATTCCACGAGTTGTGGCACCAGCAACCAAGCTGGCGCCTTGGGATTGTTGTGATATAAAGCTTCTCGTTTAGTTGCGGCACCACAAGCTCCGGCCGCGTTAGCGAGAGTCGACGTAAAGTGGAAACGAGGAACGCCGACGAATACCCATCCCGGTAGCGAGGTCCAATGAGTGGCGTAGGTCGCCCAACCCATTTCGGTTTAGTACCGGTCGAATCGGCAAAGACCATGTCCGGCCTGCAGTTGCTGACCGCCATCATGGACGGCACGCTTCCCGCGCCGCCGATCCAGCAGGTCATGGATTTTCGCGCCGTTCAGATCGCGCGAGGTTTCACGGCTTTCGCAGGCGTTCCGAAATTCGAGTACTACAATCCTATCGGCTCGGTCCATGGTGGATATGCCGCCTGCCTGCTCGACTCCTGCATGGCCTGCGCGGTCCACTCCACACTTGATCCCGGCTTCAGTTACACCACTCTGGAAGTCAAGATCAACTATGTGCGGGCTATAACAGCTGAAACCGGCGAGGTGCGAGCGGAGGGAAAAGTCATCCATGCAGGCCGGCGCATTGCCACCGCGGAAGGACGCCTCTGCGATTCCAGCGGAAAACTCTATGCCCACGGCACCACAACGTGCCTGATCCTCGCCCTTCCCTGATCTAGACAAATCCTTGGAAGCGTAATCGTCGAAACATTGGGCGGCGGTGGAATCCGACGCGACCTACATGGTTCTCGTTCTTGAGAAGTCGTACGACGACGCCAGAATTGCCGGAGGTAGTTTTAACTATTTCACCCTTCGACTTTTTATTTTTGTGACACAAATCCATTTTCTCTTGACCAAAACTGAAAACCGTAGCGGGCGAGCAGGTAAGCCGGAATCTTCGGGCACATCCTTGCCTTCAATAACTTGGGTAGAATCAACGAACACAAACCGTCAAAGAAGTCAGCTTCGACAGCAAAAGCAGGTCTGGTGGCATTGTTATCGCGCCGTCGTAAGCCTGCCGCAACATTCGGGGCGCTGAGGTAGTTCGGAGCTACTCCAGCCACCGCCGAGCGCTTGCACCAGTGTCACCGCGTCTACCATGCGGCGGCCAAGAATATTTACGGCGGTGACTTCGTCGGAGAGCGCCGCGCTCTGGGCGGTTGTTACTTCAAGGTAGCTAGTTACGCCACCCGTGTAGCGTGTGTTAGCTAGTACGAGGTATTTTTCGGCCGCGGCGACGGCCGTGTTCTGTACCTCCGCTTCCTGCTGCAGAATCCGAAGCGCCGCAACGTTGTCCTCAACTTGTTGAAAACCGGTCAGCACAGTTTGCCGATAGTTGGCCACGGCTTGATTGTACGCAGCGATAGCCTGGTCCGAGGCAGCTCGACGCCTTCCGACGTCGAAGACGGTGAAGAGCGCGGACGGCCCAGCCGACCACAGAATACTGGGGCCGGATAGCAATGTCGTGATGGCACTACTCTCAAATCCCCCGGCCGCCCCCAAGCTGATGTCGGGATAGTAGGCGGCCTTGGCCACTCCGATCTGTGCGTTCGCGGCGGCCATTTGGCGTTCCGCAGCGGCGATGTCAGGTCGGCGTTCGAGCAATTCAGAGGGCAGGCCCACGGGAATCGGGGGAGGTGGCGTCGTTAGGGGCAGGGGAGCGAGACTGAAAGACGCCGGCGGCTTGCCAATCAAGACGGCGACCGCATGCTCGTACTGCGCGCGCGCAACTCCAATATCGATAGCCTGCGCGCGAGTTGTTTCCAGTTGAGTCTCGGCTTGCTGCACTTCCACATCGGAAGCGATGCCTCCGGCATACCGGCTCTTGATCAATTCCAAGGCTTGCTCATACTGGGTTACTGTCGAGTTTAGAAGCTGCTCTTCGGCATCAAGCATCCGAGCCTGAAAATAAAACAAGGCCAACTGGGAATGCATAGACAAGTTCACGGTGGCCAGATCGGCTGCGCTGGCTTGCGCCTGGTCGCGATAAGCCTCAACGGTACGACGTACGCGCCCCCAGACATCGATTTGATAGGACAGTTCGAAAGGAATTTGAAAATCGTTGTACGTCGTTCCGTTGGTGGTGACACTCGCAGGCCGGTTGCTCGAGATCCTGTTCCGCGTTGCGGAGGAACCTGCGGTAACGGTGGGGAACAGATCGGCGCGGGAATAGCGGAGTTGGGCTCGAGCCTGCGTGTATTGGGCCTCCGCCGCTTTCAGATTTTGGTTGGAGACGCTGATCTGAGCTTCGAGGGCGTTCAGTTGCGGATCTTGAAAGATTTCCCACCAGTTGCCGCCGAGGCTCTGATCGTTCGGCTGGGCAGGCTTCCAATCTCCCACTTCTTTGTAGGTTGCCGGAACTTCAGCTGCGGGGCGGCGATAGTTCGGTCCAACCGTGCATCCGGCGGATAACAGCACGGTCAAGAAACCGATGCTGCCGGCCAAGCATTTCGGAAATCGAGTGTTTGTACTGCGCCGGCGAAGGAAACTCATTGCGTCCCTCCTGGGATGGCGGTCTGAGCGATTTGCACCTTTTCTCCATTCACCACCGAGTCCGGAGGGCTGACGATGACGGACTCGTCGCCCTGCAGACCGGAAATGATTTCGATCGTGTCACCAAAGTCGCGGCCGGGCGTCACGGGCAGCAGTTGCGCTTTGTTGTCTTTCACAACGGCGACGCGCAAGCCTTCCTTGCGAAACAACAGAGTTTCGGTCGGCAAGACGTAGGTAGACAGCTTCCCGGGGACTTTGAAATGAACTTCGGCATAAGAACCGGAAAGCAATTTACCGGTCGGATTAGCAACGTCAACTTCCGCCAGGAGCGTGCGGGTCTCGAAGTTAATGGCCTCGGAGGTGCGCACGAGTTGGCCCTTGAATGTTGTGCCGGGAAACTCCGCCAAGCTCAGCTCCGCGGTCAGGCCGGAAGTGGTTGCTTGCGAGTATTGTTCCGGGACATTGACATAAACGCGCAGGCGATCGACCTGGGAGAGATGGAACAGATCGGTTTTGACACCGCCACTGCTGCCGGAATCGACCAGGGCGCCGACATCAGTGTTACGTGCGGTAATGATCCCATCAAAGGGAGCGTAGATCTTCTCAAAGGATTGCAAGGCCTCTAGCTGCTTCACGTTGGCCTGGTCGGCTTCGACGATCGATTTGTTGGCATTGTACGTGCCCACGGCATTGTCCACGTCCTGCTGCGACACGGCATGGGTCTTGAGCAGGCCTTCGTAACGATCCTTCGTAATCTCGGAAAGCCGGAGATTGGCTTGCGCAGTGGAAAGATTGCTGCGCGACTGTCCCAGCTGCTGGTCGACTTCGGGAGTGGCAATCACGGCCAATAGTTGCCCTTTCTTTACGTGTGCTCCGATATCGAAATACCAGGCCTGCAAATAGCCGTTGCTGCGGGAAAAAATGGGAGCCGTGACATAGGGTTGTACGTTTCCCGGCAAGACGATCTCTTGCGAAGGCGCGGTGCGCTGCGGCGAGACAACAGCAATCGTTGGCACCGCCATGTCAGAGGTTTCGGTGCGAAGTGCGGCGCTCGCGCGCAGCCGCTGAAGAATCCCGGAGACCAAGAGCCCCGCGAAGACGGCGACAATTACGACAGCGGTGAGCCAGCCCCGCCGGGGTCGCGCGAGTTCGCTGGTGACCAGTGGCGATTGCGTTTCTTGTAGAAATCTGCGCTTCTGTGTTTGTAGTTGCATTGACATTACCCCTTCAAATTCGTTTTCAGACTATTTCTCCTAAGACTGAGCGCTGTTCTCCGCAGGCCGGCGATTGAGCCCGTGTAGAACACTAAACAGCGTTGGGACAAAGAGCAGCGTGGATACGGTGGCGAATAGCAACCCGCCGATTACCGCGCGGCCCAGAGGAGCATTCTGTTCGCCGCCGTCCCCGAGCCCGAGAGCCATGGGTAGCATGCCGATGATCATCGCCAGAGCCGTCATGAGCACGGGGCGGAACCGCGTGAACCCGGACTCGAGAGCCGCGGTCAGGGGATCCTTCCCCTCGGCCATCTGTTCTGCCGCAAAGCTCACAACCAAGATGCTGTTTGCGGTGGCTACGCCCATGCACATGATGGTGCCCGTGAGTGCGGGGACGCTTAAGGTGGTGTGCGTTATGAAGAGAAACCACGCAATTCCAGCGAGGGCGGCGGGCAGTGCGCAAATGATGATGAAGGGATCCAGCCAAGACTGAAAGTTGACCACAATCAGGAGGTACACCAGTAGGATCGCAAAGAATAATCCGGCCAGGAGGCCGACGTAGGAGGAGCGCATTGTCTGCGCCTGACCTCGCAGGACGACTTGCGAGCCGCGCGGGAGTTGGCCACGAGTTTGGTTGAGAATGCGCGTTATGTCACCCGAGACGCCGCCCAGGTCGCGTCCTTGAATAGCACCGTAAATGTCGATAGCAGGCTGGATGTTGTAGTGAGAAACCACGGCCGTGCCGCTGCCACGCTGAACCGAAGCGAAGCTCGCGAGAAGGGATGGCGGCGCGCTCGGAGTGGGTCCGGTGATTGGCATGTTGGCCAGGTCCTGGAGCGTGGCGACGCGGTACTGCGGAGTCTGCGTGGAGACCTGATAGCTCACCCGATTCTTAGGGTCGAGCCAGTACGTCGGCGAGGTCTGAAAGCTGCCGCCCAGCGAAATCAGCACATTTTGCGCGATGGCCGAGGTATTGAAGCCGACCTCCTGGGCCTTGGTGCGATCCACCGAGAGATGCATATAGGGCTGGTCAAAGGGCTGCTGAATTCGCGCATCAGCCATCCCGGGCACGTACCTCACTTGGTTGAGCAGCGAATTGGCGTACACCTGATTGCCCGCTAAATCGTTACCGAGGATTTGAATGTCAATGGGGGCCGGCAAACCGAAATTCAGAATCTGGCTAACCATGTCGGACGGCAAGAAAGAAAACGTCACGCCGGGAAATTGCTTGGCCAGAGCAATGCGGAGGTCGTGAACGTATTGCGCCGTCTTATGGTGGTTGACGGTGAAAGTTACCAGAATATCCGCGTCCGAGGTGCCTACGGTTCCGGTGTTGTTGTAGGACGTATTGATTCCGCTGTACGGGAGCCCAATATTGTCAATCACGTTGGAGATCTCGCCTTGCGGGAGCTGCTGCGTGATGAATCGCTCCACGAGATCGCAGAGGCGCGCGGTCTCCTCGATGCGCGTTCCGGTCGGGGCCCGGAGGTGCAGATTGAACGAGCCGCTGTCGATCGTCGGGAAGAAGTCCTGTCCGAGCCAGGGAACAATCAAGGCCAAGGAGCCAAGGCACGCGGCGAAGAATGCGATCAGGAAAGCGCGACGGTGATGCAGGCAGCGCTCGAGCAATCCATGATAGCGTTCACGAAGGTGCTCGAAGGCCTCCTCAAAACGAACTTGCATTCGGACGAAGGGATTGCGGGAAGACGCGGTGCCGGCGGCATCGCGCTCATGGCCGCGCAACAGATACTTCGCCATGGTGGGAACCACCGTACGCGAGAGCAGATAGGAGGCTAGCATGGCAAAAACGACAGCTTCGCCCAGCGGCACGAACAAAAATCGCGCGACGCCGCTAAGCAGAAACATCGGAACGAAAACAATGCAGATGGCCAGCGTGGCCACAAACGCCGGGACGGCGATCTGTTGAGCGCCGTCGAGGATGGCGTGCTCGACTTCCTTCCCCATGGCGATGTTTCGGTTGATGTTTTCGATCTCGACGGTCGCGTCGTCCACCAGGATTCCGACGGCGAGAGCAAGTCCGCCGAGGGTCATGATGTTGATGGTTTCACCGATCGCGCTCAAAACGATGATGGAGGTCAGAATGGCGAGCGGGATCGAAACGGCGATGATGACCGTGCTTCGCCAACTACCGAGAAAGAGCAGAATCATCAGACCGGTGAGGCAAGCGGCAATGCTCGCTTCTTTCACCACGCCCTGAATGGCGCCCTTGACGAAGATGGACTGATCGGCGAGCGGTTTAATATCCAACGCCGGCGGCACCGTCTGTTTGATCTGCGGCAAGAGCGCCTTAATGCCTGCGATGATGTCTAGAGTCGAGGCATTGCCGTTTTTTTGTACCGTCAGAAGAGTAGCGCGCTGCCCGTTCACGCGAACCACGTTGGTTTGCGGCGGAAATCCGTCGCGCACCCAAGCAACGTCACCGATGTAAGTGGTTGTAGTGCCGATCGTCTTGATCGGGATGCGGTTCAGCTGCTCAATCGTCTGCGGCGCCGCATTCGAGATGTCCACATTGTATTCTTTGGAACCAATCTTGGATGTGCCGGTTGGCAGAATCAAATTTTGCGCGCTGATGGCAGTGACCACATCGAGAGCGGAAAGACCTTTGGACTGCAAGGCTGCCGTGTTTAAGTCCACTTGTACCTGGCGCTGCTTGCCGCCATAAGGATAGGGCACCGCTGCTCCCTCAATCGTGACTAGCCGAGGGCGAATAAAGTTGAGGCCATAGTCGTTGAGTTGCTGCTCCGAGATGCCTTTGCCCGAGAGTCCGAGTTGCAGGACGGGGACGGTCGAGGCGCTGTAAGTGATGATCAATGGCGGCGTGGTGCCGGCGGGCAGCTGCCGGAGTTGTGTTTGAGAGTTTGAAGTGATCTGAGCGATGGCCTTGTCAATACTCACCGAGGGTTGAAAGAAGACTTTCACCACGGCGATGCCATAAAAAGACTGCGACTCAATGTGCGCAATGTTGTCGACCGTAGTGGTCAGATTGCGCTCGGTGATCGAGACGATACGATCAGAGATATCCTGCGGGTCAAGTCCGTTATAGTTCCAGATGATGCTGACCACCGGGATGTCGATATTCGGAAAGATGTCCGTGGGAGTACGAACGATCGCGAGACCCCCAAAGATAAAAATCAGAATCGCGAGTACCACGAACGTGTATGGCCGCTTCAGTGCTAGTTTTACAATCCACATGAGTCACTCCAAATCGTTTCACCGCATCGCGGGACTGAGTAATTTGACGAACCTATGACTTGTGCCTCGGGGTCTTCGCATCCAGGGTCGAGATCAGTTGCGCGGCGGCTGGAGGCACAGCGACCCGTCGTGACAGAACAATATTGCTCGCGGGGATCTTCTTGCCGTACACACGGCGGTTGTCGCCATTGTCTGGACGGATTGTGGAGCCTTCGAGGGAGACCCCAGCAAACAGGCCACGCGCTCTTGAGTAGCTCAAGATTTCGGCGCGCAGTGTCGCGTCGGTTTCGGCTGACGAATCGCGGCCGACCGGGCCGGCGGCTACGGAAGCATCGCCTCCCAGCTTGACCTTGCTGGCGAGAATGCCCCGCGCTCCGCGTTCGTTCATTACCAGCAATACAAAATCCGTAGCTTCTCCGCCGATCTGAAAGCCGAAGCTGCCGCCTTCCAGAGCCATCATCGTGGGAGCGCCCCAAGGTCCCCGGAAGTCTTCACCTGTGCGGCACGACATGGAGCCTCGACCGTAGCTTCCGCCAACGATGAATGCAGCCTTTAGGACCGAGGGAAAGACGACGACGCAATCTGCTTTGTCCAGCAAGTCTTGGGGAATGTCATCAGGGACGTCGAGAATCTCCTTCAGGACAGTTCCACAATTTTTCAATCGGTCGTCATCTTTGGTTTGGTCCGATGCGTTCGCCACCTCGGCGAGGAATGGTGCAGCGGCAAATAGAATGCAGGTCAGGCTAGTTAGCAACTTTCGCATGTGATTTCCCTCAAGTAGTTTTTCCTTTTCTTGCCTCGGATAGTAGGAATGCAGCCCGGATGCCAACGGGAAGAGCAAGGGGGAGTTTCAGGAAGGTGTTGAAAACACAGCCCTTAATGAAGACGAAGTGGAAACTGGGCACGAAAGCTGAGCACCGAGGAGTCCAGCGAATTGGATGATTGTCAACACGCTGACAAGGGGTCCTTTACGATGGAGAGCGACAACCGAACGAGGGGACGAATGCAAACGGAAAAGGTGTCCGCCGGTCCAGGTCCCGCCGACCTCACGCAAGGAGAGTTTTAAGAACTAGGAGTGGAGGACCTGTCGAAGTCACATTTGACGACGAGGATGGTTACATCGTCGTTGAAGTTATCGCCGCAAAAATCTGCCGCAGCGTTATAGATATTGCTCATGAGATCCTCGGCGGAGAGCGAAGAACCATCGCGCACTGTCGCGGAAAGGCGTTCCATGCCGAATTCTTCACCAAGCCGGTTCTCGGCCTCCGTGACCCCATCGGTATAGAAAATCAAGACATCGCCAGCGACAAGATTTTCCGAGGCTAGTTCACAAATCTCTTCTGGAGCCAATCCTATGGGTGGACAAGACGAGTCCAGGCGGGTAAGCGTTCCCGTTTTTGTTCGAAATAGAAGCGCGGGATTGTGGCCACAGTTCACGTAGTGGATTATCCGTTTGCTTGTGTCGATTTCCCCAACCAGCAACGTAACGTACTTTTCCGGATCTGACACGGCGCCAATCTCAGTATTCAATCGTGCCACTTGCTGCAGCATGTTTCGATTGCGATTTGCCTCAAGCCGCATGGCCGCCGCCGTCGCGGACATTAAGAGGGCGGCGGGAACACCCTTTCCAGCTACGTCCGCAATGACGATCTGAGTGGTGTCCGCGTCGATGGGGAAATAGTCGAAGTAGTCGCCGCCTACGCCCCGTGCGGGGTGCATCATCCCGGCGATTTCGAGACCAGCGATCGCTGGTTTTCCAGAGGGAAGAAACAAACGCTGAACTTCCGCCGCCAGCTCCAAGTCGCGGAGAAGGCCATCACGCTGCCGCTCAACGGTTTTGACAAGCGCTTCCTGCCGCTCGATATAACGCTGGATCACATAAACAACGAAGGTGAGGCACAGCAACGCTGAGAGATCGTGGAAGATGCGGAGTCCCAAGTGGATGTTCCGCCGAGAATCAAAATAGTGGAAAAGATAGTGGAATGCGATGCACGCCACGATAAGGCCGTAGCTGATTTCCTTGCGCAGAAAAATCGCGCCGACGGTAAGAGGCAGGGTATAGAGGTAAACAAGCGAGAGCGAGACAACGAGATGGTCCGCGTATGCCACGCCGGCGATCGCCACCAAAACCAATGCGAGCGGCAGCCACGCCGGTCTATTGGAAGCGACCTCCTTCCACACAAGGGACAGCAGCGGAATCCTTTCGCGAAGGCCGCGCAGTTCCACACGCCGCGGTTCTGGGAGTACGGGATGTGCCAGGTCGCTCATTCGAAGAGAATCTTTGCCATCATTCCCTTGTCTTCGTGATTGAGGAGATGGCAGTGAAAAACAGACATGCCCCTGATGACGGGGTCGGTGAAATCCATAATGACGTCGACGGTGCCGCGATACGGAACATTGACAGTATCCAGCCACACTGGATCGGCAATCGGCTTATCGTTTTCGGCGTAGGTCAGGAAGTGGACTTGATGGATATGCATGGGATGCAATTCATCCGTAGCGTTTACGACCCGCCAATGCTGAAACGACCCAACCTTCGCCCGCACCATCGGAGCGTCGCCAGGAGTGAATTTGTTTTCATTGATGTAGAAGCCCTTCTTGTCTTCCGTGAACGTCACCGTGAATCGCGGAGGTGCTTTTTCTTCCGCCGCAAGGTCAAGCGTCTTGAATTCAGGTTTGAGCGAACTTTTTGGAGCCTTGGCGGGTGAGTCGGTCGCAGACCGCGGAACGACATCGGCTAGTACCATCGCAGGATTTGGATCGCCGTCCGGCCCGGTATCCACGCAGCGTGACACTAGGCGCCTTGGCATGCCGGCTGCTGGACCTGTAACAATGGCTTCGAGCCTGCCCGCTGGTGGCAACAAAACATGTTCAGCGCTACGCGTTGGGTGGATGGGGTCGTGTAGGCCGATAGGCATCCCGTCCATGGCAACGATCTCAAACGTTTGCCCCTCAAGCTGCAGGTCGAGGTAGCGGTCCGCGGAAGCGTTCACGAGACGCCAAAACTGGCGCTCACCAGGGGCGATTTCTACTTGAGGCCGCACCGATCCGTTCACGGTGAAGACCTCTTCCGGCGTCTCTGGCTCCGCACCACAAATATCGGAACTGAGCTCAACGCTTTGCTTCAAAACGGCAGACTGAGGATCATTCAAAATGGACCGGCCGCGCACGACCAACACGCGTTCGGGCAGGCCGACCAAGGCAGGAAAATAGGATTCAATCCCTTCGATCACCAGCGCTCCGGACATGCCGTCAAGCGCTTGTCGGTGGCTCTCTCCATGAGGATGCGTGTGATACCAATACAAGCCGGGCGGATGGTCCTTTGGAATCTGAACGGTGTAGCGGAGTGATTGTCCAGGCATGGCCATCATGTCCAAGACGTCGTCCTGAGGTGCGTCGGGAGAAACCGTCAGGCCGTGAAAATGCAAATTGGTCATGTCCATACACGGAATAATCGCGCAACTTTCTTGTGGCTTGGTGGGAAGATCGTTGATGTAGTCAATCTTCAGCTGGTCTCCCGGTGAAAGGCGCACGGTTGGAGCGTTTGGCTGGCCATCAAAGTAGAAGGAGTTCTTTCCGTCCTGTGTGATCCCAGCGTGCAGCGTGAAGGAGAGTGAATGGTGTTTCGCACGAAGTTCGGGAGGGTTCTGAAACTGGCCTGACGGATTTCCCTCGAGTTCGAGCGAGCAGAAGGCCGCAGCCACCGCGATGGCGATGGCTGCGGCAGCGATTCCTGGAACAAGTGCAAGGCCCGACATCGAAGGCTTCCAAGCCATCGTTTATTCCTCCTTGTGCCAGGTGGAATCCGGGTCATAGACGGTCATCTCTTGAGCGAGCTTCGTTGTGTCGGGGCCAAAATCCTTTTCGTAAATTGTTCCGGATTTGTCGACGATAAAAGTCATCACACCCGAGGAACGGTACTCAACAGGGTAGGCGACGAAGGCGAATCCTGCGCTCATCTTCCCATCGACGATGTAGTTCTTGGCCCCGCCGGGCGCATGTGGCCCTTGGCTAGTGAGGATCCGGAACATATATCCATTGAACGGAACATGCTCGCCAACTTTGTCCGTTGGAAGATTCTGACGCGCGTAGGCGATGAGCGGATTGATCGGGCTATCGAACTCATCGCTAGCACCGTACCAATACAGACCATTGTGGTGGCCTTCATCGCTGACCAGTTTCTGCGCGAATTGCTTCGGGAGGTCAACGGGCGGGCGCGCAAAGTATTGCTGTTGTGCATCGACTAACTCGTGGCACGCATCTATGGCCGCGACCTCATTTTTGCCTATTCGCCGAAAGAGAATCTCGTCTTTGCCTGCGGGGGTATCGAAATACCATGAACCATTCTTGTTTACCAAGGGAATCGGAAAGGGCCAGTTCTCGGCGCCCACGATTAGGCTTACAGTTCCGTTCGCCTCCGTGACGAAGCGATGCATCTCCTGATATTTGACGACAAAGCTGATCCGAGCATCCGAATCTTCCACTCGGTCGCCGGACAGCAAGACATCCTTTCCGGCTAGTCCTAGGACGCCCAAGGGAGCGCGCTCGTCCGCTGCTTGCATGGCGTCAAAAAGAGCGCGACTGGCATCTTCGGTGGAGCTAAAAGTTCGCTGTCCTGCCTCCTGGGCAAAAAGTGGGGCTGACGCGCACCCCAAGGTAAGCGCCAACAGGACAGACGCGCCAAATCGAACCAACCTCTTGCATTCATGTTGAACTGAAATTCTGTGTAGCATGATATTCCTCTCTATTTTGAATTCTCGATATGCTCTAACGCTTGGTACACGTGATCAGCGGTGGTGGCCGCCGCCCCCGCCATGAAAACCTCCACCATGGAAACCACCTCCAAAACTCGACCGCCCGCGGGATGAAAAGCCCCGGACATTGCCGCCGTGGTCAAACCCACTGAACGCGCCGGAGCGCGTTCCTGGCTGAGCGTGAAAGCCGGAACCTCCGCGAAAGCCCGAGCCCCCGTGAAAACTCGAAGACCCATGAAATCCGCCGCCGTGATCGCCACCGTGGCCGAAATCGCCATGATGGAACCCCTGGTGACCAAACTCATGGCTGTGTGAGACGAAAGCGTGATGGTCGAAGTACGCTTGTCGGCCATGCCAGTCATATCCCCAGTGTCCCCAGCCCCACCCAAATCCTCCGAAGAAGCCGATACCAAATCCAATACCAAAGCTGAGGCCGGCGCCGCCCCAAAAAATCCCGGGCACGGGATACCAGCCCGGGTACGCGATGATGGGCTCGCCGTACACCAGCCAGGGATCATAGGCCGGCACGTAGACCACTTGTGGATTGGCAGGTTCAATGACGATCGTGTCGCCTTGCGTCGTTACCTTCTCCTGGTCGGTATTGTTCAAATGGCCGGCGTTATGGGCCTGCTGACGCAGGGTTTGCACCGCATCCGTAACATCTTGCGGCTGGCCGATATATGCTTCGCCGAGCGACGAAGTCCAGGAGAGGTTCTTGTCCATATTTTCGAGAACCGAGGGAAACTGCGCTATGGCCTTCACGCTCGGATCCCAGTCCTGCTGGTCGACTTCTTTGGCCAGCTCTTCACCCTTGAGGTTGGAATGCGCTTGCATCCAGCGGTCTGCCTCCACGATCTGAGTCGGATACGTCGAAGCGGCCAGAATCTGCGCCACCAATGCGTCCGGGTATAAAGCGATCGGCGCGACAAGTTGCTGCAGCGCTTGAGCGGACTGTTGCACCGGCGGTGGCGGCTGCTGCTCGTTGGATTGGCCCGCCGGACTGCTCGCCGGACCGAAAGATTCGGCTTGCGCAGTGAAGCGCACAAGAAAACAGCAAAGAAGCAAAACTAAAACCCGCTTGGATAACGTCATGGCGAACTCCCCAGTACAAAATTGAAATCATTCTCCTGATATCCAACTAACGTTCAAGAATCTTCACCCAGCTAAGCTCACTGGCCCCGCAGGGTGCCCGGCTCGACGTCATTGTGGCGGGCCAACTCTTCCAGGGCGTCGAGTTCCGATTGTTTTTCGCTCACGCGCTGCTGAAGGATCTCCATGCCGGCTTCAGGAGTAGTGGCGAAGTCCTCGCCAGCTACATCTATGCCGCCGGTCGTTTCCTTGAGACTTCGCGCATCGTCAAGCGCCCGTCGGTATTCACGAAGCTGGACTTGCCGGTCTTCAAGTTCGTCGCGCAGCCTGGCTGCCTGGTCCGCATACCACGATGGGTCCTGGGTTGTCTCATACGGTTTCGGAGCAGCTTCCGGGACTGGCCTCGCTTGATCCATTTGGCCCACGATGGAAATCAGCCCAATGTCGTGGAGTTTCTCGAGGTCATCGTTAGTCCACACCTTTATGTTCTGGCTGTCAGTTCCTGCGTGCGGCCGATCGGCCGCACGCGATGGAAGAGTCGCCGAAGCGAGTGCTAGACAAGCGCCGATGCAGAGTTGGCGAATCATCGTCGCACCCGTTACTTCTTCGAAGAGCCTGGAGGGAAATTCTTAAACATTTTCTCTACGCCCTTATCCAGGTTTTTGATGTTCTTGTCGGAGTTGTTGGAAAGCGTGTCGCTCGAGGCGCCTCTCCAGATCAGTTGCTTGGTCTTGGTATCGAAGAGATCGACGACCACGGTGCCGACCTTATACGTTTCGGTGGTGGTGGTAGCCTCACCAAGGCCTCCTGCTCCAAATCGCCTCCAACCCCAGCCTCCACCAAATCCGTCGTAGAACGTATTCAGCGTCTGCTGATTGCGAGTGATTTCCATGGCCACGATGGAGATATCGCCGCCGGAATCCACCTGGGTCCAGCCTTTTGCCGCCAAAGCAGCATTGACGGCGGCCTTGATTCGATCCACATCGAGGGCATCCTTCGTCTTGACTTGCTCCCACGAATAGGTCTTGTATTGCCCGAAGTTCACGCCGCGGTCGAAGTCGGTCTTTACCTGCTGTGCCGGCGACGTGGCCGCGAACAAGAACATCATTCCAATCAAAGCGAACACAACTCTTTGCAATTTCATCATTGCTCCTTTTCGAGGTCCCCAAACGAGCGCCTTACGCGAGAGAACTGCGTGCGATTTCGCAGCGGCGACTCCAGCGAGCCGCTAGTCTTGGGATTTCGTTTCTGTCGCTACAAAAGCCTTGGTGCGTCGAGCGACGCAACTGGAAGAGGCAAAACGGTTGCCAAAAAAAGCACTGTGTAAGTGACTGAAAGTACAGGCCGACACAGGCGAAAGCCCGCTGTGCGATGGCGGCCTGTTAGACGCGCCTCCGCATGCTGACAGGCCAATGTGGTTATTTATTTGATTTGGTGCCAGACACGCTCGGATTCAGGTCGACTCGAGATGTTATCGCTGGTGCGTTGATGACCAATGTTCGGACTGTTTCGTCAAAGCGACTCTGCTACGAGGGAAGTGGATCCTTGTTGGTACGAGAGATGCCAAGCTTTTGCATCCGGAAATACAGGGTGGACCTCTTGATTCCCAGACGTGCGGCCGCCCCGTTGGGGCCAGAGACCACCCAGCGGGTCTGCTCGAGAGTCTTGCGAATGTGGTCTCGCTCCGCGTCTTCCATCGTAATCGGTCCGAGGGATTGCGCTTCGGCGGCATTCCTCAAGCTCGCAAGAGGGGATTCCAGCACGTTGCCCAAAGTAAGGATTACACTGCGCTCGATGAAATTCTGCAGTTCGCGAATGTTCCCGGGCCACGGATACGAGGTAAGTTCTGACATCGTTCCCGGGGAAATCTGGTCGATTTGCTTGCCCATCCGGCGCGCATAAATCTCCACAAAATGCTGGACAAGAGCCGGAATGTCTTCACGGCGCGCCCGCAGCGGCGGCAACGGGACCGGAAATACATTCAAACGATAGTAGAGATCGCTGCGAAATTCGTTTCGTTTCACCATTTCCACCAAATTGCGATGGGTCGCGGCTACCAGGCGAACGTCCACTTGGTGCGTCCGGCCGCTGCCCAAGCGCTCGAATTCCTGCTCCTGCAGCACACGCAGCAGTTTGGGTTGTAGCGCTAACGGAATGTCTCCCACCTCGTCCAGGAACAGCGTCCCTTTGTCCGCCAATTCGAAACGGCCAATCTTTTGCGCGATAGCTCCCGTAAAAGCGCCTTTCTCGTGGCCAAATAGCTCGCTCTCCAGCAAATCGAACGGAATCGCGGCGCAATTCAGTTTTATAAACGGGCGTCCGCACCGCGAGCTGAGATTGTGAATCGCGCGCGCGATCAGCTCCTTGCCGGTGCCTGTTTCTCCTTGGACAAGAACGGTGGAATCCGTAGGGGCGACGCGCTCGACCTGTTCGAGCACCCATTCCAGGGCGGGACTGCTGCCTATGATCTGCTCGAATCTGCGCGGATTAGTATCCTGGACGGCGGATCCGAATCTCGCAACAGCTGCCACGGAGGACCTCCTTGCGCAACCCGATGCCAACTTGCTCGCAGGCTTAGCTTTCCAGAGCCGCTCGCACACTTTCGAGCAACGCTTCGTCATCGAACGGTTTGGCCATGAACTCCACAGCGCCTGCGCGCAACGCTTGCATTCGCATTTTTTCGTCGCCATGCGCGGTGATAAAAATAATCGGAATCTTGCAGCGTTCGGCGTTCAGATGCGCTTGCAATTCGAGACCGGACATTCCTGGCATACGGATATCGGCGATTAGACATCCCGCCTCGCGTTGTTGGCCGGATTTCAGGAACTCCTCCGCCGACGCAAACGCTTGCGCCGGCAAGCCCACCGCCTTGAGCAGGCCCTGTAGCGCGCCGCGCATTAAGTCATCATCATCGACAATCGCAACCATTTTGGTCTTCTCCAAAGCGGCCATAGCAGCAATCTAGCAGCGTCGCCAAAGCGGCGCAATTATACTTTCGTATGAGCGCTCGTACGCCCTGATCAGGGGGGCATTGACAATCGCTGGAGGCTAGAGAAAATCGCGGTTAACACTGGAGGACTACGAACCAAGAAAGCGTGTTACGTGATAGTTGCGCGTCGGCATTAGGCCTGCTTTTAGCCGGGTGGAAGCTCCAGTTTCGTCGCCATCCTGACCAGTTCTGCCAGGGACTCGGCCCGCATTTTCCGCATCACGTGGCCGCGGTGGATCTTCACGGTGATCTCGCTGATGCCGAGTTCAAAAGCGATCTGCTTATTGAGCATGCCTGAAACCACCAGGCTCATGACCTCGCGCTCGCGCTCGCTCAAGGTCTCGTAGCATTTTCGCACTCCAGCAAAGTCACTTTGCTGACGGCGCCTCGCGCGGTCGCGATCCAAACCCTGGCGGATCGCAGCCAGCAAGTCCTGGTCGTCGAAAGGCTTGGTCAGAAACTCTACGGCGCCCAATTTCATGGCCTTCACCGTCATTGGAATGTCTCCGTGACCGGTGACAAAGACAATGGGAATTTGGATGCCGGCGTCAGCCAACTGGCGCTGAAAGTCGAGTCCGTTGACACCCGGAAGGCTGATGTCCAAAACAAGGCAGCTCGGCCCTTCCGGCTGCTTGTTGCGCAGGAATTCTTCTGCGGTCCCAAAGGATTCGGACCGTAAGCTTGCCGACTTCAGCAATCCTTGGATGGATGCACGCACGGAGGGATCGTCATCAATGACGAATATCGTGGGCGTGTCTGCAGGGATCATTCCTTTGCCTCTGCGTTGGCGGGTAGAGCGAAACAAAAACTTGCACCGCGGGGAGAGTTGTTGGCAGCCCACAAGCGGCCGCCATGCGACTCTACGATCGAGCGGCTGATGGCCAGGCCCATACCTGTGCCATGAGGTTTGGTGGTGAAAAACGCTTCGAAGACCTGGTCCGACTGCTGCCCTGGCAGCCCGACGCCGGTATCGTTGACGGACACGAGGATTTGGTCGTTCTCGGCGCGCTGAGATTTGACGGTAAGCTCCCGCGTCCCAACTACCTCTCTCATCGCGTCGATGCCGTTGATCATGAGGTTCATTAGCACCTGCTGCAATTGCACGCGATCCGCCATGACCCGGTGAGTGTCTGCCTCGAGCTCGGTCTGCACTAAAATCGAGTATCGCGTTGCCTCCCCGTGCAGAAGGACAACCATTTCTCGTATAACTTCGTTTATATCCACCAACTCCCGTTCTGAAGTTCCCTTCTTGAAGAGTAGACGGATTCGCTTGATGATCTCTGCCGCACGCGTTCCGTCGTTCACGATTCTCATGGCCGCCGCGCGTGCTTCTTCCACATCTGGGTGATCGCGCGTAAGCCAGCGCAAGCAGGTCTTGGCGTTTGTCACAGCAGCCGCAATCGGTTGATTCACTTCGTGCGCCAGGGAGGCCGTCAGCTCTCCCATGGTGGTCATTCGGTTGACCCGTGCAAGGTCCGCTTGCGCTTGGCGCAAAGACTCTTCCGCCCGCTTCCGCTCCGTGACGTCGATCAGGGTACCCACGAATTGCACCACGTCCCCGGACTCGTTCAAAACAGGATGGCCGACGGTATGAGTGTATTTGACGGTGCCGTCCGGAAGAAGAATTCGGTGTTCCACTTCGTAGTCTGACTTTTCACTGATGGCTCGATCGGTGGTCTCTTGCCACTTGGCTCGATCCTCCGGATGCATCCGTTGCAGCCGTTTTTCCCAGACCGCCAGGCCCTCTGCCGGATCGAAACCATATATCCGATACCATTCCTCGGAAAGATGCACGGCGTCTCTTCCCGCAACCCGCCATGCCCAACTCCCCGCGTGCGTGAGCCCCTGCGCTTCTGCCAGATAGCCCTCGGTTCGCCGCAGCGATTCTGTGGCGCTTCGTTGGGCTGCGCTCAGCGACCCGACGAACAGCGCGGACATCGTGAATACGACAAGGCGTGGTATTTCGTCGGTCTTCGGACCCAACGAATGGATCGGAGGCAGGAAGTAATAGTTGAAAGCGAGCGCGGAGAGTGCCGTCGCGACCAGTCCGGGCCCGACTCCACCGAACCACGCACTCAATATGACGGCGCAAAGAAAAAGTGACACAGGGGCATCTTGCAAATGTATCGCCGGCAACCTTGAAACGAGCAGGGCCGTGGCGACCGAAAGAACAGCAATCCCATAGCCCCAGATTGCAGGGGGTTTGACCCACAGAAGGGGGTTTGACCTTGGCATACATCTGCTCCTGAAAAGCAGGCTGTTGCTCTATGCAACCGAAATCTTAGCACCAGAGAGTGCCCTGCTCCGACCAGGGCGCCCATGTGGCCGTGTCTCAGCGTTCTTTCACGGAGAGCTGGTCGCTTCGGTGTGTCCAACCTACTAGACGGAATGCCAACACTCCGCCAGTCTGGGCATCGGCTGGCGCCGCCATGGCTTGCCTAAAATAGTGTTATCTCTCATTCTGCCAGTCGGTTCCATACTGCCTTCGCCACCCACGATCTCTGGCACTCCAATTGCCCCTCTAAGTAGCGGCTAGCATTTCCCGGCGAACAGAATTCGCAAGGATCGAGCGTCCGCGTGGCCTCGACGCCAGCCCAGGATACGAGACGCCGACAGGAGTACGACCATGAAGCCTCTTTCCATTCTCGACTGGTTTCGCATTCTGCGCGCGCATCATCAGTGGACGATATTCCAGTCCATTCGATTTGCGCTGTGGTTGGCACGCTAGCTGGTTTCTCATACTTTTTGCCGCAGTAGCGGTGAAGGATCGGACTTATGAAAACGTCTTGTGTAACCAGTATCAGCAGTGACTCCGACGGCGCGCTGGTGGCTGCCGCAAAGCACGGAGATACGCAGGCTTTCGACGAGTTGGTTCTTCGTCACAGGCGCAGAGTTCTGGCCGTGGCGCAACGAATAACCAATAACCGAGAAGATGCCGAAGATGTGGCGCAGGAGAGTTTTCACAAGGCTTTTCTTCACCTCGACAGCTTTCAGGAAAAATCGCGGTTCTCTACTTGGCTGACGCGTATCGCAATAAATGAAGCGGTCATGTTGCTCCGCGGAAGGCGGGGAGTTTTCGAAGTCTTGCCCGAGAACCCCGACGATGGCGCGATTTCCGGCTTTGAGGTGTTCGTTGACCAGAGCCCCAATCCCGAAGAGACGTGTTGGCGGCGCGAGCGCAGGCGACTCCTGGCCAAGGCCATCAATCGCCTGGGTCCCAAAATTCGAACGACGATCTGGCTTCGCGAAATCGAAGAAAAGTCCGCCCGGGAAACCGCGCAGATTCTGGGCACCTCCATTGGCGCCGTGAAGGCCCGTGTTTTCCAAGGCCGCCGCAAGTTACGTGGGACCGTGAACGCAAGGCTCCTGCTGGGACTCTACGCGGCCGCTCCAGCGGAACCACTGCACTGTTGACATCTAAAGACGCCCGACCCCCAAGCCGTCAAGAAGTGCAAACCCATTCACCGCGTTGCGGCCAGGGCAGGGACCCTGGCAAGCATTTTGTATTCCTCATCCGCTAAATGCAGGGAAGCTGCTGCAACGTTCTGCTCCAGATGTTCAATCGAGGAAGTCCCTGGGATAGGCAGCATGATGCGGGATCGCCGCAACAGCCAAGCGAGCGCTACCTGGGTGGGGCTCGCACCGTGAGCCTCTGCGATTCGGCCAAGAACTTCTCCAGCAACTTTGCCTGCTCCCAATGGGAACCAAGGAATAAAGGCAATTCCGTGGTGCTCACAATGATCGACCACGTAGTCCCATTCCCGATCGGCAAAGCTATAGCGGTTCTGCACGGACACGATGGGAACAATTTTCCGTGCTCGCTCGATATGCTCTTGCGTAACGTTGGACAACGCGACTAGGCGAATTTTGCCTTCGTTTCGCAGCTGCGCCAGCGTTTCCACCGACGCCTCAAAGGAGACCACCGGGTCCGGGATATGGAGTTGGTAAACGTCGATGCGCTGCAGGCGCAGTCTTTTGAGACTTCCCTCCACCGCCTTGCGAAGATGCGATGGAGTCGCATCGTGGGTCCACTGGTTCGGGCCGGGACGATTCCATCCTCCCTTGGTGGCGATTACCAGACCAGCCGGGTAGGGAAACAACGCCTCGGCGATCAACTCCTCGCTTACGTGTGGGCCGTAAGAATCCGCGGTGTCAATGAAATTGACGTCAAGCTCCACGGCCCGGCGAAGCACCGCTAACGCTCCGTGGCGATCCTTTGGCGGCCCCCAGATGCCTGCTCCCGTTAGGCGCATCGCCCCAAAGCCCAGCCGATGCACGGAAATTTCCCCGCCGAGCGAAACAACTCCTGCTACGCTTGCCGAAAGTTCTTTCCTATTCATAATTGACCTCCACATTTCCTTCCTTTAGGTTTATCCGACGCGGGCCGTCACGGGCTCCGCAGTTTCGCGGGCCGGCGGAGCCATAAACTCCGGCCCGACTGGATTGCGAATACTTTCGCGAAGAATAACTTCGATCGCGGCGAAATCGTTTTCTGTCAGCGACCATTCGCCTACCTCCTTGATGGGTGCGAGCTGTTCCGGTCGACGTGCCCCCCAGAGCGCGATGCCAACGCCCGGCTGGTCGAGCAGCCACCGAACCGCCAGATGAATCACCCGTTTTCCAAAGTGCTCGCGAGCATATGCATCCAGTTTGCTGGCCGCGTCCAAGTACTCTGCGATATGCGGCTGCTGAAACTTGGGGTCGCTGGTCTTGCGCATGTCGTCGCTGGAAAACTGGCGGTCGGCACGCATGGTACCGCTCAGCAATCCCCGGCAGAGGGCTCCATATGTGAGTGTGGTGACGTCGTGGCCATGCGCGTACGGCAGAACATCGCGTTCTATTTCCCGCTCGAAGAGATTGTAAGGCGGCTGAATGATGTGAAATGCCGCAACAGCTTCGAAACGCGCCATCTCTTCAGGCGAATGATTGCTCAGTCCGATGGCGCGAATCTTGCCCTGCTCGTAGAGTTTACGAAGAGTGGCGGCTGTCTCCTCGACGGGAACGAGAGGATCTGGCCAGTGCACCTGATATATATCAATGTAGTCCGTTTGGAGACGGCGGAGCGAATCCTCGAGTTCTTGGACAATCCGTTGGCGTGTGGAGTTCCGCTCGATTCTGCCGGTGCTCCAGTCGATGCCCACTTTCGTGGCCAGAATGACAGCCTCGCGTCCTCCGTGTTGGCGCAAGGCTTCTCCCACGATTTCTTCGGAGTGCCCCTGACCGTAAATCGGTGCGGTATCGATCAAATTTATGCCTTGATCGAGCGCCGCATGAATAGTGCGAATGGACACTTCGTCATCAGTTCCGCCCCACATCCACCCGCCGATGGCCCACGTGCCGAGCGCGATTCGGGAACTCTTGAGAGTCGTGCCCTTGATATGGATGGACTCCAGCATGGTGTCCTTTCTTGCTGCTTATTTGAATCCGTTCGGTCCTTGGCCAAGCCACTTCGGGTTAGCGTAATGTACCCTCTCGCTCTCGCAAAAACAGAACCGGGTGATGCAGCGAGCGAATGTAGGTAACCAGCCCGTGAATCTGATCCTCGTTGAGCGAAGTCTTGAACGAAGGCATTCCCCCCTTACCGTCAGACACGATTTGGGCGAGTTGCGCATCGGGTAGTTTCTGGACTACCGATGACCGCAGGTCAGGAACGTTCATGCTCTTCCCGGCCGGTGAGCCACCTCCGTCTTGACCGTGGCACATGGCGCATTTCGTGCGGAATGTCGCAGCGCTGGCTACCCTGTCTGGACCGAGATTAGCTCGCACAACCGAGGAGACCAAGAACGTGAGGCCCAAAAAAACCACCAGCACAAATATAAACGCAAACATTACATGCCGTTCAGCTCTGTCGTGTGCCATAACTCTTCCTATGCTCGTAATCCTTCACTTCAACTGCGGATTCTTCTCCACCATCACCACATCAACCTCCGGTTAAGTCGACGCCGGATCACCTCCGCCCCTTGCCGTCGGAAACCAGATGCGCTCGTTTTTCCATTTGCAGAATCACCGCCGAAAAATCTTGCTCAGCTCCTTCGTCCGATTGCCTCGCATTGATCTCAAAAGCAGCTCCCGCTGCGGGCATTCGTGCGCCAACGGCAGCCGCGAGTTCCAGAATCAACCCGAAATCCTTGTTCATTAGCCGAATCGGAAATTGCGGGCTATAGTCGCTCTTCATCGCTTTTTCCAGTTTGCCCGCGTGTGCTGGAGCTACCACGGCTGTCTGGGACAACACCTCCAGCAAGCGCTTGCGGTCAAGGCCGGCTTTCTCGCCGAGCGCGACAGCTTCGGCAATCGCCTGCATTCCGATTCCCAGTAAGGTGTTCACCACAAGCTTCATCGTCGCTCCAGAGCCGCTCGGCCCGAGATAGAAATACTTTTTGGCGATAACGCGAAAGATCGACTCGGCTGCATCGAAGCGCTGCTTGTCTCCGCCCCCAAACAGGGTCAGCAACCCGTTTTCCGCGGCGGGAGTGCTCCCCGATATAGTGACGTCGAGAACCTCAACGCCATGCTCCACACCAACTCTCGAGAGCTGCTGCGCGGTCTCTGGATGCACCGTGCTCAGATCGATGACGAGCGAGCCGCTATGTGCATGCGCGAAAACGCCGTCAGGCCCCCGATAAATGTCTAAGACAGCCTCATCGCTCGGTAAGCACGACAATACGACGCCGCAACTCGAGGAAAGTTCCGAAACGCTCTGCGCCACGTTGGCGCCGTACACAACTAACTCCTCCGCATTGGCACGGTTCCGGTCGTACGCTGTCAGCCTGAAGCCAGATTCCAGCAACCTCCGCGCGATCGGCCGGCCCATGTAGCCGATTCCGATGAATCCGAGCCTATCGATCTCCTGTGTGATTGGTCTCATACTGAATTGTCCTTTGGCCGGGTGCCCATTGCGATTTCATCCCGCGCCATAGCCTTGAAATGCATGCGAAGTGCCGTTCGCAACGACCACGTTGACTTTTTGCAAGTTGTTGTTGAGGAACAGGTTGGGAGAAGTGAGCAGAAACACGGATGCTTGGTCGCGTGTTGAATTCTCTGGACGCTGTCAGCCTATTGGACTTGGAAAAAAGGCGCTTAGGTAACTGCATTCCGCAACGGTCGGCAGATGCGGTGCCATTCTGCGACTTAGGCGGTTGCGGCGATTCACCAATTTTTTCTTGTTTCTCGTTGATGGCGCTCCGCGAGCGAGCGGCGGCGGGTACGGAAGCACAAAGGCGAACACAATACAAAACTCTGCGGCACAGTTGCGTCACAATTCCAGCAAAACTGTCCGTAACTCATTGAAAAATAGCGGGCGAGCCTGTAAGCCGGATTTTGTACGGCATGCGTCCAAGAAACGGCCGCACGCCGTGGCAATCATTCCTCTAGGTCACGACTCGCGCCGTGACTCCAGCGGCCTACCCGAGGGTTGCTCTCTGCGATGGCTTACGCCATCGCAGCGGGAGCGCCTTCTTGCAGCGGCCGCCGCAAAGCGGTCGACCACGTGAAGGCTAACTCGACGAGCCGGGCCGGCTCTCCCCTCCTATTTGGCCTTGCACCACGCGGGGTTTTCCGTGCCTCGTGTGTTACCACACGAGCGGTGGGCTCTTACCCCACCTTTTCACCCTTGCCAAACAAAGCGAGCTGTTCGAAGACGTCTCGCAGGTTTTCCTGCGCGATGCCACCGTGCTGCGCTCCGCCGGCGGTATATTCTCTGTGGCACTGTCCGTGACGCGCCGCACCGCGCCGGGTTGAACCCGGCGCCACACGCCGAAGCGTGTAACTCTGCCTCGCGGCAGACCCTGCGTGGCTCGCCCCCTGGCGTTACCAGGCGCGTTGCCCTTTACCCCGAAGCGGCGCTAAGCCGCTGAGGGGTGTTCTTCCTGATCGACTCAGGACGGTGTCCGGACTTTCCTCCCGTCCGGCCATCTCGCGATGGCCAGACCAGCGATTACCCGGCCCGCCCGCCAGTTTCTATTATAGCCCGATTTCGCTACGTTCCGGTTGTGGCCGAATTTATCCAAAACTCGGATTCAATCAGATCGCAGGACGTCTAGATTTGCGCGGTGCCGCCATCGACGAAGAGTTCGATCCCCGTAATAAAACTCGAATCGTTCGACGCCAGGAATAGCGCCGCGGTGGCAATCTCCCGTGGCTCGCCAATACGGCCCATCGGAATCAAAGATATGAACTGGTTCTTCACTTCCTGCGGGACCCCGACGAAAATACCGGTATCAATTGTGCCCGGGCTAATAACGTTCACGCGAATCTTGCGAGCCTTTAAATCGACGGTCCAAGTGCGCGCGAAAGAGCGGACCGCCGCCTTGCTCGCGTTATAAACGCCCATTCCCGGAAAGCCCTTCATGCTGGCGATGGAACCGTTCAGAATGACGGACCCTCCGTCTTTCATGAGCGGCAGGGCTTTTTGCACCGTAAACAGCGTTCCCCGAACGTTGACGTCGAACGTTTTGTCGAAATTCGCCTCGGTGACAGAATCGAGGGGAACGTTGAAATCGCCGACGCCCGCGCTAGCGAAAACAATGTCGACACTGCCCTTCTGCGCCTTCACCGTTTCATACAGCCGGTCGAGATCGCCGAGGCTCCCGGCATCACCCTGCACGCCGGTGACGTTTTTCCCGATCTCTTTCACGGCGGCGTCGATTTGCGCCTGGCGGCGCCCAGTGATGAAAACGTAAGCGCCTTCCTCGACAAACAGCTTGGCGGTCGCCAGGGCCATCCCCGATGTGGCACCGGTGATAACCGCAATCTTTCCCTTCAACTTGTCCATAACGTTTGTCCTCTGGATCGATCTTTAGGCTCGCCCGATTTGAGGTTGTACTCGCGATTCGCAAGTGCGGCGGATAACGTCGGTCCTCGCTCTCCCGCTGTAAGTGCTGGCGTAGTTTCGATGAGGCGAGCGGTCAATACGTTATATGTGCGGATGGGTAAGATTATTTCTGCCCCAGAAGTTTATCGAACTCGGGTTCGCTGAGGATGGGGACGCCGAGTTCCTTGGCTTTGTCGTACTTTGAGCCCGGATCGGTACCGACGACGACGTAATCCGTCTTCTTGCTGACCGAGCCAGAGACTTTGCCGCCGTGTTGCTGTACCAGTTCCCCGGCTTCCTCGCGCGAACGGTTAGCCAAACCTCCGGTGAAGACAAATGACTTGCCCGCAAATTTCTGGCTTTTCTGAACGCGTTTCTCCGCCGTCGGCCGCACCCCCGCTTTCTCCAGTTTCTTGATGATCTGCCGATTGGCAGGCTCGGAGAAAAACTCGGCGATCGCGGCCGCCACTTTGGGCCCGACTTCGCCAACTTCGAGAAGCTGCTCCTCCTTGGCCCCTGCCAGTTCATCCAGCGAAGAAAAATGCGCAGCCAGAAGCTGCCCCGTCCGCTCGCCCACCATCCGAATACCCAGCGCATAGATCAGCCGCGCCAGCGTATTTTTCTTGCTCGCCGCAATCTCCTCCAACAAGTTTTGCGCCGACTTTTCCGCCATGCGTTCCAGCTCAGCCACGTCGTCATGCTTGAGTGAATACAAATCCGCGACATCCTTGACCCACCCCTTGTCCACCAGCTGATCGACGATCTTGTCGCCCAACCCGTCAATGTCCATCGCGTGCCGGCTGGCAAAGTGCAACAGCGATTCCTTGCGCTTCGCCGGGCAAGCCGCGTTCACGCACCGATACGCCACTTCCCCCTCGGCCCGGTGAATCGCGCTCCCGCATTCCGGGCAATTCTTCGGCATGCGAAAAGGCTTACGATGCGCTCCTTCCTTCACCACCTTCAAGACATGCGGAATCACTTCCCCCGCCCGCTCGATCAACACCGTATCGCCGATCTGCAAGCCCAACCGCTCGATCTCGTCCATATTGTGGAGTGTGGAACGGCTGACAGTGACGCCCCCCACCTGCACCGGTTCGAGCACCGCGACCGGCGTCAGCGTCCCCGTCCGCCCCACTTGCACTCGAATGTCGTTCACCACGGTAGTCTCTTGCCGCGCCGGATATTTGTACGCAATAGCCCACCGCGGCGCCTTCGCCGTATACCCCAATTCCTGCTGAATCGGCGTGGAATTGACCTTCACGACCACTCCGTCGATCTCGTACGGCAAGTCCGCCCGCTTCGGCTCCCAAACGTCGCAATAAGCCACAACCGCGTCAATTCCCGCGCAAAGTTTCCAATCGTCCGAAGCCCGGAACCGCAATTGCTTAAGAGCCTGCAGAGATTCGGAATGCTTGGCAAACGCCACCACGCCCTCCACCAGCAGGTAATACGCAAAAAACTCCAGCCGCCGTTGCGCGGTAATCGAAGGGTCGAGAACGCGCACCGACCCCGCCGCAGCGTTCCGCGGATTGACGAAAATCTTCCCCCCGCTCTGTTCCTGCTGCCGATTCATCGCCTCAAACGCCTTGCGCGTCATCAAAACTTCGCCGCGCACTTCAAAAGTACCCGGCAGCTTGGCCTTCTTCAGCGCCGCAGCATCGATCCGCAAAGGAATCGACCGAATCGTCTTGATGTTTGGAGTCACATCCTCCCCCGTCGACCCGTCACCGCGAGTCACGCCGCGAGCCAACCCGCCTTTCTCATACTGCAAAGAAATACTAAGTCCATCAAATTTATGCTCCGCAACGTATTCAATCTCCTCTCGCCCGCTACCCTGACGCACCCGCCGGTCGAAATCGCGCAGCGCATCGTAAGAAAAAGCATTGTCCAGGCTGCGCATCGGCCGCGCGTGCTGCACCGTCTGAAAGCCCTCCCGCGGCGGCCCGCCAACCCGCGCCGTAGGCGAATCCGCCGTAATCAACTTCGGATTGGCGGCCTCCAGTTCCTTGAGCCGATTCATCAGCCGGTCATAAGCCGCGTCCGAAATCTCCGGATCGTCCAGCACGTGATACCGGTAGTCATTATGGCGAAGCTTGTCGCGCAGCTCTTCGATCTCGTTTTTAGCGGCAGCCGCCTTGGCCATGGGAATCCTCGCAAGAACGTTCACTGCAATCCGCATCATATTATATAGAATGGAGGATTGGCGGCACGCATAGCGGCACGCATAGCGGCAAGTCAGGACGGTCGATGCTTCCAGGCAATCTACGAAACGCGCTTCTGATCCACAACCCCAACGCCGGCAACGGCGGCAGCGGGCGACGCCGCATGCTCGACGAAGCCCGCAGAATTTTCTCTTTCGCCGGAATTGAAGCAGAACTTACGGAAACGCGCGGACCAGGCGACGCCACCGAAATGGCCCACCGCGCCAGCGCCGAAGGCCGCCAACTGGTGATCGCCTGCGGCGGCGACGGCACCCTGAACGAGGTCGTCAACGGTCTCGCCACCCAGCAGAACGGCCACCGCGTCCCGCTCGCGTTGCTCCCGGGCGGCACCGCCAACGTTCTGGCAAAGGAATTGGACCTGCCCTGGGATATCCCCAGCGCCGCGGAGAAACTCGTCCACGGAGATATCAAGGAAATCGCGCTCGGCCTCGCGACCCCGCTCGAAGAGCCGCACAAAAAGCGCTATTTTCTCAGCGTAGCAGGCTCCGGCCCGGACGGCATGATCGTCTACGCCATCGATCTCGACCTGAAAGCCCGCGTCGGCATCATGGCGTACTGGTGGCAAGGCGCCTACGAAGTCTTCCGCTACAAGTTTCCGCATTTTCGCGTGGTCAGCGCCGGCCAAAAACTGGACGCCTCTCTGCTCGTCGTGGGGAGAACCAAGAACTACGGCGGACCTTTCAAAATTACCACCGGCGCCGATCTCTACGAAGACCAGTTTGAGTTAATGGCTCTCACCACGCAAAGTGGTTTCCGCTATCTAAGCTATCTCCCCAGCTTGTGGTTCGACAAACTCCGCGGCACCGACGGCGTCCATTTCTGGAAGTCCGACACGGTAGTCTGCGAGCCTCTCGACGCCAATCCCGTCTACGCGCAGATCGACGGCGAACCCCTCGCCCGTTTGCCAGTCGAATTCAAGATCATTCCGCGCGCCCTAAAGTTGCTCGTTCCGAGGAACGGCACCGCGCCGAAACCTCGCGCGGGCGCGTAGTTCCCCCCATGGATGTTGGCACTCACGCTCTGGCGTCTTTCGCCCTGGTGCGCGCTGCCCTGCCTCGTGCGCCGCGGGCCGCCTGGGCGGCCGTCCTCCTCGCCGGCACCATCGCCGACCTGGACGCGCTGAGCGCGCTCGTCGGGCCATCCGCCTATCTGAAGTGGCATCGCACCGACTCCCATTCCCTCCTGGTGTCCATCGCAGTGAGCGCTTTGCTCACCGGCGTCTACCTGCTGCTCAACGCAAAGCCCTCGTCCGTCGCAATTTCGCCACCCGCGCTGTTCGCAATCGTTCTCCTCGCTCAACTCCTGCATTTAGCCCTGGACGCGTGCCAATCGGAAGGCATCGCCCTATTCTGGCCGTTCAGCGGCCATCGCGTCGCCGCCGACTGGCTAGCAAGCATCGATCCCTGGATCATCACTCTGCTGATCGCCGCGATCCTGCTGCCCGAACTTCTGCGCCTCGTAAGCGATGAAATTGGCGCCAAAGACAAACGGCCACGCGGCCGGCTCGGCGCAATCGTCGGTTTTGTTCTGGTTCTTCTGTACATCGGCGTGCGCGCCACGCTTCACTCCAACGTGGTAGCTGCGATGGAATCGCGCACCTACCAGGGCCAATCGCCGCGGGCCGTAGCCGCGTTCCCGGAGTCCGCGTCTCTCTTCACCTGGCACGGCATCGTCGAGACCGACAGCGCCCTCCACGAACTCATCGTGAACGCCGGCCCCGGTTCGGCGTTCGACCCCGAATCCGGCGTCGCGCTCTTCAAGCCCGAGCCCTCCGCGATCCTCGACCAAGCCCGCAACTCAGACGCAGCGAAGCGATTCATCGCCGTCGCGCTCTTCCCGAAAGCCACGGTGGAGAAAACATCCGACGACGGTTACGAAGTGCAACTGCGAGACCTGCGTTACGCAGCGGCGGGAGAAACCCAACACGAAGTTGTAGCGCTCGTCAAAATGGATGCCAACGGCAAACTCGTGGACGAGGCATTGGCCTGGGCGCGCGACCTCCGCCGCCGTTGATTCTCATTTGATCCAGAAATCTTAAATTGCCGCGTGACTCTTTCCGTAGCCGACCCCCGCAGTAGCGGCACCCTTTGGAGTGCGGCGGCCCGGCGCCGCCTTCTACGGTTGCTCCGCCCGCACTGACTCAGGATCTGGCGGCTTCTCTCTCGGAAAAGATGAGAATCGACCTCAAAATCCCCTTATTACGGTGCTCGGTATCCGTTCAACTTCGGAATTGAGGTTTATTTCTGACCTCCAACCTCCACCTCGCCGCCACGCAGAAGCAGCCGCGAGAGCACATAACTGATCGTAACCAGCGCAATTACCGCCACCGTGACCTGCACCTTATGTGCCGCCAAATACGGCATTGCATCCGCCCCATAGCGCACCGCCAGATACCCAATTCCAAAGTAGCGGAAAAATCGTGCGACGGCGATCGCCGATGTAAAACTCACCAGCGGCATCTCGAACACCCCAGCAGCAAGCACGAAAAACTTGAAAGGCGTCGGCGGCGGCAAAAGAGCAGCCACTAGCATTCCGCCAAAACCGTTCTTTTCGACCCACCGGCGTATGGTCTCCGCTCGCTTTCCAACCTTGCTTCGAAAAAGCGCTTCCCCGCCCTTATATGCCAGAAAAAACAGCAGCACGCACCCCAACACCGATCCCAGCGCCGCCATGCTCGCGTACAACGGCATGCGCCCAGGCCGCTGCATCGAAAGCTCAATCAACAGCAAATCGTTAATAACCGGAAACGTCAGCACCGACGAATCGAGAAAAGAAATAAGAAACAACCCGGGAGCGCCAAGCCCCCCGGCAAACGCCACAATCTTCTGCTTCCACCCGCCTGGGTTCGAGGCCAATCCGCCATCCTCCGTTGCAAAGGTTCCGTAAGTCTACCAGAGGGCATATTTCTCCTCTGTTTCTCTCGTGCTTTTTGGGGGGTCGGAGCTTTAGCTCCGACATAAAGTGCTTGCTTTCAATGGGCTTTAGCCCCTGAGGAAACACTCTTAGCATTTTTCCGCAGCCCGTTTAGCCACTGAGGTCCGGTTTTGGGAGTTCTCACAGAGACTCTTTAGCCTCTGAGGTGTCTTTACTTTCGACAGGTCCGATTTATAAGATTGCTTCTAGCAGCTCTTCAAGACTTCCTGAATCGCGCCAGTCAACGACGACAAATCGTCTTCACCAATAATCAAGGGAGGCGTGAGGTAGATGACGTCACCAAACGGCTTGATCCAGCACCCCTCCTCCACAAACCGCGCCCGCAACCGCACCGCATCCACCGGCCGATCCATCTGAACAACGCCCACGGCCCCCTTCACCCGAACGTCCCGCACGCCGAGCGCCCTCCGGCAAGGCTCCAATTCCTCCCGCAATTGCAACTCGATCGCAGCCGCCTGCGAAAGACGCGGCTCGGACTCAAAAAGATCGAGCGAAGCGTTGGCCGCGGCACAACCCAAGGGATACGCCATGTACGTAGGCCCATGCATCAGGGCCGCGTCAGGATCGTCGGAAAGAAACGCGCCGTAGATCCGCTCTGTAGCCACCGTCGCCGCCAACGGCATCGTGCCGCCAGTCAGCGCCTTCGAAAGACAAATAATGTCCGGCGTCACCCCCGCCTGCTGACAAGCAAATAGCGTGCCAGTCCGCCCAAAACCCGTAAAAATCTCGTCGAAAATCAGCAACAGTCCGTGCCGCTCACAAAGGGTCTTGAGATCGCCAAGCACTCCGACATCGTGGAATCTCATCCCGCCAGCACCCTGAATCAGCGGCTCGATCACCACCGCCGCGATGTCCTCCCGGTGCGCGCTAAGAAAACGATCCAACTCCCCGCGCCTTTCCGCGGAATCGGGCACTTCCACGACAAACTGCTCCGGCACGATTCCCCGAAAAAGTTTGTGCATCCCTTCTTCCGGATCGCAAATGGCCATGGTCGCAAACGTATCGCCATGATATCCGTGGCGGAAGCTGACGAACTTGGTCCGCCGCTTCCCCTGGTTCAGCCAAAACTGCACCGCCATCTTCAGCCCAACTTCGACGGCAACCGAACCCGACTCCGTAAAAAACACGCGGTTCAAATCGCCAGGCAAAAGCCCGGCAAGCCGCCCCGCCAAGCGATACCCAGGCTCATGCGCCAACCCTCCAAACATCACATGCGGCATCGTCTCCAACTGCTTGGCAACGCTCTGCAAAATATGTGGATGCCCATATCCGTGGCAAGCCGTCCACCAACTCGCAACTCCATCAATCAATTCCCGTCCATCCGCCAATTGCAATCGCACCCCGCGCGCCGCAACAACGGGCACCGGCAGCTCCACGGTCTTCATTTGCGTATACGGCAGCCACACATGATCGAGGTTAAGCCAAGAAGGTGCGGTCATGATCGTTCAAAACTCAATCGTAAGTCAGAATTGCGCATGGTCGCGGAAGGTTGTAGGGGCACGGCATCGCCGTGCCCGTCTTGGTGATGGCCGAGGTCCCAGCCTCACCAAAATGCGACATACCCGCTACTGCGCGAACGCAGCCCGATCGAAATTATTCATAAACACCTGCATCAACGCCGTGCGATGCAGATTCGGCAACCGCGGAATCTCCCCAATTACGCGCACGTGCCCAAACCGCTCGATGGTCTCGCGATTCTCACGATTCTGGTCCCCAATCAACACCACGCCGTGCACGGGCAGTTCCGCCGCATGCAGCGCAGCAAGCGTAAGCAATGTGTGATTGATCGTCCCGGTCCCGCTGCGCGCCGCCAAAATCACCGGCAGCATGAATTTCACCATCAAATCCAGCATGAACTGCTTCTGATTGATCGGCACCAGCACCCCGCCGGCCCCTTCCACCACCAGCCAGTCGTTGTGCAAACTCGTCGGCAAATTGATCCGCCCAAGATCGATCTCGGTGCCAGCCCAGCGCGCCGCCAAATCCGGTGAAACCGGCGGCACAAATTTGTAGACCTCATCCAAAGTTCGATCGGTCCCAATCCCCGCCAGCCGCATCACCGACACCCGATCCGACCCCTCCAGCGTCCCGGTCTGAATCGGTTTCCAATACACCGCGTCCAACGCCGCGCACAAAAGCGCCGACAGCGTAGTCTTGCCGACGCCAGTATCCGTCCCGGTAATAAAAAAATGATTCCTCAAGCGCGCCCCGCCATCGCCTGCCCGCACCGCTGCTCGCGCCACAATCCCAGCGCACCCTCAAGCCGCTCCAGTTCCTGCGCCGCAACCGTGCAAGTAACCGAAAATCTCAACCGCGCCGAACCCTCTTTCACCGTCGGCGGACGAATCGCGCGCACGGCAAATCCTCGCTGCTGCAGAAATTCTGCCGCCGCCAGCACCTCTTCATTTCCGCCGACGACCACCGGCACGATCTGCGTGCTGCTGCCGGCCGTATCCCAACCCTGCGCCCGCAACCCAACAGCCAGCCGCCGCGACCGCGAAAGCAACTCCGCACGCTGCGCATCCATTCCAGCGGCCAGCCGCAGCGCCGCTCGAATCTGCCCCGCCATATAAGGCGGCATCGCCGTGCTAAAAATAAAATTGCGCGCGTGATTCACCAAATGCTCTCGCAGCACCGCGCTCCCGCAAACGAACGCTCCCGCGCTCGCCAGCGCCTTGCTGCACGTATGAGTCATGGCCACAACGCTCGGCGGTAAACCGGCTCCCGCGGCAATTCCCCGCCCCGCAGGTCCATGCACCGCGGTAGCATGCGCTTCATCCAAAATCACCGCCGCGCCATAACGCTCCGCCAAACCCGCCAGTTCCCCCAGCGCCGCCGCATCGCCATCCATGCTGAAAACCGTCTCGCTCACCACAAACTTCCGGCCGCCCTCATCCGCATGCGCGCGCAGCCCGGATTCCAGCGCGTTCAAATCGAGATGGGGGTAGATGACCTTGCGCGCCCCGGACAGCCGGATCCCGTCAATCAAACTCGCATGATTCAACTCGTCGGAAAAAACCAGGTCGTTCTTCGTCAGCACAGAAGTCAGCAATCCAACGTTAGCCGCATACCCGCTGCCAAAATAAAGCGCCGCCTCGCTCCCAACGAATCGCGCAAATTCCTGTTCCACCTCATCCCAAACGCCGGCATGCCCGGACAACAATCGCGACCCGGTCCCTCCCACCCGCTCCGCAGAGCGAACTGCCTCCAGCACCGCCGCCCGCAACTCCACACACCCAGCCAAACCCAAATAATCATTCGAACAAAGATTTACACCATGAATTTCTTCGACACTCCTGCGCCGGCTCCGCGTCTCCAACTCGCGCAGTCCCTTTTCGAGTTCTCGCTGAAAAGTCTCGTGGAATTTAGATGGCATGCGACTCGAGTGGCTTCAATCCCAAAGTCAGCAGCAATTGCTCGTCCTCGTCCGGCCCTGGATTCGGCGTGGTCAGCAGCTTCTCTCCGACAAAAATCGAATTGGCCCCCGCCAAAAAGCACAGCGTCACCGCTTCCGGCGACAACTGCTTGCGCCCCGCGGCCAGCCGCACCCGCGAAGCCGGCATCAGAATCCGCGCCGTGGCAATAGCCCGCACCATCTCCAAGGGATCAAGCGCCGGCATCGAAGCCAGGGGTGTCCCCTCAACCCGCACCAGCATATTAATCGGCACACTCTCCGGATGCGGCTGCAACGTTGCCAATTGGTGCAGCAACCCAATCCGGTCGGCCTCGCGCTCGCCCATCCCCAGAATCCCCCCGCAGCACACGGTGATCCCGGCCTTGCGCACCGCCGCCAGCGTTCTCAGCCGTTCGTCATAAACTCGCGTTGTGATTATCGACCCGTAAAATTCCGGTGAGGTATCCAAATTGTGATTATATGCCGACAACCCGGCATCCTTCAATCGCTCCGCCTGCCCTTCCGTCAGCATCCCCAGCGTGCAACAAACCTCCAGCCCCAGTGCCGAAACCCCGCGCACCATCTCCAGCACCTTCTCGAACTCCGCGCCCTCGGGCGCCTGCCGCCAAGCCGCTCCCATGCAGAACCGCGTGACGCCGCGCCCGGCTGCCTCTCGAGCCACCTCTACAACGTGCCCCGGATCCAAAAGCCCTTGCCGCTCGACGTCGGTATCGTAATGCGCGCTTTGCGGGCAGTAAGCGCAGTCCTCCGGGCACCCCCCGGTCTTGATGGAAATCAGCTGGCAGGTCTGCACCCGGTCCGCCGCATGCCCCTGTCGGTGCACGCTTTGCGCCCGAAACACCAGATCCGTCAGCGGCGTCCGATAGATCTCCTCCACCTCGGCCCGCTGCCAATCGTGGCGCAACTCCAAAGAGCCGGCTCTCTGCGGCTCGGTTACCCGCACGGAATTAGTCCCCATGGTCCCCCGTCCCCTAGGTCAACCGTCGTAGGAGATGAGGCATGTTACCATCGCTTGGCAAGTCCGCCGCACCAGCAATATTCCGGGCGACACTTTTCCGTTAGAGTCGGGCCAACGTCACTGCCCGGTTACGGGATACCTTCCTGGTACCTTCGATGGTTTGACCCGCCATAAGCTAAATGTTATAAATCAACGCTTTGCAAGGCGGCCCGGCGCCAGGGGTCTGCCCCGATTCTCAGCGGTGCGGATAGGGTGTGGCGTTTGGCCGTCCCCGAGTTCCTATTTTGTCCTTAGGTGGGGGCCTTCCTGAAATCCGGTTGGGGTGCCCCCGGCGCTGGTGAAAAAGCGCTGGATGAAGTAGTGTGCCGGAAACGATTGCCCAGTGATTTGAGAAGTTAGTCCCGAAACCGATTTTTCATGGAGGAGTGTGAATGCGCACCTGGCTCACGAGTGCCTGGTCCTTGGCCTGTCGAATCACCAAATTTGGCGCAGCGGCCGCAACGCTAACCCTGCTCAGCGCCGCCGCAGCCCTCGCTCAAACCACCGAAGAGGCTGGCGGCGAAGCGGCCCTAAAGCTGCCGGACCTGTCCCAGGTCCAATTCCTGGGCCGCATCGACGGCCACAAACTGCTGCTCTTCGGCATTCTCTTTTGCATCTTCGGCCTGATCTTCGGCCTGACCATCTACAGCCGTCTAAAGAACCTGCCGGTCCATCGCTCCATGAAAGACATCTCGGAGCTTATCTACGAGACCTGCAAAACCTACCTATTCACGCAGGGCAAGTTCCTTCTCCTGCTCTGGCTGTTCATCGCCGTCGTAATCATCCTCTATTTCGGCGTGCTGGCCCCTGTACCCGGCAAATCGGTCGCCGTCACCCTCCCGATCATCCTGCTCTTCAGCTTGGTAGGCATCGCCGGCAGCTACGGCGTGGCCTGGTTCGGCATTCGCGTAAACACCTTCGCCAACTCCCGCACCGCCTTCGCCAGCCTCCGCGGCAAACCCTACCCGATCTACCACACCCCCCTCGAAGCGGGAATGAGCATAGGCATGATGCTCATCAGCGTAGAGCTTCTCATGATGCTTTTAATTCTTCTCTTTATTCCCGGCGACTACGCTGGACCGTGCTTCATCGGGTTCGCCATTGGCGAATCCCTCGGCGCCGCCGCCTTGCGTATCGCTGGCGGCATTTTCACCAAAATCGCCGATATCGGCTCCGACCTGATGAAGATCGTCTTTAAAATCAAGGAAGACGACGCCCGCAACCCCGGCGTCATCGCCGACTGCACCGGCGACAACGCCGGCGATTCCGTGGGCCCCAGCGCCGACGGCTTTGAGACTTACGGCGTAACCGGCGTCGCCCTCATCACTTTCATCCTTCTCGGCGTAAAAGACCCCACGGTCCAGGTCCAATTGCTGGTCTGGATCTTCGTCATGCGCATCGTGATGCTCGTCGCTAGCGCGGCGGCTTACTTCATTAACGGCATCATCGCCAAAGCCAAATATGGCAACGCCGATCACATGAATTACGAAGCCCCGCTCACTTCGCTCGTGTGGATCACTTCGATCGTCTCGATCGCCTTTACCTATGCCGTATCTGCTGTGATCATTCCGAGCCTGGGCAATGCGGGGGACACCACCCAATGGTGGAAGCTGGCCACCATCATCTCCTGCGGCACCCTCGCTGGCGCTATCATTCCGGAACTCGTGAAGGTGTTCACCTCCACCGAATCGCGCCACGTAAAAGAAGTCGTCAGCTCCGCCGAAGAAGGCGGCGCTTCCCTCGGCATCTTGTCCGGCTTCGTGGCCGGAAACTTCTCTGCTTACTACATTGGTCTAGCCATGGTCCTGCTCATGTCCATGGGCTACCTGATCAGCAATCTGGGGCTTGGCAGTCTGATGATCGCCGCGCCGGTTTTCGCCTTTGGCTTGGTGGCCTTCGGCTTCCTGGGCATGGGCCCGGTGACCATTGCCGTCGATTCCTACGGCCCGGTCACCGACAACGCCCAGTCGGTCTACGAGCTCTCCCTCATCGAGCAGGTCCCCAACATCAAGGCCGAGCTAAAGAAGGATTTCAGCATCAATGACGTCAACTTCGAGCGCGCTAAGGAAATGCTCGAAGCCAACGACGGCGCGGGCAACACCTTCAAAGCCACCGCCAAGCCGGTGCTCATCGGCACCGCGGTCGTCGGCGCCACCACCATGATCTTTTCGATCATCATGGCCCTAACCCACGGTCTCACCGAAAACGTCAACAAGCTCTCTCTCCTCCATGCTCCCTTCGTCCTGGGCCTGATCACCGGCGGCGCCATGATCTACTGGTTCACCGGCGCCTCCACCCAAGCCGTAACCACCGGCGCCTACCGCGCGGTCGAATTCATCAAAACCCACATCAAGCTGGACGGCGCTGCCGCAGCCAGCGTCGAGGACAGCAAGAAGGTCGTCGAAATCTGCACCAAGTACGCCCAAAAAGGCATGCTGAACATCTTCATCGCGGTGTTCTTCGCCACACTGGCCTTCGCCTTCGTCGAGCCGTTCTTTTTCATTGGCTACCTGTTCTCCATCGCCATCTTCGGCCTGTATCAAGCCATCTTCATGGCCAACGCCGGCGGCGCATGGGACAACGCCAAGAAAATCGTCGAAGTGGAGATGAAGCAAAAAGGCACCCCGCTGCACGACGCCACGGTCATCGGCGACACGGTCGGCGATCCGTTCAAGGACACTTCCTCCGTCGCGCTGAACCCGGTCATCAAGTTCACCACTCTCTTCGGCCTCCTGGCGGTGGAACTAGCGGTCCAGCTCACCGCTTCTCAAGGCGACGGCCTGACGCACATTTTGGCGGCCGTGTTCTTCGCCGTCTCCTTCTTCTTCGTCTACCGTTCCTTCTACGGCATGCGCATCCGCGAAAGCAGCACGCACTAGTTTGGAGTGCGGCGCTTAGGCGCCGCTTTCTACGGTGCAAGCAAGCCCAGCCGTAAACCGAGGAGCGCAGGTCGCCCGCCCGCGCTCCTAATCCTCAACTCCCCCCAAAGCCCCAAAATCATCCGGCACATTCACCCGATCCATCGGAAACTCCATAACCGTCCGATAAAACGCCCGAGGCGCCCGCCTCCGAAACCACCCAGCAGAGCACCAGGGGTATTCCTCCGCCTCCCGCGCCAGAAAAGACCGGTGATAAGTCAGTTGGGTATCCCAATACTGAAACCAGATTTTTCTGCCAATCACACCATCCGCGTGAT
>Ga0210403_10000132_pt1 | contig 84114 bp, 74 predicted proteins | sample IncBWC19MmetaG_FD_150863 | JGI IMG/M metagenome (GOLD analysis project Ga0210403, IMG submission 150863) | Forest soil microbial communities from Barre Woods Harvard Forest LTER site, Petersham, Massachusetts, United States - Inc-BW-C-19-M | ecosystem: Environmental > Terrestrial > Soil >...
CGCTCTCACGCGCTCAGCGGTGACCTGCTCCAGCAAAAGCGGATAGTAGCTGGCGTCATAGGCGATCACGGAGATGTTTGATGTGTTGCCCTTGTCGCCGGTGCGGGAATGGGCGATTTCACGTAGTTTCATGCGTCACGCCTCGACAAATCGCACGAGGGGCTTGGCGAGCTCGCGCGGCAGCAACACGGACGCGACCGCGACGACATCACGGGCGGATTTCCAGGCGCCGCCACCGCCGGCCGGGCCATTGGTGTAGAGCGTCTCGACCTCGTTGCCGACGCGTACGGCCTCGCGCAGGTTTTCGGTGCGGCCAGTGATGCGCACACGCACTTCATAAGGCTCATTGCCGTGCGCTGAGACCTGTGGGCCATGCAGCGAATCGATCCCGATCAGGTCGAAGCGCAGCTCGTTGGTGGCAACGCCAGTTAGCCTCAGCCGTTCGCGGACGATGTCGAGCGCGAGTTTTCCGCGTGCGAGCGCGCCGGGACCGGCGTAGGAAATCTGGCCCTCGCCGATAAAGCTGTCGACATAGCCGACCGAGACTTTCAGCGTGCCGGTACGCTTTGTCCCACGCCCGCCGCTGACGCGCACGCGATCAGGGGCGATTTCCTCAACCGACACCTGCGAGAAATCCGCGACCACGTCGGGCTGGAAATATTGTTTGGGATCGTGGACCTCGTAGAGCAACTGCTCCTTGCAGGTCTGCGCGGTCACCGCACCGCCCGATCCCGGCACCTTGGTGACGACCAGCGAGCCGTCCTCGCCGACCTCGCCGATGGGAAAACCGAGCCGCGCGAGATCGGGAATGTCCTTATATCCGGGATCGGCAAAATAGCCGCCCGTGATCTGGCCAGCACATTCGAGCAAATGACCGGCGACGGTGCCCTGCCCCAGCAGATTCCAATCGTCCATCGCCCAGCCGAAAGCGTGGACCATCGGCGCCAGGAACAACGCAGGGTCGGAGGCACGGCCGGTGATCACGACGTCTGCGCCTTTGGTCAACGCTTCCGCCATCGGCTCGGCGCCGAGATAGGCATTGGCCGATAGCAGCTTGTTGCCGAGCTGCTTGATCGTGCCGTCGAATTCCATGATCGGGAAATCGCCGGCCTTGCAGGCGTCCAGCACATCGTCACCGACCACGGCGGCGATCCTGAGTTTTGACAGCCCGAGCGAGCGGGCGATCTCGGCGGTCTTTTTCGCGGCGGCTTCGGGATTGGCGGCGCCCATATTGGTCTTGATGCCCTTGGCGGCGCAGAGCGGCAGCACCGCGCGCATGCGCTCTTCCAGCAGCGGATCGTAGCCGGCTTCCGGATTCTTCATCCGCGCTTGCTGCGCCAGTGCAACGGTGCGCTCGCCGAGGCATTCGAACACGAGATAATTGATCTCGCCCTTCTCGGCGAGTTCGACCGCGGGCTCGATGCGGTCGCCCGAATAGCCTGCACCGGAACCGATCCTGATCGTCCGCATCACTTCAGCCCGAAATAGGCGCGGTGCAGCTCTTCGTTGCCGCTCATCTCGGCAACCGTGCCGGAAAAGCGGATGCGCCCGCCTTCCAGCACGAACACGCGCGTTGCGACCTCAAGGAAACCGATATTTTGCTCGGCGATCAAGAGCGCCAGTCCCCTTCCCTGCAGGCTGGAAAGCACGCGGATGACTTCCTTCACGAACAGGGGCGACAGCCCGGCCGACGGCTCATCCATCACCAGAAGCTTCGGTTCGGCCGACAACGCCTTGGCAATGCCCAGCATTTTGCGCTGGCCGCCCGACAGGCTGGACGCGGGATCCCTGCGCTTGTCGCGCAGCACCGGGAACAGGCCGTAGAGTTCGTCCACGCGGCCACCGGGATCGGCATGTCCCAGCGCCTGGGCGCCGACGCGGATATCCTCCTCGACCGAGAGATCGGGGAACACCGCGAGTTCCGACATATAGGTCATGCCGCGCTTCATGCGATCGGCCGAGCGCATGCGCGTGATGTTCTCGCCGCCAAGGCTGATTTGGCCATGGCGCGCGTCGATGAGCCCGACCAGCGATTTCAGGAAGGTGGTCTTGCCGGCGCCGTTGGCGCCGAGCAGCAGCACGGTTTCGCCCGGGCGCACGTCAAGATCGACGCCCCACAGCACCTGCATGGTGCCGTAGCCGGCATCGACGCCCTTGGCATCGAGGAGCGGCGTGGCGTCAGGCGGCATGCTCGCCTCCCAGAAACACCTCGACCACCTGCGGCTCGCGCACGGCGGCGGCGAGCTTGCCTTCAAAAATCTCCTTGCCGGCGTTGAGCACGATGACGCGGTCGGTGATCTGCTCGATGAAGCCCATCAGATGCTCGACCACGATGATCGCCATGCCGGTCGCCGCCAGCGCCTTGATGCGGCCGGCGATCCAGTCGAGCTCCGTCGGATTGAGACCGGCAGCGAGTTCGTCGAGCAGCAGCAGACGCGGGCGGGTCGCGAGCGCGCGTGTGAGATCGAGCATCTTCTGCTGCGCACTGTTGAGATCGGCCGCGGGGCGGTCGGCAACTTCCTTGAGGCGAAACTCTTCGAGCAGCTCGGCCATGGTCGGCGGCGCCACCTGCGCATAGCCATACGCCAGCGCGACCCGGATGTTTTCGCGTACGGTCAGCGACAAAAACGGCTTTGGCACCTGGAAGGTGCGGTTGATGCCGCGATGAACCAGCCGGTGCGAGGCGACACCGCCGATCGAGGCACCATCGAAGGCGACTGCGCCGCCGTCCGGCGCATAGAGGCCGGAGATCACATTGATCGCGGTGGTCTTGCCGGAGCCGTTGGGTCCGACCAGACCCAGAATTTCGCCGGATGCGACATGAAAGCTCAGGCCATCGAGCGCGTAGAAGCCGCCGAAGCGTTTCACCAGTTTGGTAACGTTGAGGATCGGTTTCGGATCAAGGGACACGCCACCCCCTCCGCGTCGCGAGTGACACGAGACCGGCTGGGAGGAACAGCACCAGCCCCATGATCAAGAGGCCATAGATCAGCTGGAAATATTGCGGCGTGGTGAAGCCGATCAGATTGTAGATGCCGTAGAGAATAATGACGCCGACGATCGGCCCCGTGATGGTCGCAACGCCGCCAAACAGCGCGAACACGATCGCGAAAATCGAGAACTCGCCGGAGAAGACGTTATCGGGATAGAACACCGAGACATACCAGGCATAGATGCCGCCGGCGAGGCCGGCGATCAGCGCCGACGCCAGCCAGGCGATCACGCGCATCTTGACCACATTGACGCCGGCCATCGAGGCCGACACCGCGTCCTCACGTACCGCCTGCAGCGCAAGGCCAAATCCGGAGTTCTTGAGATAGACCACGCCGCCAACCGTCAGCGCGAGCACGATGAGTGCGGCAGTGTAAGCATTGGTCGGATTGAACGTGCCGGTGAGCGAAACGCCGTACGGTCCCTTGGTGATGCCCTCCAGCGCCGGGTTGGCGACGAAGTGCAGCACCGCGAGCGAGGCGGCGAGATTGGCGATTGCGAAATAGGCGCCGGACAGCCGCAGCAGCGGCGTCAGCAGCAGTCCCAGCAATACGCCGATAATTCCGCCAGCCAGCACCGCAAGAACAGCCGGCACCTGCAGATGCATCACCATGATCGCGAAGCCGTAGGCGCCGGCGCCGAAGAAGCCGACATAGCCGAACGGCAGATAGCCGGTGAAACCGTAGATAATGTTCACGCCCTGCGCGAGGATCAGGAAGATCACGAAATTGAACAGCAGCAGATGGTTTTGATAGACGCCGGGCGCGATCGCGAACACGACGATCAGCGGCACCAGAATGAACAGCGTGTGCTTCAGTGCATTAGGCAACGCGCACCCGCCTTCCGAGCAGGCCGCTCGGGCGCAACAACAGGATCAGGATCAAGAGCAAATAAGGCAGCAGGTCTGCCCATGAACTGAGATAGGTCTGCACCAGCATGTAGCAGACGCCGTAGACCACGCCGCCGAGCGCCGTACCCAGGGGATTGCCGAGCGAGCCAAGCACCACGATGGCAAATGACGTCACCGTCGCGTCCGCGCCGAAAGCCGGCGTCACCGAACCGAACATGAAGGGCGCGAACACGCCCGCGACCGCAGCGAGCCCAAGGCCGATACCGAAGGCCGCCGCCGACACGCGGTCAACGTCAATGCCGGTCGCAAGCGCTTCGTCGCGCCGTGACATTACCGCACGCGTCAGTGTGCCGAGCCGCGTGCGGTAGAGATAGACATAGACCAGCGCGATGGCGACCAGGCTAGTGGCGGCCGCGATCACCCAGGGCGCCGGAAAGCCCTGGCCGAAAATCTGGACCGGCCCCGCCCCACTTGGCTTGCCGCCGAACCATTTCACCTTGATGGTGGTGAAGACGGTGCCGAGCAGCCGGCTCTGGATCGAGCGTTCGCTGGTGCCGGCGAAGATCGTGGTGACCGCCTCGATCACCTGCGACAGACCGAAGAACAGGATGATCGACAGCATCTCGGGATTGCTTGATCCCTGCAGCCGCGGCACCAGCACCCAGTAGAGCAAGAGGCCGGCCAGCACGAAGATGACGAAGGCGAGCGGCACCGCGAACAGGGGATCGATGCCGAAGATGCCGACCACGCCGAGCGCAATGAAGGCACCGAGCATCAGCATGTCGCCATGCGCGAGATTGACGATGCGCATGACGCCGAACACCAGGTTGAGCCCGATGCCGACCAGGCTGAAGTAAAGCCCGAACAGCACGCCGGCAACGAGCGCGTAGGTCAACATGCTACCGCTCGCCGCCGCGTGTCGAAATGCGCCCCCGCTGCAGCATTACGGCGCCGGATAGATCGGCTTGCCGGTGGCAGTCTCGTGCGGATAGATCGAGACGAACTTGATGTGATCGTGCTCGTCGACCACGAGTTGGCCGAGCGGCGTCAATTCGCCGATCTGCCCGCCCATCTCGTCCAGCGCGAAGGTGCCGTCGAGCGTCTTGAGCTGGCCGGACAGCGAGAACACCGCGCGGCGCAGCTCCATCTGGTCGAGGCTGGTCGCAACCGACAGCGTCTTCTCGACCACCAGCGCCGTGGTGTAGCCCGCGACTGCATTGAAGCCGAACTCGATCTTGCCATCGGAGTACTTCTTGTCCCAGGCGGCCTTGTAGGCCTTCATGTCCATGCCGAAATTGACGGGATAGTCGAGCTCGGACGGCGGTACATAGGTCCACACGTGCTCGAGGCCCTTGGCACCGACATTCTTTTCCAGAAGCTCGGTTTCGAGGCCGGCATAGATCGAGAACAGCATCTTGAACTTGATGCCGACGTCCTGGACGTTGCGCAGGAAGGCGATGTCGTTCGGCGCATAGCCGAAATGGATCACCGCATCCGGATTGGTATTGTTGATGTTGTTGATGATGACGTTGTAGTTCGTGGTCTCGGTCGGGATGCCCTGGTCGTAGACGATCTCGATCGGCGCGCCGGAATCTTTCACGAATTTGCGGAAGGCGTTGGCCTGGGTGCCCGTGAACTCGTTGGTTGAATAGAGGATCGCAACCTTCTTGATGCCGAGGGCAGGGCCATCATGCGAGATGAAATCCGCGACCGGCTTCGGCCAGACGGTCGAGACCGGGTCGGCCATCAGCGCGATGTAGGGATTGTCCTTGGAGAAGAAGCTCGCGCCGGTGCCGGTCTGGTCGAACAGGAACATCTTGTGGTCGCGCGCGATCGCCACGGCCGGCGCTGTCAGCACCGATCCGGAATCGGCAACCAGGAGATCGACCTTATCCTGGGTGATGAGCTGGTTATAAAGGGTTGATGCGGTCGCGGTGTTGCTCTGGTCGTCATAGGCGACGAGTTTGATCGGGATCTTCTTGTCGAACGCCTTCACATAGACGCCGCCGTCTGCATTCTTCTGCTCGACCCAGAGTTTCAGCGCGCTGTGCACCGGCATCGAGATCGAGGCGAAGCGCCCGGATGAGGCGTAAAGCGTGCCGATCTTGATTTCGCTCGGCGCGTCCGCGGCGAACGCCTGCGTCGCGATTGCGAGGCTAGCGGCGAGCGCCGCGCCCATCACCTTGAACATCAAATCCTCCCGAACTTCTTAAGCTCTGGGGTTCTTCTACGCGCGCCATCAGGGGGACACAAGCGGTCCCGCCTCATCCATTGTGCGGGTGACGGAATACGCGGCATGCGCGACGTGCGCGGATGGCCGTTGACGGGCGGGCGGCAAATGTCGCATCAAGATTTCAACGATCCCGGGAGGAAAGAAACGATATGGCCGAGCCCGCGCGCGCGAAACCAAAACCGACACCGGAAACCCAGCATTTCTGGGACGGCACGCAGGCCGGCGAGCTGCGCCTGCAGCGTTGCGACGCCTGCTCGCATGTCTACTTCCCGCCGCGGCCGTTCTGTCCCTCCTGCGCCTCGCGCAAGGTCTCCGTCTTCAAGGCGAGCGGCAAGGGCAAGCTCTACAGCTACGTCATCAACCATCGCCCCGCCGCGCCCGGCTTCACGCCGCCCTATTCTATTGCCGTCGTCGAGCTCGATGAAGGCCCGCGTATGATGACCAATATCGTCGATTGCCCGCAGACGCCGGAGGCGCTCGAGCTCGACATGAAGGTCGAGGTCAAGTTCGAGAAGCTTGACGACAAGATCACCCTTCCCCTGTTCCGTCCGGCGAAGGGGTAACATCATGCGCAGGAACCAGGTCGCCGTCGTCGGCGCAGCCGAGACCACCGAGCTCGGCGTCATCCCCAACGTGTCGCAGATCCAGCTACATGCGGATGCGGCGCTGAATGCGATCGCCGATGCTGGACTGAAGCTTTCCGACATCGACGGCTTCGCGACTGCCGTGGAGACACCGCAGCAGGTCTGTCATTATCTTGGCATCAAGCCGACCTGGGTCGACGGTACCTCGGTCGGTGGCTGCTCGTTCATGCTCCATGTCCGCCATGCTGCGGCCGCGATCGAAGCCGGCCTCTGCAAGACCGTGCTGATCACACATGCCGAGAGCGGCAAGTCGATGATCGGCAAGCAGCCGCGTTCCACGCCGCCGGACAGCCTCAACGGCCAGTTCGAGTCACCGTTTGGTGTGTATGGGCCGCCGAGCATGTTCCCCATTCCCGTGCTGCGCTACATGAAGACCCATGGCATCACCCACGAGCAGATCGCCATGGTCGCGGTGGTGCAGCGTGAATGGGCCGCGAAGAATCCGCGCGCCAGCATGAAGGACCCGATCACGGTTGCGGACGTCCTGAACTCGCGGATGATCGCCTATCCGTTCCGCCTGCTGCAATGCTGCCTCGTCACCGACGGCGGCGGCGCGCTGATCCTGACCTCGGCCGATCGCGCCAAGGATTTTCCGACCAAGCCGGTCTATGTCCTCGGCACCGGCGAGAGCGTGGAAACGCCGATGGTGAGCCAGATGGAGACGTTCAACTCCTCGCGCGCCTTCAAGGTCGCGGGTCCCCTGGCGTTCAAGGAAGCGGGCATCACCCACAAGGATGTCGATCATCTCATGATCTACGACGCCTTTGCACATCTGCCGCTGTTCGGCCTCGGCGATCTCGGCTTCGTGCCGCATGAAGAGACCGGCAAATTCATCGCCGACGGCCATACGCGGCCGGGCGGCAAGCTGCCGCTCAACACCAATGGCGGCGGCTTGAGCTACATGCATTCGGGCATGTACGGGATGTATGCGCTGCAGGAGAGCGTGCGGCAGATGCGCGGCATCGCGTCGGCGCAGGTGCCGAATGCGAAGATTTCTGTGTGTCACGGCGTCGGCGGCATGTTCGCGGCAAGTGGCACGATCATCTTTACGAACGAGAAGTGACAACTGCCGTCATTCCGGGGCGCGCGAGAGCGCGAACCCGGAATCTCGAGATTCCGGGTCTGGTCCTTCGGACCATCCCGGAATGACAACGGATAACGGGAGAACTCCATGGTCAAATCACTGCAGGACAAAGTCATCATCGTCACCGGCGCGGGCCGCGGCATCGGCCGCGAAATCGCGCTGCTCTGCGCCGCCGAAGGCGCCAAGGTCGTGGTCAACGATCCCGGCGGCGCGGCCGATGGTTCCGGCACGAGCGCGTCGCCGGCCGAAGAAGTCGTCGAAGAGATCAAGAAGCGCGGCGGCACCGCGGTCGCGAATTTCGAGACGGTGGCGGAAGCCATTCCCGCCAGCCGCATCGTCAAGTCGGCGACCGATCATTTCGGCAAGCTCGACGGCGTCGTTAACAACGCAGGCATCCTGCGCGACATGATCTTCCACCGCATGAGCGTGGAAGCCTTCGAGGCCGTCATCAAGGTGCATCTGATGGGTTCGTTCTATGTAGCGCATGCGGCGGCGCGGCTGTTCCGTGAACAGGAAAGCGGCTCCTTCGTCCACTTCACCTCCACTTCCGGCCTGGTCGGCAATTTCGGCCAGGCTAACTATGCCGCCGCAAAGCTCGGGATTGTCGGCCTGTCGAAATCGATCGCGCTCGACATGGCGCGCTTCAATGTGCGCTCGAACTGTATTTCGCCGTTCGCCTGGAGCCGTCTCATCGGAACCATCCCGACCGAAACCGACGCCGAGAAGGCGCGCGTCGAGAAGATCAAGCAGATGGGACCGGAGAAGATCGCCCCTGTCGCGGCCTATCTGCTGAGCGACGCCTCCAAAGACGTCACTGGGCAGATCTTTGGCGTGCGCATGAACGAGATTTTCCTGTTCAGCCAGAACCGACCATTGCGTTCGGTGCAGCGCAGCGAAGGTTGGACGCCGCAGACCATCGCGGAACACGCGATGCCGGCGCTGAAGCCGTCGTTCTACAAGCTCGACCGTTCCGCCGACATCTTCAGCTGGGACGCGATCTAGATTCATCGCCCACAAAATCGGCAACATAAATCGCACCATCTGAGGTTGCCGCCTGCATTATGCCGGATTGCGGTCACATGATTTCCTTCCAACAAAAAATCAAGGAGGAAACCATGACAAATCCACTGACCTTTTTCGACAATGCCCGCTTCAACCGGCGCAGCCTGATGAGGGGCGCGGCGGCGCTCGCTGCAACAGCCGCGAGCGCGACAGCGGCCTCTGCTGCGACCGTCGCACCGCTCGGCCAGACCGGCGCTCCGACGACGTCAACCGATCCGCTGCCCCTTGGGCCGCTCACGGGGGGCCGGTATCCGGATTCTCACCTGGAGACGGCCAAGAAGTCGGCGAAGCCGACGTTCGGGCCGAACGGTTTTCCGGCCTTTGCCGGCACCATGGCAGTCGAGCGCGTCGCCACCGGCTTCCGCTGGGCCGAGGGGCCAGTCTACTTCCCGGCCGGACGCTATGTCTTGTTCAGCGATATCCCCAACAACCGCATCATGCGCTTCTCGGAGGACGACGGGCACCTCAGCGTCTACCGCCAGCCATCGATGAACTCGAACGGCAACACCATCGATCGCGAGGGACGCCTGATCACCTGCGAGCACAGCGGCCGACGCGTCACGCGGACCGAGCACGACGGCTCGATCACCGTCATCGCCGACAAGTACAATGGCAAAAGGCTGAACTCGCCCAACGACGCGGTGGTCACGTCCGATGGCGCGATCTGGTTCACCGATCCCGTCTACGGCATTGGCGGCTACTATGAGGGCGTCAAGGCCGATGCCGAACAGGACAAGCACAACGTCTATCGGGTCGATCCGAAGTCCGGCGAGGTCAGGGTCGTCGTCGACGATTTTGTCGAGCCCAACGGCATTGCGCTCTCGCCCGACGAAAAGAAGCTCTACATCATCGATACCGGCTTCACCGACGGGCCCGACAACCCGTCGCATATCCGCGTCTTCGACCTGAATGTCGAGCAGGGCAAGACAGGCAACAACAAGGTGTTCGCCGACATGCCAAAGCCCAGCATCACCGACGGGGTGCGCTGCGACACCGAGGGGCGTGTCTGGTGCTCCGTGGGCTGGGGCGATCCCAACGAGGACGGCGTGCGCTCCTACACCAAGGACGGCGAACTGCTCGGCAAGATCCACATTCCGGAAACCGTCGCCAATTTGTGCTTCGGCGGCCAGCAGCGGAACAGACTTTACATCTGCGGCTCGACCTCGCTCTACGCGGTCTACACCAGCGCGCAGGGCGCGATGAAGCCGTAAGCAGCCCTGTGCATCAACCATGACTTGACGTTTCAGGCAGAAGGCTGCGTCTTCCGGACACAACAAGAACGCGGGGTGCCGCACAGGTAACCCGCGTTCCGCTTCACCACCAAGAATTGAGCTTATCAACAGGCCAGCAAGGCATTCTGCCGGCGATCTTTCGACTTCAAATCTTTATTGCATCGCTTTCAGCAAAATTAGAATTCAGTTGGATGCGTGCACTCAGCAGCCCGCGCCACTGAGGCGCATCGCCACAGCGCGTCTGCTACGCACCGTGAATAGGAACTCCCTACGGTGTTACCCATACGTTTTTTGCAATTGTGTCCCCAGCGCACGTTGCCATCTAGAGGTAAGATGTTTCGAGAACCTCGCGGTCGCGAGCGTGCGGGGGTGATTGTTGAGAGCAAAAGCGTCCGTAAGTGCATTAGATATTGGTACGTCCGAAGGAAGCAGATTTAGACAAGGTTTGCGCCCGCTTCGCGCCGCTCAGGATCGAGAAGGTGGTGGATACCTCACAGCGGGTTGCCCGCGGTGACGTCTACTGGCAACCGCCTTCTTGCAGCCCTGCAGCCCGAGGACTTCGACCTGTTGGCGAGCGAGCTTCAGACCGTCGCGCTCGAGCAGGACGCGGTGCTGGCGCGCGCGGGTGAGTCGGTCGAGCATGTCTTCTTCCCCCATAGTGGCGCCATTTCTCTGATGGTCGACATGGCGAACGGGCAGACGGTCGCCACTGCCACAACCGGGCGTGAGGGCGCAGTCAACTTCCTCTCCGCAATAGGGCCGTCACCTTCGGCCATTACCGCCATCGTGCATGTGGCAGGGACCGCCTCGCGGATTTCCGCCCTCCGCTTTCACGGCGCTTTCAACCAGAGCCCCGCGATCCGTCACGCGCTCCAGACTCATGTCAGCGCGATGCTGACACAGTTCCAGCTCGGCGCCGCCTGCAATGCGCTGCACCCGGTGGAGGCCCGCATGGCACGCTGGCTGCTGCATCTTCGCGACCGCATCGGCCACGACGTCCTCCCGCTCACGCAGGAAGTGATCTCTCAAATACTCGGTGTGCGACGAACGACCGTGACGCTCCTGATGCGCAATCTGCGTGCATCCGGCGCGATCAAATCTGATCGACGAGGCCAGATCGAGGTCGACCGATCGCGGCTTGCGGCGGTGGCGTGCGAATGCCACAACACCATGCGCCTCGAAGTTTTCGGTTCGATCTCGCTTTCTGAGTGTCGGGGATGATAAGCGCATCTCAATGGGTGTATCAGACGATGCCATGTGAGCTATTGCCGCGGCCCGCTGCGCGAAAAAAGGTCTGTACCGTCGCCGCGCGTTGCGTTAAGCGGAATCATATTGATGCACGTTGACACAATTACCCAGGTGCGTTGGTTGCTCGTTCCGGGAAAGGCTTCGTGACCGCGCATCCGACCAGCGTTGGAAACAGGCTCCTGGCGGCGTTGCCGTCGGCGGATCTCGGCCTGCTCACGCCGCATTTCCAGAAGATCTCCTTCGAACCGGACGCCGTGCTGGTGCGGTCGGGTGATGAGCTTGACCAGGTTTATTTTCCCCACAGCGGCGCCATCGTTTTCATGGTCGAAATGCCCGACGGGGAAACAGTCGCGACCACGCTGATGGGGTGGGAAGGAGCGTTGGCCTCACTCTCCGTGCTTGGCCCCTCGCGATCGTCCGTAACCGCGGTTGCCCGCGTGGCCGGCACCGCGTCGCGGATTTCGGCTGCGAAATTCCGCCTCGCCTATGCGAGAAGCGCAGCCATCAGGCACGTCGTGCAGGTGCACGCCCGCACGCTGTTGTTGCAGCTCCAGCACGTGGCCGCCTGCAACGCGCTGCATCGGGTGGACGGCCGCATGGCGCGGTGGCTGCTGCAGCTTCACGACCGCGTTCCCCACGACGTGCTTCCGCTGACGCAGGAGGCGCTTGCCCAATTGCTCGGGGTGCGGCGAACGACGGTGACGCTGACGATGAGCAAGCTTCGCGCGGGAGGGGCCATCCGGTCCGAGCGGCGCGGCTTGATCGAGGTCGACCGGGCGCAGCTCGACGGCTTGGCGTGCGAGTGCTACGGGCTGATGCAGCGCAGGATTGATCGCATGTACTGCGAGGAATTGTCCATGCCGCGAGTTGCTCTTGCGATGTCGCAGGAGACCTCCATCGTCAGCTCTGATGAAGGCGGCGAAGACCGCGCTGAAATCCAAGCCGCTTCGCGGGAGGGGAAATAGCGGACCTCGTGCCCCGATCAGGCTCTCCCCGGGCGACCAAGATCCAATCCGGATTCGGATCGCGCCTCCAGCTTCGCAATCTCGCGCATCGTCTTCGCCACCTCGCGCAGCTCGTTCCGCTTGCGGCCCGGCCTTAGCCGCCGAGCTTCATCGAGAAGGTCCTTTGCTTGCAGCAGCCAGGCGGATGTTTCGGTGGAGATTTGGCAGCGCGACATCGTGCTCCTCCATCGCGATCATCGATGAGCCATTTGAATAGCCAAGCCAGTATGGGAAACCCGGGCATTCGGCTCGTCGACCCAGGCGTCGCGCGCGAACCAGGCATGTTCGGTATTACAGATCGGACAACGGGTGCGTCGAAAAAACACCGGACTGCGCTGAAAGCTCTCGCGATCGATCGTGATGCCGGTGGGAATCGCACGTCCGGTTTGCGGACACTTGACCATAACCATACCCATGTGAATCTCCTCCTCCTGGTAAAGACCGGCCGGTTGGATTTGTGCCTCTATCGGTGCGGTTGACTTGGGGGGCATCGCGCACCTGGGCGTTGATCGAGCATGGGGGCGCATGCTCGGGTGGCGAGGCTTGTTCCAACCGGCCGGGCCGCTCTCCGCCGCTTATGCGTTGACTTGGTGGAGAGCCTTGGCGACGTGCTTCTTGATCGGCTCGCCCGTCTCCGCCGCGAGCTTCTGGCCAAGCTCCCACAATTCCTTGTTCTGCGCGGATGCGGCCTCGAAGGTCTTGCGCGCTTGCGTCGCGGACAAGGAGAGGATATCCGTCATCGACTTACTCCCCAAAAGGTGGGCGAAGAAATCGATCGCGGAGGCGGTGTTGGCGCTCGAGATTTCGATGACCTTGAGCCCCAAGTCATTCGCGCTCTTCGCATTGCTCGAATAGGTCTCACGCAGCGTTTCCGCCATCTCGCCCGACGCGGCCTTGATCTTCTCGCAGCCTTCCTGTGCGCGGGCGATTCCGTTCTCGGCAAGCTCGCCGAACAAAGCCATCTTCGGAAATCCGAAGAGTGGCATCCCGAAACCATTCGTTCCGTTCACTTCGACTTTCACTTCATTTTCACTCACAGCACCTTCTCCGTTTCTCAAGCGAAACCATTTCCCCGAGACGCAGGCCTTGCGTCACGAGAACTCGCGAAGGCGAGAGCAGTCCCGCTTCCGTGTTCGACCAGCTTTTTGATGAGCCTCAACCAGCCCCAGGTGCCATTATGTCCGGCGAAAGGAGCACCGTCCGTTCGGTTTGCGACTCTCGGCTAAAGTTTTTTCGAAAGAGTCAATACAAACGATCGTATGTTCAACAGAAATGCGCTGTGCATAGCGGGGACTTCGCGAGAGGCGGCAAGAGGCCTTATTATGCCGGGAACCGCTCGCGTCCCGGAACGGCAAGAACGCCATTGTTGGTTCAGCCCGTATTTCTCAGCCCGGCGGAAATCCCGTTGATCGTAAGCTGTATCCCCCGCAGCACCTGCTCGTCGGGATTCTGCGCGCGGTGCTCCTTCAACAGCTCGACCTGCACGTGATTGAGCGGATCGAGATAGGGGAAACGGTGGCGCACCGAGCGTTCCAGCAGCGGATTGCCCTGCAGCAGCCGGTCCTGCCCCATGATGTCGAGCAGTGTCTCGATCACGAGATGCCATTCGCGGCGGATGCGGCCGAAGATGCGCTCGCGCAGCGCCTCGTCCGGCACCAGCTCGGCATAGCGCGAGGCGATCGCGATCGAACTTTTGGCGAGCACCATGTCCATGTTCGAGAGCAGCATGCGGAAGAACGGCCATTCCCGGTATAGCTCTTTCAGGAACGGCATGCCCTGCTCGGGATGCTCCGCGATCCAGGTCTCGACCGCGCTGCCAAAGCCGTACCAGCCTGGCAGCATCAGCCGGCATTGCGCCCAGGAAAACACCCACGGGATCGCGCGCAGATCCTCGATCGCGCGGGTCTTCTTGCGCGAGGCCGGTCGGCTTCCGATGTTCAGCGTTGCGATCTCGGTAATGACGGTGGAGTTCCAGAAATAGTCGACAAAGCCGTCGGTCTCGTAGACCAGGCCGCGATAGGCCTTGAACGCCAATTCCGATAGCCGGTCCATCGCGGTCAGGTATTCGCGCTTCGGCGCGGGCTGGCGCGGATGCAAGAGGCTCGCTTCCAGCGTCGCGGCGGCCAGAATCTCCAGATTGCTGCGGCCGACTTCCGCGTTGGAATATTTCGACGAGATGATCTCGCCCTGCTCGGTGATACGGATCTGGCCGTTCACCGCCCCGCCCGGCTGCGCGATGATGGCGTCATAGCTCGGCCCGCCGCCGCGGCCGACCGAGCCGCCGCGGCCATGGAACAGGCGCAGCCGTACGTCGTGGCGCTCGAATACTTCGACCAATTGAATCTCGGCCTTGTAGAGCTCCCAGCCCGAGGTGACGAAGCCGCCATCCTTGTTGCTGTCGGAATAGCCGAGCATGACTTCCTGCACGGAGCCTCGGCTGTCGACGAATTTGCGGTAATCGTGCAGCGCCAGCATGCGGTCCATGATGCCGCCGCAGGCCTGCAGGTCCTCGATGGTCTCGAACAGCGGCACGATATTGATGGCGCTGCGGCCGGACGGATTGAGCAGGCCGACTTCTTTCAGGAGCAGCGCGACCTCGAGCATGTCGGACATGCCCTGGCACATCGAGATGATGCATTGGGGGATCACGTCGTCGCCGAACTTCGCATGCGCTTCGGCGGCGGCCTTGAACACCGCCAGCTCGCCGACCGTCTCCTCGCTGTATTTCACAAAGCTCGAGGCCAGCGGGCGCGTGTTGCGCAGCTCGTTGGAGAGCAACGCCACGCGCGCGTCTTCGCTGAGCGCGAGGTAGGACATGCCGGGCGTCGCCGCATCGAGCAACTCGGCGACCGTGCGCTCGTGTACGGCGGAGTTCTGCCTGATGTCGAGCCGCGCCAAATGGAAGCCGAAGCAATCGACCGCACGGCGCAACATCCGCAAGCGGCCGCGCGCAATCACCCGCGCGTTGTTCGAGATCAGCGAGCGGTCGAGCACGTCGAGATCGGCCTGCAGCTCCTTCACACTCGCATAAGGCTCCCCCTTGCCTACCGGTCGCCGGACGATCTCGACCTCCAGCCGTTCGGCGGTCGCGGTCAGCCGTGCATAGATGCCGGACACCGCAAGGCGATACGGCTCGCCGCTGCGGTGTGGCGAGGTGTCGGGCGAGCGCTCCGCCAGCCTGCGCAGCTCTTCGGAAACATCGGCGAGGTGTGCGGCGATCGACAATTCCGCGCCGAGCGCGTGCAGCTCTTCCAGGTAAAACTGCAGCACGCGGCTCGACTGCAGTTTCAGTGTGCCGCGCATCACCTCTGCGGTGACAAAGGGATTGCCGTCGCGGTCGCCGCCGATCCAGCTTCCCATCCTCAAGAACGAGGCGATCTCGCTTGCCTCCGCCTCGCCGACATTGAGCCGGTCTTCGAGCGCGCAAATCAGCCGCGGCACTTCGCTGAGGAAAGTATAGTCATAGAAAGATAGGCCGTTGGCGACCTCGTCGAGCACCGTGAGCTTGGTCCGGCGCAGCAGATTGGTCTGCCACAGCGTCAGCACCGCGCGCCGCAATTGCTCGTCGCTCGCCTCGGACTCCTCCGGCGTGAGCTGCACCCGTTCGCGGCGGTCAAGCAGATGCGCGACCTCCATCTCGCGGTCCATCGTGCTCTTGCGGCGGACTTCGGTCGGATGCGCCGTCAGAACAGGGCTGACCAGCGCGGCCTTGAAGAATTTCTTCAAGTCGGCATTCGAAATTCCGTTGGTCTGCGCCATGGCAACCGTCTCGGCCAGGGCCCCTGCCCGCGGCGCGCCCTTGGCGGCGCTGCGGGTGCGCATCTGGCGGATGGTGTTCTGGTCCTCGGCGATATTGGCGAGATGGGAGAAATAGCTGAAGGCGCGAACGATGCGCACGGTCTCGGAGATCGACATGCTGTCGAGGATGGTCTCCAGCTCGCGTCGCGCGGCACGATCCTCGTCGCGATGGAAGCGGATCGAGGTCTGCCGGATGCGTTCGACCAGGTCGAACACGTCGGCGCCCTCCTGGTCGCGCACGGTATCGCCAAGGATGCGCCCGAGCAACCTGATGTCGTTGCGCAGCCGGGTGTCCTCTTCCAGAGCCTGCACGTCATCGGCACGATTGGGCCGGATTTCGGCGTCGGAAGGCATGGTCTGAAGGGACATGGCGCTACTCTCCAGAGGCTGCCCGGCAGTCTTGGAGTGTGCAATTTTTTTGCCGCAGCGCAAGATGAAGATAGAGGCTGTAGCCCAGACCACCCCTGTCGTCCCCGCGAAAGCGGGGACCCATAACCACAGGACTGCGTTGCTGAAGGCGGCTGGGGCTAAAGCGTGGCGCAACACTGGCGTTCGTGGTTATGGGTCCCGGCTCGCGCTTCGCTTGTCCGGGACGACAGCTCGCCTCAAATCCTCCGCCCCGCCCGTTCCCAATAGGGATCGCGCAGGCGGCGCTTGAAGATCTTGCCGGAATCCTCGCGCGGCAGGTTTTGCTGGATTTCGACGTGTTTCGGCACCTTGTAGTCGGCCAGCGATGCCTTCAGCCGCTTGCGGATGTCGGCGACATCGAGCGTCACGCCGACCTGCGGTTCCACCACCGCCATCAGCGCCTCGCCAAATTCCTCGTCGGGAATGCCGAATACCGCGCAGTCATGCACGCCCGGTACCGCATGCAGCACCGACTCGATCTCGGCGGGATAGATGTTGACGCCGCCGGAGATCACCATATCGCGCTTGCGGTCGCAAATGAAGACATAACCGTCGGCATCGATATAGCCGACATCGCCCGAAGTAATGAATCCGTCGCGCTCGATCTCGGCGCGCTTCTCCGGCTTGTTGTGGTAGGTGAAATCCGGATTGGCCGCGATCCGCGAATAGATTTCGCCGATCTCGCCCTGCGGCAGCACGCGGCCATCGTCGCCGATGAAGCGCAGCTCCGCGCCGGGCGAAATCTTGCCCACGGTGCCGGGCTTCTTCAACGCGTCCTCGGAATTGGCGAAGGTCACCGCGCCGGACTCGGTCGAGCCATAGAACTCATAGATCACCGGCCCCCACCATTCGATCATGGCGCGCTTCACTTCCGGCGGGCACGGCGCGGCGGCATGGATGATGTGGCGCAGCGAGGAAACGTCATATTTCCTGCGCACTTCCTCCGGCAGCTTCATCAGGCGGATGAACATGGTCGGCACCATGAAAATGGTGTCGATGCGGTGCTCCTCGACTAGCCGCAGGAACTCTTCCGGGTCGAAGCGCGACATAAGCACCAGCACGCCCCCGAGTCGCCCCGAACGGATGCCGAAGGAATTGGGCGCGGAATGATAGAGCGGCCCCGGCAGGATCGCCCGCGCGCCCGGCCTCAGGCCGTAGATCATCGCGCGCATCCCTTCCGCGGCCGCGATCTGCTCCGGCGTCGGCGCATTGCGGCGGACGCCCTTGGGATGGCCCGTGGTGCCCGAGGTGTAGATCATATTTTGCGGCTGCGGGACGGCCGGGCCGTCGTAAGGCTGCTGCTGCGCAAGCCAGGTTTCGAAATCGATCGCGAAATCGGGCATTGCCAGATGATCGATCTTGTAGGTCTTCAGGATTTCCGGTGGCGTCGGGACGCTGAGCACGGTCACGCCGGATGGAATGGCATCGCGGAGCTGATGCAGCATGTCGGCGTGACCGACCAGCACCGAGGTGCCGGAATCCTTGAGGATGTAATTGATCTCTTCCGGCTTGAAGTGCCAGTTGACCGGCACCCCATAAGCGCCGAGCCGCATCGCCGCATAGGCCGTCTCGATGAAGGCGATGTCGTTGCGCATCAGGATGCAGACGGCGTCGCCCTGCTTGACGCCGAGCTTGTGCAAACCGCCGGCGATGCGCGCGGCGCGGTCGGCGACCTCGGCGTGATCGCGCCGCCGGTCGCCCGAGATGATGCCGTGATAAAGGGAGGACGTTTCCATGATTTTCTTTTTTGTTGTCTTTACCCCTCATGGTGAGGAGCGCGAAGCGCGTCTCGGACCATGAGGCCAGCGACCCATACCTCGTGACGCCGCGCTTTCTTTGCACCGTTCGCAACGGCCTCGCTGTCGCTCGGCCTGCTCGGGTGCGCGCGGCTCCTCGGGATGAGGTCGTAGCTATCCCGCATCCGCAAAGCGCGGAGCGCGCTTGTCGATATTGGCGCGGACCGCCTCGGTCTGGTTCGGGCTGCCGATCAGCTTCTGCTGCTCGACGGACTCCGCCAGCAGCGCAGGTCCCGGATCGACCGAGAGCTTGTTGAGCATCCGCTTGGCCGCGCGGATTGCATCCGGACTCTTGCCCGCGATCTCGCGTGCGAGCTCGAAAGCCGCCGCACGCGGGTCATCGCAGAGGCGGGTCGCCAGCCCATAGGACAGTGCTTCCTGCGCGGAGAAGATGCGTCCCGTATAGGTCAGCTCACGCAGGATGTCGTCGCGCACCAGCGTCGCCAGGATCGGCGTGCCCGCCATGTCGGGCACCAGGCCCCATTTGATCTCCATGATCGACATGCGCGCGTCCGGTGTCAGGAATCGCATGTCGGCGCCGAGCGCGAGCTGAAAACCGCCGCCAAACGCCACGCCCTGGATCGCGGCGATGACCGGCACCGGCAATTGCCGCCAGCCCCACACCGCCTGTTGCGCAAAATTGGCGAGCCCATGGGTGCGCTTGGTCAGGTCGCGGCTTTCGCCGCCTGGTATGCCATTGCCCCCGCTCTCCTTCATGGCGGCAAAGCGGCCCATGTCGAGGCCGGCGCAGAACGCCCGGCCCTCGCCGGACAATACTACCGCTCGCAGACCCTTTTCCTTGTTGAGGCGATCGGTTGCGCCAACCAGCGCGTCGAACATCGCGGCATCGAGCGCATTCATCTTGTCGCCCCGCACCAGGCGGACGTCGGCGACGCCATCCGTGATCGAGATCGAGACGCGTTGCTCCATTTAGAATCCTCCTAGGGACTTGTTCTTCGTTGCGGCTTTACAGAAGGCCTCAGTACAGATTTAGTCAATCGACCAATTAACAGACATCCGCCGGGGTGGAAACGATGTTCAAGGACCAACTTCTCGCGGGCCGCCGCATCCTCGTGACCGGAGGCGGCACCGGGCTTGGCAAGTCCATGGCCGCGCGCTTTCTCGAACTGGGCGCCGAAGTCCACATCTGCGGCCGCCGCAAGATCGTATGCGACGAGACCGCGACCGAGCTGATGGACCAATATGGCGGCCGCGTGGTCAGCCACGGCGTCGACATCCGCAACGCCATGGCGGTGGACGAGATGATCGACCAGATCTGGACCGGCGGTGCGCTGACCGACCTCATCAACAACGCCGCCGGCAATTTCATCTCGCGCACGGAAGAGCTCTCTCCGCGCGGCTTCGATGCGGTGGCCAATATCGTGATGCACGGCACGTTCTACGTGACGCATGCGGTGGGGCGGCGCTGGATCGCCAACAAGCTGCGCGGCAATGTGGTGTCGATCACCGTGACCTGGGTGCGCAACGGCTCGCCTTACGTGGTGCCGTCGGCGATGAGCAAATCAGCGGTGCATGCGATGACCATGTCGCTTGCGACCGAATGGGGCCGGTACGGCATTCGCCTGAACACCATCGCACCCGGCGAAATCCCGACCGAGGGCATGAGCAAGCGCATCAAGCCAGATGACGAGGCCGGCGCGCGCACCAGGGCGATGAACCCGATGGGCCGCGTCGGCACCATGGAGGAGCTGCAGAACCTCGCGGTGTTCCTGATCTCCGGCGGCTGCGACTGGATCAACGGCGAGACCATCGCGATGGACGGCGCGCAGGGTCTCGCGATGGGCGGCAATTTCTACCAGCTCCGCGACTGGAGCGATGACGACTGGAACAAGGCGCGCGAGTCCATCAAGACACAGAACGAAAAGGACCGCGCGGCGCGGGGGTGATCTCTGTCGTCCCTGCGAAAGCAGGGACCCATAACCACAGCCTTGCGCCGCCAGGGCATGCTGTAGCCCCAGCCATTCAAACAACAAGCGGCTGTGGTTATGCGTCCCGGGTCCCGGCTCGCGCTTCCGCCAACTTCACCCGCGAGCGCATCGCCGGCTACAAGACGCCGAAATCGGTCGACTTCATCGAGGCGCTGCCGCGCAATCCGTCCGGCAAAATCCTGCGCCGGCACCTGCGCGATCCCTACTGGGCGGGCAAGGACCGGCAGGTGAACTGAGAACGCCGCCGCTCGCGTCTCACGCGACCTCAAGCTGCTTCGAGCCTTTTCGCGGGCCGTCTTGCGCGCCAAACCAGCGCGACATCAGTCCCGCAGGTTCGTCCGCCTTCGCGTTCGGAACGAAGGGGTCGGTGTAGCAGACTGCGCCCACGATCCTCGCGAGCCGAGCCACATCGTTGGTCATGGCCGGAGCGCCCGAGGTGTAGACCACATCGTCCGGCAACAGGGCCGGCAGGTAGTCGAGCGGCCGGCCGATACGGATGGCCGGCGAGACATTCTGCGGCTCGGACACCATCGGAATGATGGTCACATTCGGAAACAGCGCCAGCCGGCACAGGGCCGCGTGCATGTAGAACGACTGGATCTTCCTTGTCGCCACCAGGAACATCAGTTCGCGCCGCGGCTGCTCGGTGATCGCCGCCGCCGCGATCGACCACATCGGCGCAAAACCGGTACCGCTCGCCACCAGCACGATACGGCCATGATGATCGGGGCGGAAGTAAGCCGTGCCGAGCGGTCCCGTCACGCGCACGCGATGACCGACGCGGATGTCCTGGCCGAGCGCGGAGGATAGGGCACCATCGGGAAAGCGACGGATGTGGAACTGCAGCAAGTGGCGATTGGGCGCGCCTTCGAGCGGATAGCTCGGACTATAGCAACGCTCCGGAAAGCCGCGGAACTGCAGCCTGCAGAATTGGCCCGGCAGATAGTTCAGCGGCCGTGGCAATTCGAGCGTTACGCCGATCACATCGGCTGCCAACCGCGTCAGATCGGCGACCCGCGCCGGCATCGATACGGTGTCGGGCACAGGCTCGGTCACGAGCTTAAGATCCGAGACGATCCGCGCCTGGCAGGCATGGATCATGTCACTGCCCTCTTCGGTGCCACCGAATACCTGGCCGTCGACCAGACGCACGCGACAGGCGCCGCAGACGCCGCTTCGGCAATCGTGCTGCAGATCGACCCCTTGCATGAGCGCGCTGTCCAGCAGCAGGTCACCGCAGTTCGCGAGAAAGGTCTCGTCGTTGACGGTTACCTTGCAAATCTTCCGCATCATTCCACCTCGAGACGTATGGGGCGGACATGCCGCGTGTGCCGGATCTGGCTGTGGTCGAAGGCCGCGACCCGCATGAAGACGCCGGTCTTGATCGGCACGTCAAATTCACTTCCCGTATTCAGACGGCGCGCCACTTCGAGCGCCCAATGTCCCGACGCCCAGCGGGCAGCGCAGCGCACGTCGGCGCGATCGCCGGAAAACTCGCCCGCGATGATCACGCCGGGAATGACCGTGCCGATCGGAATGAGCCGGTCGACTTCCTGCGAATACGGCATCGTCTCGGCTTCGGTCATGAACCATCGCGCGCCGTCGCCCTCGCCGACATTGGGATCGAGCGACAGCTGCCCCATTCTCGACAGGGTTGCCGCGAGGTCGCGCGGGAGCCGGCGCGGTCTTACGATCGCATCGTTTTCGGCTCCTTCGGCGGGCCTCTCAAAATTGTTGCTGTAGTTGGCCGTGCCCGGGTCCGGCGCGAAGCCGCCTCTGTAGGGTACGGCATTATTGACCTGCATCGGCGTCGGCTCGAGCGGCGGTCCGATATGATCATCGTCCATCCACCCGGTGGAACCGCCGCTGGTCGCCTTCCATTGCCACACATCGGCATAGACGCCTGCTGTTGTCGTGAAGTGCAGGCCCCGTCCGGTCATCGTGGCGGGCGCTCCGGGAACCGGCTGCGGGCTTGCATGGAACGTGCGGTCGCCGGCAAGGTCGACGTCCATCGTCGTCAGCAGCACGGCAAACTTGTCTTCGTTGAAGGCCTGCTCGTCGCCACGTTCATAACCGTCATGAAGCAGATGCCAGCCGTCGATCTGCTTGATCAGCGGCAATTGCTTCAGCGAGCGGGTCGGGTCTTCCCAGGTGAACAGGAAATACGCCCAGGTACCGTCGTGCACGGCGCGAATGGTCACGTGCGATTCTCCCTTGCCGTCAAGGTTTCCGCCCTGATTGGTCATCAGCGAGAACGGCTGGATGCTGCGCCACACCGGATCGGAAGTATCGCCGTCGAGAATGGGCGCATCGGCGGCGGCGATACGGTGAACCTGGATACTGTCGACGGCGAGCCAATCGGCCGCTACAACCGCCGACGCGCCGGTGATCGCGATCGCGGCCGCGACGACAAACGGATTGGCCTGCAGCGTCACGTTTTTCCGTCGTGGCGCCTCGCGCCTGGTCTTGTGGATGTCCTGCCGTGGCCGCCGGTCCTCGTGGAACGGCTGCTCCGGCTGCAGCGGCGCCCTGGGCGCATCCGCCGATTCCGGCGCAGGCGAAATCTTCTCGGCCAGCAGCGTCAGCAGTTCCACTGCATCGAGCCGCGGCGGCGGCGGCGGAAGCCGCTCGGGGCGGAAAATTCTCAGGAGTTGCGACGCCCCGCCGATCCGGAAGTGAATCAGAATGTGAAGCAGCGCAAAGGCCGGCACCACCCAGGCCGCATACCAATGCAGCATCAGCGTGTTGTAGCCGGCGACTATGCCGAAATAGAGCAAGCCGCCGCTGACGATCAGCGTCACCATCGAGCCGAAGAATATCCAGGTCAGAATGGCGCTGATGCTGCCGAGCCGGACCTGCTTCGGACCGAAGAGGCCTCGCAAGCGAACCTTGTCGAGCTGCACGCGCCGGCTAAGCCCCGACCGGGCCAGATAGATCGCATGTGCGATCGACACGGCAACGAGCACCATCGCGGCCTCGATATGCCAGGTCCAGACGTGGACGCGCGGCAGGATGAAATCCAGCGCATTGATCCAGTCCCTGTCCGGCGCTTCGGTGGCGATGCGCAAGCCCGTGAAGAAGGCGACGCCGGTCGCGGCCACAAGCAGCCAGTGCAGGATAATGGTGCCGTAGTCGGTCCTGCGCGGCTTCACTTGCGCCTCCCCTTCTCCGAAAGGCGCGCATCTTTGTGTGATGGCAGGTGCGCCCGGCGTGATGCCGGCTCCCACCGCGCGACGGCCTGCATGGAACTGTTACTCTTACCCAAACTACCTGTCCCCCAGATATCGGCCCGCCGAGAACGGCGAACGCGCGTCTCCTTTTGATGAACACGCCCATGTCCGCGCCAATGCCCAACCAGCACCGCCCAGCGCTCCGCCGACTTGCTTGCGTGATTGATCTATGGACTGATCGAGGGGACGCACCCGCGGTCTAAGTCGTTAGCGAGGTTATTCATTTTTCTTTCCCCTGCTTCTGCCAGAGAGTGATCCGCGCTGTCGACTAACTGTAGTGAAGATTCATTTAGCTTCATGGCGTCAATCCGCCGGTACACCGCTCAATCCGTACCGAAGCAAGGTCATAGCTGGACGATTCTATGACAACGACTTTATTCCGGCGCGCCACAATAGAATTCGTCTCTGTCCCATTCCTGCCAGCATCGGCTGCCAGTTTCCGCCGCGCCAGCGAACTCAACTCAATGGAGAAATGCACGGGATGAGTATCCCACAGGAGCGTCCGCAAGTAGCCTCGGCGTTTGCCTCGCTCAATCCTTTCACGGCAAACGTGGCGGATGATCCCGTCTCGCGCGGCCTGCATAATAGCGCGCGGAAAATGGTCGGCATCGCGCTGTTCAGCGGCGTCATCAACCTGCTGATGCTGTCCGGCTCGCTCTATATGTTGCAGGTCTACGACCGCGTCATCCCAAGCCGAAACATCGCGACCCTGTTCGGCCTCTCGCTGATGGTGCTGTTCGCCTATCTGATGCAGGGCTATTTCGACGCGCTGCGCGCAAGGATGCTGTGCCGGGTCGCTACGCTTTTCGATGTCGGGTTGCAGGACTCCATCCATACGGCGCTCGCAACGCTGCCGCTTCGCGGCGCGAGACCCATGGTGATGCAGCAGCCGCTGCGCGATCTCGATCAGATCCGCGCTTTCATGTCGAGCATGGGGCCGACGGCGTTCCTGGACATGCCCTGGATTCCGATCTTCCTGATCGCGCTGTTTCTATTCCATCCCGCGATCGGCCTGACCGCCGTGCTCGGCACCCTTGCGATCGTCGCGATGACCCTGATCACCGAGCGCATGTCGCGCGGCGCGGCGAAGGCCGCGATGGACTCGAGCGCGCAGCGGCAGGTGCTCGCCGACATCACCCAGCGCAATGCCGAGGTGATCCGCGCGCTCGGCATGGTCGATCGCTTCGGCGCGCTCTGGGCGCGAGTCAACGAGCGTTACTTGCGTGAGAATATCCGCGCCACCGACGTCTACGCCAATCTCGGCTCCGGCGCGAAGGTGCTCCGCTATGTGCTGCAGTCCGGCATGCTCGGCATCGGCGCGTATCTCGTTGTCGCCGACAAGGCCTCCGGCGGCATCATGATCGCCTCCTCGATCATGATGGGCCGGGCGCTGGCGCCGGTCGAAGTCGCGCTCGGCAGCTGGAAGCAGCTCGTCGCCGCACGCCAGGGCATCAGGCGCCTGCGCGATATCTGCAAGTCGACGGCAAGGCCGCCAGAGCCGCCAGTGATGCTGCCGCGACCGTGCCGCGAGCTTGCCGTGCAGGAGCTTTCCGTCGCCGCGCCCGGCACCGACAAGCCGATCGTGCAAAACATCTCCTTCGCGCTGAAGGCGGGCACGGGCCTTGCCTTGCTCGGCGCGAGCGCGTCGGGAAAGACCTCCCTCTCCAAGGCGCTGGTCGGCATCTGGCCGGCGCAGCATGGTGTCGTCCGGCTCGACGGCGCGGCGCTGGATCAATGGCGCAATGAGGACATCGGGCGCCATATCGGCTATTTGCCGCAGGATGTCGCGCTGTTCGACGGCACGGTCGCGGAAAACATCTGCCGTTTCGATCCCGATGCGACGTCGGATGCGATCCTCAAGGCGGCCCAGATCGCGGGCGTGCATGACATCATCCTGCGGCTGCCGGACGGATATTCGACGCGGATCGGCCAGAGCGGCATGTCGCTCTCGGCCGGCCAGCGCCAGCGCATTGGACTGGCGCGTGCGGTGTTCGGCGATCCGTTCCTCATCGTGCTCGACGAGCCCAACGCTAATCTCGACGCCGAAGGTGAAAATGCGCTCGGCCGCGCCATCCAGATCCTGCGACAGATGGGCAGCATCGTCATCGTCATTTCGCATCGGCCGAATGCGCTCGCGGCCTTGAACATGGCGCTGGTGCTCTATGACGGCAAGGCGATCGCATTCGGTCCGAGCCAGGACGTCTTTGCGCGCGTGCGAGGATCGGTCCCGCCGGGGGCGCCGCAGGCCGCAGTTCCAAACAACAAGCAGACCGCAGTGCCAAATAACAACAAAGCGGCGCGTCGTGCCGTGACCGCGGAGCGCGTCCAGCCATGAAATTCAGCAATCCGACCGATGACGACGCCCCGCGCTGGAACGACGATCCGCGCTCCCAGGATTTCGGGCCGCAGGGTGCGGCGCTGATTCTCGAGCTGCAGCGCTTGCGCCACGCCTTCGACGAAGTGAACCGGAGCCCGCGCAAACCGCGTGGCGCGCCGCGCCGCACCGCCAAGCCGGACCCGCGCCGGCATCCGGGCCCGCCAAAACGTCGGCGCAAGGGCCGCATGAGCAAGGTCGTTGATGCCTGTCTGCAGCAGATCGGGCTCAAGGCGCCACCCGAGATCGAGCGCCGGCCCAGCCCGTCGCACGATCTTCACGGTGCTCCGCCGCACGAGCCAAGCCCGACGCTCGCGCCGCGCGATCCCCTCACGATGGATCTGGCAAAACTCGCGCCCGAAATTGCCGGACCTATCGATGTCAGTTCGTCGATAAGCCTTGAGAGTCCTGATGCAGCGCTGCTGCTTCCGGCAGCGAAACCTGCGGTCAAGGCTGGAGGGTTGATCGAAACCTGCCGCACCGGCTTGATGGCGGGGGCTCGTTTTGTCATCCGTGGCGATGACGCGCCGCCGCCCGTCGACGGCAACCTCTCGCTCAAGACGAACTGGTCGTTCGACCGCGAACTCCGCACCGGACTTCGTATTCTCCTGATCGCCGGTGTGCTCGGCGGCGGCTGGGCGATCTTCGTGCCGCTCGCGGGCGCCGTCGTCGTACCAGGCAACCTCGTCGTTCAATCCAACGTCAAGACGATCCAGCATCCAACCGGCGGCGTCGTCGCCGAGATCAAGGTGCAGAATGGCAGCCGCGTCCTTGGCGGCGATCTCCTGGTGCGGCTTGATGCGACGCAGGCGCAGGCGAGCCAGCAGATGGTCAGCAAGCAGGTTGACGAAATGCGCGCGAAGATCGCGCGCCTGTCCGCCGAACGCGACGGCCTTTCGCAGCTCGAGATTCCGGCGGAACTTGCGGGCCGCGCTACCGACGAGACCGTGAAGGCGCTGCTCGCCTCCGAACAGTCGCTGTTCAAGGCCCGCTTTACAGCGCGGCAGAGCCAGAAGGACCTGCTGCAGAGCAAGGTCTCGCAACTCACCGAGGAGATTTCCGGACTCGATACCCAGGTTGATTCCAGGGCCAAGCAACTGGAACTGATCCAGGGCGAATTGACCGGCGTGCAGGATCTTTATGACAAGCGCCTGGTGCCGCTCACCCGCCTCACCGCGCTACAGCGCGAGGCCGCGCGGCTCGACGGTGAGCGCGGGCAACTGATCTCCTCGATCGCCGAAACCAAAGCCAAGATCGGCGAGGCCCAGCTTCAGATCGTGCGTCTCGATCAGGATTTTCGTACCGATGTCGTCAAGGACCTTGGCGACGCCCAGGGCAAGGAGGCCGAGCTCGTCGAGCGCGGCGTTGCGGCACGCGACCAGCTTGATCGCATCGAGATCCGCGCGCCGACTTCCGGCGTGATCCATCAATTGGCTGCCCACACCATCGGCGGCGTCGTCAAGGCCGGCGACGCGATCATGGAAATCGTTCCCGACACGGAAGATTTGCAGATCGAGGCGCGGGTACAGCCGCAGGACATCGATCACGTTCGCGCGGGGCAGAAGGCATTCGTGCGCTTCTCGGCCTTCAACCAGCGTACCACGCCCCAGCTCACCGGCGACGTCTCCTATGTGTCGGCCGATACCAGCCACGATCAGCAGACCAACGCGCCCTATTTCACTGTCCGCGTCACCCTGCCCGACGACGAGCGCCGCCGCCTCGCCGGCCAGCAGCTGGTGCCGGGCATGCCGGCCGAAGTCTTCATGCAGACCGGCAGCCGCACCATGATGAGCTATCTGTTCAAGCCCATTGTCGACCAGATGCGCCGCGCGTTTGTCGAGCAGTGAACGCCTCCGCCCTACCCGAGAGTTGCCGCATTCGCCAAGGCCCGAGTCAAAGTGCAGTCACAGTTGCGACACCCTTATGAGCGAAGATTCGGCGTACGCGCGCGGTACATTCTCTCAGTTGGAGGAAAGTCAATGGCTGTAACAACCGTACGCGACGATGCGCGCATCCACGGCGGCCACAGTGCCTGCGGACAAGGCGCCGGCGGCCAGGGCGCGCAAGGCGCTGGCGGCGGCAACGGCGGCCAACAAGTCGCGGATGGTGGCGATGGCCGTGGGAATTCCGGCGAACATGGCAATCACGGCGGCCAGCCGGTTCCAAGCTTCTGGAACGAGAACAAGCATAGCCAGAACGGTGGCCACCATCAATTCAAGTTGATGTGGTATCACGCCTGACGGCGGATCAGCGCGCCAAGAGTTCGCATCATCGTCGCGTAAACCGCGACGGTGGTGCGGCTCGCGCTATTTGCAAGCGATAGCTTCGATCACTTCTTCGCCCGCTCCCGCAATATGCGGCGGCGCTCCTTGGCCTCGTCCGACCAGACCTCGTCCAGTTTGTAGAACTCGGGAACCACCCTTGCGCCGGGCGGGAAGGTGAACCACGGCTGCTTGGTCGAAGTGAAGACATGGATGTCCGGCGGACACTGGGTAGGATCATCCATGGTGCCGACGCGGACGAAGCGGATCGCGGGCCCAGCCCCCGGATAATTGCTCCAGACGGCGATCTTGCAGTTCGGACAGCGCGCGATGCGCTGGCCCTTGCCGCTTGCCGAAGGCGTGTCGACGATCTCCGGTTCGGCCTTGAGGTGCTCGACCCGATCCGCCTCATACATCGCGTTGAGCGCGTGCGCCGTGCCCGTCTCGCGCTGGCACCAGGTGCAGTGGCAGGCGTGTACGATCAGCGGCCTGCCGTTCAGGCGATAGCGAATCTTTCCGCACGTGCAGCCGCCTTCCATGTCCCCTGCTCTAATGTTTGCCTGCCCCCATATAGCCGAACAGGAAGCCGGCGACCTTGCGCTTCTGGATCTCCTCGCTGCCTTCGGTGATGCGGTAGCGGCGGTGGTGGCGATAGATGTGCTCGAACGGCTTGTGGCGTGAATAGCCCATGCCGCCATGCACCTGCATAGCGCGGTCGGCGGCCTCGCAGCAAAGCCGGTTGGCCCAGAAGTTACACATCGACACCTTGTCGGAGAGGGTGTGCTCGACCTGCGGCTGCGTGAGCTGGTCCATCTCCCACGCCGTCTTGCGGATCAACAGCCGCAGCATCTCGGCCTGCGTGGCCAGTTCCACCAGCGGCCACTGGATCGCCTGGTTTTCCGCGAGCGCCTTGCCGAACGGTTTTCGCGCCCGCGCGTATTTCACACTCTCATTGATGCAATAGACGGCAGCTCCCAGCGAGCTCGCGGCCTGGCGGATGCGGTTCTCGTGCACAAAACATTGCGCCAGCGACAGCCCCTTTCCGACCTCGCCGAACAGCGCGTCTTCCGGCACGAACACGTCGGTGAAGCTGACGCGCGGGTGATCGGTCGGCATGTTGAAGGTCCACATATATTGCTCGACCTTCACGCCTGCACTCTTGGCCGGCACCAGGAAGCAGGTGATGCCGCGGGCATCACCGTCATTGCCCGCGGTGCGCGCGAACAGCGCGCAGTGCGTGGCGACATGCATGCCTGTCGTCCACATCTTCTCGCCGTTGATCAGCCAGCCCTTGACGTTGTCGCGGGTGGCCGGCATCGCCTTTGTTTCCATGTGGGTCGCGTCCGAGCCATGCTCTGGCTCCGTCAAACCAAACGTGATGCGATATTTGCCTGTGATCGATCCATCGATCATCGCCTTCTGCTCGTCACTGCCGTAGCGGTCGAGCATGGTGACGATAGGCAGATTGCCGACGATCGAATGCTCGTTCTGCAGATCGTTGTGCAGGCCGAGGCCCTTCGATGCAAAATGCTCGCGGATCACGGCCATCCAGAGATTGGAGCCGTCCTTGCCGCCATAGCGTTTCGGGATTGCAAAGCGCAAATGGCCCGCCGCGTCGGCTCGATCTTTCGCTTTCCGCAGCAGCGCCTCCCACTCATGCCGCGGCAGGCCGCCATTGTCGAAATCGGTGCGCGCCCATTCGCGGCGGTGGTCGAAGAAACGGATGTTGTCGTCGGCCTCTTCCAGCGGCTTGATCTCGCGCGCGATGAAGCGGTCGAGTTCGTCGAGATAGGCGACGAGGTCGGACGGAAGGTTGAAATCCAAGGCAATACTCCCTGTGCTTTTGTCTGTTGTTGCGGCAGTCGATTGGGCGAGGACAGCTTGTGGCGCGGCTCCCGTTTGCGTAATTGGGTATATCGAACATCGCGCGCGAGGTTAGGATCGGGTGTTTTCGCGCCACAGAAAAATTCACGGGAGGAACGATGGAGCTGAAATTTTCCAAGGTTACGCGCAAGGGGCCGGTCACGATCGTGACGCTGCAGCGGCCTGAAGTGTACAACGCGCTGCATATCGATGCGCATTTCGAGCTCAACAAGGTCTTTGACGATTTCTGCACCGATCCCGAGCAGTGGGTCGCGATCGTCACTGGCGCCGGCGACAAGGCGTTTTGCGCCGGCAACGATCTGAAATGGCAGGCGGCCGGCGGCAAGCGCGGCTGGGACAAGGGCGGCTTTGCCGGGCTCACCACGCGCTTCGATTGCGACAAGCCGATTATCGCCGCAGTCAACGGCGTGGCGATGGGCGGCGGTTTCGAGATCGCGCTCGCCTGCGACCTCATCATCGCCTCCGAGAACGCGACCTTCGCCCTGCCCGAGCCGCGCGTCGGCCTCGCCGCGCTTGCGGGCGGCCTGCAGCGCCTGCCGCGGCAGATCGGCCTGAAGCGAGCCATGGGCATGATCCTGACCGCGCGCCACGTCTCGGCCAAGGAAGGATTTGAGCTTGGCTTCGTCAACGAAGTCGTTCCGGCCGGCGAAGCGCTCGCCGCCGCCGAGCGCTGGGCGGAGACGATCGCCAAGAACTCGCCGATGTCGATCCGCGCCTCCAAGCAGGCGATCCGGATGGGCATGGAAGTCTCGCTCGAGAAAGCGATGACCGACCAGCGAGAGTATCCAGCGGTCAAGGCGATGGCGGCCTCGCAGGATTATATCGAGGGCCCGAAGGCGTTTTCGGAGAAGCGCGCCCCGAAATGGCTTGGGCGGTAGGCTGCGCGATGATGGGTCTCGCTTCGCTCTACCCATCCTACGATTTCTCCCGCCTGTACGACGCATAATTCGGCTGATCGACCGCGAGCTTGGCGAGCGTGGTCTGCCAGAGATGCTCCGACAGTCCCGGCGTCGCCAGATCGACCTCGCCTTTGGCGATCTTTTCCGCCAGCGCGCGGTTCTGCTCGATCAGGGAGCCTTCCATCCCCAGCAGTTTCGCAAGCCGATCCGCCTCAGCGGCGGCGCCGCCATCCTCCAGCGTCAATTGACGCGTTACGAGATCGAGGATGTTGATCGCGACACGCAGCTTGAACGCATTGTGGCCCGAGATCATCGGCGTGACGTCGTTGCGCAGGAAATCGGCAACGGCCCTGGTCAGCTCGATCGGTGTCGGTTCGTCCTGCATTTCAATTTCCCCGAGGTGCGAGTAGCCGCAACAAATCGATCTCCGTCTCCGACGCGCGGCGGCCGATCATGGCGCGCTCCATGGAATGATCGGGTCCGATGCGGAAGCGCTGCATCATGCCGCAGCACATCACGCCCCAGCGCAGCGTACCCATCACTTCCCAGAATTTCACGCGCGCGGGATCGACCTTGCGGCCTCCCTCCTCGTAACCGGCGAACAATTCCTCGCGCGAGCCGAAGCCGCCGACCGGTTTGTCGATCTCGCCGAAGCGCCAGGAGTTGACGCAGATCCAGCCGAGATCCTCCATGGGGTCGCCGAGATGCGCAAGCTCCCAGTCAAGCACCGCACGCACGCCGTCGGGCCCGATGATGAGATTGCCGTGACGGAAATCGCCATGCACCAGCGTCACCTCCTTCGAGGGACCGGGATCGTGCTCGGCGAGCCAGCGCAGCGCCAGTTCGAACACGGGGCGCGGCCAGTTGAACCCGCGATATTCGCGTCCCATTTCGACAATCTCTTTGGTCGACGACATCTCGCGGAGCGCCGGCAATTGATCGCGCGGCAGGCCGTGAATGCCGGCCGCGACCTTGCCGAGCTGGCGCGCCAGGATCGGCCGCGCCGCGGCAAATTGCTCGTCGCGCAGGATCTTGCGCGCGATGGTCTCGCCTTCGACGCGGGCCATGATGAAGCCGGTGCCGAGATCGTCTTCCGGCGTGAGCACATGCATCACCTTCGGCGATGGCAGGCCGGCGTCATGGGCGAGCTGCATCAGCCGCGCTTCGGCATCGAGCCCCGCCGCTCGCGTCGGCGCCGCGCCGTAGCCCTTGGGCGAGCGGCGCAGGATCGCGCCATGCCGGCCTGTGGCATGCACGATGTCGAACGACCAGGTCTCCTGGCTGGCGCCGCCGGAGAGTTTTGCGGCGCCGGCCGTACCGGTCGCGCCGGGATAGAAGGACGCGACACAGCGGTTAAGTTCTTCTTCGATCATTTGCCTTTGAACTTGGCGGGCCGCTTCTCGAGGAACGCGGTGACGCCTTCCTTGAAGTCTTCGGTCGCCCCCGCGACGCGCTGCGACTTGAATTCGAGGTTGAGCTGGTCCTCGAAGGAATTTTCCGGGCTGTCCCAGTAAAGCTGCCGGATCAGCGACAGCGCCACTGTCGGCCCATTGGCGAGCTCATGCGCCAGCTTCATCGCTTCCTTCATCAGGTCGGCATCGTCATAGACGCGGTTGATGAGCCCCCATTCCAACGCCTTCTCCGCCGGCAGCCGGTCGCCCATCAGCGACAATTCGATCGAGCGCGCCTTTCCGACCAGGCGCGGCAGCAGCCAGGTCGAGCCGCAATCCGGCACCAGGCCGATGCGGCGGAAGGCCTGCAGGAAATAGGCCGAGCGCGCGGCGAGGACCATGTCGCCGAGCAGCGCGAAACTCATGCCGGCACCGGCCGCCGGGCCGTTCACCGCGGTCACCAGCGGGCAATGCAGGTTGCGCACGCGGCGCAGGAAGGGATGGAAGCCGGTCTCCAGCGCCGCGCCCGCATTGCTGCGGCCCGGCTTCTGCTGCTGGTTGCGGCCCTGCAGATTGGCGCCGGTGCAGAAGGCGCGGCCCGCGCCGGTCAGCACCACGCCGCGCACCTCGTCCTTCGCCTCCTCGATCGCGTCGAGCGCTTCGGCAAGTCCGCCGAGCATGTCCATGGAGACCGCGTTCATGACCTGCTGGTGATCGAGACGCAGGACCGCGACCGGTCCGTCGAGTTCGAGCGTGCAGTGCTTGAATTGCATCATTTCCTCTTTTCGCGTGAGCCCGCTTGTGTGAGCCCGGGTCATTCGTGCCGCGGTAAATCAGATAAAGCCCGGCGACATATTTGATTTTTGCAGGCGGCTTGTCCATGCTTGGAACCACGAAGTAACGTGCGTCAAACAAATATGGAAACGCCACATGAGCTTTTTCGACCTTTCCGGCCGCGTGGCCATCATCACCGGCGGTAACGGCGGTATTGGCCTTGGAATCGCACAGGCACTTGCGTTGAGTGGCTGCAGTGTCTCGATCTGGGGCCGCAATGCCGAGAAGAACAAGGCAGCCGCCGCGACCATGGCCAAGGGCCCCGGCGAGGTCGACACCCAGATCTGCGACGTCAGCGATCCCGCCTCGGTCAGGGACGCGATGAAGGCTGTGCTCGATGCGTTCGGGCGGGTCGACGGCTGCTTTGCCAATGCCGGCATCGGCGGCGGCGGGCGCAAGCCGTTCATCGAGCGCAGCGAGGAAGAGTGGCGCAAGATGTTCGCGACCAATCTCGACGGCGTATTCCACGTGTTCCAGGCCGCAGCCCGCCACATGACCGAGCGTGCGCAAGAAGGCGACGCGTTCGGCCGGCTGGTGGCTACATCGAGCCTCGCCTCGCTGTTTGGTACCGCGCGCAACGAGCATTATGCCGGCACCAAAGCCGCCATCAACGCGCTGTGCCGCGCGCTCGCGGTGGAGCTGGCGCGCTACGGTGTCACGGCGAACGCGATCCTGCCCGGCTGGATCAGGAGCGACATGACCGCGCGGGTGCTCGCCGACGACAAGTTCGTCAGCGCCGTGATGCCGCGCATTCCCGTGCGGCGCTTTGGCGAGCCGAGTGATTTCGGCGGCATTTCGGTTTATCTCATGAGCAAGGCGTCGTCGTATCACACCGCGGACTGCTTCGTGATCGACGGCGGCTACACGGCGTTTTGAGGCTCGCGAAAGCCGCGCAGGGTGGGCAAAGGCGCACTTGCGCCGTGCGCACCAACTAACAACCATTGCGCCGTCGATGCGTGATTGGTGGGCACGCTTCCTCCTTCGCTCGTTGGGGGAGCGGGATGGCACAAGACAGCACTGATTTGGCCTTCTGAAAAAAGCGAAATTTTCGGGAATGACGCGCGCTCACGCGCATCGGTTTGAATCGGCACGCGAAAATCGCTGCTCGGCGCAATGCTTTTGGCACCGTATGAATGACGCTCGCACTACGGCATCGCGGGACGCGAAGGCAGCTTTGCCCGCGAGGCAACCACAACGGCAGAGAAGCCGGCACTTGTACGTGGCCGACGCATTAAAACAGTCGAAAACCCACATGTTTCCAAGCCATTGTCGTGATAGGCCTAGCATTCGCGCGCGATCGCATTAAAATCATTTGCGATTCATGGTCAAAGGCAGTGCTGAAAGGAAAATGGCGAAATCATCCAAGCTTGTGGCGGCCAAGCGCGGCCGGGTTCTGCTGGTGCGGCGACGGCGCGACCGGAAGTGGATGTTTCCGGGCGGCCGCAAGCGGCAGAATGAGAATGACAAGGATTGCATCAAACGCGAAATCAGGGAAGAGCTGCCGAAGCTGAAGCTCGGGCGGCTCCGCCTCTGGAAAGAGGTCAAGGCCAAGAACCGCCATTCGGGCCGGAAGATGAGCGACGCCATCTTCATCGCCAAGAAGGCCACGGGGGATCTGGCGATCGGCGACAAGAAGGAAATTGATCGCGCCACCTGGTGCAAGCCGCGCGGCCTGCGGCTGACCCCGACCTCCCGCTATATCCGCGACAAGCTGTTTCCGAAGCGTTGATTACGGCTGGACGGGACCCGTAACGGGAGCCTCGCGTCCTGAGGTCCGGCTCCGCCGGCTTCCGCCGGCCTCCTGCACACGGTCCGGCAGTCTTGCGCTGGTGCCAAAGACGATATCCCAAAACATTGTCGTCACGCCAAAATTGCAGTTCTCGAAGCGATGATGCGTGAGGTGCCGAATCTTCGTTGAATAGAGCCAGTAGCCCGGCTCGATCGTCCAGCGGTGCACAGCATAGTGGACGGCGATGAAGATCAGATAGCCGGAAAGCAGTCCGGCGAAAATCGCCGACCCGTCTTCCATACCCGCGGTGCCAAGGATCACGAGTCCAAACGGTGATGCCAAGAGCGGCGTGCTGAGGCTCGATCTCTCCGCGTCCGGGTCGCTCGGATGGTCATGATGAAGCTGATGAAGGCGTCGCCCCAGGGGAAAACGGTGGTGAAAGGCAAATCTGTGCACCAGATATTCCACCAGCGTCCAGGCAGCCATGCCCGCAACGACGAGAGGGAAGCGAGAGATGCCGGCCAGCCCTGCGAAGGTCAGGATCGCCAGCGGAAGGGTCACGAAATCGCCGAAGTGTCGGATCCAGCGCCACAGTTCGCCGGACTGGTTCGGCAGGATAGCTGGCTTCATTGAATCACCTCGCCGGCCCCAAGGACAACTCTACCCGCAGCGGGAAGTTCGAGGCCGGCTATCTGAAACAGATTTGCATGACGGAATTGCTGGCGGACCTCACCTTCGACCTTGCGAAGTTCAACCCTTTGATGCGAGTTAGCCCGAGGTTCCGCGCCAACGGGCGGCGCGAATGCGCGCCGATGACTGGCAAGGCGCGGCCCTGCGGCCGAAGGGCCGCCAATTTGCGCTGCGGACTGGAGGGAGGAATACCATGGAATACGATCCAGAGAAGTTGAACCCGCGCGACCGCTACAAGGTTCTGACCTCCTTCGTCCTGCCGCGGCCGATCGCCTGGGTGACGAGCGTGGGGCCTACCGGCGTGGTCAATGCGGCGCCGTTCTCCTTCTTCAACGTGTTCTGCGAGGATCCGCCGCTCTGCATGTTCGCGGTCAACCGGCGGCCCGACGGCCGCACCAAGGACACCCTGACCAACATCCAGCGCACGGGCGAGTTCGTGGTCAATATCCCCGACGAGCCGCTGGCGCGCGCCATGCACGAGACCAGCGGCGACTTTCCGCCCGAGGTCGGCGAGCCCGGCTATCTCGGGCTGAAGCTCGCGCCCTCCTCCAAGATCGCCGCGCCGCGGCTCGCAGACACCCCCTGGGCGATGGAGTGCAAGACCTGGAAGGAGATCGAGGTCAACGGCGACCGCGTCCTGATCATGGGCCAGGGCATCAATTTCTACATCCGCGACGAGCTGTGGGATCATGGCGCCATGCGCGTGCACATGGAGCGCTACCACCCGATGGGCCGCATGTTCGCGGACCGCTATTGCCGCACCGACGACCGCGTGGTGTTTCCGGCCGCCGAGGGGGCGCGCTAGAATTGCAGGGTGGGTAAAGCGACTACGTTCGCCCTGGCTCAACGAGCGAAGGCGGAAGCGTGCCCACCCTTCGCAAAGCATCTGCTTATAGATGGTGGGCACGGCGCTTGCGCGCCTTTGCCCGCCCTACAACTCCTTACAATGACGCTCGCCTACGCCGTCGCGGGCCGGTGTGCGCGCAGGAAGGAATGGATCTGCCGCAACGCCAGCGGAATCCGCTCCTTGGGCTGCTTCCACGGAAACATGCTGACTTCCGCCTTCGGCGCCAGCATCGCCGCCTCTATCGCGACCGCGTAAGGGTGCGCCGGGATGTCGTCGGGCAGGATTAGCACCGGCGTCTGGCACTGGCGCACGAAATCGCGCGACACCGTGAACACGAAGTCGGGATCGGTGCGGTACATTTTGGTGAGAAACTTGTCGACCTGCTCCATGGTGATGTCGGAACGGCGTTTGACCAGCTCCGGGCCCCACCCCTTCATGTTGTTGTCGTAAAAGAGATCGCGCGCCTCCGGCCGCGAGCCGCTCGGCTGCGCCAGCACGGCGGCGACCACGCGGTCAGGCGCGCGCTTCAGCAGGTTCCAGATGAACGGACCGCCGATGCAGAAGCCGTGCACCATGAACTTGTCGATGCCGAGATGATCCATCAGGCCGAGATGGTCGTCGGTGTAGGAATCCCAGGGGCGGTCCGCCTGGAGCGGACCTGAGGACTGGCCGCTATTGGCGTTGCGCAGATCGGACGCGATGACGCGGTACTCGCCCTTGAATTCCACCATCGGATTGTAGGGCGATTGCTCACCGGAAAGGCCGGCGATCGTGGAATTCAACCCACCGCCAGCGATCACCAGCAGCGGATAGCCGCTGCCGGCCTCCTCGTAATGGATGCGAACGGGACCTTTCTCATAAAAGCTCATGGCTGTTGCTCCCTGTCCGGTTTGTTGTGCGAGCACGCGTGGTGCGGCTGCCATCGCTGTGGCCGCTGCACCCGTGGCCAGTACGTCGCGTCGAGTTGAATCGATCATTGGCGTCCTGCGGCTTTTATGTCTTTGCTGGTTCTCCGATCTTGTCCTGCGTCATCGTGTCGAAATCGCTGGCGTCATGGCGCTCATGCAGCTGGCTCGCAGGGTCGCCGGAGACGCGGTTGACCATCCGGCCGCGCTTGACGGCCGGGCGCTTGGCGATCTGGTCGGTCCAGCGCTGCACGTTCTTGTATTCATGCACGGACAGGAATTCGCCAGCGCCATAGATCAGGCCCTTGGCGAGCGCGCCGTACCAGGGCCAGGTGGCCATATCGGCGATCGTATAGTCGGAACCCGTGAGGTATTCATTGTCGGCCAGCCGCCGCTCGAGCACGTCGAGCTGGCGCTTCACCTCCATGGCATAGCGATCGATGGCATATTCGATCTTGGTCGGCGCATAGGCATAGAAGTGGCCGAAGCCGCCGCCGAGAAACGGCGCGCTGCCCATCTGCCAGAACAGCCATGACAGGCATTCGGCCCGGGCCGGGCCGTCGCTCGGCAGGAACGCGCCGAACTTCTCCGCAAGATGCACCAGAATCGCGCCCGACTCGAATAACCGAATTGGAGTTGGTCCACTGCGGTCCATCAGCGCCGGAATCTTCGAGTTTGGATTGACGGCGACAAAGCCGCTACCGAACTGATTGCCGTCGATCCGGATCAGCCAGGCGTCGTATTCCGCGCCCTTGTGGCCGGCTGCGAGCAGTTCCTCGAACATGACCGTGACCTTGACGCCGTTGGGCGTGGCCAGCGAGTAGAGCTGAAACGGATGCTTGCCGACCGGCAACTCCTTCTCATGCGTGGGGCCGGCGATCGGGCGGTTGATAGAAGCGAAGCGGCCCCCGCTCTCCTTGTTCCAGGTCCAGACTTTGGGGGGCTCGTAGGCGGGCGTAGGCGCGTCGGTCATGGGGGCATCGGTCATTCGCAGGCTCCTGGTGCGTAGGGTGGGCAGAGGCGCCCTTGCGCCGTGCCCACCATTCGAGTTTCGCGGTGAATATGGGGGGCACGTTTCGCTTTGCCCAGCCTAGGAGGGGATCGCTCGCTTGCGTGCGCCAAAACACGACGCGGCTGCAGCGCGCGGGCGCTGGACAGGCGTCACTGCAAAAACTCAGCGGACATCCAAAAACTCCCTGACGTTTCCTGGTCGTTTGGCCGTCAGCATTCTCCGCGTAACGCCAAAGCGCAAGAGACAAACCCGCAGCGCAGATATTCTGCGACATGGAAGGCGCCCTGCACACTTGACAGGCCCGCCGCGTCGGGGCTTCGCTGCTCCAACCAAGAAGAATTCCGCCGGGAGGCACGCCATGAAATCGCCGATCTGCGACATGCTGGGCATCGAGTTTCCGCTGCTCGCCTTCAGTCATTGCCGCGACGTGGTGGCGGCCGTGAGCCGCGCCGGCGGCTTTGGCGTGTTCGGCGCGACCGCGCATTCGCCGGAGACGCTGGAGCGGGAATTGAAGTGGATCGACGCGCATGCCGACGGCAAGCCCTATGGCGTCGATGTGCTGATCCCCGAGAACATCTCGACCGCGGGCGAGAAGAACGTCACCTGGAAAAGCCTGGAAGCGCGCGTCTCAAGGGAGCATCGCGACTTCACCCGCAATCTCCTGAAGAAATACGACGTCGAGCTGACCACGACCAACGTAGCCGACAACCAGCCGCAGCCGTTCGATGCCGCAACCGCGCTGGAACTGCTCGATGTCTCCTTCCAACATCCGATCAAGCTGATCGCGAATGCGCTGGGCGTGCCGCCGAAGGAGATGATCGACCGCGGCCGCAAGCATGGCGTGCCGGTGGCGGCGCTGGTCGGTGCGAAAGAGCATGCGCTGCGGCAGGTCGCGGCGGGCGTCGATATTCTCGTCGTGCAAGGCACCGAAGCCGGCGGCCATTGCGGCGAAGTATCGACCATGGTGCTGGTGCCCGAGGTGATCAAGGCGATCAAGAAGATCCGCGATGTGCCGGTGCTGGCCGCGGGCGGCATCATGACGGGCCGGCAGATGGCGGCCTGCATGGCGATGGGCGCGGCCGGCGCCTGGACCGGCTCGGTGTGGCTCGCGACGGTGGAATCGGAGACGAGCGAGATTTTCCGCGAGAAGATGATCGCGGCATCCTCGCGCGATGCGGTGCGCTCGAAAGGCCGCACCGGAAAGCCGGCGCGGCAATTGCGCTCGGTCTGGACCGATGCCTGGGACCGCGGGCCCGACAGCCCCGGCCCGCTGCCGATGCCGCTGCAGAGCATCATCAGCCGCGATGCCTTCAATTCGATCGACCGCTCGGCCGCCGCCGGCAACGCCAAGGCGCGCGACCTCGTGAGCTATTTCGTCGGCCAGGGCGTCGGCCTGATCGACAGCGTGAAATCGGCCGGCGCCGTGGTGCAGGAATTCAAGGAAGATTTTGTCGAGGCGATCGAGCACATGAATTCGCTGGTCGCGGATTAGTAAACCCTCATGGTGAGGAGGCGCGCAGCGCCGTCTCGAACCATGGGGCCCGACTGCAGCCTCATCCTTCGAGACGCCGCTTCGCGGCTCCTCGGGATAAGGTGAAACGGTTCAGCAAGCAGCAAGAACAATGGCAATTGAAAACGAAAACCGCATTCCCGTCATCGTCGGCGTCGGCGAGATCGTCGACCGGCCGAAGGAAATTTCAGAAGGCCTCGAGCCGCTCACGCTGCTGGAGCAAGCGCTCCGGCGCGCCGAAGCAGACTCGGGCGCGAAGCTGCTGCACGAGACCGGCTCGCTCGACGTGGTCAACTTCCTGAGCTGGCGCTACCGCGATCCCGAGAAGCTGCTGGCAAAACGCCTCGGCGTTAGCCCAGCGCATTGCTATTACGGCCCGGTCGGCGGCGAGAGTCCGATCCGCTATCTGCACGAAGCCGCGCAGCGCATCGCGCGCGGCGAATGCGAGGTCGCCGCGGTCTGCGGCGCCGAAGCACAGTCGACCGCGACCAAGGCGGAGCGCGCCAAAGTCGCTCCGCCCTGGACTCCCTTTGCGCATGATGTCGAAGAGCCCAAGCGCGGCGCGGCATTCCAAAAGCCGCTGGCGGTGAAGCTCGGCGTGTTCCGCCCGATCACGGTCTATCCGCTCTATGAGTCCGCGACATCTGCACATTGGGGCCAGACGCCGCGCGAGGCGCTCGCCGAGTCCGGCGCGCTGTGGTCGACCTACGCGAGCGTCGCGTCGGAAAATCCCAATTCCTGGCTGAAGAAGAGTTTCACGTCCGACGACATCACGACCCCGACGCCGGAGAACCGGCTGATTGCGTGGCCCTACACCAAGCTGATGGTCGCCAATCCCACGGTGAACATGGGCGGTGCGGTTCTGCTGACGAGCCTCGCGAAGGCACGCGCGGCCGGAGTGCCGGAGGACAAACTGGTCTATCCGATCGGCGGCGCATCGGCGGAAGAGCCGCGCGACTATCTGATCCGCGACCAGTTTTATGAAAGCCATCCGCAGAACGCGGTGCTCAAAGCCGTGATGGAGCTCGTGGGCGGCGACGGGAAACAATTCGATGCGATCGAGCTCTATAGCTGCTTTCCCTGCGTGCCCAAGATGGCGCGGCGCACGCTGGGCCTGGGTGCGGACGTGCAGCCGACGGTAACGGGCGGGCTCACCTTCTTCGGCGCGCCGCTCAACACCTACATGACGCATGCGGCCTGCGCGATGGTGCGGAAGGTGCGCGACGGCGCCAAGCTCGGCCTGCTCTACGGCCAGGGCGGCTTTGTCACCAAGCATCACGGCCTGGTGCTGTCGCGCGAAGCGCCGCGCGAGGTGATCAAGCAGGCGACCTCCGTGCAGGCGGAAGCCGATCGCAACAAGCGCGCGGTGCCGGAGTTCCTGACTGAGGCCAACGGCAAGGGCAAGGTCGAAGCCTTCACCGTGATCTATCGCAACAATGGCGAAGCCGAGCACGGCGTCGTCATGCTGCGGACGGAAGACGACCGGCGCACGCTCGGCCGCATTTCCGCCGGCGATGAGGCGACGCTCGCACATCTGCGCAACTTGGATCGCACGCCAGTCGGATCAACCGGCGACATCACCATGGCGGAAGACGGCGTCCCGCAGTGGCGGGTGGGGTAGCCCGATTGCTCATTCTCCCTCTCCCCGTTCTTACGGGAGAGGGTTGGGGTGAGGGGCTGATTTCCGCAAATGCGGTAAGAGATGGACTCGTGGTGAATCCCCCTCACCCGCATCGCATCTTCGATGCGATGCGACCTCTCTCCCCGCAAGCGGGGCGAGGTGAAGAGCGCTACCCCTTCACGTCTTGCTTCTCGGAGACCTTTTGCGGCTTGGCCTTCGCGGCCGAGCCGGCGACGCGGACCTGGTCGCCGTCGGCGATGCCGTCGGGCGGGGTGACGACGACGCGGTCCTCCGGCGAAAGGCCGGAGGCGAGCTCGATAGTGCGGCCGAGGTCGCGCGAGATCGTCACCTGCTTGAACTGGATCTTGTCGCCGGCACCGACGGTTGCAACACGCAAGCCGTTCTGGTTGAAGATCAGTGCGCTTGCGGGAATAGAGAGCGGCACGCCGTCACGCTGCAGGTTGAGGCGCACATTGGCGTAGCCACCCGGCATCAGCTCGCCGGAGGTGTTGTCGAGGCCGAGCTGCATCCGCGTGGTGCCGGAGGAAACGTCGACCGCCTGCGCGGAAGCCTCGACCGTCGCCAGGAAAGTGCGGTTCGGATATTCCGGCACCGTGATGACAGCCTTGGCGCCGATCTTGATCGACGGCACGTAGTTCTGCGGCACGTTCACATAGACGCGCAGCTTCGAAATATCCGAGATCACGAACATCGCAGGCCCGGTGCCGCCGCCGGAATTGATCAGCGCGCCGACGTCGGTATCGCGCGCGGTGACGATGCCGTCGAACGGCACCGTGATCTTCTTGTAGCCGGAGAGCGCTTCCAGCCGCTCGACATTGGCCTGTCCCGACTTCACCGATCCATTCTTGTTGGAGAGGTCGGCGGTGCGCTCGTCGATCTCCTGCATCGAGACGAAATTCGAAGCGATAAGGGTCTTGCGGCGGGCCAGCGTTGCCGCCGAAAGCTTGGCGCTGGCCTCGGCGCTGGCGAGGTCGGCCCTGGCCTGCATCAGCTGCTGGTCGAGGTCGGGCGCCTCGATCTCGGCGATCACCTGGCCGGCCTTGACGCGGGCGCCGATGTCGGCGCTCCAGCTCTTCAAATAGCCCTGCACGCGCGCGAAGATCGGCGCGCGGGAATAGGCTTCCATCCGCCCCGGCAGGTCGATGGTGGGGTTGCCGACCTTCGCGTCGGGCTGGGTGACGGCCACGGTGGGAACCGCCTGGTCATCAGTCCACTCCCGCAGCTTTTCGCCCGCCTGTTCGCGCGCGCGAATGCCCGTAACCACCACCACAACCAGTGCGACGCAAACCAGCACCCCGAATAGGCCCAGTTTCCGGCGCGAAACCGGGGGGCTTTGTTCAGTGGGCATGCTGCATCTCCAATCGGGCGGCGGCGCGGGCGCCTGTTTTTCGGTGTACCATACTGAAAACTACGGGAACAAACATTAACGTGGCGGTCGTAGCAAAGACCAGGCCACCGATCACGGCACGGCCGAGCGGCGCATTCTGCTCGCCGCCCTCGCCCAGTCCCAGCGCCATCGGCGTCATGCCGATCACCATGGCGAGAGCCGTCATCAGCACGGGGCGGAAGCGGACGAAACCAGCTTCAATCGCGGCCTGGACGGGGTCGCCGAGTTCCTCATAGCGCTCACGGGCGAAGCTGATCACCAGCACGCTGTTGGCGGTGGCGACACCCATGCACATGATGGCGCCGGTCAGCGCCGGCACCGACAATGTGGTGTGAGTCGAGAACAGCATCCAGATGATTCCCGCAAGCGCCGCCGGCAGCGCGGTGATGATCACGAACGGATCGGACCAGGACTGGAAGTTCACCACGATCAGGAGATAGATCAGTACGACAGCTGCAAGCAGGCCAAACATCAGCCCGGAGAACGCCGCGTCCATGGTCTGCACCTGGCCGAGCAGCACCACCGAGCTTCCCTTCGGCACCTCGCCCGCGGTCTCCGCGATTGCCGCCCTGACGTCGGTTGCGACCGCGCCGAGATCGCGGCCCTGTGGCGTGGCGAATATCTGGAACATCGGCTGGATGTCGTATTGCGATACCACGGCGCTGGAAACCGTGCGCGTGATGTTGGCGATGCCGCCGAGGATGGGCGGATTTGGCGTCGTGGCTGACGCGGCCGAGATCGGCAGCGCCTGGAGCGCTGCAAGCGAGTCGATCTGGAATTGCGGCGTCTGCATCACGATCGAATAGGACACGCCGTTTTCAGGGTTGAGGAAATAGGTCGGCGCGACCTGGCCGCTGCCGGCGAGATTGACGGTGAGGCTGTTGGTGACGTCGCGTTCGGTGAGACCGACATATTGCGCGCGGGTGCGGTCGACCTCGACATTGAAGGTCGGGTTGTTGGGCGATTGCTGGATGCGCGCATCCGCGATCCCTGGAATGCGCCGGATACGCGTCAGCAGCTTGTTGGCGTAGGCGTAGTTTGCATTGGCGTCGCCGCCGCGGACCTGCAGGTCGATCGGCGCCGGTGCGCCGAAATTCAGGATCTGGCTGACGATGTCGGCGGGCAGGAACGCAAAGGTCAGGCCCGGGAAAGCCTCCGGCAATTGCTCGCGCATCTCCTTCACATATTCGGCGGTGGGCCGATGGCCTTCCTTCAGCTTGATCTGGATGTCGCCATCCTGCGGGCCGATCACCCCGGTGTTGTTGTAGGTCATGTTGATGCCGGAGATCGGCATGCCGATGTTGTCGGCGAGCGTCTCGATCTCATCAGACGGGATGATCTTGCGGATCGTCTTCTGCACGTCCGCGAATTGATTCGCGGTTTCCTCAATGCGGGTGCCGACCTGGGTGCGCACATGCATCAGGATCGATCCGGTATCGACGGCGGGAAAGAAGTTGCGGCCGATATAGGGCACCAGCAGGAAGGACGCGGCGATGAAGCAGAGGAAACAGATCACGAAGACGGCGCGCGCCCGCAACGCAAGCACAAGCAAGTCTCGATAGCCGGCGCGGAGGCGCTCGAAGCGGGCTTCAAAGCCGCGCTGGAACCAGACGAGCGGGTTGCGGCTCGGCGGCGGGCCGCCCTCATGATGCTCGTGCTGGTGCAGGAGATATTTCGCCATGGTCGGCACCAGCGTGCGGGAGAGGATGAACGACCACAGCATCGCGAACATCACGGCTTCCGCCATCGGGACGAACAGGAAGCGCGAGACGCCGGTGAGGAAGAACATCGGCACGAACACGATGCAGATGCAGAGCAGCGAGACGAAGGCCGGCACCACGATCTGGTTGGCGCCGTCCATGATCGCCGCCTCGACCGGCTTGCCCTGCTCCAGGTGCCAGTTGATGTTCTCGATGGTCACCGTGCCCTCGTCGACGAGAATGCCGACGGCGAGCGCCAGGCCGCCGAGCGTCATGATGTTCAGTGTCTCGCCGACCATCCACAGCATCGTCACAGCGCCGAACACCGAGAGCGGGATCGATACCGCGATGATCAAGGTCGAGCGCCAGGAGCCGAGGAACAAGAGGATCATCAAGCTGGTCAGGAGCGCAGCGACGACGCCCTCGAAGATCACGCCGTTGATGGCGCCGCGGACGAACACCGACTGGTCGCCGATGAAATCGATCTTGAGCGCCTCGGGCAACGCGTCGCGGACGTCGATTACCTTCTGCTTGATGCCGGCGATGATATCCAGCGTCGAGGTGAAGCCGCTTTTCAGCACCATCATCAGCACGGAACGGTTGCCGTTGACATGCACGATGTTGGTCTGCGGCGGATTGCCGTCGCGGACGCTGGCGACGTCGCGGATATAGACCACGGCGCCGTTGACGGCCTTGATCGGCAGGTCGCCGAGCTCCTGTATTTTCAGCGGCGAATTGTTGAGCTGCAGATTGTACTCGAACTCGCCGATCTTCTGGGTACCGACCGGCGTGATCAGGTTCTGCGCGGCCAGCGCATTGGCGACGTCCTGGCCCGACAGCCCGCGCGATTGCAGCGCCTCGGGATTGATGTCGATCTGCACCTGGCGCTGCTTGCCGCCATAGGGATAGGGAATCGCCGCCCCCGGCACCGTGACCAGCGGCGTGCGGAGCTGGTTGATGCCGATGTCGGCGAGATTCTGTTCGGTGAGGCCCTCGCCCGACAAAGCAATCTGGATGATCGGCACGGTGGAAGCGTTGTAATTGAGGATCAAAGGCGGCGTCGCGCCGGGCGGCATCTGCTTCAGCAGCGTCTGCGAGATCGCGGTGACCTGCGCATTCGCGGTGCGGATGTCGACATTGGGCTGGAAGAAGATTTTGACGATGCCGACGCCGTTATAGGAATTGGCGACGATGTGCTCGATGTCGTTGACCGTGGTCGTCAGCGCGCGCTCGAACGGGGTGACCATGCGCCCCGACATCTGGTCCGGCGACAGGCCGGTGTACTGCCAGACCACGCCGATCACGGGAATGCGAATATCGGGGAAGATGTCGGTCGGCGTGCGCATCGCAGCCAGCGGCCCGGCGATCAGGATCAGCAGGGCCAGCACGACGAAAGTATAGGGCCGGCTCAGCGCGATGCGGACCAGTACGACCATGAATGCGGCATTCCCCAGACGCCCCAACCAACCAGCCAGTTGAGCGGATGCGTCCGCGCCCGTTTACCCGAACGCCGCGGCGCAGCCAACATCCGGCAACACGGCTTACCTTCAATTCCACGATACTCGCGCGTGACGATCCGGTGAGTGCCTACAAACAGCGGCGCGATATCGGGCAAATGCCGGAATTTCGGCCGTCTCCCGGCTATTTGGCGGCCAGCTGCATTTCCAGTGGGGCCCTGGCCCGAGCCGCCACTTTCTTATGCACCATGCTGAAAACAACCGGCACGAACATCAGCGTCGCGATGGTCGCGAAAATGAGTCCGCCGATCACGGCGCGGCCGAGCGGCGCGTTCTGCTCGCCGCCCTCGCCGAGCCCCAGCGCCATTGGCGCCATGCCGATGATCATGGCGAGCGCCGTCATCAAAACGGGGCGGAAGCGCACGAAGCCGGCATCGAGCGCGGCCATCATGGGATCGCCGAGTTCCTCATAGCGTTCGCGCGCAAAGCTGATCACCAGCACGCTGTTGGCGGTGGCGACCCCCATGCACATGATGGCCCCGGTCAGCGCCGGTACCGACAGCGTCGTCTCCGTCGTGAACAGCATCCAGACGATGCCGGCGAGCGCGGCCGGCAGCGCGGTGATGATCACGAACGGGTCGGACCAGGACTGGAAGTTGACGACGATCAGGAGGTAAATCAGAACCGCCGCGGCGAGCAGTCCGAACAACAGGCCGGAGAACGCCGAGTTCATGGTCTGCACCTGCCCGAGCAGGACCACGGTGGAACCCTTCGGCACATCCTTGGCGGTTTCCGCCAGCAGCGCGTGGACGTCGGCGGCGACCGCGCCGAGGTCGCGGCCCTGCGGGGTCGCGAAGATCTGCACCATCGACTGGATGTCGTATTGCGACACCACCGCGCTCGAGGTGGTGCGCGTGATGTTGGCGATGCCGCCCAGGATCGGGGATTGCGGATTGCCGGTCGCCGTCAGCGGCAGCGCCTGCAGCGCGCTGAGCGAATCGATCTGGTATTGCGGCGTCTGCATCACGATCGAATAGGAGACGCCATTATCGGGGTTGAGATAATAGGTCGGCGCGACCTGCGAGCTGCCGGCTAGATTCACGACCAGGCTGTTGGTGACGTCGCGTTCGGTGAGGCCGACATATTGCGCGCGGGTGCGGTCGACATCGATGTTGAAGGTCGGGTTGCTGGGAGATTGCTGAATACGCGCATCGGCAATACCGGGAATGCGGCGGATGCGGCTGAGCAGGTTGCTGGCGTAAGCGAAATTTGCGTCCAGATTGGCGCCGCGGACCTGCAGGTCGATCGGCGCCGGCGCGCCGAAGTTCAGGATCTGGCTGACGATGTCAGCGGGCAGGAAGGCGAAGGTCATGCCCGGAAACGCCTTCGGCAACTGCTCGCGCATGAGCTTGACATATTCGGCCGTCGGCCGGTGGCCTTCGCGCAGCTTGATCTGGATGTCGCCGTCCGCCGGACCGATCACGCCGGTGTTGTTGTAGGTCATGTTGATGCCGGAGATCGGCATGCCGATGTTGTCGGTCAGCGTCTCGATCTCGCCCTGCGGGATGATCTTGCGGATCACCTTTTGCACGTCGGCGAACTGGTTGGCGCTTTCCTCGACCCGGGTGCCGACCTGGGTGCGGACATGGAGGAGAATGTTGCCGGCATCGACCGAAGGAAAGAAGTTGCGGCCGAGGAACGGCACCAGCAGGAACGATACCGCGACAAAACAGAGGAAGCCGGTAACGAACACCTTGCGGTGGCCGAGCGCGAGCAACAAGAGATCGTGATAGCCTTGGCGCAGCCGTTCGAACCTCGTCTCGAAGCCACGCTGGAACTTGACCAGCGGATTGCGCGTGAGCGGCCGTTCATCACCCTCGTGATGGGTGTGCGGCTTCAACAGATAGTTCGCCATGGTCGGCACCAGCGTGCGCGACAGGATGAACGACCACATCATCGCGAACATCACCGCTTCCGCCATAGGGACGAACAGGAAGCGCGCGACGCCGGTGAGGAAGAACATCGGCACGAACACGATGCAGATGCAGAGCAGCGAGACGAAGGCCGGCGTGACGATCTGCTGGGCGCCGTCGAGGATCGCCTGCGTGACCGGCTTGCCCTGCTCGAGATGGTAGTTGATGTTCTCGATGGTCACCGTGGCGTCGTCGACGAGGATGCCGACGGCGAGCGCCAGACCGCCAAGCGTCATGATATTGAGCGTCTCGCCGATCGCCGACAGCATGATGATGGCGCCCAGGATCGAGAGCGGAATCGAGACCGCGATGATCACGGTCGAGCGCCAGCTTCCCAGGAACAACAGGATCATCAGGCTGGTGAGACAGGCCGCGATCACGCCCTCATTGGCGACGCCGCTGATCGCGCCGCGCACGAACACCGACTGGTCGCCGACGAAATTGATCTTGAGCGCCTCGGGCAGCGCGTCGCGGACCTCGACCACCTTCTGCTTGATGCCGGCGATGATATCGAGCGTCGAGGTCGCGCCGGCTTTCAGCACCATCATCAACACCGAACGGTTGCCATCGACATGGACGATGTTGGTCTGCGGCGGGTTGCCGTCGCGCACGCTGGCGACGTCGCGGATATAGACCATGGCGCCGTTGACGGTCTTGATCGGGAGGTTGCCGAGGTCCTCGATCCGGAGCGGCGAGTTGTTGAGCTGGATATTGTACTCGAACTGGCCGATCTTTTGCGTCCCGACCGGCGTGATCAGGTTCTGCGCTGCGAGCGTGTTGGCGACGTCCTGCCCGGACAGGCCGCGCGCCTGCAACGCGGTCGAATTGAGGTCGATCTGGATCTGGCGCTGCTTGCCGCCATAGGGATAGGGAATCGCGGCGCCCGGCACCGTGATCAGCGGCGTGCGCAGCTGGTTGATGCCGATGTCGGCGAGGTTCTGCTCCGTGAGCCCCTCGCCTGACAGCGCCACCTGGATGATCGGCACCGTCGAGGCGTTGTAGTTGAGGATCAGCGGCGGCGTCGAGCCGGGCGGCAGCTGCTTCAGCAGCGTCTGCGAGATCGCCGTCACCTGGGCGTTGGCGGTGCGGATATCGACATTCGGCTGGAAGAAGATTTTGACGATGCCAAAGCCGTTATAGGAGTTGGCGACGATGTGCTCGATGTCGTTGACCGTGGTCGTCAGCGAGCGCTCGAACGGTGTCGTGATACGCCCGCTCATCTGGTCCGGCGGCAGGCCGGTGTACTGCCAGACCACGCCGATCACGGGGATTCGGATGTCGGGGAAGATGTCGGTCGGCGTGCGCAGCGCAGCAAGCGGTCCGAGCAGCAGCAGCAGAAGCGCGAGCACGACGAAAGTATAGGGCCGGCTCAGCGCGATGCGGACCAGTGCGATCATGGAAGGCGCGTTTCCCCGTGATGCTGAATGGGAACTCGCCGCAAGGCCTCATTCCAAATCAGTCATCCGTGATGTTTACCTCAACCTCAGGCATCTAGCTAACATCGGAGCGCAACGCCCTCCTCCACTTCCGCAATAGCTCACGGGCCGCGACGGCTTTCGCCGCCACGGCCGTATCGTTTTCGGACGTGTCGCCTCAGGCCGCGCGCACGCTGGCGAGGAATTTTGACACCTCGGTCTTGAGCCGGCCGGAGTCGCCCGACAAGGTCTGGGCGGCGACCAGCATCTGCGAGGAGGCCGAACCGGTCTCGGTTGCGCCGCGCTGCACGTCGGTGATGTTGGACGAGACCTGTTGGGTGCCCTGGGCGGCCTGCTGGACGTTGCGGGAGATTTCCTGGGTCGCCGCCCCCTGCTCTTCCACCGCCGCGGCAATGGTCGAGGCGATTTCGGACAGCTTCTCGATCGTGCCCGAGATTTGACGGATGGCGTTGACGGAGTCCTGGGTCGCGGCCTGGATGCCGTTGATCTGCGTGCCGATCTCGCCGGTGGCCTTTGCCGTCTGCTCGGCCAGCGCCTTCACTTCGGAGGCGACCACCGCAAAGCCGCGGCCGGCTTCGCCGGCGCGCGCGGCCTCGATGGTGGCGTTGAGCGCGAGCAGATTGGTCTGGCCGGCAATCGTGTTGATCAGCTCGACGACGTCGCCGATGCGGGTCGCAGCCTTCGACAGCTCGCTGACGCGCTCGGTCGTGCCGCGCGTCTGGCCGACGGCATCGCTCGCCATCCGCGCCGATTCCTGCACCTGGCGGCTGATCTCGTTCACCGACGACGACAGCTCTTCGGTGGCGGAGGCGACCGACTGGACGTTGGTGGAGGCTTCCTCGGAGGCGGAAGCGACCGTCGTGGACAATTCCTGCGAACGCTTGGCCGTCGTCGACAGCGTGCCGGCGGAAGCCTCGAGCTGCGTCGAGGCGGACGAGACGTTGTTGACGATCTCGCCGATCATCTGCTCGAACTCGCGGGTGATGCTGTCGACCCGGCGGCCGCGCTCGATCTTGGCTTCGGCGTCCTTTGCCGCGGCCTCGTCGGCGGCCTTCTTGGCGATCAGCGCTTCCTTGAATATCTGCAAGGCGTCCGCCATCATGCCGATCTCGGTCTTTTCACCCCGGTGCGGGATTTCGACCGAGAGGTCGCCCTGGCCGAGCGCCTGCATCGGCTTCACGATCGAGGCAATGCCGTTGGAAACGTCGCGCACCAGGTAGAAGCTGACGGCGATGCCGGCGATCACGGCCGCGCCGAGGATCAGGGCGAGCGTCATCAAGGCCGAGCTGTAATTGGCGGCCGCGTCGTCCTTGGCCTTGTCGGCGCCGGCGTTGTTGAGGTCGATGTCCTTCTTCAGGGTGTTGTCGGAGTCGATACCGATCTTGTTGACCGTTTTGGTATTGAGCTCATGCGCGTCGTGCGCAAGCTTGCCGGCATCCTTGCGGGACAGCGCCATGACCTCCTGGGTACCTTTCCTGTATTCATCCCAGGTCTTGGACCACTCGCTGTAGAGCGCGCGTTCTTCCGGGGAGGTGACCAGCGGCTCATATTGCCGGCGAATCTGGGTGTTGCTCTCGACCACAGTCGCCAGGATCTTTTCGGCGGCTTCCTTTTCCTCGGCGGTCTCGCCCAGCATGTGCTCGCGGATCACGTTACGGTAGGTGATCACGCCGGCGCGCAACTCGCCGAGCACGCGGACGCTTGGCAGCCAGTTGGTGGCGATATCTACCGTGTTCGCGTTGATCGCCCGCATATTGTAGACCGCGAGCAGGCCCATGCCGGCCATGGCGACGAGGAGAAGCGCCACGACGGAGGTGATCTTGGCGCGGATCGAGAGTTTGGAGAGCATAGCAAGCGATCTCTTCTTTTTGAGCGCGAATGGGCGCTGTCTGACGGGCCGGCACGGAAGTAGCGGTTTGCATCAAAAACGAATCAACCTACGGGCGCGTTAACGCCGCGGCTCCATGGGAGTACGGGCCTGAAAAAATGCATGGGAAATGAGATTCGCCCCGCGCTCAGCGCATGAGTCCGAGAGCGTCCGAGAAGAACTCAGGCCCGCCGAAATTGCCTGATTTCAAGGCAAGCAACATGGCGCCTTCCCTGGCGCCGACGGCGCGCAGCACCGGAACGCCGGCCGCGATTTCTACCCCAACGAGAAAACCGGGTATCTGCAAGCGATCAACGACCGCGCCGGAGGTCTCGCCGCCGGCAACCACGAGCCTGTGCACGCCGGATTGCACGAGCCCTTCGGCGATGTCGGCCATCGCCTGCTCGATGGCATGGCCCGCGGCGTCGCGGCCGTGACGCGCCTGGAGGGCGACGACCTCGTCGGGGGTCGAGCTCGAGGCGATCAGGACCGGCCCGTTGCCGAGCCGCTCGCGCGCCCAGGCCAGCGCGCGGCGGCCTTCATCCTTGCCCCTAACGACTTGATCCGGATCGAGATGAAGCACCGGCATGACCTTCTCGGCGCTCGCGATTTGCCCGAGCGTCGCCTGCGAGCAGCTGCCGGCCAGGCACGCGGCCGGCCCGCCGATCGGGACTTCAGAGGCAACCGCCTTGCCGCCGCTTGCGGAGGTGAGCGCCCGCGCCAGCCCGAGCCCGATGCCGGAAGCGCCGACCGAGACCTTTTGCTCGCGCGCCACCGCGCCGATGGTCTCCAGGTCCCGGTCGAACACGGCGTCGATGATGGCGGCGCCCATGCCTTGAGCCGCGAGATCGGCGAGCCGCTTGCGCACCGCATCGGTGCCCCGCGTCACCGTGGCGAGGTCGACCAGGCCGATCTTGGTATGGCTCTGGCGCGCCAGCACGCGCACCAGGTTGGAATCGTGCATCGGATTGAGCGGGTGATCCTTCAGCGGGCTCTCGTTCAGCGGCACCGAGCCTACAAAGAGATTACCCTGATAGACGGTGCGGCCGGTCTCCGGAAAAGCCGGCGTCACCAGCACGATCTTGTCGCCGGAATCCTCGCGCAGCGCGTCCATGACCGGGCCGATATTGCCCTTGTCGGTGGAATCGAAGGTCGAGCAGATCTTGAACAAGACGTGGTCAGCGCCGCGGCCACGCAGCCATTTCTCCGCCGCGCGCGAGCGTTCGACCGCGATGCCGGCCTCGATCGAGCGGCTCTTGAGCGACACCACCACCGCGTCGATCTCTGGCAGCGCGAGGTCGTCGGCAGGCACGCCGATGGTCTGCACGGTCCGCAAGCCCGCGCGGGTCAGCGTGTTCGCAAGGTCGGAGGCGCCGGTATAGTCGTCGGCGATGCAGCCGAGTTTTAGCGTCACGGTTTTGCTCCGGCATATTGCTTGAACCAGCCGAGACCATCGGTGGTCTTGCCGCGCGGATTGTATTCGCAGCCGACAAAGCCCTTGTAGCCGAGCCGGTCGAGCTCGGCGAACAGATAAGGGTAGTTCAGCTCTTCGCCGTCGGGCTCGTTGCGCGAGGGAATGCTGGCGATCTGGATGTGGCCGATGACAGGCATCATCTCGCGCAGATGGATGGTGACGTCGCCATGGATGATCTGGCAGTGATAGATGTCGAACTGCAGCTTCAGGTTCGGGATTTTCAGCTCGTTGATCAGATCGTAGGCGAAGTTGAAGTTGTTGAGGAAGTAGCCAGGCACATTGCGCGGATTGATCGGCTCGATCACGACATCGAGCCCATGCGGCGCAAAGAACTCGGCCGCCCAGGCGACCGACTTGTAGAAGGCTTCCACGGCCTTACGGTCGCCGCGCTCGGCAATCCCCGCCATCAGATGCAGCCGCTTGACGCCGGTCGCCTGCGCGTAAGGCAGCGCGGTGTGCAGGCTCTGCTGCAGATCGCCAAAGCGCGCCGGCAGCGCCGCAAAGCCTTTTTCGCCCGCGGCCCAGTCGCCGGGCGGCAGGTTGAACAGCGCTTGCGTCAGGCCGGCTCGACGCAGGCGGTCGCCGACTTCCTTGGCCGGGAATTCGTAGGGAAACAAAAACTCCACCGCGGTGAAGCCGGCTTTGGCCGCGGCGTCGAAGCGGTCGAGGAACGGCACCTCGGTGAACATCATCGAGAGATTGGCGGCGAAACGGGGCATCGAGAGTCCTCTTTATTTTACTTCGGCTCGCCCGGGAGCTGCGTGCCGCTGATCCGCGCGTAGAGGCGTGCGACGGACGCATCGTCGTCGCGGCCCATCCCGGAGCCGGCAGCCGCCAGGAACATCTGCAACGCGGCGGCAGCCACTGGCGCCGGAAACCGCGCCGAGCGCGCCATGTCCTGCACGATACCGAGATCCTTCACAAAAATCTCCACCGCGCTGCGCGGCTTGTAGTCGCCCTCGAGCACCTGCTTCATGCGGTTCTCGAACATCCAGGAATTGCCGGCGGACGCGGTGATCACATCATAGACTTTGCGCAGGTCGAGGCCCTGCCGCGCGGCGAACGCCATCGCCTCGGACGCGGCAACGATGTGGACGCCTGCCAGCAGCTGGTTGACCATCTTGAACGCGGCGCCTAGGCCCGGCGCATCACCGAGCTCGTAGAGCTTTGCCGCCATCGCATCGAGCGCGGGCCGCGCCTTGGCGAAGGCGGCGGCGCTGCCGGAGGCGAGGATGGTCAGCTCGCCCTGGGCTGCGCGCTGCGCGCCGCCGGAAATCGGCGCATCCAGATAATGCCGGCCTGTGGCTTCCAGCTCCTTGGCAAGTTTTCGCGCGACATCCGGGTCCATGGTCGCGGAGGAAACGAAGACCGCCTCCTTGGCCAGGGTCTCGGCGACGCCGTCCTTGCCGAACAGGATGCTCTCGGTCTGCGCCGCGTTGAGAACCACGCTGATGACAATGCCGGCGCCCTTGGCCGCTTCCGCCGGCGTTTTCGCGCCCTTGCCGCCGTCCTTGACGAAGCGCGCGACGCTGTCGGCCGCGACATCGCAGCCGGTGACATCGAAGCCGGCGCGCTTGAGCGAAGTGGCCATGCCAAAGCCCATCGAGCCCAGCCCGATCACGGCGACGGGCGGTTTTGCTGTTTCGGCCATGCGGCGTTCCCTTCTGTTTCTTCTCGGCTTTGCCCTTGCCTATCACGGCTTGGCCGCGCTGCCAAAGCGTGAGACAACGACAAAACGGGAAGATGGCAGGAAACTGATATTGAGCGAAACAAGGCTGCGCGAGGAGATCTGCCGCTTCGGCCGCTCGCTGTTCGAGCGCGGGCTGACGCCGGGCTCATCAGGCAATATCAGCGTCAGGCTAGAAGATGGCGGCTGGCTGGTGACGCCGACCAACGCCTCGCTCGGGTTCCTCGATCCCGCCAAACTGTCGCGGCTCTCGGCGGATGGCAAGCTCGTCTCCGGCGACGCGCCCACCAAGGAAGTGCCGCTGCACAGCGCGCTGTATCAGACGCGCGAGGTGGCGCGCGCGGTGGTGCATCTGCATTCCACCCATTCGGTCGCGCTCTCGATGCTGCCGGAGATCGACCCGCGCGCGGCGCTGCCGCCGATGACCGCCTATTACCTGATGAAATGCGGCGCGACCGCGCTCGTGCCCTATTACCGGCCGGGCGATCCCGCTGTTGCCGATGCGATCAAGGGGCTGGCCGGGAAATATTCCTCCGTGCTGCTCGCCAATCACGGGCCCGTGGTGTCGGGCGACACGCTGGAAGCGGCGGTGTTCGCGACGGAGGAACTGGAGGAGACGGCCAAGCTCTATCTGCTCCTGCGCGGGCTGAACCCGCGCTATCTCTCGCCGGAGCAGATCGCGGATTTGGTCAAGACGTTCGGACTGACGCTGCCGGAGCACGGGCACGATTGAATGGTGACGTCATTCCGGGGCGATGCAAAGCATCGAACCATGGTGCGCAATCGCGCACCTGAGAATCTCGAGATTCCGGGTCTGGTTCTTCGGATCATCCCGGAATGACGGTGCAAGTCACAGCACCGCCAGCTGCTTGTTCTGCAGATCGGTGACCAGCATCAGGCCGGGCGCATGCGTGATCGCGAACGGGATTTTGGCCGCCGCGATGACCGATTGCGGGGTGACGCCACAGGCCCAGAACACCGGGATTTCGTCGGCCCCGACCGGCACGGGATCGCCATAGTCGGGCTTGGAAATCTCGGCAATCCCGATCGAATGCGGATGGCCGAGATGCACCGGCGCGCCGTGCACGCTGGGGAAACGCGAGGTGATCTGCACCGCGCGGATCGCATCCGCTGGCTTGAACGGACGCATCGAAACTACCATCGGGCCGGCGAACGGTCCGGCCGGCTGGCACTGGATATTGGTGCGGTACATCGGCACGCGTACCTTGTGCTCGATGTGGCGGATCGGCAGGCCGTCCGCCATCAGGGCTTCCTCGAACGAGAACGAGCAGCCGAGCACGAAGGCGACGAGATCGTCGCGCCAATGCGCCATGATGTCGGTCGGTTCGTCGGCCACTTCGCCGTCGCGCCAGACGCGGTAGCGCGGCACGTCGGTGCGGATGTCGAGGTCGATCCCGAGCGCCGGAATCTTGGGATTGCCGACGTCGGACATGCCGATGATCGGGCACGGTTTGGGGTTGAGCTGGCAGAAGCGGTGGAAGGCGGAGGCGAATTTTTCCGGCAGGATCGCGAGATTGCCCTGCACATAGCCATTGGCGACGCCCGCCGTGGTCGACGCCATGCCGTTGCGGCAGTCAAGGCGCGCCTGATGGCTCGGCAGGATCGGCGTCTCGGAAAGACCGCCCTGCTTCTTCCGGGTCAAACCGATATTCATCAATAGCGCTCCGTGCCTCGACATGTCATGCACGATGATTCTACCATGCCGTCCCGCCAGCAGCCTACGCAATTCCGGAAGCCTGAATGACCAAAATCGCATCCAACCTGCAGATCGACTCCGCCCGCCTCTGGGGCACCATCCATGAAACCGCGAAATTCGGCGCCACGCCGAAGGGCGGTGTCCGCCGGCTGACGCTCTCAGCCGAAGACAAGCAGGTGCGCGACTGGTTCCGCAAGGCATGCGAGGCGGCGGGGTTGGAAGTGCGTGTCGACGCGCTCGGCTCGATGTTCGGCGTCCGCAAGGGCCGCGACATGTCCAAGCCGCCGGTCGGCCTCGGCTCACATCTCGATACGCAGCCGACCGGCGGCAAATATGACGGCGTGCTCGGCACGCTGGCCGCGCTCGAAGTGGTGCGTACGTTGAACGACGCCGGCATCGAGACCGAAGTCCCGCTCTGCATCTGCAACTGGACCAACGAGGAAGGCTCGCGCTTTGCACCGGCGACCATGGCGTCCGCCGCCTATGCCGGCGAATATACCACCGAGAATATTTTGAGGCGCAAGGATGCGACCGGCGTCACCGTTGGCGACGCGCTCGACGGCATCGGCTATCGCGGCAGCGAACCGGTGGGCCAACGCAAATTCAGCGCCTTTGTCGAATTGCATATCGAGCAGGGCCCGCTGCTCGAGGCACAGAACAAGACCATCGGCGTGGTCGATCGCGGCCAGGGCATCATCTGGTATGACGGCAAGATCACGGGCTTCGAGAGCCATGCCGGCACAACGCCGATGCCGCTGCGGAGGGACGCGCTGGCGACGCTCTCGGAAATTGTGCTCGCGGTCGAACGCATCGCCAGGAAACATGGCCCGAATGCGGTCGGCACCGTTGGAGAGGCCGTGATCGCGGCACCCTCGCGCAACGTCATTCCCGGCGAGATCGCCTTCACCGTCGATGTGCGTAGCCCCGAGTCCAAAACGCTCGACGCAATCGACAGGGAATTGCGCGAGGCGATCGCGGAGATCGCGCCGCGGCGGAAGGCGGCGGTCGATCTTGCGGCTATCTGGCGCAAGGAGCCGACCGTGTTCGATGCAAAGCTGGTCGATGCAGTCGAGAGCTCCGCAAAAATGCTGGGCTACAGCCATCGCCGCATCACCTCGGGCGCCGGCCACGACGCATGCAATCTCGCGACCGTTGTACCGACCGCCATGGTGTTCGTGCCCTGCAAGGACGGCGTCAGCCACAACGAACTGGAAGACGCGACGCAACTCGACTGCGCCGCCGGCGCCAATGTGCTGATGCACACCGTGCTGGCGCTCGCCGGCGTCGCGTCCTGACAACAGGAATAAAAGGAGGTTCTGGTGCGCGGAGTTTTTGTCGACGCCAACGATTCACTGGCCGAGATCTTTGAGCGGCAGCGCAAGACTGGCGATCCAGATATGAAGGTGCAGCTCGACCCCGACATCAAGGCCGACGCCTGGCCGGCGATTCTCGGCGGCGCCGAGATCGGCATTGTCGATCACACGCCGCTGCCGACGGATGTCGCGAGGAAATGCGCCGGGCTGAAGCATGTGGTGTTCCTCGGCACCGGCGCGCGCAGCTACATGAACCCGGAAGAGCTTGGCGAGCTCGGCATCGAGGTACACCTGATCAAGGGCTATGGCGACACTGCGGTCGCCGAATGCGCCATCGCGCTGATGTGGGAAGCCGCGCGCGGCATCGGCCGGATGGACCGCGAGATGCGCGCCGGCAACTGGCTGCGCGAGGATGCGATGCAGCTCACCGGCAAGACGCTCGGCCTGATCGGCTTCGGCGGCATCGCCGCCGAAGTTGCCCGCATTGCGTTGGGCAGCGGCATGAAGGTGATCGCCTGGAACCGGTCACCGAAGACGTATCCGGGTGTCAAGTTCGTCGGCCTCGAAAGGCTACTCGCGGACAGCCAAGTGGTTTCGATCCACTTGCTACTGAACGATGAAACGCGTGGCCTCCTGTCGCGCGAAAAAATCGCGGGCATGAAGGAAGGCGTGATCCTGATCAACACCGCGCGCGGCGCCATCGTCGATGAGGCCGCGATGGTCGAAGCGCTGGAGTCCGGCCACATCCGCCATGCCGGGCTCGACGTCTTCAACGTCGAGCCGATGCCGAAGGACCATCCGCTGACGAAGATTTCCAACGTCACGCTGTCGGCGCATTCGGCCTTCCGCACGCCCGAGGCGAGCGAGAACCTGATCCATGCGGCATGGGAGCACTGCCGGAGGATTGTGAAGGGATGATCTTCCCTTCTCCCCTTGTGGGAGAAGGTGGCCATAGGCGGCCTCCGGCCGCCGTTCCTTAAAACGCCGATGCTTTGCATCGGCTATGCGCAGTCCGCGACGGATGAGGGGTCTGTCTCCGCGGATAGAGAGCCCTCACCCGCGCTCGCGTTGCGAGCGCACCCTCTCCCACAAGAGGTCTCCGAACACCCGTCCACCTTGTCCCCAGTCTGAACACCCACAAGGGGAGAGGGTAAGGAGAACTACTCCACCATCTCCGCGACCGCCTTGCCGCAGGCCGTCGTGTCGGCATTGCCGCCGAGGTCGCGGGTGCGCAGCGTGCGTTCGGCAAGCGTGCGCTCGATCGCCCCGACGATCGCGTCCGCGGCCTGCTTCTCGCCGAGATGCTCGAACATCATCGCGCCCGACCAGATCATGCCGATCGGGTTGGCGATGCCGTGCCCCGCGATATCGGGCGCCGAGCCGTGTACCGGCTCGAACACGCTCGGGAAATCGCCTGCCGGATTAATGTTGCCCGAGGGCGCAATCCCGATGGTGCCGGTGCAGGCCGGGCCGAGGTCCGACAAAATGTCCCCGAACAGGTTCGAGCCGACCACGACATCGAACCAGTCGGGATGCAGCACGAAGTTCGCCGTCAGAATATCGATGTGGTATTTGTCCCACTTCACCTTCGGAAACTTCTTTGCCATCGCCTCCACGCGCTCGTCCCAATAGGGCATGGTGATGGAGATGCCGTTCGACTTGGTCGCCGAGGTCAGATGCTTCTTCGGCCGCGACTGCGCCAGCTCAAACGCGAACTTCAGGATACGGTCGACGCCGGTCCGGGTCATGACTGTCTGCTGGGTGACGAATTCGCGATCGGTGTCCGGAAACATCCGCCCGCCGACGGAGGAATATTCGCCTTCGGTGTTCTCGCGCACCACCCAGAAATCGATGTCGCCCGGCTTGCGGTTCGCCAGCGGCGATGGCACGCCGGGCATCAGCCGCACCGGCCGCAAATTCACATACTGGTCGAACTCCCGCCGGAATTTTATAAGCGAGCCCCACAGGGAAATGTGATCCGGGATCTTCGCGGGCCAGCCTACCGCACCGAAATAGATCGCATCATGCTTGCCGATCTTCTCCTTCCAGTCGTCCGGCATCATCTGGCCGTGCTTCTCGTAATAATCGCAGGAGGCGAAATCGAAATGGTCGAAATGCACGGCAACGCCATGCTTTTTCGCGGCGGCCTCGATGACGCGCAGGCCCTCCGGCATCACTTCCTTGCCGATCCCGTCGCCGGGAATGACCGCGATCCGGTAGGTTTTCTTGGGGCTGCTCATCGAGAACTTCCTTGTGATCTGACCTGCGTTTTAGGCGCTTGTGGGATGGCCCTGCAATGGACCAAACTGCCATTGAGATCAACGCTGCAGTGCAATGTTGACTGCCCCCCCAAGATACCTCCCGCCCAATCCTTCCCGCCCCCTCTTTTCCAGCAAGCGAGTATCCCCATGGACCTGCATCTGCGCGGCAAGCGCGTTCTCATCACCGGCGCCTCCAAGGGTATCGGCGCGGCCGCCGCCGAAGCCTTTGCCGAGGAAGGCTGTCACCTGCGCCTCGCCGCCCGCAGCGGCGACCAGTTGAAGGCGCTGACCGACAGGCTGCGCTCACAGCATCAGATCGACGCGTCCGGCCATGTCGTCGATCTGCGCAAACCCGAAGACATCCAGAAGCTGGTCAAGGACGCCGCCGACATCGACATCCTTGTCAACAATGCCGGCGACATCCCCGGCGGCGCGATCGACAAGATCGACGAGCCGACCTGGCGCCATGCCTGGGAACTGAAAGTGTTCGGCTATATCAACCTCACCCGCGCCATCTATGCGCAGATGAAGGCGCGCGGCGGCGGCGTGATCGTCAACGACATTGGTGCTGCCGGCGAAAAATTCGACGCTAACTACATCTGTGGCAGCGCCGGCAATGCCGCGCTGATGGCGTTCACCCGTGCGCTCGGGGGCAAAAGCCTCGCCGACAATATCCGCGTGGTCGGCATCAATCCGGGCCCGGTCGGCACCGACCGCCATGTAACGCTCTTGAAGACCCGCGCCAAACATCAGTTCGGCGATGAGAACCGCTACAAGGAATTCCAGAAGGGCCTGCCGCTCGGCCGTCCCGCGCACGCGCGCGAGATCGGCGATCTCATGGCGTTCCTCGCCTCCGACCGCTCCGGCTATACCTCGGGCGTGATCTTCACCGTCGACGGCGGCATCGCCGCGGGCTGGGGTTAGCCATGTCCGCCCGCCTTGCCCCCTCGCGTCGCGGCTTCCTCAAAACGGTGGCCGCGGCGGGCGTCGCGGCTGGGCAAGCATGGCCTGCGATTGCGCAGGAAAAGGGCGGGGGCGACGTGCTTGCCGAAAGGCTGGCCCGTTATGCCGCGAATTTGAAATACGAGGACCTTCCCGACGACGTGATCCGTCTCGCCAAACGCACGATCCTCGACACCATCGGCTGCGCCTTCGGCGGCTATGATGCCGGACCGAGCAAAATCGCGATCAAGCTTGCGGGCGATGTCAGCGCAAAACAGCCCGCGACCGTGCTGATCAGCGGCGTCAAGACGTCGCCCGATCTCGCCACCTTCGCCAACGGCGTGATGATCCGGTATCTCGATTTCAACGACGCCTTTGTCAGCCTCACCCATGGCGCCGGCCATCCCAGCGACACCATTGCGGCCTTGCTGAGCTCGGGCGAACTGAACTCCCGCAGCGGCCGCGATCTCATCACCGCGACGGTGCTGTCTTACGAAGTGTTCTGCAAGATCGCCGACGTCTTCGACTATCTCGGCAACGGCATCGATCATTCCACCATCACCGGCATGGCGGCGGTGGTCGGCGCCGGCCGGCTGATGGGACTGACGGAAGAGCAGATGGTGCAGGCGATCGGCATCACCGTCGGCGGCAACACCGCGACGCGCCAGGGCCGCTCGGATGCGCTGTCGAACTGGAAGGCGTTCGCGGCGGCCGATGCCTGCCGCAAGGCGATGTTCTCCATCGAGCTCGCGCAGAACGGCATGACCGGCCCCGGCAAGGTGTTCGAGGGCTCCTACGGCTTCTTCAAGGTGATGGGCAAGAAGCCGGTCGAAACCCCACAGCTCGGCGAGCCCCTCGGCATCCGCCGTGCCTTCACCAAGCGTTTCCCGCTCGGGCAATTCTCGCAGACCGTGGCGCAGGCCGCGGTCGAGGCGCGACCGTTCGTCAAGACCGCGGACGACATCGCCGAGGTCAACATCCGCGTCTCGCATTCCGCGATCAAGATCATGGCCGACAGCCCCGAAAAGTGGAAACCGCAGACGCACGAAACGGCCGACCACAGTATCCCCTATGCGGCGGGGCTCGTGCTGATGTACGGCAACATCGCGCCGGAATATTACGAAGACCCCTATCTGCACGATTCGCGCCTGCTCGATCTCGTCAGCCGCATAAAAGTCCTGCCGTCGGAGGAAGCCGACCGCACCGAGAACGAGTTCAATCTGTGCGAACTGGAAGTCGTGCTGAAATCAGGCGCGCGCAAGACGACCCGGGTCGAATATCACCGCGGCCATTTCAAGAACCCGATGACGGATGCGGAGATGGAGGAGAAATTTTCGCTGATGGCCAAGAAGCACATGCCCGCTGACCGTGTCGACAAGCTGCTTGGCATCCTCCGGGGGATCGAGAACGAGCCGAAGGTGAGTAATCTGATCGCGGCGACGGTGGCTTAATGATTGCTCCGTCGTCATTGCGAGGAGCGAAGCGACGAAGCAATCCATTCTTTCCCCGCATGGCGACATGGATTGCTTCGCTTCGCTCGCAATGACGGCTAAGCGGTCCGCTCGAACAATTGCCGGATCAGCGTGGTGATGCGGCCGGTGGGCGCCATTTCCTTCATGATGGTGAAGTGATCGGCGTCGGGAATTTCTTCGTAAGTCACGGGCAAACCGTAACGCGCGCGATGGCCGGCGAAGTCGGCGGTCTGCTTACGCAACAGCGGCAGCTCGGCGGAGCCGACCACCAGCGACAATGGTTTTGCCGGCCCACCAGCCTGCATCATCGGCGAATTGCGGCGCGAGGCGGCTTCGTCGAGTCCGAGCTTGACGTTGAGATAGGAATGGCGGATCGGCTCCAGGTCATAGATGCCTGATATTGCCATGCCCGCCCTCACCTTCGGATGCCGCAGCACCATCGCGGTCAGATGCCCGCCGGCCGACCAGCCGGAGACCACAATGCCCTTGCCGTCGCCGCCAAGTGCCGGCAGTTGCGCCGTCAGAAAATCGATGCCGGCATGGATTTCCGCCACGATCTGGTCGAGCGTCGCATCCGGCGCCAGCGTGTAGCCGGCCAGGGCGACATTGATGCCGTGCGCCATTGCGCCTTCGGCAAACAGCGCGAAGGTCTCCTTCGCGCGGCTCTGCCAATAGCCGCCGTGAATGAACAGCAGCGTCGGGCCGCCGCCGGCAGCTTTGAGAACGTCGATGCGGTTGCGCTCGCGCGGGCCATAGCGGAGATCGAGGTGATCGGCGAAACGCTTGCGCAACTCGGCCGAGCGTGCGTCCCAGCCCGCGATGATCTCCGCGCTGCCGGCCACCGCCTCGCCATTGTTGAGGCCGCGGTCGAGCTCTTGGCGGCTGAGCTTGCGCCAATCGGGCGCGTCCGAAGGTGTCATTCCCTGTCTCCTGACTTGCGTTGCCAGCTTGCCCGAAAATGTTCTACAGGACTACCAAGAAGCGGGAGAAGCGAAATTGGCTGATCAGGGACTGGTGCGGGAGACCGCCAACGCGATCGTCGGCAAACTGAGGCAAGGCGAGGTCACGCCGCTCGAGCTGCTCGACGTGCTGGAAAAGCGCATCGCGGAGGTCGATGGCAAAGTCAACGCACTGCCGACGCTCTGCTTCGATCGCGCCAGAGAGCATGCAAAAGCCCTGATGCAGAAGAAGCCGGACGAGCGCGGCCTGCTCGCAGGGCTGCCGATCCCGATCAAGGACCTGTTCAACGTCAAGGGCACGCTGAACACCCAGGGCTCGCCGATCTTCAAGGACAGCATCTCGGCGAAGTCGGACATTGTCGTGGAAAATCTCGAAGGCAATGGCGGCGTGGTCTACGCCAAATCCAACACGCCGGAATTCGGCGCCGGCGCCAACACCTTCAACGAGGTGTTCGGCGCGACGCTCAATCCCTGGGACACGTCCAAAAGCGCGGCCGGCTCTTCGGGCGGCGCCGCGGTCGCACTTGCCACCGGCATGGCCTGGCTCGCGCACGGCACCGACATGGGCGGCTCCCTGCGCAACCCCGCGAGCTTCTGCGGCGTGGTCGGCATGCGCCCGAGCATCGGACGCGTGGCGCACACGCTGAGCGGGACCATCGACCGCAATCTCACCGTACACGGCCCGATGGCGCGCAATGTCGAGGACCTCGCGCTGCTGCTGGACGCCATGAGCGGCGAATATGCCGACGACCCGCTGTCGCTGCCGGCCCCTGCCGCCTCGTTCCTGTCGGCGGCGCGCTCAGGCAAGAAGCCGAAACGCGTGGCCTATTCACCCGATCTCGGCATCACGCCCGTCGAGCCCGAAGTCAAGGCCGTCACGCGCAAGGCCGCGGAGCGCTTTGCCGAACTGGGTGCGATCGTCGAGGAGGCGCATCCGGACCTGCGCGAAGCCCACGAATGCTTCCATGTGCTGCGCGCTTTCGATTTCGCCATCACCAAGGCGCAACTATTGCGCACCAAGCGTGACCTGCTCAAGCCGGAGGTGATCTGGAATATCGAGCAAGGCCTGAAGCTCACCATCGAGCAGATCGAACGCGCCGAGGCGCAGCGCGTCGCGATGACGGCGCGCGCTCTGGAGTTCTTCAAAACGTATGATCTCCTGCTCTGCCCCGCGACCATCGTGTCGCCATTCCCGATTCAGGACCGCTATGTCGGCGAATGCGACGGCAGGAAGTTCGACAATTATGTCGAATGGCTCGGCATCGTCTACGCGATCACGCTGGCCTGCTGCCCGGCGCTGTCGCTGCCCTGCGGCTTCACGGCATCGGGCCTGCCGATCGGGTTGCAGATGGTGGCGCCGCCGCGCGGAGAAGCGCAGTTGCTCGCGGGCGCGAAGGCGCTGGAAGATCTCCTCGGCGTGCGCGACACCACGCCGATCGATCCGAGGGTGGCGAAGTAATCGCCAGTAGCGCCGCGCATTGGGTTCACCTCTCCCTACGGGAGAGGTGAACGGAGTCCGCCGCCCGCCTTCTCGATCGCCAGCGACAGCGCCATCTTGGTCTGCTGCACGACGTCTTCGATCAGTTCCGCGCGGGTCACCCGCGCGACCTCGCCCGTCAGCAGACCCTGCTCGGCGAGAGAGATCACGCCGTGCAATGCGGCCCAGACCTGAAGCGCGTGCCGCTCACGCAACAGACCAACTGCCGGAGACTCGAACGATTCCACCAATAATCCCAGGGTTTCCCGCGAGGCCATATGCAGCTCGCTGTCCTTCTCGGAGCAAGCCATGGTGCGCGAGGCGAACATCAAGCGGTAGATGCCGTTCCGTCTGAGACCGAATTCGAGCGCGGTCTGCGCCAGGCGCGACAGCTTTGAGCGCTTCGACGGCTTGTCGATTGCCGCGCGCAGGATGGCATTGAATTGCCGGAAGGCTTCGGCGGTCACCGCCTGCAGCAGCGCCTCACGATCGGCAAAATGCCGGTAGGGCGCCGGCTGCGACACGCCGAGCTCCTTTGCCAGCGCCTTGATGCTGATCGCCTCGGGGCCGCCCTGCTCGGCTTCGCGCAGCGCCGCCTGCACCAGTGCGTCGCGAAGATCGCCGTGGTGATAGGTATTTAGCGGCTTACGCGCGAGCTGGCGTGACATTTGACGATTTTTTTCACTTGACGAATAAGGCAGACACGAATGTAATACCGTATAACTTACAAGCGCGGACGGCAAGAAGCCGCGCATCGCCAACGCCCGGGGGACATGCACGACCCGCGAAAGCCCGCGCGCCAGAGGAGGAACGCCTGCCATGGCAAAGCTGAAGATCCACGTCGACCAGGACAAGTGCCAGGGCCATGCCCGCTGCAAGTCGCTGGCGCCCGAGCTGTTCGAGCTCGACGAATACGGCAACGCCCATGAAGTCGGCGACGGCACGGTGCCCGCGGGCCTCGAAGACAAGGCCTGGCTGGCGCAAACCAACTGTCCCGAAGTCGCGATCGAGGTGACGGAGGAGTGATCCCCTCCGACCAGCGTTTGAACGTCATCAAGCGAACAGAACACAAGGAACCGCCCCGATGTCCGATGTGAGCTACCTGCCTAAACATCCGCCGGTCGAAGACTGGGTCAACGATTTCGACCATACCGATCCGCGTTGGACCGAAAATCCGTATCCGATCTGGGACGAGCTGCGCTCCGCCTCGCCCGTGGTGCACACCGAGCGTTTCCTCGGCTGCTACATGCCGACCACCTACGAAGCCGTGCGGGCGATCGCCAACGACACCGAGCATTTCTCCTCGCGCCGCATCATCGTGCGCGACATCCGCCCGGAGCAAACCGCCAACGCGCCGCCGATCACCTCCGATCCGCCCGCGCACAAGCCTGCAAAGCAGCTCCTGCTGCCGCCCTTCACGCCGGATGCGATGAAGAGGCTGGAGCCGCGGGTGCGCGCGATCTGCAACGAGCTGATCGACGCCTTCATTGCCGACGGCCAATGCGACGCGGCGGCGCGCTATTCCAAGCACATTCCCGTCCGCGCCATCGCACACATGCTGGGAATCCCCGAGACGGATGGCGACCTCTTCATCAAGTGGATTCACGAAATCCTGGAGCTCGGCATCAAGGACCAGGCCATCCTGGTAAAGGCGGCCGAGGAGATGGACCTCTACTTTGCCGGTCATATCGAGCATCGCAAGACGCATCCGAGCGACGACCTGATCTCGACCATGATGAATGCGAGGACCAAGGACGGCAAGCCGCTGAATGACGACCATGTGCGCGGCTCGCTGCGGCTGCTCCTGATCGCCGGCATCGACACCACCTGGAGCGCGATCGGCGCGGCGCTATGGCATCTCGCCCGGACGCCGGCCGACCGCGAGCGGCTGGTGCGCGAACCCGCCCTGATGCCCGCGGCCGTCGAGGAGCTGCTGCGCGCCTATTCGCCGGTGACCATGGCGCGCGAGGTGATGAAGGAAACCACGATTTCCGGTTGCCCGGTCAAGCCGGGCAACATGGTGCTGCTCTCCTTCCCCGCCGCCAACCGCGACCCCGCCATGTTCCCTGATGCGGACAAAGTCGTGCTCGACCGCAAGGAGAACCGCCATGCCGCGTTCGGCCTCGGCATTCACCGCTGCGTCGGCTCCAACCTGGCGCGGATGGAAATGACGGTGGCGCTGGAGGAATGGCTGAAGCGCATCCCGGAGTTCCGGCTCGATCCGGCCGGCACGGTCACCTGGTCGGAAGGCACGGTGCGTGGACCGCGGCAGCTGCCAGTGCTATTCGGAAAGACGGCCTGACGCCAAACGAATAAAGACTGCAGGCCGCCCAAGGGAGGCCTGCCATGACCGACTCTGCGCTCAAATCCGCAAGCGATCACCTCGACGTCGCCGATGTCGAACGGCGGCTGAAGGCGATCTTCATCGGCTCGGTCGGCAATCTCGTCGAATGGTACGATTTCTATGCCTATACGGCGTTCGCGCTGTATTTCGCGCCGGCCTTCTTCCCGCACGACGACCCGGTCGTGCAGCAGCTCAACGCCGCCGTGCTGTTTGCCGCAACCTTCCTGATGCGCCCGCTCGGCGGCTGGCTGTTCGGCTATCTCGCCGACCATTACGGGCGCCGGCTGTCGCTGACGCTGTCGGTGGTCTGCATGTGCTTCGGCTCGCTGATGATCGCGGTGACGCCGACCTATGCCTCGATCGGCTTTGCCGCGCCGGCGCTCCTGGCGCTGGCCCGCATCATCGAGGGATTGAGCCTCGGCGGCGAATATGGCGCCAGCGCCACCTATCTCAGCGAGGTCGCGGACGCCAACCATCGCGGCTTCTACTCCAGCTTCCAGTATGTGACGCTGATCGGCGGCCAGCTCACCGCGATCATCGTGCTCCTGCTGCTGCAGAAGGTGTTTCTGACGCCGGAGGAGCTGAGAGCCTGGGGCTGGCGCATTCCCTTCGTGATCGGCGCGTGCCTTGCGATCTTCGCCGCGGTGATGCGGCGCGGCCTGCATGAGACCGAGGCCTTCATCGAGGCCAAGAAGGCGGTCAAGCCCACCGGCTCGATCGCGACGCTGCTGCAATACCCCAGGGAATTGCTGCTGGTGGTCGGCCTCACCGCGGGCGGCACCGCGGCGTTCTATACCTTCACCACCTACATGCAGACCTTCGTGAAATTGTCGGTCGGCCTCACCGAGGACCAGACCACGATGGTGATCTTCGGCTCGCTGATCTTCGCAACGATCCTGCAGCCGATCTATGGCGCGGTCTCCGATCGCATCGGCCGCAAGCCGCTCTTGATCTTCTTCGGCGTGGTCGGCACGCTCGCGACCGTGCCGATCCTGATGACGTTGAAGGAGACGAAGTCGCCCTTGATCGCCTTCCTGCTGATCTGCGCCGCCTGGATCTTCGTCGCCGGCTACACCTCGATCAACGCGATCGTGAAGGCCGAGCTGTTCCCGACCAATGTCCGCGCGCTCGGCGTTGGATTACCCTATGCCATCACGGTGTCGCTGTTCGGCGGCACCGCGCCGGCAGTCGCGCTCTCGTTCAAGAGCCTGGGGCACGAGGAATGGTTCTATTACTATCTCAGCGGCATGATATTTCTCTCGCTGCTGATCTATTCCACCATGCGCGACACCAAGCATGAATCGGCGATGCACCGGCACGAATAAGAAGCGACATGGCTGACGAACAGGACCCGCCGCCGGATTCGAAGCTGACGCGCAGCAAGCAGCGCTGGGCGCAGGAGGGCCGTTTCCTCACCGGCAAGACGGCGCGGCCCGGGGATCAACGCCTGCCGCCGGGCCAGCATCTTACCCGCGACTGGCCGACACTCGACCTCGGGCTCACTCCCGAAATCTCGCATGCGCGCTGGCATCTCGACGTCTATGGCGCGATCGAAAATCCGCTGTTCTGGAGCTTTGCGGAATTTTCGGCGCGGGCGCGAACGCCGGTCATCTCCGATATTCATTGCGTCACCACCTGGTCGCGCTACGACAATCAGTGGATCGGCTTGCCGACCCGCGAATTGCTCGAGGCCTGCCAGCCGCGCGAGAACGCGCGCTTTGTGGTGCTGCATTCCTATGACGGCTACACCACCAATCTTTCGCTGGAGGATTTCGCCGCCGAGGACGCCCTGCTCGCCCATAGCTGGGCCGGCCAGCCGCCGACGGCGGAGCATGGCGGCCCGGTGCGGCTGGTGGTGCCGCATCTCTATTTCTGGAAGAGCGCGAAATGGCTGCAGGCGATTGAATTCCTGGAAAAGGATGCGCCGGGCTATTGGGAAGTGCGCGGCTATCATAACCGCGGTGATCCCTGGTTGGAGCAGCGCTATTCCGGCGACTGACGTTTGTCACTTTGCCGTCGTAAGAGGTAGCGGCCAGCATCACGGAGAGAACCATGGCCACGGAAAAATTCCAATTCGAAGGTGAAGGCGGCCATCAGCTCGCCGCCGCGCTCGACCTGCCCGAAGGCGAGGTGGTCGCCTATGCGCTGTTCGCGCATTGCTTCACCTGCGGCAAGGACGTGCTGGCGGCCAGGCGAATCGCGGTGGCGTTGATGGCAAAGGGCATCGCCACGCTGCGCTTCGATTTCACCGGGCTCGGCTCGAGCGAAGGCGATTTCGCCAATTCGACCTTCTCCTCCAATGTTGCCGATCTCGTCCGCGCCGCCAATCATTTGCGCGAAACAAGGAAGGCGCCGACGATCCTGATCGGGCACAGCCTCGGGGGTGCGGCGATCCTCGCTGCCGCAGGCCAGGTGCCGGAAGCAAAAGCCGTGGTCACCATTGCAGCTCCGTCCGATCCCGCGCATGTCACGGGCCTGTTCAGGGATCATGTCGAGGACATTCGCGCACAGGGTCACGCGCAGGTCTCGCTCGCCGGCCGGCCCTTCACCATCAAGCGCGAATTCCTCGACGACGTCGCCGAAAACCCGCTGATGGAGAAGATCGCCCATCTGCGCAAGGCGCTTCTGGTGATGCACTCCCCGACCGACGACACTGTCGGCATCGATAATGCGACGCGCATCTTTGTCACGGCCAAGCATCCCAAGAGCTTTGTATCACTTTTCGGCGCGGATCATCTGCTGAGCGACCGGCGCGATTCCAGCTATGTTGCCGACATGATCGCGGCCTGGGCGACGCGCTATGTCGATCTTGCCGCCACGGAGCGCGTCGTCGAGACGGTCGACAAGCCACGACAGGTGGTGGTGCGCGAAACCCGCAACGGCAAATTCCAGAACACGGTCGCAATCGGCCCGCATCATCTATCCGCCGACGAGCCCCGCTCCGCCGGCGGCGACGATACCGGCCCCGGCCCCTATGATTTCCTGCTCGCCAGTCTCGGCGCCTGCAAGTCCATGACCATGCGGCTTTACGCCGATCGCAAATCCTTCCCGCTCGAGCGCGCCACCGTGACGCTCAACCACAGCAAGATCCACGCCGAGGATTGCGCGGAATGCGAGACAAAGGAGGGCATGCTCGACCAGATCGATGTCGCGATCGGCCTTGAAGGCCCGCTCGACGCCGACCAGCGCAAGCGCATTCTCGAAATCGCCGACAAATGCCCGGTGCACCGCACGCTCACCTCGGAAATTCGTATCGTGACCCGGGCAGCGGATTGACGTATCATCGCGGCCGGAGGAACTGCCCATGCCGGCTGTGGCCCGCATCGATCCCAAGACCGTCTTCACGCCGGAGGAATGGCGTCGCCTGACCTCGCGCAGCTCCTGGCGCGGGATGTGGCTGGTGGTGCATGCCTGGGGCACGATCATCGCCAGCGTCGCGCTGGTGACGCTGTGGCCGAACCCGCTGACCTGGCTGATCGCGGTGATGATCGTGGGCACGCGACAGCTCGGCCTTGCGATCCTCATGCACGAGGCCGCCCATGGCGGGCTGCATTCGAACAAGGCGATCAACGAATTCGTCGGACAGTGGCTGTGCGCGGTGCCGGTCGGCGCCGATCTCGCGAGCTACCGCTCCTATCATCTGCAGCATCACAAGTTCACGCAGCAGCCGGAGGACCCTGACCTCTCGTTATCGGCCCCCTTCCCGATCACCAAGGAGAGCTATACCCGCAAGGCGATCCGCGACCTCACCGGGCAGACCTTTGTGAAGCAGCGCCTGCCGCTGTTTCTGGCGCTGTTCAAGCCGGCCGCCAGGGACGAGCCGGTCGAGCACGAGAGTTTTGTAGCGACCGGTCGCGAGAAGATGGTGCGCTTCCTTGGTCTGAACGCGCTGCTGTTCGCCCTGTTCTGGCTTGCCGGCGCCGGCATCTGGTATTTCGGCGTCTGGCTGGTCGCGATGGCGACCTGGCTCTCACTGGTCACGCGCATCCGCAACATCGCCGAGCACGGCTGCACCTCTACCGGCGAAGACCCGTTCAGCCACGCCCGCACCACGCTGGCCAACGGAATCGAACGGGCGCTGATCGCGCCCTATTGGGTCAACTATCACGCCGAGCATCATCTCTTTATGTATCTGCCGTGCTACCGGCTGCCCGAGGCGCACCGGCTCCTGGTCGAGAAGGGCCTGATCAAGCGGATGGAAGTCCGGCCCGGCTATCTCGACGTGATGAAGCTTGCGACCTCACGACAGACGACCTGACCTTCGTTGCAGCGAGGCAGGATGCCATCGTCCGCACGGCGGCGCTGATCTCGCTCTCGCGCCAGGCTGCAAACCCGAGCAGCAGACCTTGATCGCGCGGCTGGTCCAGTGACAGGCTGGAAAGGGCGCGCGTCTCAACGCCAGCCTTGATCAGCCGCTCGACTATTGCCTGATCCACGGCGCCGCTCTCGAGGCGAGCGACAAGCTGCATGCCGCCCGGCGGTGTTTCGGCCCTCAGCACTCCGCCCAGGTGCCGTTGAAGCGCGCCGACGAGATGATCCCGGCGACTGTGATAAAGCCGACGCATCCGGCGAATATGTGCGAGAAGGTGTCCATCGGAAATAAATTCCGCGAGCGCCTCCTGGACCGGACTGGCGGCGATCAGCCCCATGTGCCTTTGCGCGATTTCCATGGTGCCAACCAGCCCCGAGGGCGCCACGACATATCCGAGACGAATGTCGGCCGTCATCGCCTTGGAAAAGGTGCCGACATAGAGCACGCGGCCATACGCATCCAGGCCTTGCAAGGCGGGCACCGGACGGCTGTCGTAGTGGAATTCACCGTCATAGTCGTCCTCCACGATCCAGGTCTTCCCCGGCTGCGCGGCTGCCAGCCACTCCCTTCGGCGGACAAGCGACATCAGCCGCCCCGTGGGATGCTGGTGAGACGGCGTCAGGAAGACGAGCTTCGGTGCCGTCCTTCCGTGGACCCGCCGCATTCCCTGTTCGTCCAGTTCAACACCGATCACCCGCGCGCCCGACGCGCGGAACGCGGCCGCAGCTCCCGGATAGCCGGGATCCTCGACCCAGACGCGATCGCCCGGCGTGATCACGGTCGCCGCGATCAGGGTGAGTGCAGCCTGGGCGGTCGGCAGAATGATGATCTGGTCCATCTCGGCGCGGACACCGCGACTCGTTTCCAGATAGATCTTCAGCGCTTCACGCAAACGCGTCCGGTTGACCGACAACGGATGACGCTTTCCCGCGTGCAAGGCACTGCGGCGCAAACATCGCGCCCAGACTTCGTCCGGGAATTCCCTTGCATCGGCGAGTCCCGGACGGAGCGGCCGAAGGGCGGCTTGGTAGGACATCGGCCAATCCACCTGCTCGAGCCGCGATGCCCACGGAGACAATTTTGGCTCGGCGGCCCGCGCCGCCGCCGTGGATGGGGTCGCGGCAAAACGCTCGTCGCTGTCGGCGATCACCACGGCGCGCCGTCCACGGGACACATTGAGATACCCCTCGGCGACGAGTTGCTCGAACGCATGGCTGACCGTGTTGCGCGAAACACCGAGATCGGCCGCGAGGCTTCGGCTTGATGGCAGCATGCCGTTCCTGCCGAGGCGGCCGCTCGAGATCAGGCGCCTCAGCTGGTTCGTCAACTGCGCGGCCAGAGCGTCAGCGCCCGAGCGCTTCAGCTCGATCAATCCGGAGACCATCGGTTCGGAAACTGGCACTTTGTTTTTTTCCAATCTGGTGCTTTCTCGAGGGCCAGTCTGGATCATACTGGCCGGCGGAAATTGCTTCAAGGACGCTCGATGAATGCCCCCTTGTCGCCGCGCGTTGCCGCCGGCCTGTTTGCGATCGTGGTCGTTGCCTGGGGCGTCAACTGGTCGGTCACCAAGCTTCTCGTGCACGATGTTCCGCCGCTCTGGACCGCCGCGATAAGAAGCTTCATCGCGCTCGGCGGCTTGCTCGTTATCCTCCGGCTGAGCGACAATCTGATCGTTCCGGAAGGGGGCGATGTTCCCGTTGTGCTGAGCGTCGCGCTGCTGCACATGACCTTGTTCGCGACGCTCGCCGCGGCGGGATTGCGCTTCCTGCCCGCCAGCAAAGGCATCGTGCTCGGCTACACAACTCCACTTTGGGTCGCGCTGGCAGCACCGGCCCTGAAAAAGGAATCGTTGAGCCCGTCGAAGATCGCGGGTGCCGGACTTGGCGTCGCCGGCCTCGCCGTGATCCTGAACCCGGCGTCGATCGACTGGTCCGACCTCGATGTGGTACTCGGCGTCGGAATGGTAATTCTCGCCGCTATCTGCTGGGCCGCCAATATCATCTATATTCGCGCCCACCGGTGGATCGCATCCCCACTTCAACTGCTGTTCTGGCAGGTGCTTGTTGCGACCGTGGTGCTTTCGGTGGCAGCCCTGATCTGCGAGGGATGGCCACGGCTGCGATGGTCATGGAAACTGTCGCTGCTGTTCCTCTATTCGGGATTGATCGGGACGGCACTTGCCTATTGGGCAATGTCGATGGTCAACCGAAGCATCTCGGCGTTGACCACGTCGCTGGGCACGACCGCCACGCCGATCGTCGGCATTGCCAGCGCGGCCATCCTGCTGGGAGAGCCCGTCGACGGGAGTTTGGCCATCGCTGCCGCGCTGATCATTGCCGGCATCGGATTGGCCACGCTGGGCAGCCGGCCGTTTGGTCAGAGCGCCGGCAGCGGCCGCACCCGGAGTGCGCCGCGCAGGCCAAGCGCTGAGCCGGCCAATATGCCGGCGACCGCGATGAACGACGCCAGCGCCAGCGTCGAGATTCCCGTGAGCCCCTGCCCGATCGAGCAGCCGAACGCCATCACGCCGCCGATGCCCATCAGCGCCCCGCCACCGGCCGAGCGCAGCATGTGCTGCGGCGTGCGGTAACCTTCGAGCTCGAAGCGCCCGGTCAGCAGCGCCGTCAGCAGGCTGCCGGCGAACACGCCGCCGACGGTCGCGATGCCGAAATTCAGCGTCGATCCCGTCGACAGCATCACATATTGCAGGCTGTCGGCGATCGGCGCGATGAAGGTCAGCGAAGTCACCGGCACCGGGTTGAAATCATCCGCCCCAAGATGCCCGGTCGCATACCAGCCGGCCGCGATCAGGAGCCCGACCGCGATGCCGGCCGCCATCTGGCCGATCGAGCGGCGGAATGGCGCGTGCGAGAAGGCAAAGATGATCAGCGCCGAGCTGACCAGCGAGGTCGCGAACATTCGGCCATAGACTTCGTTCAGCCCGAAGCTCGACAACAGCGCCGGCAGCGAGATGATTTTTGCGCTGAACTGCGTCACCTGCACCGCGGCGATGCGCGCCGGCGCGATCAGGCCCTTCAACGTCATCTCCGCGAAAATGCCAAGCACGATAATGACGACGAAGGAGCGCAGGTTGCCCTTTCCGAGCAATACCAGCGCGCGCGAGCCGCAGCCGTTCGACAGCACCATGCCGTAGCCGAACAGCAAGCCGCCGAAGAACATCACCGGCGCCGAGAAGGACGGTTGCAAATAGATCGATTTGGCGAGATCGACCGAGCCGCGCGCGGCAAGCAACTGGGAAGCTGCGATCGCGACCCCCATCGCAAGCGCATAGGTGCGCGCCAGCCGGCCGTCGCCCTCCGCCCACCAGCCGCGCAGGCTGCTCATCATGCAGAAGCCGCTGAGCAACCCGATCGAGCCATAGAGCAGACCGATGACGAGGCCGGACAGGACGGCGATGGTCGCGGGATCCATGGCAGTCCCCTCAAGCCGGCCTGAAGATAACGCGGTCGCGCGACGAACCGGCGACCGCGACAAAGGCGCGCTTGGCCTCTTCCAGAGGATAAATCGCGTCGGGATTGATTGGAAACGGCTTCAACTTCCCGCCGGCAAATCCGGGTGCAAGCTCACGCAAGACATCGCCGGTCGCGACCGATGACAGGCCGAGCGTATCGATGCCGACATAGGTGTGCTGGCCGCGATAGAATTCGAGGATATTGAACTGCACGACGCGGTCGATCGCCGCGATCAGGATCTGGCGCCCGCGCAAGGCGAGCGATTTGTGCGCCGCCTGGAAATAGGGATCGCCGACCGTGTTGAAGACGATGTCGACGCCCTTGCCGCCCGTGAGTTCTCGCGCGCGCGTGGCGACATCGGCCGCGGAGGCGTCGATGACTTCCACCGGCGAGTTGGTGTGACCTTCATAGGCCTCGGCCTTGCGCGTCACGCCGATCGCGCGGGCGCCGTGCCAGGTCGCAATCTGCACCGCGGCCTGCCCGACCTTGCCGGTGACTCCCATCACCAGCACCGTTTCGCCCGGTCTCGGGATCCCGGCGCGGCGAAAACCTTCCATGGCCGTGACAAAGGGAACGCCGATGCCGGCGGCTTCCTCCCAGGAAATGCCCTTCGGCTTCTCGACGGTCGCCTCGGTCTCGACGGTGAGATGCGTGGCGTGGGTCCCGTCGCGGCGGATACCGAGATCGCCGGAGGAACCGAACACTTCCCGCCCGACCGTGCCGGGCGGGCCGTCGATCACGATGCCCGCATAGTCGCGCCCCGAGGTACGCGGGAACACCGCATAGGGCATCAGCCCGGTCGCGGCCTTGACGTCGGAGGGATTCACGGCAGCGGCCTTGACCTCGATCAGCACCTCATTGGCCGCGCGCGACAGCGTATGGCGCTCGACCGCGGGCGCCAGCGAGGCGGCATTTTCCGCCTTCGCATTGAGCCGGACGCAGCGGGCTTCGACCGCGACCGGTTTGGGGGCCGGCTTCATCAAACTCTCCGTCAACTTTTTGGATGCGGCGACCTACGTGCCGCGAGCTGCCGAAGTGCCACGAAATCGCCCCGCATAAAAGCCTCTTTCTTTGCCCGACTCCATTTCTTCAGTTTGCGCTCATTCTCGATCGCGTCAGTGATCCGCTCGAACCATTGCGAGAGACGAGGGTTACCGGCCGACGCGTCGCGGTATAGCCTCCGAGCTCACCAGAATTGTGCTGAGCGATTCTAATTTCGAGCGTCGTGCGGGTGACGCCGATATAGAAGCTTCCGTCAGCACATCGGAGAATATAGAGAAAGGCGCCGTCGCCACTTTCCTTCCCCGCATTCTCCGCTCTCAACCCTCATCCCGAGGAGCGGCGTCTTCGCCGCGTCTCGAAGGATGAGCACGGGGCCTCACGGTTCGAGACGCGCTTCGCGCTCCTCACCATGAGGGCAAACTATCACCGCGATTGTCTACTGAACACGCGAATCTCTCTTCCCTCATCCTGAGGAGCTTGCGAAGCAAGCGTCTCGAAGGATGAGGCCGACGTCGGGGCCTCATGGTTCGAGACGCGCTTCGCGCTCCTCACCATGAGGAGTGGCCATTACCCTTTCGGCCGCTTGTCGTAAACACGCTTGGCCTTGCCGAGCGAGCGTTCCAGCGTGTCCGGCGCGACGATCCGGACCTCGGCGGTAATGCCAATAGTGTTCTTGATGAAGGTCACGACTTTCTCGGCATGCTCGTTAAGCCCGCTGCCGTCCCAGTGTTCGGGCCGCGCCTCGGCATGGATCGCCATCTCGTCCATCCGGCCCTCGCGGGTCAGCTCGATAATGAAGTGACCGCCGCACCAGTCGGTCGCGAGCAACACCTCCTCGATCTGGGTCGGGAACACATTGACCCCGCGCAGGATGATCATATCGTCGGATCGGCCCGTGACCTTCTCCATCCGCCGCATCGAAGGCCGCGCCGTACCGGGCAGCAGCCGCGTCAGGTCGCGGGTGCGATAGCGGATCACCGGAAAGCCTTCCTTGGTGAGCGAGGTGAAGACCAGCTCGCCCTTCTCGCCATCGGGCAACACCTTGCCGGTCTCGGGGTCGATCACTTCGGGATAGAAATGGTCTTCCCAGATGTGCAGGCCATCCTTGGTCTCCACGCATTCCTGGGCGACGCCGGGGCCGATCACTTCCGACAGGCCGTAAATGTCGGTTGCGTCCATGTCGAAGGCGCCCTCGATCTCGGCGCGCATCGCATTGGTCCAGGGCTCGGCGCCGAAGATGCCGAACTTCAGCGACGACTTGCGCGGATCCAGGCCGCGGCGTTTGAACTCGTCGAGGATTGCGAGCATGTAGCTCGGCGTCACCGTGATGATGTCGGGCCGGAAATCGTTGATGAGCTGCACCTGACGCTCGGTCATGCCGCCGGAAATCGGCACCACGGTGCAGCCGAGCTGCTCGGCGCCGTAATGCACGCCGAGGCCGCCGGTGAACAGGCCATAACCATAGGCATTGTGGATGATCATGCCGGTCCGGCCGCCGCCGGCGCGGATCGAGCGCGCCATCACCGAAGACCACACGTCGATATCGGCCCTGGTGTAGCCGACCACGATCGGCTTGCCCGTTGTGCCGGAGGAAGCGTGCACACGCACCAGTTTTTCGCGCGGCACCGCGAACATGTTGAAGGGATAATTGTCGCGCAGATCGGTCTTCACCGTGAACGGAAATTTGGCGAGATCGGACAGCTCCCTGAAATCGGAGGGGTGCACGCCGGCCGCATCGAACGCCTTCTTGTAATGCGCGACGTTGTCGTAGGCATGCTTCAGCGACCAGGCGAGGCGCTTGTTCTGCAACGCCATGATCTCGTCGCGCGAGGCGCGTTCGGCGTCGTCGAGTTCGGGGCTGTAACTGCTTCCCTTGGTCTTGAGATTTGTCGAAGCCATCCTGCGTTTCCTCGAAATGTTTATTTTTGTTTGCTGTTGGTCTCGTTCGCCGGAAGCCATGTGCCGCCGATGGTGCGGGAATGGCCGCGAAACTCCGCGATCACCTCACCGTCCGTCGTAACCTGCACATCATAGATGCCGGAGCGGCCGCTGCGCGATATCTCGCGCGCGGTGGCAACCAGCTCATCGCCGAGCTTGCCCGGCTTGATAAAGGTGATGTTGCCCTGCGCCGCCACCGCCTTCTCATTGTGGCTGTTGCAGGCAAAGGCAAAAGCGGAATCGGCGAGCGTGAAGATGAAGCCGCCATGGGCGATGCGCTGGCCGTTCACCATGTGCGGCTGCACCTTCATGGTCAGCGTGGCGCGCCCCGGCCCGACCTCGACGATCTTCATGCCGAGCCCACTCGAGGCATCGTCCCCTTTCCACATCGCGTCCGCGCAGGCACGCGCTAGGTCATCCGGCGATAGCGTGGCCTTCACGTTCACATCAAACTCCCGTCACCTGTCATTCCGGGGCGCGTCGTAGACGCGAACCCGGAATCTCGAGATTCCGGGTCTGGTCCTACGGACCATCCCGGAATGACAATCAAACGTGATCGTAATCCACCACGATCTTTTCCGAAACCGGCTTGGCCTGGCAAGTCAGGATGAAGCCGGCCTTCAGTTCCCACGGCTCCAGCGAGTAGTTCACGTCCATCGCCGCCCTGCCCTCGACCAGCTTGGCGCGGCAGGTCGAGCACATCCCGCCCTTGCAGGCGAACGGCAGGTCGACGCCGGCACGGAGCGCGGCATCGAGTACCGCCTCGCCTTCGGCGACCGGCACCTCGCGCCTTTTGCCGTCGATGATCAGCGACGCAAACGCCTTGGGCGGCGCGCCGGGCGCAATCGCCTTCTTCGGCCGCGGCTTGCCGCCGAGGCCGGAGACGAAACGCTCGACATGGATGCGATCCTCCGCGATGCCGATGTCGCGGCAGGTGGCCTCGATCTCGTCGCTCATTCCGGTTGGACCGCAGATGAAGACATGATCGACGCTTGAAGCCGGCACCAGCGAGCGCAACAGCACCCTCACCTTCTCGTCATCGAGCCGGCCGTGCAGGATGGGAATGTCCTGCTCCTCGCCGGAGATGACATGGAACATGGAGAAGCGCTGCAGGAAACGATCCTTCAGCTCTTCCAGCGCCTCTCGGAACATCACGCCTTCAGTCGAGCGGTTGCCATAGAACAGGAAGAAGCGGCTCTTGGGCTCGCGCGACAGCACCCCCTTCACGAGCGAGAGGATCGGCGTGATGCCGCTGCCGGCGGCGAAGCCGACATAGATCCGCGCTTCGTCCGGCGCGGGCAGTACGCCAAAGCGGCCGGTCGGTGTCATGACATCGAGCTGGTCGCCGGCTTTCAGTTCATCCGCCGCCCAGGCCGAGAAAGCACCGCCGTCGACCTTCTTCACGGCGATGCGCAGCTCGCCGTCATCGGGACCGGAGCAGATCGAATAGGACCGGCGCACTTCCTCGCCGCCCATCATCGTTCGCAAGGTCAGGTACTGGCCGGGCGCGAAGGCGTAGTCGTCAGCCAATTCCTGCGGGATCGCAAAGGTCAACGACACCGCATCCGCGGTCTCGCGGCGCAGATCGTGGACGGCAAGGCGATGGAAGCGGGGTGCGGCTGCGGACATGGTCAATGACACTTGAAATAGTCGAAGGGTTCGCGGCAGGACTTGCAGCGCCACAGCGCCTTGCAGGAGGTCGAGCCGAATTCGGAAAGCAGTTCGGTATTTGACGAGCCGCATTGCGGACACGCAACTTCCTGCACGCCGAACAGCGCGCGGCGCGAGCTTGCCGGCAGCGGCGGCGCAATGCCGTACTCCCGAAGCTTGCGGCGGCCGTCCTCGCTCATCCAGTCAGTGGTCCAGGCCGGCGACAGCACAGTACGGATTTTGGGCTTGGCAAATCCCTCGCGCTCCAGCGCAAGCTCGATCTCCAGCGCGATCATGTTCATCGCGGGACAGCCGGAATAGGTCGGCGTGATCGCGACCTCGACACCATCATCGGTCACGCTGACCTCGCGCAACACCCCGAGATCGGCGATGGTCAGCACGGGGATTTCCGGATCGACTACGCGCGAGGCGGCATCCCAGGCGCGCTGGCGCAGATCAGCGGCGCTGAGGGTCGCCGTCACCATGTCGCCCCCGGGAAGGATCGCTGCAGCGACTGCAATTCGGAGAGGAGATGACCGAGATGCTCGCTGTGCCGGCCGAAGCGGCCGCCCTGCTGCATCCAGTCATTCTTCGGCAGCGGCAGCGTCGCTTCGTTGACCACACCGGCAACGGTTTTCAGCCATTGCGGCTTCAGGCCGGCGGGATCGATCGCGACACCGGCATCGATCAGCGCCCGTTCGGCGTCGTCGACCGCAAACATCTCCCCGGTGAACGCCCAGAGATCGTCGATCGCTCCTTGCGCGCGGCGGTGGCTCTCTTCCGTGCCATCGCCGAGCCGGACAATCCATTCGGAGGAATGGCGCAGATGATAGGCGCTTTCCTTCTCCGATTTGGCCGCGATCGCGGCCAGCGTCGCGTCGGATGATTTCATCATCGTGCGCCAATAGAGATCGGCGAAGGCGGAATAGAAGAATTGCCGCACCATGGTGCGGGCGAAATCGCCGTTCGGCTGCTCGGTCAGGAGCAGGTTGCGATATTGCCTGACGTCGCGCAGATACGCGAATTTATCCTCGTCGTTGCCCTTGCCTTCGACCTTTGCGGCGTAGGCGTAGAGTTCGCGCGCCTGGCCGAGCAAATCGAGGGCGATATTGGACAGCGCCATGTCCTCTTCGAGCATCGGCGCGTGGCCGCACCATTCCGACAGCCGATGGCCGAGGATCAGCGCGTCGTCGGCGCGGCGCAGGATATAGAGCACCAGCGGGGTTTCGGAGACCTGGATCGAAGCAATAGCCATGCTGCCTAACCTGCTTTCGTCATGTTCTCGTCGTCATTGCGAGGAGCGGAGCGACGAAGCAATCCATTCTGTCCCTTTGCCGCGCCATGGATTGCTTCGCTTCGCTCGCAATGACGAAGCGGGCTCACATATGCCCGACTTCCTCGGGCACGTCATAAAACGTCGGATGCCGGTAGATCTTGGATTCTGCCGGTTCGAACATCATGCCCTTCTCGGATGGATCGGACGCGGTAATCGCATTCGACGGCACGACCCAGATCGAAAGCCCCTCGCCGCGGCGGGTGTAGATGTCGCGCGCGGCCTGCAGCGCCATGGTGGCATCGCTCGCATGCAGCGAGCCGCAATGCTTGTGCGCGAGCCCGTTGCGGCTGCGGATGAAGACTTCCCACAGAGGCGTGTTCGGCGTGGCCATAGCCAGTCTCCTTATTCCGCGGCTTGCGCGAGCCGGCGATGCGCCCGCTTCTCGGCGAAGCTAGCTGCCGCCTCACGCACCCAGGCGCCCTCGTCATGCGCCTTGCGCCGCGCCGCCATCCGATCGCGATTGCAGGGGCCATTGCCCGCGAGCACCTGGTTAAACTCGGTCCAGTCGATCTCGCTATAGCGCCAATGCCCCTCTGTATCCTGCTTCATGCCGGGATCGGGAATGGTGAGGCCGAGGAATTGCGCCTGCGGCACCGTCGCATCGACAAATTTCTGACGCAGCTCGTCATTGGAGAAGCGCTTGATCTTCCATTTGGTCGAGGTGTCGCTGTGCTGGCTCGCCTTGTCGGGCGGGCCGAACATCATCAGCACCGGCCACCACCAGCGATCGAGCGCGTTCTGCGCCATCGCCTTCTGATCCTCGCTGCCGCGACACAGCGTCAGCATGATCTCAAAGCCCTGACGCTGGTGAAACGACTCTTCCTTGCAGACACGTATCATCGCGCGCGCATAGGGACCATAGGAACAGCGGCACAACGGGATCTGGTTCATGATCGCCGCGCCATCGACCAGCCAGCCGATCGCGCCGATGTCGGCCCAGGTCAGCGTTGGATAATTGAAGATCGAGGAGTACTTCGCCTTGCCTGCGAGCATCGCGTCGACCAATTCTTCGCGCGAGGTGCCGAGCGTTTCGGCGGCGGCATAGAGATAAAGTCCGTGGCCGCATTCGTCCTGCACTTTTGCGAGCAGCGCGGCCTTGCGGCGCAGCGACGGCGCCCGCGTGATCCAGTTGCCTTCGGGCAGCATGCCGACAATTTCGGAATGGGCGTGCTGGGAAATCTGCCGTGTCAGCGCCTTGCGGTAAGCGGCCGGCATCCAGTCGTTCGGCTCGATGCGTTCATCGGCATCGATGCGCGCCTGAAAGGCTTGCGCGCGCGCGGCGTCCTCGAGTCCACTGGTCTCAGCGTCAGACGTGTTCAGCGCCTGTGTATACATGCCGACCTCCCTGAGCTTTATGGGAGGAAATATATTACATAAATCTGATAATGCAAGTCATTTTTGTAACACATCGAAGCGCCGCCCGAGTTCAGGAACGGCCTTCGGCAGCGGTCCGCTTTCGTTCGTTCCATGCCGGTCAAGCCATTGTTCGGACGCAGGAAGCAGCGCGCGATAGATCTCGCCGCAGAGCGTGCGCGCGGCGCTACCCGGCCAATCCCCGGGCAGCAGCGCCACCGGCAACAGCGGGTCGCGCAGCACCACGCGCCGATAATGATGGATCAGCAGGATGCGCGCGGTGAAGGCGTCGGCGTCGGTGAGATGCTCGCGGCGTTCGATGAAGGCGCGCAGCGGCTCAAACGTCTTCATGAATTTCAGATAGGCATCCGCGGTGCGGTCGAGCGGCCAGCTTGCGCTGAGCAGGCGCCGGCCGCTGTCGTCCTCAGCCGAGACTTCGAGCCGGATCGCGTTCGCAGCTTCTTCCGGAACGGGCACGCCCGACGGCGCGACCCATACGCCCGGCAGCGGACTGCCGAAGCCGGCATTTTTGAGGGCATCACGTGAAGCATCGCGGTCTTCGCCATTGCCGATCAAAAGCAGTTCAAAGCGGCCGGTCCAGTCCGACGGCGGCTGATCGTAGATATGTCTGGTCGCGATATCGAAGGTCAGCCGACCTTTTTTCACCAGCCGGTAAAAACTGTTGCGGCCGACTTTCTCGCGCTCGAACCAGCCATCGGCGGTAAGCCGCGACATCGCGGTGCGCACGACGCTCGCGTCGATGTCGAGGGTTTCGAAAAACTCCAGCAGCGTGCCGAGCCACACCGAGCCGCCGCGCGGCACAATGGCATCGCCGAACACGGTGATGACGATGGAGCCGGTGCGCGATGGCTCGCGCTTGAGCTGTTCGATGATGCGGGCAAGTGGATGCGGCATGCGCTCACGCATACCGCACTTCGCAGCCTGCGAACAATCCGGACGGCTTACCGGTTCGGATCGGGATAAACCAGCGCGCGCCAGCCGGAGCGGTCGAACGGCTTCCACTGCCCTTCGCCCTGCGCGAGGCGCTCGGCCACCGCATAGACCACCGCGGGGTGATGGCCCATGCCGCAATGGCTGCTCTCGACCTCGATGCTTTCCGACTTCGCAGAGGTCTTCTCCATGCAGCCCTGCCAGGCGCAGATGCCGTCGGTGCGGCTGAAGATCGCGGTGGTCGGCACCGGCGGCGGCTCGGACAGTGCGCCGCCAAAGCGCGAATCCTCTTCCTCGGCGGAGCGGCCACTTGCGAGTTCATAGACGCGCCAGGCGTTGGTCGAGCGCGGCGGGCCGGCGAACGGGCTGCCCAGCGTGATCACGCTGCGCACCCGCTCCGGCATCATCTTGGCAAGTTGGCGCGCGTAGAGACCGCCGAGGCTCCAACCGACCAGCGAGACCTTGCGGCCATGGATGTCGTTCATCTCTTCGAGGAGATCGATCATCGCGTGCTGCACGCCGGGACGAAGCCCGAGATTACGGCCCTGGCGCCAGCCGCTTGCGGCATAGCCGCGGTTGCGGAGGAAGGCGCGAAGCGGCCGCGTCGAGACGTCGGAGGCGATCAGCCCGGGCAGCACCAGCACCGGATGGCCGTCCCCGCGCGGCGCCAGAGAGAGCAGCGGGAGCGCGCCGAGGAACGCGCCAAATTCATTGAGGGCGCGCCCTTCCAGGAACATCAACGTCCTGGACGGCGGGCGAAGCGTCTGCGCAGCAACGGACATCGTATCTCCTTTGCGAGCCGGCCCCTGAAGTTGCGGCAGCCGGTCCGGGGGTCAATGAAGGAACGCAAATCTCGTGGAATCGTTTCGCAATGCAACAAACTCATTTGAAAAGCTAGGGAACTGTCCCGGGCCTTTCAAGCCAAGCAGATGACACTTGGCACAAGTAAATGGGCGGACGTGATTAATTGGTCACAACAGCCGAAGCAGGACTTCGGCGGTGTAGAGGGCAAGCCCGGCGAGCCCGCCGATCAGCGAGCCGTTGAAGCGGATATATTGCAGGTCTTTTCCGATATTGATTTCGATCAGCGAAATCAGCTGCGCCATGTCCCAGGATTCCACCTGGT
>Ga0210403_10000133_pt1 | contig 83657 bp, 76 predicted proteins | sample IncBWC19MmetaG_FD_150863 | JGI IMG/M metagenome (GOLD analysis project Ga0210403, IMG submission 150863) | Forest soil microbial communities from Barre Woods Harvard Forest LTER site, Petersham, Massachusetts, United States - Inc-BW-C-19-M | ecosystem: Environmental > Terrestrial > Soil >...
ACTCTGCGGGCGGCGCTCCTGCGGCACTGAAGCTGCTCTGGAGGATTGTTCGAACACTGCGGACAGTTCTGGGCCCTCTTGAGGGGACTGTTGCGCCCGGCTCCCTGGTCCTACTGTGTGCTGAGTAATTTCCGCAACTTCTCTTTCCTCGTTTGCTGTGCCGGATACCCAGAGTCCTCTTGAATCCACTTCAACAGCTTCGGCACATCGACTATGTGTCGCGTAGGCTCTGGTGATTCTCTACCTAGACTTGCTTTATGGTTTCGTTCGTGCCGGATTCCCATCCCACATCGCCCAACTGGCGAATCTGTTCGCCCTTTGGACGCGAAGATTTCACGGCTCGCGCTTGGCCTTCCGCGATATGTACTCCGCAGCCCGATCTTCTTTATGTTCTTTGACGCGCTTCGCTCCCAGAATCTTGGCCTTTTGCTTCGTAAGGGAGCGCAAGTATGGGGGAAGCATGCGGAGAACTAGGGCTTCAATATCGTGAGTCGCTCCCGGTCTTAAGGAATACCAACTAAAATGGTCCCAAAGTTGTCCGCGTGTCTTACTGACCCTAGCTTTCGTAATTCGGCTATGCAAGTTGCCTTTACCAACGTATACAGGCATGGAGCCGTCGTAGAGAACGTAGACTCCCTTTCCACCCTTTTGCTTACTGCTCGGAATTCGGTTAATGTTTTGCAGATTCCTTGCCCACATTTCACCGAACATCGTAACAATTCGCATAGTGCCTCGTTTTCGCTTCGCACAAGTTTCTAATCACGTTTTCGTCCGGTGTAGCCGGGAGATTCTACACCCGCCCGCAGTTCAATTCCTTGTCTCCCGCAAAAACTTCATCATTTCTGATTCTTTGTCCAACTGACGGAAAAATGCGAGGCGTTGCTCGCACTTCCCTTCGTTCAGATGTTCAACGAATTTGAAGATGTCGGCTTTGCGAAATTTCCCGCAAGGATTGAGATTTGGAGAGCAGCGCAGGACTGCCAGCACTTCTTTACTGAGACCATCATGTCGTTTCTTACGGACCATTCGAGCGATTCTACTCGGGCCCAACTGCTCGTGATTGCCGTTTATTGCAGTTGCCTAGTTCTGGTCGTGTTTTGGCGTGGGAGCCTGCCTTTTAAGAGAAATCCGAAAAATCGCGACGCTCAGTAGAAGGCAAGCAAAAGAAATGGCGTAACGGGCGATAGTCACCTTCGAAGAGAAAGCATCAATGATGCCAGTGACCCCCATAATTTGCGAATAGCACGCCCGGTATAAGAATGGTTTTTGGATGTGCGCGCACGGTGACGACAGTATATGCCCTGTCCGTATTGACCAGCAGCATTTCAATTTGCAAAGGGGTGCACTCCCAGCCCCGCGAGTCCGTCTGTGGTAGATTAACCGCCCGGAGGATTCATGGACATTCTGGCAGCAATCAGGCGCGAGGAGAAAAAGCTCGAAAAGCAGTTAGGCAAGCTACAGCACCAATTGAACGGTATACGAGCGGCTGCAAAAGCTTTGGGTGATTCGACCAACCGGGAAATAAAGGCCGTAAAGAAGCATGTCCTGTCTGCTGCTGCCAGAGCGAAGATTGGCAAAGCTGCCAAGAAGCGGTGGGCGAAGTTTCGAGCACAGGCGAAGAAAGTGGCAGGATGAGTCACCACTGACGAGAGGCATTTTCTCGGTTCCTGCTCTCGCGCAGGAATGTCATCATCTGTTGTTCTTTATCCAACATTCGGAAAAACGCGAGGCATTGCTGGCACTTTCCTTCATTCATCCCGGCAACTTGCGATGCACCTTTACTTCTTGGGGGAGCACAGGCGCAAACTCAAACTAACAGCTACTTCTTTCGATACACCCCCGGCCCGGCTCCGGCGGTTCTAGGGGTGGGTTAGCTTTCACACTGACTCCGAATCCGGCAAGCGGTCAAGGGTGAAGTTTCTTCGTAAATGAGTTTGGCATCATTTCATTACTCTGACAGCGGTCCTGCGAATAGCACAAGCCCGGCGTGGGTTTGGTAGAAAGTGGAATCAGGTTGGGCGTTCGGCAAAGCATTCGGGAGGCGGAAAATGACGTACGAAGAATTACGCGAGGAGTTGTGGAATCTCCAGAGCGACATGGCCAGGATGCGCGAGCACGAACACAAGATGAGGATGCAATTCTTCCGACACATTCGTCATCTGGCTGGTCAGCATAAAGACGAACAAAGAAATGTCCTGTGGGATGTGATTGAAGCGGAACTGCGCAAATCGGATGGGCTAATTTCACCCCCAACCGGGGTTATACGCTGGGATGAAGGAATTACGATGAACTCGTGATTAGGGCCCGGCTTCGAGTATTCAATTCACTGCGAACATGAAACGGAGGAAGTCTTGATGGAGCTATTGCGGGACCGTGATTTCGTTTTATGGGTAATTGCAATCAGTCTAATCGTAGGCGTATCGGAATTGATGGCCATCCGTCGCATCCTAGGAAAGAAGCTACAATGAATCGAAGAGCATTCATTTCTGCCGTTGTTGCGCGCTCAAACAAACCCCGAAGTTTATTCCTAGCATTTTTACGCAGGCAGAAATGATTGAGCGGGGCGAAGAATGGACGCCGAAGTAGGAAGATATGGGTTGGGTTCGCACTGGCGGATGCACGAAGGTCTGATGCTCCTGGCGCGACTCACTAGCCCCACTCGGTTATGGTGTTGCTTGAAAAAGTAGCAAGAATTGTGTGAGTGAAAGTCCTGCGCCTGCCCAAAACTCTGCCCCACACTACGATGTCGATTTCAATAATCTGGCCAACAGAGGACTCAGGCACTATCCATCGTAATTTGGACGCTGGTGGAGTTTTTGCCGTCCAATTGAGGGTTCCTGAGGACCGTTTTGGTATTTCCCAATTATCTGAATCTAGCGGTTTGCTCGGCTCAGATAGGTAGACCTTGCCCATCCTAAGAGTTATGGCCTCGACTGTTACGTCTTCGTCGGAATCGTTAGTAATGTAAGCGGAGTAATAATCACCGCTTCCCTGTCTTAGCTGCATCCATAGTTCAACGGCCTCGACCCTCGAAGTAATGTCGAGACGGATGGTACGCGCTGAATTCTGGTTCAATTCAGATGCCATAGCACCTCGCACGGCGTTTCCGCCCTCGTCTTTAGCTTGATACACCATTGCATCCACATCCGAAAAGATGTCATCCGAAACTTTCGTCACTTCGGGAAATGACGTCACCCCGATACTTGCCGTGATGTTTTCAGGAGACAATTCAAACTTGAGTTCTGCGATGCCCACGCGAATCTGTTCCGCAACGGCAGTGGCCTGCCGGACGCTATGCTTCGGGAGAAGGACGGTCATCTCGTCCCCGCCGTAGCGATAGCAGGAACCCTTGTCCTCGCATGCGAGCCGCACGACCTCTGCCGCTTTTTTCAACACTTCGTCTCCTGCCGGATGGCCGTACGTGTCATTTATTGTTTTGAATTTATCCAGATCGATCACCAGGAGACTCAAATCAGCTTTCGGATTTTCCAGAGAGTGAGCCAGGTCCGCATCGAAACTCCCGCGATCAAACAAAGCTGTAAGCGGGTCCGATCTTCTGTGGGCTAGATGGTCGGCACGTTTTTCAATGGCCGTAATCACCCTTTCAACCCGGTTAATTGCCTCCTTTATGTCCAAGTCTTCAGAAATCGTGATGTCGTAATGAAGAAATATGTAATCGCCGTCGTCCTGGAAATCAGATTCCTTCGCGTCGTCCCGCTCACGGAGGGCCTGGCGAAGTGCCTCCATATAAGGAGTTAGCCCTATATCACCGTCCCAATGCTTGCGCCGTTGCATCACTTCCACAGAAGCCGACGCTGACCCGTTTGCAAAGGAAGACAGCCGTATGTCGTCTTTGACTTCAATCCGATTTCCTTCAATAGACTCCACAGGCTTGATCGTCAGTTCCTCGGGAATCTCGGATAGATGAAACCCGATGAGTACCTTTTTCGGAATGATGGATTCGCCAGACCCAGGCTCGCAGGGAAACTTCTGTCCTGACAACCGGACTGCCACAACTTCGTCATTTTCGATCACGAGTTCGGGACGTACCTTTTTCATTGCCATTTTTCTGACCTACTCGCCTGTATGATATATTGAGTATGTAGCTGTGGCGGAACAGGCAGACGCGGCAGATTGCCAGACGCCTCTGGATTTAGAGGCGTGTGGAATCTGCTGGAGCAATCCGTGCGGGTTCGAATCCCGTCAGCTACACCAAATAAGCCTCCCGCCTCTACCGTTTACCGAGTAACTTCCGCAGTCTTTCTTTTCGAGTTTCCTGTCCTGGATACATAGAATTTTGTTCGACCCATTTCAATAGCTTCGGAACATCAACAATATGTTTGGTCGGCTCTTGATGAATTTCTACCTCGACCTGCTTGATTGTTTCGTTCGTGTCGGATTCCCATCCCACATCTCCTAAGCGATTCAACCCGCGAACGACCGCTTCATATAAAGTCTCTGCGTAAACTTCAACGCTGTGTTCGGTATTGTGGCAGTCCTTCAAACGGACGATGCACTTGCTGATCGACATGATGAACTCGGAAGTTGGGATTATGCTAGGAAAAGCGGGAAAACCAGCTTACTTTTTCCTGCCCCGCAAGTCCATGAACAGTTTGACCGGTGGTACACTCCTCCCACGGATGCCCGATAGCCACTTGTGGTAAAAAGGGTAAAGGTGTTCCGTGTCGGATATTCCCAAAGAACCAAAGAGATCATCAGCAGATATTGCATACACAGTTGTTAAAGCTGGTGTGTCGGCAGTTCCGGTCGCGGGCGGACCAGCAGCCGAATTGCTTGGGCTGATTTTTGGTCCACCACTCGAAAAGCGGCGAGAACGGTGGCTGCAACAACTCGCCGATGCCATTAGAGAAGTTAGCGAGAAGGTAGCCGAATTGACTCCAGAAAAACTGGCACAAGAGGAAGCGTTTATCACCACAGCCCTTCATGCCACAGAAATTGCGGTGAGAACTCACCAACAAGAGAAAATTGAGGCCTTGAGGAACGCAGTGGTGAATGCTGCATTGCAGAGTGCACTTGATGAGACCTTACAGCACATTTTTCTGAATCACGTAGATAGTTTGACGCCTTCGCACTTACGAATGCTCGCCTGCTTCAACGTCCCGGAAAATCGGCGAGGGATACAAGAGTTTCCCTACCGAGGGTCGTTTCCTGATGAAGTCCCGCCACAGCTCGCGAAGGAAATGCATGCCGTCCATGACCAGATAATCAGTGACCTGGAACAACGTGGTCTGATAACTCCGGGTAAACCTTTCACAACGACAACTGGTCCTAACAGGACGATCACAATTGAGAGATACAAGAGATACCAAGCTAGAAGGACCACTGACCTTGGAAAACTATTCCTAGAATTTATCTCCCGCAAGTCACTTGACACAACTGGAGAGAAGTCGGTCTGAGGGAGCAAATGATACCGCTCAATGATCCATTTCTGCGGCACTATCATTCGTTGGACTTTACTCTCGGCTCGGTTTGTTTCATCGTTGCGGCTTATCGATTCCGCCAGTGCTTCCGCTTGTCGGAATCGGGGATGTAACTACAAACATTTGGATCATCACGGGAGAACACGCAACTCACGCAGAGCGCCACTTTATGGTGAGTACGTCTGACGACCGAGTAAATGGCTCGCTCAGTACGAAACCGCGCATTGTCACCTGAACAGTCGGCAGTCCCGCGAAGTTCTTCCAACCTGAAACCGTGCCGGAAATTCCGCAAAGTGAGCACTGCGAAATTCGTGGAGCATGTAAACGAAGGAAAGTGCGAGGAGTGTATAGCGTTTTTCCGAATGCTGGATAGAGATCAGCAGTCGATGCAATTCTTGCGGGAGAGTAGGAACTGAGAATTAGCTGTGGCTCTTTCATTCCCACATAAAGTTCATCACCGAAACCCTGCCCTTGTACGTCCAGTACTTCGGAAAGAACAAATCGTAAAGCTCCAGTGACACCATTCCCATTTTGAATTCAGTTTCATTGCGAATGGTAAGCACTATGTACACGGCTGCAAGAGAATGTAGGACATTCCTGAGATTCGCGTCATGCAGATTTCTAATCCTATTATGCTTCAGTCCAGTAAAAGCAACCCACCAAAGAGGGCTTTTCCCCGTGGTGGCCCATTCTTTGAATGGACCAATCAAGTAGCCACGGATTTCGTTTGGTGAATAGCGCACGGGATTGAAGTAAAAGGCTTCCTCATAGGGATTCAGATTGACTTCCCATGCGGAGAAGCCGAACTGACTCTCTAACAGTATGCGATAGTCTCCACAATTGAAATTCGCGTTGTCGTGGTCTACTTTCTTTTTGAAGTCAGGGACATCGGATTCTCGCTTGAAGGCGACTTTCGCTTTCGATTTGTCGCGAATGAAAGACTGACACAAGGAATCAAAGAAAGAGCACGAGTCAGTCAGTAGGCTCTCCAGGGTCACTGAATAAGTATCAAAATTCTTCTCGTGGCATGACACATACCGGAAGATATCGACCGTGCGGCGTTGAAGCTCCAGGTAGTACGGAATGTCCAGCAAAGGATTCATCAGGGCACCCGGAAACAACAAGCAATATATGCTACTGGACTGAGGTTCGAAATGTTCGATAATGTTTTTGCATCCATTTCGTTGGTGAGCCCTCGTTACAACGCAAGTCAAGCAGTTCGCGTAACTGTTCGTCACTCAGTGTCAAAATCACCTTTCGATTAGGCGCAGAGTCGTTCCAGACTGAGAAGATTTTTCGTTGTACTGCGTCGGAAGGACTTCGACGGGTAACAATGACGCCTAACCTTCCGATACGGTCGCCCAAATAGGTCGCTGTCTGGTTAATTTCGGCCAGCCCAAGGTCGTCTGTATTCTTCGCCTCAAACATGATGAGGATACCGTCATGTGTCGTGCGAACGTAGTCCCAAAATGACTCATCAGAATCATTTGTGAAAACTATGTCCCTGCGCTCAGTGCCTTCGAACGTTCGGACCTCCGGTTGGCCGTCAATCAACTCAGGGTTGAACAAATAGTTTAGAATTTCGAGCACTAGATGTTGGTATTCTGCTGCATGCTCTCGCCCTGACGGTGTGGCGTTTAATTTCTCTTTGAGCCGCTCTGCTTCATGGGAAGCATCCTCATCAATGTAGTCGATTGCAGGTCGAGCGTCCGCTGCCTGGTTTTCGCGGGAACGAACGTACCGCTCGACTAGACTAATATCTCTGCGTGTCACTATTACCACATCTTGCTTCGCCTTGGCGTTCTCACCGACCGTGCTATCGGTCTGCCGTCGTGCCACGTTTCGCCTGGCCGACAAATAAGCACTGAACTCGGTGCGAACGAAATCATCGTAGTTAATCCAAGGCAAGGCGCGGACCAATCGGCGGGGAACAAGCAAGATTGGCGAGTCGTCCGCACCACTTATTGGCAGGTCAGCATAAGAGTCTTCCCAGGCATGAGACGACGACTCATAAATGTGCTCAATCGGAACTTTGCTCTTGAGCGGTATGTTCCAGATGTTGCACTGTCGCTGTGTGTACTCGATCAGGAATTGCTTCAAAATATTCGCCGCAATGTCGCTTATTCGGTCAGGGCCAATACCCGCTGATACCAACTGCATCTCCTCGACATGACGAATCCCACGCTCCTGGAGGCCAGGCGACCCACGAATGGTCTCGATTATGAGGCGCGACAAATAAGAACCCACGCCCGAACCTCGTTTGCTGCCCCGCGTGTAACCCATGCCGATGGCTGCGACCTCAGGAAAATCAAAAAGGCGATTTGCCTCTGTAAGCTTTCCTTGCCGAAGAGCGTCAATTCCGGCGTTGAACATGCTAAGGAGTATGTCGTGGAGTTGTCGATACTCAGCGTCTCGACTCTTGAAGAGAAGAAATGGGTCGATGCCAAAAGGTAGGTCCAAACCAAGACGTGGGATGACGAAATCTACTTCATATTGCGAAATGCCAGTGAGCAAAGGAGTGCGTGGGTCTACCGGACTCATTCTATTTCTTCATCCTGCTCGTCTAACTCCTCGACGCCTGTCGCATCGTCCTCGGTTTGTTCAACACCGTCTTCGTCAGCATCTTCAATTTTTCTGATGTACTGTTCCACGGATTGCGAGTCGAGGTCATCAAAGTCAAAATAATGCTCTCCGTCATCTTCGTTTTCATAAAAACAGGAATTATCAACTTCACCGACCACGTATCGGTCCACATCATCCTTTAGAGCAAACTCACTGTTTTCTTCGCCGCTTAGGAAGCACTCAAGTGCCCCAACTACTGTTCTCGTTCTGGTCAATGCGTTAAGGATTCGCTCTTCCTGCTTTTCCAGATTCTTTCCGCACCGATATAAACTCTGGCGTACAACGCGGATGGTCACAAGCACATCTGGATAGACAGGATTGTTCCCCGCAGGAACGAATTCTTTGATTCGGTCTAGGTAGACATCATTCTCAACTATCTGTTTGGAATCTCGAATAATGTCGTTAGCCTGGTCAACCACGAGGGGGGTCGCTTCCATAAGACTCCTGCCCTTCGCCAGCTTGTCGATTTCGTTGTAGAATCCCACCAAATGATTCGCCAGAGCTTCGCGGCTCTTCGCTTTTTTCCGCAGCGTCTTTAACTCTGCTTGCAATTGTTCAAGGCTCTTTTTCGCCTTTTCCAATTGTGCAGCGCGTTCGATTCGCAGTTTATTCGATTTCGCCAAACCCTCTACTCCCATCTAGCGTTGGTTCGGTCTACGGAATACCAAGCTTCTCTAAAATGACTCTTCCAAATCTGGCCGGAGATTTGTCGGTAAGAGTAATATAATGCACAGTCGGAGGGATTCCGGGTACTTCGGCATCATCAAATCGTGCTGGTAGAATGTATTCCTCTCGTTCCTTTAGTGCTCGTGACAGAGCTGCGCGGCGTTCAGGTCTTGTCCACATTTTCTTGATGTAGCTTTCTGAAATGAACATTACGCAGTATTTTCCGCTGCGACGGTATACAAGTTCAAAGTGTTCGACCAAATCCTTCCCCCAAAGACGCACCTGCTCGTATTCGTCGTAGAACACCTTGACATCCTTGGCCCGTAGATACTCTGCGACCTGCTTAACATATTTTCTGTCTTCCCCCGCGAACGAAAACACAACATCATAAGACGGTATCACCTTGGCGCGCATAGCCTTTGGTAAGCCTCCGTCCTTTACCGCCCAATGTGTGCGGTTGTACTCCCACTTATCAATTCCAAGACGTTCGGCAAATTCCTCGATTACGGTTCGCAGAAATGTGCCTTTTTCTTCAAACTTAAAAACCAAGTCATCGCTCACCACCTTAATGCTGTGCAGGCAGCCGTAACGCACAAGATCTACATTCGGGCTTCGAGAACCCTGTTCATACATCAGCAATGTGTCAATTCCTTCGAGCGACTTCAACGTTGTCGGTTTGCTTACGAATATGCTTTCAGCCTCACTGTCACTGTATTCTTTGAAACGTCTTGCATCCATCCGCATCAATTGGTCGGTCTCCCAGGCTGTTCCGTCTCCGCTAGTTAGAATGTTAAACATCGTTCCCATTTCTCCATTGAACGCTGCGGTTTCACGGCACAAGAATTCCGGGCGATACAATTGCCTTACGTGGCTGGATTCTAACACGGGATTATTTCTCTTGGACTGTAGCAGGGGATACAATACGGCCCAAGAACGGATAGACGGGACAGACCATTCTTCCGGGACGTAATCTGGTAGCGGGAGGGTATATGCAGGACGAAATTACGATTGACCTTACGGAACTGACTAAGGTGTACGTGGTTTGCGGCAATGAACAGTGCAGGGCCGAAGTAAGTTTTGATTTGACGCAAAGGGTGCTTGCGCGTGAAGTGAATTGCCCCGTGTGCGGAAACATTCTTTTGAATACGAACCAGCAGGAACGTTTTGCCTTTACATGGCCGTCGCTCGTTCAACTGGCGTTGCGTGGGGGTGTGGAAGAAAGGCCCCGCATGTTTTTCCGGTTAAACCGACAGTGACGCCATTCGCCCACCGAGGTTCCGAACTGACAACTAGTTTATGGTATCCTGTCGCGGTGCCCGAGTGGCGGAACTGGCAGACGCGCCGGACTCAAAAAATCCGCGTTCCACGCGTCGCCATTCAATTCATCGGGTACCCCGCAGCCTTCCACCCATCCACCCCGCCTTTTAGCACCGTGACGTTCTTAAAGCCCTGCGCCCGGAGTTTCGCTGCCTGACCGACAGCGGAGGCTTCCCCTGGTCACCCTCAATAGAAGATGATTTCCTGCGACTTTGGTAGAGACTGTACCCGCGACTTGAAGCTGGTGAACGATATCGACCCTTCCAGATTGAACACCCGGCATTTGGCCTCGTCCTCATAGGCGCAGACTAACAGGGCTTGATTTGCCGTTGTCTTTGCGTGCGCTAGTTGCACGCTGATTCGCTGGATGTCAGCCATGTGATCTCCTCCTTGTGCAAAGAGCGTAGCACTGCGCTTTTCTGAAATCTTCTGAAAAACACGGTCATGTGATTCGCGCAACTCAAGAGCCAGCCGCTAGCTTGAAGATTTATCCGGGTAACGGCTCGCGCTACATCCTTAAACCAGTCGGTCAGGGAGGACCACGCCGTGATGTCAAAGGTGGGCATTTTCAGTTTTGGCTGCGCGTCGAGAACAGCGGGAATCGAAATTCGGCAAGCGGAGATTTCGAAGTTTTTGAGCCTAATAGCTGCACCGAGGTTCAACAAGGGCGGCAACGTCTATCCTCGGATTACTTGACTCGCCGCTCTCTGCGATGTTTAATCACCTACCCATAGAGCCCAATAAAGTCCGGGCACACACCGCACACGACCCGTCCGGGCGCATGGTCGGCCACGCAAGAAAGTCGATGCGAAACGAATACTAGCTCTTCGCGCTCAGGGTGGAATCCGATGAGCGGGACACGGCTGAAGGAACTGTACGGGTGATATTATCTGAGAAACAAGACTGGGATGCTCTTGCCGTCCTAGACGCCAAACGTTATTGTTGTAAAGTAGTTCTGGGGAGTCAGTGGGAAAACTGGTTGCTGCCGACAATTGGAACGCTAGCGGTGCCGTTAGGTATCGCCTGCTTGGGTCAACGGGAATAGAGATTGGGATGGATTACTCGAAGGCTCCAGTCCCCACTCACTTCTATTTCGCTGATTACCTTTCCGTGGATGAAGACTCGTTCCAGGTGATGTTCACGTTTGGGAAGTTGGACAAACCGTTGACTGATACTCTTCGCAGTAAGGTCGAGGTCTATTTCAATCCCGTGATGTTCGTCAAGCAGTTTTGGGTCAGTACGCGAGAGATGCACAAGGTCGCAAAGACACACCTAGATGCCCATGGATTCACGCCTGTTCCACCGACCGCGCTTCTAACAGCGCCGAAGGTTCAAACCTTCGAGGCCAACCAAATCTCCATGTTGATGACGGAAGGTGAGTGCATAGCTGATTTTTTCTATCTTTCGCCTAAAGACCTTTTTTACAAACCGCAAAAGAACGAAAAAATAGACCTGGAAGCGCTGGTTAGGATAATATTAAGTCCTCCCCTGGTACTTTCGCTTCTGGATCGGGCTCAGCCTATTGCGGAAAAATTGCAACCGATCTACGGAGACAAAAATGCGAATCTGGAATCTAAGTGAACTGAGCGACCTGAACCAGACGGTCGTCGATGATTCACCAGCCGTAACGCTGGGGCGCAAATATGGATTGAAAAAACCAGCGCTTGATCTGAAGCCCTTTAAGGTGTTGGCAGGCGTAGCCAGCGTCGCTGTAAGTCTCTCGTTCGGGATCGCAACGGTGAACAGTTCAACAGTGCGGCTGCCCAATTGGTCGGCAGCGGTTGTAAGAACCGCGCCAAATTTGAAACCGCCTCTTGAGAACATGTTTATCGGTCGATTCGACTCGGAATGGACAGAAGCAAATGAACACTCCCTGGTCAATCAGATCGCAGAGAACCGTCTTGCAAGAAAGGCTTTGGACCCGCCCGCCGACCTCGCTCTTTTTATCTTCTCGAATCAGCAGGAGGACGTAAGTTTGGAGAGTCCCCGCCTGAGCCTTACTGCAATTCAGCAGCTCGTGAGGAAACGAAAGAGTTCGTAGTCGAATGGCGTTCCAATGTCCCGAATGGTCCCAACCTGAATCGGACAGCAAACTCCCAAGCGTTGCACTTGGTATGGCTGAAGTTGTGCGGTTTCTTGAAAAACGATCCGGCACGTTGATTATCAACCATGGGGAGATTCGGAATTGGCACTCCAAGATATTTAAGAACGCAGTTCCGCTGAGCTACTACGCCGGAAACTACCGGTGTGACAACCTCGCTCGACCATGCCTGGGACAAAATGTGACGGTGAATAGTCATCCGGGTACAGATTTTCATCTTGTGGAAACTGAGATGCAAGCCTACTCCGGAAACCTGTATTCATTTGTCGGACAGACGGACGCCTACATGAGGCTTGAATCTTCGTTCGCCAAGAGAATCACTGCGATTCTTCGATTAGCGTCGTGGGGCGTGGGGCGCTTCCACCAGATACACCCATTTCTGAATGGAAATGGTCGAATATCGAGATTATTGGCTAATTATTTTTTTATCCGCTACGACTTAAGTTTTGTCCCTTTCAAAACGATAGCGAGACCGCATGGCGACTACGTCACGGCCATGGACGCCTGCATGAGTGGAAACTTCGTGGCTCTCTTCCAATATTTTGTGTTGCTTCACGCTTCTCAGTGACTTGCTCCGACGAAGGGGTGTAAAATCCCCTCTCCTGCCTCTACAGCATTTCAATCGTCTTAATTTTGTCAGGCTCGTCGAGTTCGTTCCGCCTGTTCAAATTCTGCGAAGACGCGGACGATCTCAGTGAGTCTCGGTTCAGCCTCTCGCAGGTTAGCGTGGGCTTCTCGGATCAGGCTTTCTTGACGATAAGCTGGATTTGGCTGGCTGTAATAACGCCCTATCTGATTGTCAGCGTTTACGATTACCCTGAACGTCTCTCGAACGTCGTTCCATAGTTCATTGGAATGTCGCGCCGCCTGAATCAAAACCGTACTCGAATCGATCGGCATGATTCTGCTGGCCTCGTTGACTGCGCCCCATCGGTTCTCATCGAAAAGATTCCGCCAAAATCTCAACTGGTTCTGTATATCGTCGAGAATTGGTAAGACCCGCCACAGCTCTCTGAGCTGCTGTTCCTGCCCCTGACTCTTCAGCAAAGAAAGACTTTCGGACGAAGAATCAGCTTGCTTCTTAGCTGCTTCGACCTGCTGCCTCAGCAGACCAAGCTGCTCGCTGTCGTCCAATCGATTCATATAATCCAACGCAAAGATGAATACGAGCGCGACCCCCTCTAGCCAAAGCGCGACGTGTTCATTACGCTTGAACCAACAAAAATGGCTGAAAAGAAGAGTGGCTGCTATGCTCGCGATGCAGATGGCGATAAGCCATTTCGTTCGCTTCATACGACCCCTCGCCGCCCCCCCCCGACCTTTTTGCTCTAGCTTATATATAGCTTCTCGATGAGAAAGAGTGAGAAAAAAAACAAGCGCGAACCTCACTCTGTCCGATGTGATGATAAACCTTGCGTAATGTCGAGTACAGGTGAGCAAGAAAGAGCAAACGGAAGGCTCTGTTTTTTGAGTCCAGCGCGTCTGCCAGTTCCGCCACTCCGGGGAAAGCCGTTTAAACTACTCTTTGTGGGCAGTCTGAAACGCTGCTAATCCACCGCGATAGAGCAACGAGTTGCAGGAGCGGTTTCGGAAGGGTTTTTGGGCAGCGCGGATTAGCTGAATCCGATGAAAGCATTCGCCGCCCAATTTGCAAATTTCAGCAGCAACACTTGGCCAAACTCCAGACTCAAAATGAGTCCAATCCGCGCTTCTTCACGCGAGGGGATTCCGGGATGCGATCCCGCAGAAAGAAACCCCCAGGCGGCACCAAACGCAGTTTTTTCATCAGGCGTAAAGAATCCGACATCTTGAAGGTACTGCAACCGATTCGCCATTCCAGCAGGATAGCCGAGAGAATATGCCCCGCTTGCGTGGGTGGCGGCACTGATATCGTCGACCAGGGCTTGAATCAAGTTGCGGCTCTCGCCAATCGAGGGATGGTCTTTGCCTTGAACGAAAAGCTCTTGGGCGTCGCCTAAGTGCTTAAGAATTACAGCTTCGTTTGGGAGATGACTTTGCTTGACCAGGGCGACTAACCGGTTCTCCTCTTGTTGCTCGTTGACGATCGACTTTGCCAGTTCGATTGCAAGTTTTCCCGCGTTCACACGAAAACCCTCAAGTTCCAGCGACCGCCTGACCGCTTCGCCCTCAGGTAGGGTAGCCGCCAGTGCTGTAAGGCGCTCGATGAGAGTTTCTCCTGTCGCAACTGCTTCGGCCTTACTCAAGTAGGGCGTGCCGGTGATGTTCGCTCCAGGCAAATCGAAGTAACCATCCGTCAAGATAAACCGAGTGTTGCGCAGATTCGGAATGATCAGTCGCCAGTCGAAACTATACTGGCCTCGCGCGTGAGTTATGAACCAGTCGGGAAAATCGTGCTCGTACAGAAATGTCGTCAACTCGGGCGGCTGTCCCGCCTTGTCAGTGGCAGACCTGAATTCCTGGAGTGCGCGCATCACGGCGGCGAGGGTTCTCTGTGAAAGTCTGGACATGGTCAAAAAATATGCCGAGACTGGTTTTTGGGCAAGCTATAAAACGCCCGCTGCGCGAAGCTGGCAGCGTGTCCTTATAAGTTTGCACCGAGAACACCGTTCTTCTGGTCCTTGGCCTTGGGCAAAACCAATACTTTGTTGACCCTTGCAGTTGAATCTCGTTCTTGGTGATGCGACGTTTTCAACGGCGCGCGAGACGGCGCCAGTGGAAAGCTGAATTGGGCATGCTGGGTCTAGACAGTTGAAGCCGGGCGCTGAGAGAGAATCGCAGGCGAGGGTAAAGGAGAGTGGGGAACGAGAGCCATTGACTGAATTGATGATTAGTGGTTTATTGGCCCGTAAGTTGTTTACGGAGAATATTAGTGAACAAGCGGTATCACCAAGTTTTTGTCAGCTCTACCTACGAAGACTTGAGAGAAGAGCGGCAAGAAGTAATGCAAGCGCTCCTCGAATTAGATTGCATTCCTTCGGGGATGGAATTGTTTCCTGCAGCCAACGACGACCAATGGACCCTCATAAAGCGGGTTATCGATGATTGCGACTACTATCTTGTCATCGTGGCGGGACGTTACGGCTCTATGGGACCAAAGAAGAAGAGTTATACGCAAATGGAGTACGAGTATGCCGTGTCGAAGAACAAACCCGTAATTGCATTTTTACATGCAAACCCAAGCGACATTCCCGCTGGAAAAACGGAACAAGCCGAGGACGGCAAGAAGCGGCTTAAGGAGTTTTGCGAGGTACTAAAGCAAAAGGTTGTGCGAACGTGGTCTTCCCCGGAGGAATTGGGTTCTGTAGTAAGTCGAAGCATCGTCAAATTAAGACAAACCAATCCATCGGCTGGTTGGGTTAGGGCTGACGAACTGATCGAAGATCTAGCCGCACCCGAAATACTAAAGTTGAAAAAGCAAATTGAAGAGCTCCAAGACAGACTCCAAAAGGTTCGGCATCAACCACCTAAAGGCTCTGAAAGGCTAGCTAGCGGTGCAGAAGTTTTTAAGATCGCGTTCAACACTTCGTTCAGCGGGGAGGACGATGCAAAATATACGTGGGAACTGTCCGCACCAAATTCGTGGAATATGATTTTCAAAGTTCTGTCCCCACTTATGATTGACCGGGCAACTGAGTTCCAGCTGTCCACGAGGCTAGTTGAATTTTGCAAAGAGGAAATTCAGCAGAAAATAAAGCAGGATACTCCAAAAGCTAAGTCTATTTCTATGAAGCTTTCAGTCGAATCACTTCGCACTATCATCATCCAATTTCGAGCTTTGGGCCTAATCGTGAAGGATGAGCGCCAGAGGAGTGTTCGCGACACGCAGACGTACTGGACGTTAACGTCATACGGGGATGCCGCAATGACGACCTTGCATGCTATACCCAGCTCCGCAAAGAAAGCTTGAATGCTCCGACCGGCCACGTCGAGTACGAGCGTGGAAAACGTTGGGCAGCCGGCGAGCTAGACATGCGCTGACAACGCTGTTTCCTGTGTCGAAGCAGGGCAGGGGATGGCGCGGCGGGCCGGCTCTTCGCAGGCGTCTTGTGGACAAGTCCCCCGCGGCTGTACCCTGCGGACGACCGCCGAAAAGCGAAAGGTCGCAACCCCGCAACGCAAAGCATGTTTTGATTTAAGTCGGCAAAACGATTTCCTTTTGCCTGGTCAAATTCCGCCTACACGCGGTTTGTATCACAGCGACTTGCAGAAATGCCCGTGCATACCCTTTTGCCGTGCCACACGCTGGGGGCAACGGCGTCTTCTGATGGGGCGGGCCGCGTGGTGTCGGGGAGTTTCCATCGGCGCGCCGTGTTATTTCTGGGGTTTCTTGATCTCGTTGAGGAGATCGGCGAGTGCTTCATTGATTTTGAGTGCATAACGCCTAGCCATCTCGTAGAGCTCGGGAATTCGGCTGTCGTCGGAATCGGCAATTCGCACCATTGTCGTACCTTCGGAATCTTTGACGTACAGCTGACGCGTAAACTGCAACGGGACGCCCGTGAAGCCCTCGGAAATCAACAGGGTCCATTTGCCTCCAAAGCTCGCGGCGAATTCCTGCGGCTTGGCGGTGGGTTGCCAGTCGATTTGGTCTTGCTCAGTGGCGACGAAGAGACCGTTGACTAGTTCGTGATTAGTAATTTTGGGCATGGCTATTCGCTCCCCGGCTTGTGTTTTTTCTGAATCTTGCCAACTACGACGCTGAGCTTCACGTCTGAGTCGAGTTGTGCATCGAGAATAGTTTTGCGGTTCACGTTGGTGTTGCGTGATTCTTGAATTATCGATTCCATGAGAACGGCAACCTCCAGGAGTTTGTTTCGAGACTCCCTGAGTGCTGAGTTGTCGCCCCATGCTGCGAGTGTGGTTCGACAGCGTGCCATGACTTCCTGCGCCCTCAACTCGACTACATCCCATTTTTGATTACGTGCGAACTGGCCGACTTGAATGCATTTTGCGGCCGCGTCCTCAAGCCCCGCCAGTGCCGTTCGGAGTCTTTCGGCTGATCTGGCTTCTTGCGCGGCTCGCCGCGCGCCCGTTGCGACAAAAAGAAGGTAGAAGCTTACTACGAGCCCCCACACGCTCGCGATATTGCCCCAGTTTTGAGTGGTGAACTGGGTTGTTACTTTGCGAGTGGCGGGAATGCCGAGGAGCGCCGCGAGGGCCACCCCTGGGAGAAGCAGAACGAGGATTGGAAGCCAGTCCGACTTGAATTTTGAAGAGATAGGGCGCTCCGCACTCGTGGCAGTTATACCAAATGGCCGTGCAAATGTGGACGCCAGCTTGAGGGCGAATTGTGCGGCAGCGCGGGCGACAGAACGGAGCTAGGGCTTTTGTTGCTTAGAGATGTCTTTAAGCTTTTTGTCGAGCGCGGCCTTTCGTTCAGCCGGGCGGGCTTGCCTTTCTTCACTGCTTCAAATTGATGCGCGGCCCCTCAGAGCGATTCTTTTGACCGTCCTGGCGCTTACCCCTACTGTTCGCCCTATCTTCGCCCAGGGCGTGCCCTGAGCAGAAAGCTGGCCTATCCGCGCAACGTCGAAAATGGCGCGTGGCCGGCCGATGTGCCTGCCCTTCGCGTGGGCGTTCCGCATCCCGGCGCGCACACGCTCGCGGATACAGTCGCGAACTCGGCCAGATCGTCGGAACTGGAGTCAATCATGCCGATGACACGTCAGCTCAAACAAGCGTCAAACTAGCCTCAAACGACCCTCAAACTGCGCGCAAGCTGCGCTCAAAAGACGATAAAGCAGCGAAATCTGATTTTGCCAGGACTCGCTCGACAATTCGCCGGCAAATCCCGTGACAAGCCGTAATAGAAGGGTGTATTGCTTGGCACATGTGGGGCACGGTCGGCTTAGATTTTAAAACGCACTGTTTCACACTCCCAACCTCGTGGATCGCGCCATTCGGTGCTGTGGCTGAAAGACAAGGGCTATGGTGCGTGCGGCGTGCCTGGTGGACAGTCGATCCAAAATGCGTTCGGTCGGCCTGTGCGGAATTTTCATCCCACTGTAGATTGCCTTCACAGTTAAAGCACATCGACCACAATCGGCACATGGTCGCTCAAACTCGACCAGCACTCGTATTCGCCCACCTCAACTTTCGAGATTCTTTTGGCCCAATCTTCTGGAATGAAGATGTAATCAATGTGAAATCCCCGTTCTTTTTGGTGCCAGTAATAATGGGTGGGCCGGGTTTCCTCGCCTTGGTCTTCGGAAAAGAAACGGTGGTAGGCGCTCGCGAGCTTCTGTTCCCCTAAATATTTAACCAGAGCCGAATGGTTACCATGCTTACGCTTCCGATCCCAAATGCTATTGCTATTGAAGTCTCCGCAGATGGCTGTCGGCTGACCCCTAAACCACTGAGAACTCTTGGTCACAGCTTCGTACGCCTGGCCGACGTAACTCCTGACGAAACTACCATTCATCCTAGTTGTCCACACCGCGACCAGGAGAAAATCAAACGGACCGGCTATCCACAGCGGAACAACCCACCTGGTTGGTGGCTCCTCCACTCGTACAATGCTCCAAGGTTTTGCTACGAGTATCCCAAGACCTTTATTCAGGTTATCACCAAACCATCGGCCGTCGAAGCCGTCTTCGATGCAAACGTCGATAGACTTTTTGGCGCACTCGGGAACGACTGCAACATCCGGCGAGAGATCATAGAGTCGCTGGCGTTTCTGCGAGAAGGCCATTTTGCAGTTCCATACGACGATTCTCATAATCACGTCAGCTGGAGATTATCACGGTTAGCAGAAAACGCGGAATCGGGCCGCAGGGCGCAATATCCAAGCAAATGATCGTGCGGTGCGGAAAGTGACTCGATGGAATCGACGCCGCCCAAAGTGCAGGGTGCGATCCCTGCCTACCGATGAAAGGGCGGTTATGCGAAGTCGTTGGAAAAACCGGCCCCCACTCCGCCGTGACATGCGTAAGAAACGTCCCCTTCTTTCGCGGTCTAGACAACGGAAAGTCCCTCAGAAAACAAACGACTTGAAGGAGCCTAGAGTGAGACGTTTCTTACGCAGGAGCGGAAACGAGCCGTCGTACTGAGCCTTCCGAGACGCCAAGTTCGCGTCCAATAGCTCGCAGAGAAAACCCAGAAGCCCGCAGGCGCGCGATCTCTGATGATTGGACTTTGAGGCGTGGTCGGCCAATTTGACGGCCGTTGCGACGCGCCTGAGCGAGTCCGGCCTTTGTACGTTCGGAGAATCGAATACGTTCTTGCTTGGCGATCGTCGCGAGAATGCTGATAACGGCGTCTTTGAAAATTCCGCAACTGTCGAAATACTGCTCGGTGAAGCTCCTGAATCCCACACCGTAGGACGTAAGCCGGTTCAGGTGTTGCAGAGTTTCGAGGACGCCCTCGCGCGACAGCCGGTCTAAAGCCCAAAACAGCAGTAGGTCAAACTTGCGTTGACTGGCTGCCTCGAACATCGCCTGGAACTCAGCACGGTCGCTCTTGCTGCCAGTCTCGCGGTCAACGAACTCGCGGACGATCTCCCAACCCTGTTTCGAGGCGAACTCCCGAAGTTGTACGAGCTGATTTTCGGTTTCCTGCCCTTTATCTTTCGTCGAGACGCGAGCGTAAATTGCAATTTTCATTATTTTCTCCGAAGACCGACCCTTGTCCGGATGTACTGGCTGAGCGAGAGCCCTGATTGACGCGCTGACTGTTCGAGTTTTCTGTGCTCGGCGGGTGTCAACCGTAGCGCGACGAGATGGCTCTGCCGTTCGCGCGCCAGCTTTCGCGGCCTACCCATTCGCATACTATCTGTATAACAGAAAGTCTGGTGTTTGTCAAGCGAATCGGAGGATTGGAAGGGAAGTTAGGGGCTCGAAGGACAGGCCGGGGGTGGGCGCCCCAGGGGGCGGTCCAAGGGACCCCTGGTAGTGACTGGCAGTATCGCCCTTACCGACGAGCGGTGCTTTGGATGATGCGGGGCGCCAGCTTCACCAGCGGACGCCATATTTGACGGCGCACTCCCCACAGAGAAAGATTGAGGGCGGTCCGAACGGTGGAGACATGAACGGATGACCGCAGGGGTCGAAGGCTGGAGTGCTTGGCATCTCGGACTCCGGGGCTCCTTGCCGGTATAGATAATCCGCGTTCGGCTTCCCGCAGCCCCGTATCTTACGGGGGTCGGGGGCGTTCTTAATCTTTGCGCGTTGGGCTTCTAGTTCTTCGTCGGTCGGTAGGGCGTCCACGTCGTTCATCCTCCACCTGCTAAGATGCGGTCTGGTGTCCATGTGCGATCTTGGCAAGACACCCACTTAAACAGAAAACAGCAAAGTGGGCGCACAGAGGGGACGCGAACAGCAGGCCGGGTGCGGCCGCCCAAGGGGGTGGTCTCGCGGAGGACCCTGTATTGACTGGCGGCCGCGGGGGATCCTGCCTTTCCGTGTGCTTTGCGCCCTCAGAGCGTTTAATAATCTCTTTGAGCAACCACCTCGGACTTTTTCTGTGCAGGCAATCCGCGAACTTGATAAAAATAAAGTCGGCTGGATTCCGACTCCATGCCCAGATAGGGGCCTTTCTGTGTGTGCCAAGAGTTCTCTGCGAGCGCGGAAGTTATCAACTTCGGCTGAAGCTATAGCCCTTCTACGTGAGAAATTTATTCGTAATTTTGGTGCGGAGACCGCAGTTATCGCCAATGAGTCCCATGGGCAGCGGCTCGCATACACACAAGGCACGATCGGGGCGGCAATGTACGCGCTCAATCCGATACCGGGTCGGGTTAAGTTGAGTGTTTCAGATTCGGACGAAGCGTTGTCTCTGCGAAGCGGATGTTGGGAGTGCCTGGAACTTTGGTGCAATATTTTCCCTCACCACCTGGAACTGTTCGTCAAGGACCTGTGCGAGATGGGCCAGGCTATCGGCGCGGTTGAAGAGGAATTAGAAGACACTTGCGTTGTAATTAGGAATTTAGAGTCACGTAATTGGCTGTCTTGCTACTGCGGTGATGGCCATCCGGCCCCTGCACATTGGCAGGCGCCGGCGTGGCTGGTCGGTTGGCCTGCCGAACTTGAGAATGACGCGATTACGTCCGCTAGATTAAAGGGTCGGCTCGATTCTGACCAGACCAACGAAGTCTGCAACGCAATCCAGAATGCCGTAGGAAAAAATCTGGCGCTCGCGAGCGTAGAGGCGTTGAACGACGCCCGAATTCTGATTGCCAAACAAGAAAGTCGCTCCCAGGCTCGGTACAAAGACAGAGAAAGCGGCGGGACCTCGGAGCCTAGAAACAATCATCCGAGCAAGTTCCATGAGCGCATCGTCAGTTTGATGAAGAAACATCCAACAAAATCCCACCGCGAGATTCTCGGGGCAATTGACGCCGAAGAGGGGCTCGACATTCCAAACCGATTCAAGAGGCATGAGCACCGCAGTCGTGGCATGGTGATGGTAGGAGCATACGACTGCAGCGAGTGCAGACGTAGCGTGGAAGTCTTCATGTCTCGAATGCGCGGGCCATTAGGACTGCCCCAAGCCCCGAAATCCCGAAGGTTCTAAGATTTACTTCTCACCAATCTCACCTCCTCCTCGAGGCGAGTATTTGTTATCCCATTTAAATTCTGCCAGTTAGGAAAAACAGCTCTCGCGTCCTTACGTGAGCATGACGGGAATGGTTGCCCAATCTATTCTCGGGATGTTGCAACTGAGAGCTTAGGAATTTGAATGACTAATGACTGGCATGGACGCAAAAGGGGAACCGATCCGATTGAGCGGCCACTACCGCACAGCAAGGAAGCGGAGGTCGCGTGCCTCGGCGCAATTCTCCTCGATGCCCCCAAGGCTGCTGAAACAATAGACAGCCTAGAGCCTGGTGATTTTTTCTTGCCTTTGCACCAGGTAATCTTTCGTCACATCAAGCGGCTTCGCTCCCTGGGAATGGCCACTAATGATTTTGTCCTTCTCAATGATGCGATCGATCAATCCAAGGAGCTCGAAGCGGCCGGGGGCACCTCTTACATTGCCTCGCTGACCGATTGCTTATACCGTTCGCCGAACGTTGCCCAATATGTCGAGATAATTAAGAGGGCTGCCAAACTTCGGGCGGCCATCCGCATCTCACAGCTCAACACCGAGAAACTTCTCGCAGTTAACGGCGATGGTTCTACCGTGCTTCAGGCGGTATTCGATTCTTTCTGCCCACTAAGAGGAGTGGTTGGGCAGAAACTAATCTTGAACTTTAGGACGGGGGCAGACTACTCCGCGAATGAGGGTCAGGGTGTCGAATGGATCGCCCGGGGACTGGTTGCCAAGGGGGCAATCACCGAGCTTGGGGCCAAGGTCAAAGCTGGCAAAACGACTCTCATATTGGCCATGATACGGGCCACGTTAGACGGCAGCGAGTTTCTTTCTCAGCCTACCCTCAAGACATCCGTGCTCTATCTCACAGAGCAACCTGTCTCCTCATTTTATCAGGCTCTGGAACGGGCTGGATTGCTTGGACGCCAGGATCTGAGCGTCCTTCATTTTACCGACACACGCGGGCATGCCTGGCCCGCAGTTGTGTCCGAAGCAGTCACCCGATGCAAGCAGATCGGCGCGGTCCTTTTGGTTGTCGATACGCTTCCGCAATTTGCTGGATTGACGGGCGACCGCGAGAACAATGCGGGGGACGCCTTGGAGGCGATGGGACCGTTGCAAGCCGCCGCCGCGGAGGGAATTGGCGTCCTGCTCGTGCGACATGAGCGAAAGAGCGGCGGTGACGTTGGAGATTCAGCCCGAGGAAGCTCGGCCTTTGCTGGTGCCGCCGATATTGTGCTGTCTCTCCGCAAACCTGAGGGCAACGCTCCTAAGACACGACGGCTACTTCAGTCCGTTTCCCGCTTCTCGGAAACCCTGAATGACCTCCTAGTTGATTTGACGCACGGCGCCTACGTCGCCCTCGGCGAACGTCACGAAACGGCCATCAAGGACGCGAAGGATTTGGTCTTCGCGGCAGCACCCCAACTAGAAGCAGAGGCGATCGACCTCAGGGAGCTAGGAAAAACGACATCGGTTTCCCGCGTAACAGCGCAGAGGGCGGTCGATGAGCTGGTCCGGGATGGGTTGTTGAACAGAATCGGAGAAGGCAAAAGAGGGAATCCGTTCCGTTATTTTCTAACAGAAAGACCTTTCTGCCCAACCTCTAACACAGAGGTTGCAGAGAAAGAAACGAATCAGAATAGTTGCCGCGGACACATGCACGCGCAGCAAGACCCGGATTAGTCAGGATGGCGACCGTCCCCCAGCCCGCTCACGCCAGCAACGAAAAGGAAGCGTTGCTCCATAGGTCGCGGGCGTATGTGGTAGACTCCGCTCCGGTTGCAGCGCCACGCCGGAGAGGACCATGTTTGGCGAGGCGAACTTACCAAGCAGGGAATGTGTTCCAAAAGGGAAGGAATAAATCGGACAGATGGGACGATAGCGCACCCGCGTACGGCCGCTACTGGAAAGACGTGCCAGGAGTGCCGCCGCGCCGCGTTGTCGTCTCTCTCGGCATTTGCCGCACGCGCTCGATCGCAGAGCGGAAGTGTGCGGAGGAAATCGAGAGGCTGGGAATCAACTCTACCCAGTCCTTCATCGAACTGACCAGCACCATCACCTTCAAACAGCAAGCGGAACTATGGCTAAAGTCATTGGCCAGCCGCAAAAGGAATCCCCTCGAACGAACCACTATCGATACCAGAACCTACGCGCTCGACAAGTGGATCTATTCGTCCCTCGGGGACACCTGCCTAGCAGAGGTGAACAATCATGCGCTGAAAAAGCTGGTGGAGAAGATGGCTTGCTCGCTTTCCCCAGCTTCCATCCGCGACTACAGCAACATTGTGAAAGCGGTAGTTGCCTCTGCCATCGACGAAAACGGTGAGGAGAAGTTCCCACGAAAATGGAACGAGAGCTACATTGACGCACCGGTTGTAGGTAAGCAGCGCCAGCCTACGTCGGACTGTGCCGGTATCTCGAACATCGTTTTCTACGCTCTCGACCAGTATCGAGTGCTCTATGCGCTCCTAGCCGGCTGCGGTCCGCTCCGTGCCGGCGAGGCATTGGGCCTCGAAATCGACAAACATATCTCCCAGGACTTTCGCACGCTCTGCATCGTGCAGAAGGCGAAACGTGGAGAAATTCAGCCTTACCTGAAAACAAAGAATGGAGCGCGAGAGGTAGATCTCTGCTCACAGCTCGCCAACACGCTTCGCGAGTACGTGGGAGACCGACGCAGCGGGCTCTTGTTCCATTCCTCGACAGGAGCACAGCTCCTGCAATCCAACACGCTCAGCGACAGCCTGCATCCCATTTTGGATTACATGGCACACGAGCGTGGAGGCTTCAACATCTTCCGGCGCTTCCGTCTCACGCATCTCGTGAAGTCCGATTGCCCCGACGCAGTTAAGCATTTTTGGTCTGGGCATGCACCACGACATGTGAGCGAGCGTTACACGAAATTAACGCAGGACCGTGATTTCCGTTTGATGTGGGCGGAGAGGATCGGTCTTGGTTTCGAGTTGCCTGGTGGAGCAAAGTTTGGGCAACTTGGGCAACTCGTGCAATTCCGAAAAGTAGGCTAAGTCTTTTAAAATCTGGTGGACGAGAGGGGATTCGAACCCCCGGCCTCCTCGTTGCGAACGAGGCGCTCTCCCAGCTGAGCTACTCGCCCACGAGCAGCGTTTCAATTTTAGCAAACGCTCTGGAAGATGCCAATCCGCGATCTCGTCCAGTTACATAAAAAAGGGGTGCAGCCTGCTGCACCCCTTTCCCAGAAACGTATATCAGACTGGGTTTATGGATGTTCGAACGAGCCGCCCGTGCGCTGCGCCACGATCTTCCGTGCATTCTCGTAGAGGGCCCGGGCTTGCGGAATCGCGTCCACGGCCCTTTGCACCTGCGGGTCCGCTTCCAGCAGCACCTTGAAACCCTCCTGCTGCCCAAACGTGGACATGAACACTTCCTGCTTTATCTTTCTCTTGATCCAGTCGTGGCCCTCGGCCATTTCGGGTTCCGTGTACCGGATATTGTGCTTTGTTAGGTAGTCGCGGAAGGTACGCATCACGCTGTCGTCCACCTCGAAATCCTTGGTGATCGTCGGTTTCGAGCCGAGGAAGAATCGCGTAAACCCGCCCACTCCGGTCTCGGCAGGGAAGAACACATCGTCGCGATAGAGGAGCTGTTCGAACTTAGTCAGCTTGGGGGCCGGCACAGCGATGTCCGGTGTGATTCCGCCTCCGCCCGTGACCTGGCGTCCGCTATCGGTGAGCTTCACTTCCGTCGGGTGATCCGGTACTTTGCGCTCGTAGTGGTACTCGTAAAGGGAAACCGATTTGTAATCGCGCTGAATTAGCCGCCCGCTCGGCGTGTAGTAGCGCGCGGTCGTCAATGCCAGTCCGGTGTTCTCGCTCAACGGCGTCACCGTCTGCACTAGCCCCTTGCCAAAGGTAGTCTCGCCGACGATCATCCCGCGGTCATGGTCTTGCACCGCCCCGGAAACAATCTCCGTGGCTGATGCCGAATTGTTGTTCACCAGAATCACCAGAGGCACGGTCACGCCCTGATTTCCGCGCACCGCGTAGTACCTCCGCTCCGGCGACGTCCGCCCATGATGCGAAACAATCAGCTGATTCTTGTCCAGGAACATGTCGCCCACGGCGACCGCTTCATTGAGCAGTCCGCCGGGATTCCCACGCATGTCCAAGATCAGCCCGTCCAGTGCAGGAGCATTGAGCTGTCGAAGGGCTTCGGCAATCTCATGGTCCGTAGTCTCGTTAAATCCGGAAAGCCGGACGTACCCAATCCCGGGTTTCAGCAGAAAAGCGATGTCTACGGAATGGCGGGGAATCTCATCTCGCGTCACCGTGAACGTCAGTTGTTCCGGATAGCCTTCGCGCGAAACCACGATCTTGACGACAGTGCCCTTGGGCCCCTTTAGCATGTCGGCTACTTCCGGGGTGCCAAGGCCCTCGGTGGACTTGTCATCCACTTTCAAAATCACGTCGCCCGGCCGCAGCCCCGCGTTGTACGCCGGCGCTCCGACGTAAGGAGCCATCACCACCGTGTGATTTTCCCGCGGCGCAACGATCATGCCTACGCCGTAATACTTCCCGCGCTGATCCTCGCGCAAAAGAGCAAACTGTTTGGCATCAAAGAAATTCGAGTGGGGATCGAGCATGCGCAGCATGCCCGGTATGGCGCCCTGATACACGGCCTTGTCCACGTCTACCGGCTCGGCATAGTTGTTCTGAACTACGTCCAAAACCCGCGTGAACTCCCGCACGGCCATTTGATAATCATCGGCCGAGGCCGTCGTGGCCTTAACGTTGGGGCCATAAATGCCCCCAAGAACAGCGGATAACAGCAGCACCCCAACAACAATGACAAGTCCGCGACGCTCTGATCTCATTCGTACCTCGCGTGAGCTCTGACCCCAAAATTATACCACATCGCAAACTCCGGTTTGACAGCGACTATCACCCTTTCTATGATGCCAATGGACCTTTAGACGGCTATTTATCCCAATGTTGAGCATCCCTCACATGATCGTGGTGTTTATCGTGGTCCTGGTTGTTTTTGGGCCACAGAAGCTGCCGGAGCTCGCCCGCAGCCTAGGCAAGATGATGGCCGAGTTCCGCAAGGCCTCCACCGACTTTAGGAGCGCCTTTGAAGAGGAAATGCGCGACCTGGAGCGCCAGGCCGTCCAGGCCGAGCGCAAAAAGGCCACAGAAGCCGCCGCCACAGCCGTAGCCGCCGCTCCAAGCCAGCCCGCCACGTTGGCTACACCGGCTGGCACCCAGGCCCCTCCAGGCGACGCCCCATCCGAGCCCGGCGCAACCGAAGCACCCGTCCACACCCCCGTCGCCGGAGCGATTCCTCGCTCCTCGGAAGGGCCGGCCGAAGTCAAAGCCGAACCCGCGGTAGTGACCGATTCGGAAGACCTCCCGCGCGACACCCGGCAGCCAGCCTGACCCCGTGCCCGAACTCACGCCCAACACGCAGATCCTGCCGCCCGAGGAAGAACCCACGGGGGCGATGACGTTCTTCGAACATCTCAGCGAACTCCGCAAACGCATCATCAATTCTCTGATCTCCATCGCCGTTGGAGCAGGGATTGGCTGGTTTGTGGCTCCTTATTTCGTGAATTGGATCACCAAGCCCATGCTCAAAGCGCTTGCTCAGGCGCACTTGGACCAAAAACTGGTGTACACGCACCCGGCCGGGTATCTGAATCTCTTAATTTCCTTGAGCGTATACCTGGGCCTGGTCATCGCCTCCCCCTGGATCCTCTATCAAATCTGGCTTTTCGTCGCCCCCGCGCTCTATAAGCACGAGCGCAGCGCTATCACTGGTTTTCTATTTTCCACGGTCTTTCTTTTTCTTGCGGGCATTGCCTTCGGTTATTTCGTTTCGCTGCCCTACGTCCTGCGCTTCCTGATCAGTTTTCAGGGGCCGGTCGTCCCGCTGATTAGCATCAACGAGTATTTCGATTTGATTCTCATGATTCTTCTCGGCCTTGGGCTCGTGTTTGAATTGCCGGTCCTCATTTTCTTTCTTTCGCTTTTTGGAATCGTGACACCCAAGTTCTTGATGAAGAATTTTCGCTACGCCATTCTGGTGATCGCTCTGCTCGCCGCCGTTCTCACCCCCACGCCCGACGCCACGACCATGCTGGTCTTCATGGCTGTGCTGGTCGCCTTGTACTTCGTCGGTGTTGCGGTGTCCTGGGTCGTCGTGCGGAGGCGCGAGCGCCGGCTGGCGGCCCCGGCGGAGGCGCCTTAAATGAATTCGCAGCACAGACAAGGTTGGTCAATCGCACTTTGCGCCGTTCTGGCCTTTTCAGTTCTAATCGGCTGCAAGTCCAAAGGCGCCGAAGCCAGCGCCGCCCCGTTCATGAGCACAGTGGCCTCCGCTCCGCCACAAGCCACCGACAACGCTCCCTCGCCTGACAAGACGGACGGCTTCGACGGCAATCGCGCTTTCGCCCACGTTGCCAAGCAGGTCAGTTTCGGCCCTCACCCATCGGGCTCGCCTGCCATCGTCAAGGTGCAGGACTACGTCATGTCGGAATTGAAGAGTTATGGGTGCGCCGTCGAGACGGATGCGTTCAGCACCGACACTCCGGTCGGGCGCATCGCCATGAAAAATATTGTGGTGAAAATTCCTGGCGCAAAGCCTGAAATCATCCTCCTCGGCACGCACTACGACACGAAGAAGATGGAAAACTTTGTCGGTGCCGACGACGGTGGCTCTTCTACAGCTGTGATGCTGGAGCTTGCTCGCCTTCTTTGCCCGCAACACGGACGCTACGCGGTCTGGATCGCCTTCCTCGATGGCGAAGAGGCCGTCCAGAATTGGAGCGAAACCGACGGCCGTTATGGCAGCCGCCAAATGGCCGCGCGCTTGGCCGCCAGCGGCGACCTCAAGAAAATCCGCGCATTCTTGCTCGCAGACATCGTCGGCGGCCGCACAGCCCAGTTCCCGCGCGAATCTAGTTCCACACCGGCTTTGATCGATCTCGTTTGGAACGCCGCCGCCAGGCTGGGATACTCGTCGATTTTTCTGAATGAATCGTCCGAGGCCCAAGATGACCACGATTCCTTCATGAAGCGCGGCGTTCCCGCGGTAGACGTCATCGGGGACTTCGTTCACAACGGCTACTGGCACACTCCGCAGGATGCTCTCGACAAAATTAGCCCGAAAACGCTTGCCATCGTCGGCCACGTTTTCGTCGAATCCATAAAACAGCTCCAGACCAAGTAGCAGCCGCCTTCTGTTGCGGGCGCCTTGGCCAGCCCATCAATTCTCAAACCTCACCAGCTTCCCCTTTTGCACCACCGAATGCTTCCCGAAATCCTCATCATTCCGGTACGGAAAATCCGCCCGGTAATGGCTCCCGCGGCTCTCTTCCCGGGCCAGCGCCGATCGCGCAATCAGCAAAGCCAGCGTGTGCAGGTTTCGCAATTCGTACGCGTCACGAGTGGGCTTCTCGCACTTTGGCAGCTCCAATGTCTCCAGTTGCTTCGTGGCATTCGCCAATTCTTTCCCGCTCCGCAGAACCCCAGCCTCGCGCCACATCAGATCGCGGATCTTCGCCAGCGCCGCGCTGCTTGACGAAGAATTCGCCGAGCCTTTCGTCGATTCTTTGAGCGCTGCAGACGAGTTGCTCGGCAACGGCACAGGACTTCCCGGCATCGCGCCCGGGTGGCGCTTCCCAGCCGGAGCATCCTTGCTCATCGCTTGGCCCGCGCGCGCTCCGAACACCAGTCCTTCGAGCAGGGAATTGCTCGCCAGTCGATTGGCCCCATGCACCCCCGTCGCCGCGGTCTCCCCCGCAACATAAAGCCCCGGTAGCGAAGTCCTCCCCCACACATCGCTCTTCACTCCGCCGATCGCGTAATGCGCCGCCGGGCAAACCGGCGCGAGATCGCTGGCCAGGTCGACACCGAAACTCGCGCACGTTTCATAAATCCGCGGAAACCGCTTTTTCAGAAACTCCTCGCTCTTCTTGGTCAAATCCAAATACACGTGTGGACTCTGCGTGCGGTGCATTTCCATCGCAATCGCGCGCGTGATGATGTCCCGCGGCGCCAGTTCCTGCCCCTCGCTGTACCGTTTCATGAACCGTTCGAGGCTGATGTTCCGGAGGATCCCGCCTTCGTTGCGCAGCGCTTCGGAGAGAAGAAAGCGCGGCGCCCCCTTGACCGCCAGCGCCGTCGGATAGAATTGCACGAACTCTATGTCGGACAAAACTGCGCCCGCCTCATACGCGATGGCCATTCCGTCGCCCGTGGCCAGTTCCGGATTCGTATTCTCTCGATAGACTTGCCCCAGCCCGCCCGTCGCCAGCAGCACCGCCCCGGCCCGCACTTCGTGCTGCGAGCCGTCGGTCTCGTCAATGAAATGAACGCCGGCAACCCGGCCGCGCTCCACGATCAATTCTGTGGTGAACGCATGCGCGCGCAAATGCAAATGCGGAATGGTATGCGCTCGGGCCAGCAGCGCCCGCGTGATTTCTCGGCCCGTCGAATTTCCGTTCGCATGCAGGATCCGCGAGCGGCTGTGCGCGGCCTCACGCGTGAACGCTAGTTTTGTCCCTTCCCGGTCAAACTCCGTGCCCCACTCCATCAATTCCGTAATGTACTTCGGCCCCTCTTCCACCATCAGCGCGACCGCGTCCGCGCGGCACAGCCCATCCCCGGCATTGATTGTGTCCTGTGCGTGCAGACCGATTTCGTCCTCGTCGGAAAGTGCCACCGCAATCCCGCCCTGTGCCCAGGCCGTCGCGGAATCATTCAGGTTGGATTTGGCGAGAACCAGCACATTTCCCACGCCGCTCAATTCAATTGCCGCGCGCAGACCCGCCACGCCGCTGCCTACAACGGTATAGTCGGCGTGGTAAGTCTTGTGGGAGTGCGTCATGGGAATGCGGGGCTTGCCGTCCCGTATGGTAGCACGAAGAAATTGTATGGATGAATATGTGCCCCGCGCTGCGGCCCACGCGGGCCGTGTGTTACATTGAAATGCTTCACCAATGAAAATCAAACGTATTCCCGTAAAATCCTCGGACGGCAACTACGTCGTCGTGGCTGGCGTGGGGGCTATTCGCCGTGCATCGCGGGAAATATCCGTGCTTGGAAGCTTTTCGAGCGTCCATGTCGTTTCGTCTCGAAAAGTATGGCGCGCTCTCGGGAAAACCATTGAACGTGGACTGCGCTTTTCGAACCACAACGCAATTCATCTCTTCGGTGACGCCGAATCCGCCAAAAATCTTCGCAGCGTGGAGCAGCTAGCGCGTTCCTTGAGCCGTGCGGGCGCGGATCGCAAATCACTTTTGGTCGCCGTGGGTGGTGGTGTTGTGGGAGACGTCGCCGGTTTTGTGGCCGCCACATATTTGCGCGGCATCGCGTTAGTTCACATCCCCACCACGCTGGTCGCCCAAGTGGATAGCTCCATCGGCGGCAAAACCGGTGTAAATCTCGCGGAAGGAAAGAACCTTGTCGGCGCGTTCTATCCGCCTTGCCTGGTGCTCACCGATCCAGAGTTATTGCGCACGCTTCCGGACCGAGAATTCCGCGGCGGCGTTGCCGAAGTCATCAAGCACGCCATCATCGCCGACGCGCCGATGTTCGGCATGTTGGAAAACAACATGGACAAGGTACTTCGCCGCGACCGTAAATCTCTTCATGACTTGATTCCGTGGAACGTGCAAATCAAAGCGCATGTCGTAAGCCGCGATGAGCGCGAGTCCGGCCTGCGGGAAATCTTGAACTTCGGCCACACCTTCGCTCATGCTCTCGAAAGCGTCACCAAATACCGCCGTTATCAGCATGGCGAAGCCGTCGCCTGGGGCATGATGGCCGCCGCGTTCCTTGGCTATGAAGTTGGCCTGACGCGCGCCGACGATGTATCCCGCATCGTGGAGCTCGTCCGCCGAATAGGGCCTCTCCCTGCCTGGCCGCTGGTATCGTCCGCCAGTCTGCTCAGCGCCATGCGCTCCGACAAGAAAACGCGCAGCGGGATTCTCCGGTTCGTGCTCTCGCCCCGCATCGGCGAAGCCCGCTCCTATGACGCCGTTCCTCTTCATGTCGTCGAGCGCGTCTTGCATTTCACGCCGCGCCTGATCGCCGCAAGTGAACATCTTTCAGGAACGCAACGTGCCTGAGTCGTCCACGCCCGCAAAGGGAACCCTGCCCGAAGGTGCCGTCTCCGAAGCCGAAGCTTCAAAAAAAGTCCGCGAGATGTTCACGCAGATCGCGCCGCGCTACGATCTGCTGAACCATCTTCTCTCGTTGCAGTTCGACCGCCTCTGGCGCGCCCGTGTTGCCAGCCGCCTTTGCCATATCCTCGCCCGGCGCGACGCCCTTGTTCTCGACCTCTGCTGCGGTACTGGCGATCTTGCCTTCTCCCTTGCACGCGCGGGGTATGCTCGCATCATCGGCGTGGACTTTGCGCATACTATGCTCGTTCGTGCGAGACAAAAGAATGCTGCTCTGGCCTCCGCCCCGAGTGAAAGTTCGGCGCCTCCCATTCTTTTTTTCGAAGCCGATGCTCTGCGCCTGCCTTTTCCCGACGCCTCGTTTGATCTGGTGACCACCGCGTTCGGCTTTCGCAATCTCGCCAACTATGTAGCCGGCCTCCGCGAAATTCAGCGCGTCCTGAAGCCCGGCGGCACCATCGCCATTCTCGAATTCACCGAACCGCCAGAAGGTTTGCTGGGGGATCTCTATCGCTGGTATTTTCGCAGTGTCCTGCCAAAAATCGGCGGCCTGATCTCCGGCCAATCGCTTGCCTACAAATACTTGCCAAACTCGGTAGCCCGCTTCTTCCGCCCGCCCGAACTCACGTCTCTCCTCCGCACCATTGGCTACGAATCGGCCGCCTACAGCGTCTGGACCCTTGGTACCGTCGCCCTCCACACCGCCGTCCGCCCAGCTCTCGCCCCCTAATCTTCCTAACGCCGGCGACTACTCAAGGCGCGCTACCCATCGCCGATACAAAACTGCAATCACCAACTAAATAAAATCTTTTCTTACTGTCCACTGTAAACTGAGAACTGAAATCGGTTGCCCGACCCACCGCTCACTCTTCTAATCCCGCGCCCCGCAGTTTCGCCAACAACGTTTTCGGCGAAACTCCCAGCTTCTCCGCCGCCCGCGTCTTGTTCCATTTAAACTCGCGCATCGTATTTTCAAGCAAAGCTTTTTCCACGTGCGCCGCCGCACGCTGAGTGACTTCCTCCAGCGTGCCTTCCCAGCTGAAAGCCTCCGGCACCATACCCGCCGGCAGATGCTCCGCATCCGGCTTGGTCGCCGGAAGTTGTAATCCATCCGCGCGAATGCTCAGTCCATCCGCCAGAATCACCGCGCGCTCCAGCGTGTTCTGCAGCTCGCGCACATTCCCCGGCCACCTGTAATTTACCAGCCGCTCCCGCGCATCTGCAGCAAGCTCCAACCCGGCTTTCGAAAATTCCTTGCTGAATTTTCCCAGGAAGTGGTCCGCCAGCAGCAGCACGTCATTTCCGCGTTCACGCAACGGAGGAATCGTCATCGGCACAGCCGAAATCCGGAAATACAAGTCCTCGCGAAAAAGCTTTTCCTCTACCATCTTTTGCAGATTTCGATTGGTCGCCACCACAATCCGCGCGTCCACTTCAACCGATTGTGTTCCTCCCACGCGTTCGAATCGTTTTTCTTCCAGCACCCGCAGCAGTTTTGCCTGAATCGCCAGCGGCAGCTCCCCAATCTCATCCAGGAACAACGTCCCATGGTGTGCCAAATCCATTTTCCCGACTTTGCGCGCGCCCGCCCCCGTGAACGCTCCTCGCTCGTGCCCGAACAGCTCGTTCTCAACCAGCCCCTCCGGAATCGCCGCGCAATTCAGCGCCACAAACGGCCGTTCCCGCCGCGGCGACAAGTGGTGAATCGCCAGCGCAAATAATTCCTTTCCCGTGCCGCTTTCCCCCAGCAGGAGGCAGGTGGAATCCGTCGCCGCCACCTTTTGGATTTGCTGGCTCACTTCCCGGATCGCGGCATGCTCCCCGATGATGCGGGGAAATCCATAGCGCGTCGCATACTCTTCCCGCAGCAGCAAATTCTCCCGAAGCAATTCCTGCTGCCCCGCCGCCCGCTGCACCAGCAGCTTTAAATGGTCCAAATCCACCGGCTTTTGCAGAAAATCGAAGGCCCCTTCCTTCATCGCCGCCACGGCTTCTTCCACCGACCCAAATGCCGTCAGCAGAATCACCGGAATCGTCGCGTCTGCCTGCTTGCTCGCGCGCAGAACTTCGAGCCCCGAGGCCCCTGGCATCTTGAGATCTGTGATAACCAGCAAATACCGGCGCGCGCGCACCTTTTGAATCGCAGCCGCGCCGTCCGGCGCCTCGTCCACGGTATAGCCCGCGCGCTCCAGCGCCTTGCGCAGCATGGCGCGCAGCTCATTCTTGTCTTCTACAAGCAGGAGGGGTTCCATCTCTTTCGTTTCTACCACGAATCCAGCTGCCGTCAGGGAACAACGCGAGAGCAGTGTGCAGAGAAGGGAAGCAGGCCGTTGCCTTTAAGAAAGCGCGAACTGTGTTTTGTAATGCCGAGCCGCAGTGCAGCGCTCAAGCCGAGAGATTTGTAAGCGGGGTCTTCTTCCAAAAAGCTTAATACTAACTACTTAGAACGAACAACTTTCTCTATCGCGCCCATCCCGGATCTCCCCCCGACTTTCGCAATTGATCCTCAAGGTCATCCAGGCCCTGCTTGAGCTGCGCAATCTCTAGCTTCTTTGCGTCAATCTTCGCCTGCTTGTCGTTTATATCCTTGCGGGTGTTCTGTTCCGTCAAGGCCTTCTGGGGATCGGTGTAATACTGCACTTGCGCTTTTTCTTCTTCGCGCTGCAAGAGGTCGAGTTCTTTCTCGGCCTTGTCGATCTTGTCGTGCTGTTCTTTGAATCTCTTGCGCCACACCGTCTCACCATTGGGATCCGCTGTTTGTCCGGCGTCCGTCTCTTTTTGCGCTCCCACAGCGGCGGTCGCGGCTGTGCCACTCGGATTGCTCGAAGTGGGGCTGTTCGCTGGCTTCACGTCATCATCGGTGAAGACCTTCTTCGGTTTCGGAGCAGTCTTCTTGTCTTCGCGTGCCTTTCGCGCAGCGTCCGCCACTGGATCGCTGCCCGGCTGCTGCGAAGAGCCCTGTGCCTGCGCAGGCACCGGCAGTCCCGCCAGGCACAGTGTTACCACCACGCTAAACGCCGTAACGCAAGATTTCACTCGCATGCGGTCCTGCTTTCCCGGAGCGGCTGGCAGACCCCGACTGTCTCTTAGATGCTGTCCTGTCTTGATTCTACTGCTTCTGGCACGCTCCGCGGCAGCGGTAGCGTAACGATAAACGCAGCCCCTCCTTCCGGCCGGTTTCGCGCCTCCACTTGGCCCCCATGCTGCACGATGATCTTCTGCACCACGGCCAGCCCCAGCCCCGTCCCATTCGCCTTCGTCGTAAAGAAAGGCCGAAAAAGCTTGGTCAGTGCGCTCGCCGGTATCCCGGGACCGTTATCCAGAAGGCTGATGCGCTGGAACCCCATCTCCTCGCCACGAACGATCTCCCCACGAACCAGCACGCGTCCTCCGTCACCTGTCATCGCGCAGGACTCAGCCGCGTTTCGCGCCAGATTCAGCAACGCTTGGCGCAGCAAGCCTTCGTCTCCCCCCAGGTCCAGAAACTCGCCTTCACTCTGAATCTTTACTTGCGGAATCGCCTCCGCCACTTCCGCGACCACTCGTTCTACCATCGTCTGTAGCGTCACCGTTTCGCCCGAAATCTCCAGCGGCCGCGCGTACTTCAAAAACTCCGTAACGACGTGCGAGATGTTGCGCGTCTGGTCCAGAATCTTCCCTGCGTAGTCCGCCGCCTCCTTCTCGGAAACTTCCGGAATCATCTGCGCATAACCCGAAATCGTCGCCAGCGCGTTTTTGAATTCGTGCGCGATGCCCGCGGAAAGTTCCCCCAGCGCCGCAAGGTTTTCTTTTAGCTGCATTCTTTGCTGGAGGGCCGCAAGCTCCGTCAGATCCGTCAACAGGCAAATAGCCCCGCTGATTTTTTCCGTGCCGCGCCGGATCGGTGAAATCGTCACGCCCAGCCGCCGCGTATCTCCCGCCGGCGGGCAATGATCCACTTCTTCGCGCCGGAAAATCGTTCCCGTCGAAAGGCACTCCGCCACCAGCCGCGTAAGAGCCGAAGCTTCACCCAGCGCCTCGCTGTAACGCCGGAATCCCAGCCCGTGAATCCCTAGCGCCTGTTCCGCCGCCGGATTTGCGCTGGAAATAATTCCCGTCGCATTTACCACCAGCAGTCCCGCGGGCATGTTCCGCGTGACCTCTTCGCTCAAGCGTTCCGTTTTTTCCGCGCGCTCCTTTTCGATCTTGTGCAGCCGCTCCAGCTCCTTTTCCTGCTCCCGCAGCTTTTGAATCACCCCCTGCATCGACGCGGTCATGAACGCCGAAGGATTCTGCGTGCGTGGCGCTGGTTCCAGCAGTTCCTCTTGATGCGCTTCACGTGAGCGTTGAAGGAACCGCCTCATCAGAAACACTACGAAGCCCGTGATCGCCAGGAATCCTACTCCCAACGCTGCGGCAATCATCCAAAGATGCTGCGTGTTTCCCCCGGCTTGGAGAGCTGCGATCATCTATCCTGCTAGTTGCCTCTTGCTTCTCTTCCTCTGCGATCCTCTGAGCTTCTCCGCGTCTCTGCGTTATCTTTTTTCCTTCCTTCTCTATTTCTTTTCGGCCTTGAACTTTCAACCTTTACCTCTCTGCCCCCTAGACGACGATTCCCGTGAAGATCGGCCAGTGCGCCGCGAGCACCGGCACCGCATAAACGATCAACAGCGCCCCGATCCCCAAAAATGTCCCCAGGGGCAACTGATATTGGCTCGCAATCGTCCAGCGCAGCACGCGCTCCGTCCCTAACCCGCGCCGGCTCGCGCGTTCCGCCAGAGTGCTCTTCCAGCCCGCAAAATACAGCGCCAGAACCAGGCTAAGCCCTATCACGCTTCCCAAAAGGCTTCCCACCAGTATGGTTAGAAATGTCCCGCGCAAACCCAGAAACGCTCCCATCATGGCCATCATCTTTACGTCGCCCATGCCCATGCCCTCACGTCCACGCGCAACCTTGTACAGCGCTGCCAGCCCCCACAGCAGGAAACTTCCAAACGCTGCGCCCAATAGTGCGTCAATGAGTCCCGCCGCGTATCCTGGCACCACACGGTGCAGGAATCGCCAAATAAGAAACCGCATAAATCCATGATCCGGCGGCACAAACGCGGAAAACAGCAGCCCCGCCGCGAACCCCGGCCAGTTGACCAAATCCGGCAGCAGCCTCACGCGCAGGTCCGTAACCGTCAGAATCAGGATCAAGCAGGTGAAAACCACCCATTTAAGCGTGGTCTGCGTCAGTCCAAACTCGTGAAACGCCGCCACGAATAACAACCCCGTAGTCAGTTCAATGGCCGGGTACATCACCGAAATCGGCGTCCCGCACGCCCGGCACCTCCCTCGCAGCCACAGCCAGGCAAACAGCGGCACGTTGTCATACGGCTTGATGGGCGTCCCGCACCGTGGGCACCGCGACCCCGGCGAAACAATGGAAATCTCCTCCGGAATCCGCGTAATGCAGACGTTCAGGAAGCTCCCAATAACAATCCCAAATAGAAAAATGAAGATATACAGAATCGTGACCACATTTCGACTTTCTCACACTCACCCCGCCCCCTCAACAAACCCCATCGCCCTCGTGCCCCATCCCTAACGCTTTCTTCTCTGTGGCCCTCTGCGGTTCTCAGTGAACTCGGTGTTGAATTCCCATCGTTTTTCCTCTCCCAACAGATCCGCCGTCTCCTCCGGCCAAGGATTTGAAATTTGTAGCGAGGTAGATCTCAATTCTAGTCCTGCTTTCCGCGCTCCTGCGCATCTCTGCGTTATCTTTTTTCTTTCCTCTCGTTTGACTCTCGTTCTGAGCGGTTTTTGTCTTCTCCGACTGACAACTGTAAACTGACGTAAACTGACAACTGATAACTGCCGCTATGGACTGGTTCGAACGCAAAATCCGACGCTACGAGCACCGCCGCTGGACAACCGACGACAATCGCCGCGTCCAGCCCTTCCACTGGGGCCTCGAACACATCGGCGGTTCCCCCGATGATCCAGACCCCGGCGCCTTCCTGCGCGATTACGCCCAAAACGCCATCGAAACCAGCAAAGATTGGTTCGCCACCACTCCTGCCAGCGACTATCGCCTTGATCGCGAAAACGTCCTTACCTTCACGAGCTCCATTGTCTCCCCTTGGCCTGAAAACAACCTCGTCCACGCCCAGCTTTTTCCCGCTCGCCAGTCGATCCCATCGCGGTTCCACTCGCACCACTCGGGCCCCGGCCCCGCCGTTCTCCTTCTCCCCAATTGGAACGCCAAATGGCATGGCCAGAACGGCCTCTGCCACTGGATTCAGCGCATGGGCATCACTGTTCTCAAAATGAGCATGCCCTACCACGACCGCCGTATGGTCCAGGGCCACGAACGCGCCGATCAAATCTGCGGCCCAAACATTGGCATGACCCTCCAGGCCAACCGCCAGGCCGTCCAGGACGCCCGCCGCTGTCTTCGCTGGCTCGAACAGCAGGGCTACACCAAGCTCGGCATCCTCGGCACCAGTCTCGGTTCCTCCGTCGGCTACATCACCCTCGTCCATGATAAAGCCATCCGCGCCGGTGGTTTCTTCCACGTCTCCACCTACTACGCCGACGTCGTCAGCCAAGGTATGACCACCAACCACGTCTGGGAAGGTCTCAAAGGTCACGTTACCGTCGACGAACTTCGCGACTACTGGGCCCCCATTAGCCCCATGCCCTACGTCGAGCGTGGCATGGGCGCTGGCCGTACCTGCTTCATGGTCTACGGCAAATACGACCCCACCATGCTCCCCGAGCTCACCCGACAGATGCTCGACTCCCTCCGCCGCCACGGAGCTGACCCCTGCACCCTCGAACTCCCCTGCGGCCATTACTCCCTCGAACTCGCCCCTTTCTCCTACATCGCCGGCTACCGCATGCTCACCTTCTTCCTCCAATCCCTCGCCTGAAACCGTGGCGAGTCTCCAGACCCGTCCGCTCGATTAGGCCCCAAGGGCAGGGTGATAAAACTTAGCTCTTCAGTTTGATAACTTGTATAGCTAAGCTAGAAGGGTAGAAGATGTTCTGCAAAGGTAGAAACATGAGGCTCGACCTCAAAGACCCCGAAGCCCATACGCTCGCTTAGCGATTAGCCAAGGAAACCGGCGAAACCATGACTGCGGCGGTGACCCAGGCTATCCGTGATCGCCTTGAAGCCGTCCGGCGTCGGCGTAAACAAGAAGCCATGCGCGCAGCGCTCCACGACTGGGAACACTAAGAAAATCGAAACTGCGCTTCAAGGTCGCACAGAAAAGTGCTAAGCCCTTTCACTGCCCACACATCTAAAAAGCGCGCCCATAACTCCTTTGCTTGCCACACATCCGAGAAAATGGGGGTGGGGGCATGGGTTTTGTTAAACCCGATTTCCGTTAGGGGAAACTCTTCTACTCGGATGCTTTCTTGGGAGGGCTGGTGGATATGTCAGCGAGGTATTCTCTGAGGATTCAGATTCGTCTGCGTACTTCCTTCCGGTTCAATGCAGAATGGATGAGAGCTTACCATCGGCCACCAGTGCCGAAACCGCCTCAATATCCGACGCCAGTGGCCGATCTTCCGTGACCTTGGCAGACTTGCCCCGCACGGTTTCGTACGCCTTCTTCGCCAGGGCCCCGGTCTGCAGCGGCGCCAGCAAATCGATCCCCTGACAGGCGCACATCAACTCAATCGCGATCGTATGCCGCAAATTCGTCAGCATGCGCTCCAGCCGCCGCGCCCCGCTCATCCCCATGGAGACGTAATCTTCCTGATTGCCCGAAGTCGAAATCGAATCCACCGAGTGAGGGGCCGCCAGCGCCTTGTTCTCGCTGGTGAGTGCCGCCGCCGTCACCTGCGCAATCATGAATCCGGAATTCAGCCCCGGCTCCGGCGTCAGAAATGCCGGCAACATGCTCGTCAGCGGATTGGTCATCTGCTCGATTCGGCGCTCCACGATTCCGCCGAGCGTTGCGATTGCAATTGCTACTTGGTCCGCCGCCATCGCCAGCGGCTGCCCGTGAAAATTTCCGCCGCTGACAATGTCGCCGTTGTTCGCATCGCGCACAAACACCAGCGGATTGTCCGTCGCGCTGTTCAATTCCACCGCCGCCATCTCCCGTGCCTGCGCCAGCGAATCGCGGACCGCGCCATGCACCTGCGGCGTGCACCGCAAGCTGTACGCATCCTGCACGCGAGCATCTTTCTCCGCCGCACGGTGCGACTCGCGAATCTGGCTGCCCTCGTTCAGGTGCGCCAGATTCCGCGCCGTCATGGCCGCTCCCGCGTACGCGCGAGCGTGCATGATGCGCGCATCAAACGCGCCCGGGCTGCCTCGCAGCGCATCCAGCGAAAGGGACGCAGCCACGTCTGCGGTGTCCACAAGCACATCAGCTTCGCGCAACGCCAGGCTCAGCAGCGCCAGCATTCCTTGCGTGCCATTCAGGAGTGAGAGTCCTTCCTTCGCTTCCAATGCAATCGGCGTAATGCCTGCGCGCTTCATCGCTTCGCCGCCGGAGAGAACTTCGCCGCGAAAAGTCGCGCGGCCTTCGCCAATCACAACTTGCGCCAAATGTGCCAGCGGCGCCAAATCGCCCGAAGCGCCCACCGAACCCTGTGAAGGAATCACGGGATGAACTTTCGCGTTCAGCATCTGGCAAAGTGTCTCGACGACCCGGGGACGCACGCCGCTCAATCCTTTCGCGATCGCGTTCGCGCGCAGCAGCATCATGGCGCGCGTTTCTGCCTCGCTGAGCGGAGTGCTCAGGCCACACGCATGCGACCGTACGAGGTTCACCTGCAGTTGGCGTACCTGCTCGGAGGAAATGCGCACCGAAGCAAGTTTTCCGAAGCCGGTATTAATCCCGTATGCCGTCGCTCCCGACGCCACCAGGCGATCCACAACGGCGCGGGAAGTATTCATTCGTTCGATCGCCGCGGGAGCCAGTGACACGGTCTCGCCGCGCAGCGCAACAGCATAGAGCTGCTCAAAAGTAAGATCGTTGCCGCTCAGCGCGACGCTCATGCGGGGCTCCGGTCGGGTTGCGGCACCGCAATCGTGTTGAATACGCTCCGGTATTTTTCCGGCAGCAATTTCGGACGGCCGTTACTCCCGCAAATCACGTGCATCGTTTCGCCGTTGGCGAGGACTTTTCCATCGGCGTCGCGAATCACTTCGTAGGAAAACTTGATGATGCGGTTGCGGGATTCGGAAATTCGCGTGCGGATGCGCAGAACTTCATCGTAGAGCGCCGAGTCGTGATACCGGCAGTGCGCGTCAGCCACCACGATGTGGCAATCATCCTCAATCTCCATGCGTTTGTATTCGATGCCCAACGCGCGGATGAGTTCGACACGCCCCACTTCAAACCAAATCAAATAATTCGCGTGATACACCACGCCCATTTGGTCCGTCTCGGCATACCGCACCCGCACGATCGCGTCGTGATATTCCATCTTTCGCATGTCCATTATTTTTCGGTATCGCCCTGCCACACCGGCTTGCGCTTTTCCAAAAATGAAGCGAGCCCTTCCTTGAAATCGGGTGTGCAGCGAATGCGCGCATTTTCGAGTATGGCGCGCTCCAGGTCGTGGTCGACTCCGGCCGCCGCGGAGAATACAAGTAGCCTCTTCGAGCGAGTCAGGCTGCTGGGACTCGCCGCGATTAATGTATCCGCCAGTTCGTGCGCCCGTTCCATCAGGCGGTCCGCCGCAACGATTTCCGAAACCAGCCCGAACTCCTTGGCTTCGGCCGCTTCCAGGATGCGCCCCGTGAGCAGGAGATCGCGCGTGCGTTTCTCGCCGATCTGACGCGTCAGGAACACGGAGACAATCGCGGGCAAGAAACCGATCTTCACTTCCGTGTAGCCGAACTTTGCTTCCGGCACCGCGATCGTCAAATCGCATAGCGTCGCGATGCCGCAGCCTCCGGCGTACGCCGCACCATTAACCGCTGCAATCAGCGGCCTCGGAAAGCTCCAAATGCGGCGAAACATTTTCGCGATTCTCCGTGAGTCTTCCTGGTTCTCGGAGGGAGATTGTTTCGCAATGGCTGCAAGCATGTCCAAGTCCATGCCCGCGCAAAACGCTTTTCCCGCACCCGTCAGAATCACCACGCGCGCGTGGGTTTTTTCGATTTCATCGAGCGCCGCCTGAAGTTCCGCCATCATTTGTGTGGAGATGGCGTTGCGCTTTTCCGGCCGGTTCAGCGTAATCTTCGCTAGGTTTTCTGTTATTTCGAGAAGGAGTGTCGAATACATGTGGTAAAAGACCTCCTCAATTTACAAGTGGAGCATGCGCGTATTTCGCGCGAATTTCATTGGTCATTTCAAGTACTTTCGTTAGCCGCGACGAATCAATGCCCGGATCGGCGCCCGATTTGCGCAGCGCCGCAAGCACATCCTCCGTCGCGATGTTGCCCACCAGATTGTCTCCCGCAAACGGACATCCGCCAAGCCCCGTCAGGGCGCCGTCGAACCGCCGGCATCCTGCTTCGTACGCCGCGAGAATCTTTTCTTCCGCCTGTTCCGGTCTGCTGTGCAAATGTACTCCGAGCGCAACGCCCGCAACGTGATGCTTCACGTTGCGGTACAATTCGCCGACCATCTCCGCCGACGCGGTTCCCACCGTATCCGCCAGCGAAACCGTGGGTACGCGAATGTCTTTCAGCCATTCCAAAGTATCCACCACAATCTCCGGTCCCCACGGCTCGTCATACGGATTCCCAAACGCCATCGAAATGTAAACGACGAGATCCTTCTTCGCCGTCAGAGTTTCCTTGCGCAGTTTCTCCACGAGCGATCGAGACTCGTCCCGCGTCATGTTGGCATTCGCCCTTCGAAAATAAGCCGAGATCGAATAGGGATATCCGATCGTCGTCACCCCCGGAGTCACAAGTGCCCGCTCCAGTCCTTTCGCATTCACAACAATCCCGATAATTTCCGGAGGCTCGACGCCGGCGGGAAGGGAAGCATTCAGTTTCGCCATCACCTCTTCGCTGTCCGCCATCTGCTTCACATGTTTCGGCGAAACAAAACTCACCGCATCAATGTGCTTGAATCCGGCAAGCACCAGCTCTTTGAGGTATTCGGCCTTGTATTCCGCTGGGATAAGATCCGGCAATCCCTGCCACGCATCACGGGGGCATTCAACTAGTTGGGTTTTTTCGGCCATAGTGTGATCTTAACCAGACGACAAAATCCATAAACAAGAAAACCGAACCAAGTATGGTCGCAAGAAGTGCAACTATGGCGCCCCCGCCAAGCAAGGGGCTTTCTCCATCAAATCCGGGATTTTGCCGAACAAATCTGGAAAATGGAATCGAAACATAGGCGGCTATGGCCCACGCCGGGAGAGACGCCAGAAGGATGACAAGCCCACGTTTACGCATATCATCAGGTCTGCAGAACGCCAGTCTTGAATTCGCGGATGTCGGGATTGAGCGCGGCGGCTTCGAGGGCGCAAATCAGCGCGTCACGGGTGTGAGCGGGATCGATGATGGCGTCGACCCAAAGGCGGGCGGCGGCGTAGCGCGGGTCGGTTTGGTGTTCGTAGGTGGCGCGGACGGAATCGTATAATTCCTTCTTCAGTTTTTCGTCGACTTTTTTGCCTTCGCGTTCGAGTTGCTTCAATTTGATTTCGACGAGGGTGCTGGCGGCCGCGTCGCCGCTCATCACCGAGAAGCGCGCGGTGGGCCAGGCGAACATGAAGCGCGGATCGTAGGCTTTGCCGCACATGGCGTAGTTTCCAGCGCCGAAGCTGCCACCGCAAATCACGGTGATTTTTGGGACCACGCTGTTCGCGACCGCGTTCACCATTTTTGCGCCGGCGCGGATGATGCCGCTCCACTCCGCGTCTTTGCCGACCATGAAACCGTTTACGTCGTGCAGGAACACGAGCGGGATGCGATTTTGGTTGCAATCCAAAATAAATCGCGCGGCTTTTTCTGCGGACTCGGTGTAAATCACGCCGCCGAATTCCATGCGCTTCTGGTCGGAGCCGCGCGCAAGAGTTTGCACGTGTTTTTTTTGATTTGCGACAATGCCGACGGCCCATCCGCCGATTCGCGAGTAGCCGCAGAGCAGCGTTTCGCCGTATTCCACGCGGTACTCTTCAAATTCGCCGGCGTCCACGATGCGCGCGAGAATTTCGCGCATGTCGTATTGTTTTGCGGGATCGCTGGAAAATATTCCGTAAATCTCTTCGCCCGAATGGAGTGGCGCTCGCGCTTGCACGTGACTGAACGGCGAAGCGTTCGGCGCGCCTATTTTATCCACTAGCGCGCGAATCCGCGCGAGGCATGCATCGTCGTCCGGCTCGCGAAAATCCACCGTGCCGCTGATCTGCGCGTGCATTCTTGCGCCGCCCAAATCTTCTGCCGACGTCTTCTGTCCAATCGCTGCTTGCACCAGCGCGGGCCCGGCGAGAAAAAGTCCCGAGCCTTCGGTCATCAAAATGTGGTCGCACATCACGGGAAGATACGCGCCGCCTGCCACGCACATGCCCATGATGGCAGTGATTTGCGGAATGCCCATGGCGCTCATCACCGCGTTGTTTCGAAAAACGCGGCCAAAGTCATCGGTGTCCGGAAAAACATCTTCCTGCAACGGCAAAAAGACTCCCGCGGAATCGACGAGATAAATTGTGGGAATGTGATTGTCGATGGCGATGTTCTGGGCGCGAATCACTTTTTTCGCGGTCATCGGGAAAAAGGCGCCGGCCTTTACGGTTGCGTCATTCGCGATGATCATGAATGCGCGCCCGCACACTTTCGCGAGCCCGGTTACGGTTCCGGCTGACGGCGCGCCGCCCCATTCCTCGTACATTTCAAACGCCGCGTAAATGCCCAGCTCGAAGAATTGCGATCCCGGGTCGATCAATTTCGCGATGCGCTCGCGCGCGGTCAAGCGGCCTTTTTTATGCTGGGATTCGAGGGCTTTTGCGCCGCCGCCCTGGCGAATCTGCTCTTCTTCATTTTTGATGGCGGTCAGCAGGTCCACGACGCGGCGGGCATTCTTTTCGAATTCGGGGGATTTCAGATTGGCACTCGTTTTCAGAACCGAAGCAGACACGCTACGACCTCGCGCACAAGAAATCTTTCAGAAAACTTAGCATTCCATACGGCCGGACAAACCAAGTGAAACAGTATACGAGGTTTTCACCGGCATATGCGAATTGGCTGACTTACGTTCGAATCGCATAAAAGCGTAAAGTGCTTGCACTCCGCGAATCGCGAGGTAAGCTGTTTGCCGGGCTTCCGCGGCCGTCTGCGCTCGCTGCCATTTGCCTGATCACCTCAAAATGCCGTCACGAGAGGACACAGTTATGAAGGGTCTCACCAGGAAATTCATGCGGTTCGCCTTCGCCGGGGCGTTTGCTCTTGCCAGTGTTTGCCAGGCACAGACGCCGGCCCCGCAGAAGCCCGCGACGAAGGCGCCTGTGAAGGCAGCCGCGGCAAAGCCGGCGCCTCTCGAAGTTCCGCAATTGAAATTCGAAAAGTATCAACTCGAGAACGGGCTGGAAGTGATTCTTTCCCAAGACCATCGCCTTCCGATGGTCGCGGTGAATCTGTGGTATCACGTTGGTCCAGCGAACGAACTGCCGGGGCGGACCGGGTTTGCGCATCTTTTCGAGCACATGATGTTCGAAGGATCAAAGCACGTTCCCGGCAACGCACATTTTCATTTCCTGGAGGCCGCTGGCGCCAGCGACATTAACGGCACGACGTACTTTGACCGCACCAACTATTTCGAGACGCTTCCCGCGAATCAGCTGGAACTCGCACTTTGGCTGGAGTCCGATCGCATGGGTTATCTGCCGGACAAACTGGACCAGGCCAATCTTTCGAATCAGCAGGACGTGGTTCGAAACGAGCGGCGGCAGAGCGTGGAAAACGCGCCCTATGGCATCGTGGAAGAGGGAGTGTTTCACGAGCTATTTCCCAAGGGTCATCCGTACTATGGCGATGTCATGGGCTCGCACGCGGACATTCAGTCCGCGAAAGTCGAAGATGTCCGAAACTTCTTCAGGCTTTACTACGCGCCGAATAATGCGAGCCTTGCGATTGTCGGCGATTTCGATCCGGAAAAAGCCAAAGAGCTGGTGGAAAAATATTTTGGGCCGCTGAAGCGCGGCGAGACGGTCCCGAAGATCATGGCGCACACCCCGCCCGTTACGGCGGAGCGGCGCGCGGTCATCCAGGACAACGTGCAGCTCCCGCGTGTCTACATGGCGTGGCTGACGTCTCCCATTTTCAAGCCGGGCGACGCGGAAGCGGATCTGGCGGCGACGATCTTAGGCGGGGGAAAATCCAGCCGGCTTTACAAGAAACTCGTTTATGAAAAGCAGATCGCGCTGAACGTGACCGCCAGCCAAGGGTCGTTGATGCTTGGGTCGGTCTTTGAGATTCAAGCGACCGCCCGCCCCGGCGTAAAACCGGAGGATTTGGAAAAAGCCATCAACACTGAACTCGGCGCATTCCGAAAGGAGGGACCAACCGCAGCGGAACTTGCGCGCGCGCGCAACGGGATCGAATCGAGAATCATCGAAGGGCTGGAAACATTGGGCGGATTTGGCGGCGTTGCTGACCTTCTGAATAGTTACAACCATTATCTTGGCACGCCGGATTTTCTCGGAGCGGATATCGGGCGATATGAAAACGCATCCATCGAATCGATCGAAGCATTCACGCAGGGCCAACTGAATACCAATCAACGCGTGGTTGTGTATGGCGTTCCCGGAAAGCAGGATCTGGGCGCGGAAGTTCCAACGCCAAAGGCGGAGCAAAAGGACACCACGAAAACCGGGGGTGAACCGGTGAACACGGATGCGGCATGGCGTGCCGATGCGCCGAAACCGGGCCCGGCGAGCCCGTTGCATCTTCCGGTTCCGGAGCAGTTCAAGCTTTCGAACGGGCTTACAGTGCTGTACAGCGAACGTCCCGGGTTGCCGTTAGTGGCGGCAAGTCTAGTGCTGCGTTCGGGGAAGGGTGCAAATCCAGTGGACCGGCCCGGCCTGGCGAGCGTGACCGCGCGCATGCTGCAACAGGGGACTACAACGCGATCTGCCCTGCAGATTGCGGACCGTGCGGCGGACCTCGGAGCGGCGCTCACGTCTCGTGCTGTGGCCGACAATTCGCTGGTAGCGACCCAGTCGCTTTCGCGGAGTTTTCCAGAAGCACTGGAACTGCTGGCGGATATTGCGTTGCACCCGAACTTCCCGAAAGCGGAAATTGAGCGGGTGCGCTCGGAGCGGCTGGCGGCGCTGGTGCAGGAAAAAGACGAGCCTTTCTCCGTGGCGCTGCGTGTTGCGGCTGCGGCGCTCTACGGATCACACAATCCCTACGGTTACACGGACAGCGGCACAGCGGAGTCCTTGAAGGCGATGTCGCGTGAAGACCTGCTGCACTTTTGGGAGCAGAATTATCTTCCGAATGAATCCGCGCTGATTGTTGCGGGAAATATCAAGCTGGCGACGCTGAAGCCGCTGCTTGAAAAAGCATTTGGCGCGTGGAAGGCGGGCAAATCGTCCGCTGTCGCGGTGGCCGCTCCGGAAAGCACGGACGCCAGGCTGATTCTGGTGGACCGCGTGGGGGCCCCGCAGACGACACTGCTTTGCTTTTCACTCGGAGTTCCGCGCTCGACGCCGGATTACGCGCCGATGGAAGTGATGAACACGGATCTCGGCGGGTTGTTTTCCAGCCGCATCAACATGAACCTTCGCGAGCAGCATGGGTACACCTACGGCGCCAGTTCCTTTTTCGGCTATCAGCGAACGACGGGGACGTTCGGTGTTTATTCGGACGTTCGAACGGACGTTACCGCGCCCGCGACGGCGGAAGTTTTCAACGAGCTGCGGCGCATGCGCGACTCGTTGATGAGCCCGGATGAAATGCGGCTCTCCAAGGATTCCATCACGCGTTCCATGCCGGGGCGATTCGAACGCGGCACGGATGCAGCCGGAAGCTTCGCCGATCTGTTTACCTACGATTTGCCGCTGGACTATTTTTCGAAGCTGCCGGATCTGATCACGGCAGTGACGGCGGAGCAGGCGCAGGGCGCGGCACAAAAGTACATTCATCCGGAAAAGATGATCGTGCTGGCCGTCGGCGACCGCGGGAAGATCGAAGAGGGTATGAAGAAATTGAATCTCGGCAAGATGGAGATTCGCGATGCAGAGGGGAAGATCATTCCTTAGTTAACAGTAACAAAGTGGGTAGAAGATCCGCACCGCAGGCTGAACGGTTGCACCTCAGGCAATCTGTTCAAAATTGAACACTTTTAACGCGATTTTCAGAATAGGCTCATTCAGGGCAGGGGAACCGTGGTGTGCAATCGAGACGGTTCCCAACGTCTGGTTGTGCCCCCTCGACAAACTGCTGACGAACGAACTCCGGGGAGTGGGCTCGGTCTGTTCGGCGACGAAGAAACGGATGCTGGAATGGAGACGGACGGATGAAAATTTTGCTTTACAACCCAGACAATGGAGTCACACGCAACTTCATGCCGCACTTGTGGATGTTCCTGCTGCAAGCCCTGACTCCTAAGGGGCACGAAGTGGTGCTGATCGATGGCAACGCACAACCGATGGATGAGGCGGGAATCGCGAAGTATGTGCGCGAGCACAACATTGGACTGGTTGGAATAGGCGCTATGACGAGGATGATCGCGAAGGCCTATCGAATGGCCGATGCGATCCGCGCTGTAGGTGTGCCAGTGGTGATGGGCGGGCCGCACGTGACGGAAGAAGCCGACGAAGCGCTGGGCCGAGACGGCGGGCCGCGCCATGCGGACGCGGTGGCCCTCGGAGAAGCGGATGAAACCTGGCCCAGAATTGTGGAGGATGCCGCGCGCGGCCAGCTCAAAGATATTTATGCTCCAGTCGATGCGTTTGGCCAGGAGAGCAAGCCCAGCCTGAAGGAATATCCTGTGATTCCCTGGGACAAAATAAATCTCAACCAATTTAATTTGGTTCCAAAGATGGCCGCACGCTCGCTGCAACGTATTGGGGGTGGATGGGGCACATTTCGAATTATCCCGATGGAGTCGGGACGCGGCTGCCCGTATGGATGCGAGTTCTGCACGGTGACAGGATTTTTTGGCGACTCCATCCGGTTTCGCACCAATGAAAGCGTTGTGAATGAGCTTCTGCTGTTGAAAGCCCGCGCAAAGAGCGAGGGCGGGCAGATCGCCGTCTTTTTCATTGACGACAATTTCGCGATCAATATCAAGCGCACGAAATCGCTGCTGCGCGACATCATCGCGGCGGACGCGCAGGTGTACTGGGTGGCGCAGATCAGCGCCAATCTGCTGCGCGATGAGGAACTCGTGGACCTGATCGCGGCCTCGGGCGGGAAGTGGGTGTTCATCGGCATGGAGTCCATTGATCCAACCAATCTTGCCGACGTAAAGAAAGGCTTCAACAAACCGGGTGAGTATGCCGCGGTGCTCCAGAGGCTCGCGCAGCGCAATGTGTATGCGATTACATCCTTTATTTTCGGCATGGACAACGACACAGTAGGAGTGGCGGAGCGCACCCTTCGGGAAATCCGCACCTGGCCGGCAGGGCTGCCCATCTTTGGCTTACTGACTCCGTTGCCCGCGACGCCCCTTTACAAAAGACTGGCGGCCGCTGGGCGCCTGACACGGCCGAAGCACTGGCAGAAGTTCATACCGTTTGAGATGGCGCACACGCCACTGAGGATGAGCATCGCGGAAGCTCACGCCGAGGTGAAAGCCGGGTGGGCCAGCGCGTACAGCCCGGAGGCCATGGCGGAAGCGGTTGCATCGTTGAAGGACAAGCCTGTGGGCGAACGTGTCAATATTTTTATCGCTCGAATGTGTTTCCGGGGGATTTATTTTCCGCAGATGGGGCCGTGGTCGTGGCTGAAATTGGTTTATCAAAACCGGCGTACTATCTTCAGCCTTATCAAAGAAGGTTTCGCGGCCTGGCACGGACATCCTGCAAGTGCTGGGGCCAATCTGGCACTTGGGGGAAGAGTTGACGGAGACTGACCCGGTTGCTACGATTCGCGTAAGAGCATTCCCGTAAGGATTGGGAAGCTGCTTATTTCAACGTTGGAGGCGCCTGTGCGAACCGTGATCAAAGTATTCGCGGGCGGGTGTGCCTCCGCCGATTGCCTGCTTTAGCCGAGCCGCACCTCCCGCGTTTTAGATCCACTTCAAACTCTGGATGTCCAACTTTGATTCGAGCGGCAGCCGTGTGTTCTGTCATGGCTGCAAGAGGATTTCAAATGACTCAGTTCGAAAAGATTCTTCGCTGGGGATGGAACTCGAACTGCGAGGCTGTCTGGCACGACGGCGCGCGGGAAGGCGTGGTTCCGGCACGAGTGATTGCGCAGCAACGCGGATTCTGGCGAGTGGCGGGAGAGTTTGGTGAATGCTGGGGAGAAGCGGCGGGCAGGTTGCGGCTTGCGGCGGACGAAGGTGCGGATTGGCCCGCCGTGGGCGATTGGGTGGCGGTTGAAATTCGAGAAGGGGAGAAGTCCGCGCTCATTCAAGAGGTCTTGCCGAGACGCAGCCGATTTGTTCGCAAATCGCCGGGGAAGAAGATGGAGGAGCAAGTGATCGCCGCAAACGTGGACACGGCTTTGCTGGTGTCCGCGCTGGATGGCGATTTCAATCCACGGCGCGTGGAGCGGTATCTCGCGCAATGCTGGGAGTCCGGGGCGAAGCCGGTCCTGGTGTTGAACAAGATAGACGAGTGCGACGAACCACAGGCGCGTGCCGCGGAGATAGAACGCGCCACGCTGGGCGCGGCGGTGCATCTGCTCAGTGCAAAGACGGGACAGGGCGTCGAAGTGTTGGAGAAAATACTTTTGCCGGGGCAAACGTTTGTGCTGCTGGGGTCTTCAGGAGTTGGCAAATCTACGCTGGCAAATCGGCTTCTGGGGGAATCGCGGCAGGAAGTTCAGCCCGTGCGTGAAGGAGATAGTCGCGGACGACATACTACAACGGCGCGGGAGCTTTTCGTTTTGCCGGGCGGCGCTCTGCTGATGGACACGCCGGGGCTGCGGGAAATACAGTTGTGGGACGCGGAGGAAGGTCTCGCCGAAGTTTTTGCGGATATTGATTCGTTAGCGACGCAGTGCCGGTTCGGCGACTGCAAACATGAAGGGGAACCGGGATGCGCGGTGCGCGCTGCGTTGAACGCGGGAACGCTGGACGAAGCGCGGCTTGAGAGCCGGCGCAAACTTTTGCGCGAACATGAATTTCTGCGGAGGAAGGTGGATCCGGCGGCGCGCGTGGAAGCGAAAGCGCGATTCAAACATATCAATCGCGAGATGCGGAAGGTTTATCGGGAGAGGAATACGAAAGGGAAGAACTGACGCGGAACGAGCCGGCAGCTGCTATTGGCGTGGAATGCGCCTGTGAATAAATTCGACGATGTCCTGCGTAGAGGTTCCAGGGAGGAAAATTTCTGCGATGCCGGATAGTTTCAGGGCAGGAATATCAGTGGCGGGGATGATGCCGCCGATGAGGACGGTGACGTCGTTCATGCCTTTTTCGTGGAGAAGCTTCATGAGTTGCGGGCAGATGGTGTTGTGCGCGCCGGAAAGAATGGAGAGGCCGATGACGTCGACGTCTTCCTGAATGGCGGCGGAGGCGATCATCTCCGGGGTTTGGCGGAGACCGGTGTAGATGACTTCCATGCCGGCGTCGCGGAGGGCGCGGGCGATGACTTTTGCGCCGCGGTCGTGGCCGTCGAGACCGGGCTTGGCGATTAAGACTCTTATTTTTTTCTCTGGCATGAGCTAGGTGATGGCGACTTCTTCGTAGGTGCCGAAGACGTCGCGCATGGCGTCGCAGATTTCGCCGAGGGTGGCGTAGGATTTTACGGCGTCGTAGATGAAGGGCATGAGATTGTCTTTGCCTTTGGCGGCGGTGCGGAGGGCGCTGAGGCGGCGGGCGACTTCATCTTTCGAACGGTCGACGCGGAGTTTGCGGAGGCGGTCGGCCTGGCGGTGGCCCACGGTATCGTCGATTTGCAGAATATCGAGCGGCTTTTCTTCGGAGACGAAATCGTTCACGCCGACCATGATTTTTTCTTTTTTGTCGAGGGCCATCTGGTAGCGGTAGGACGCTTCGGCGATTTCACGCTGGGGGTAACTGCGCTCGATGGCGGCGACCATGCCGCCCATGGCGTCGATTCTGTCAATGTATTCCCAGGCGCCGTGCTCCACTTCGTTGGTGAGCGTTTCGACGAAATAGGAGCCGCCCAGGGGATCGACGGTGTTGGTTACGCCGGTTTCGTGGGCGATGATTTGCTGCGTGCGGAGCGCGATGGTGGCAGCGAATTCGGTGGGCAGCGCCCAGGCTTCATCAAGAGAATTGGTGTGCAGTGACTGCGTTCCGCCAAGCACGGCAGCGAGCGCTTGAATGGCGGTGCGGACGACGTTGTTGTAGGGCTGCTGCGCGGTGAGCGAGCAGCCCGCGGTTTGCGTGTGGAAGCGCAACGCCCAGGAGCGGGGGTTCTTCGACTTGTAGCGTTCGACCATGGCTTTATGCCAGATGCGGCGCGCGGCGCGGTACTTGGCGATCTCTTCGAAGAAATCGCTGTGCGCGTTGAAGAAAAAAGAGAGCTGTGGCACGAACTCGTCGAGGTCGAGGCCGCGGCGCATGCCCCATTCGACGTATTCGAGGCCGTCGCGGAGGGTAAAGGCCAATTCCTGAATGGCGGTCGAGCCGGCTTCGCGAATGTGATAGCCGCTGATGGAAATGGGATTGAACTTGGGAGTGTTCTTCACGCCGAATTCGAACGTGTCAATCACCAGGCGCATGGAAGGTTCCGGCGGATAGATGTATTCCTTCTGCGCGATGTACTCCTTGAGGATGTCGTTCTGCAAAGTGCCCGAAAGCTTTTTCCAGTCGGCCCCCTGTTTTTCGGCGACGGCGAGGTACATGGCCCAAATCACCGCTGCGGGTGAGTTGATGGTCATGGACGTTGTGACGTTTGCGAGCGGAATTTTGTCGAACAAAACTTCCATGTCCGCGAGCGAGCTAATGGCCACTCCGCATTTGCCGACTTCACCTTCCGAGAGGGCGTGGTCGGAGTCGTAGCCCATCAAGGTGGGCAAGTCGAAGGCGGTGGAGAGGCCAGTCTGGCCCTGCGCGAGGAGATAGCGGAAGCGCTGGTTGGTATCGTCGGCGGTTCCGAAGCCGGCGAACTGGCGCATGGTCCAGAGGCGGCCGCGATGCATGGTGGAGTGGATACCGCGGGTATAGGGAGGGTCGCCGGGGAAACCGAGATTCGTTTCTGGATCCCAGTTCGGCAGATCGGCTTTGGTGTACAGCCTGCGGATGGGATGGCCGGAAATGGTGGTGAATTCCTGTTGGCGCTCGGGGCTTTTTTCCAGCGTGGGCTGAAGCGTGTTTTTCTGCCAGGCGAGTTCTTTTGCGGAAGGTGCGCGATGTATTGAAGAGGTTTCCGCCGGGGGTGCGGTTTGCGTGGTGCCTTTGGACTTTTCACTCATGCGGCGTGGCTCCCCGTGACAGATTCAAAGGATGATTCGAATGGCTGCAAAGTTAATGCTATTCGAAAGGATGGAGAGGGGCAAGCGCGGGCTGTTTGCCAGGCAGGGAAGAGGAAAACAAGCAAGAGAGAAGGCAAAGGATAAAGCCGGACCGGGGCGATTGCCCGGTCCGGCTTTGGCGGAGAACTGTCTTACTTCTGGCCGGCGTTGGACAAAATATTCTCCGTGCCAATCACATGGCCATGCAACGTTCCCGGGATAAGGGTTTCGCGTTCGACTTCGCCGCTCTTGGCATCGGCGATTGTGACGTGGTTGACGTCCAGGGTGCGGCCCAAAGCGCGTTCATAGTTGGCTTTGGCCTCTTCGAGATTGGCGAGGGCGCGAATCTCGGTCGCCTGTGCGGTGATCAGGTCGCGCTGCGTGAGGATGACGTTGTACACCGTGGTCGCTCCAAGCTGATATTTCTTCTGCTCGGCATCAAAGGTCTGCTGCTGAAGCTCGCGGGCCTTGCTGGCGGCTTCCACCTGAGCGCGGTCCTGGGTGAGAGCAATGTACGTGTTGCGGACGTCGAGAAGCGCAGCATTTTTGAGCTGCTGCATCTGCGTTTCGAGCTGGCGCTGTACGAGCAGCGCACGGGCATTGTCGGCTTCCGCGGAGCGGTTGCGCAGAGGGAGAGTGAGCGTCAATTGCGCGGCGTATTCAGGAAATTGGTTATGGAAAATCTGACTCTGTGCGGTCGTGAATCCCGCCTGCGTTGTGCCCGTCGGTGTAGCCTGCGTTGCGGGAAGAAAGAAGCCCGGAATCGGGGTTCCGGTGGCGTCAACGACCGGAGTGCCAGCAACGGTCTTGGTCGTGGACGTTACCTGATTACCGGCCAATCCCGTGGATTGGTAAAAGCCGCCGACAGCGAGCGTCGGAAGCAAGGCGTTGCGCGTGGCCTTCACGTCGATCGCAGAATTCAGCAAGTTGAGAGCTTCCTCCTGAAGGTCGGGGCGCTTGGCGAAGGCTTCCTTGACGGATTCTTCGAAGGAAGCGGTCTCGACAGCTGCGGGCTGCTTGGGCTGATCGGTGGTAATGATTTCAACGTTTATCAGGTTGGGCGCGAGAGGGTCTTTTGAAATCGCGTTTTTCAGGATCTGTTCATCCTGCAATTGCACGGTCTGCGCGACGATCAGATTCTGGTGGTCGGTGGCGAGTTCGGATTCGGCGCGAGTGACGTCCAGAGGCGCCATGCTACCGATCTCGAGCTGCTTCTTGTTGTCGTCATAGAGCTTTTGAGCGACGGTTACGGCTTGCTGCTGCACCTTGACGTTTTCGCGCGCAAAGGCAAGCTCCCAGTACGCGGTGATGGTGTTGGTGACGGTGGTGATGGCTTGCTGCGCGAAGGCCCAATCCGCAATTTTGCGATTGTTCTTGGCGATGCGGATGTTGCGGGTTCCGACGGCGAGGCCGAAGCCATTCAGGAGCGGCTGGGTAAAGGAGAAGGACAGCGACGAGTTAATGGCCGGGTTGAAAAAGTTGGCGGCGGCGGAAGAACTGCGCGTGTTATTCCAGCTCGCGGTGATATTCGTACCGGTCTCGAAGGTCTGCGAATACTGATTGTTGAACTGCGAGGAGTGCGATTTAAGACCGGTCAGGCCGGCTGCGCCGGTACCCGAAATAAAGGGGTTGTTGACCGGTACCGAGATGTCGGCGACGCTCACGCTGCTGGAGATAATGGGGTCAAACGTCACGATGTTGAGAGAAAATGGATTAATGTTGGCGGTGGAAGAAGAGAATGTCGCTCCAGGCGTACCATAGCCAAAGCTTCCGGATTTGGCTTTCAATATGCTGTCTTGAGCGATCCATGGATAATAGCGCTGCACCGCAATGTCCAAGCTGTTTTCCAAGGCGAGCTCGACGGCGTCCTGGAGGCTGATTTCCAGTTTGCCATCGTGAACGAGCTGGTCGATGCGCGGAGAATTGGTGAGCACTGACGGCTCGAGCTGGATGGACTGGTAAGGTTTGAGGATATTGGGGAAAGCTCGAGGCCCGCGGCTGAAATCATGTTTCGCGAGTCCCAAAGAAGAGACCGGGGCGATAGTCGAGCCCTGGGGAGCGGGCGCAGGAGTGGGAGGAGGATTTTGCGCGAAGGCCGGGGAAATGGGGCCCGCGACAAGCGTAGCGGCCAGGAAGGCGGCCAAAAGAGGCTTGGCGTGGTCGAAATGGAGGCGCTTCGCTGTGGTCTGACGGATGAACCGCCTGATGGTCCCCCAGAGAGTCGTCATGATTGTCTTCACCCCTCGATATTTCTGTCCCGACGGGACGTTTTGATTTGTACTCAACTCTGTAAAACGCTCTAACGATGGAATTTGTTTCATCCAAGTGGCTTGTTTTGAGGCACGCCCGGTGATTCAGGGTGCGGTGTGAACCAAACCTGATACCACTCCATTGCATTCAGGAACGCCGGCCAGGAGAGCCGTTACCATGGCCTCGGCCAAATCCGCAAACAGATGCGAAAGTTTAACAGGGGGACTCTTCCTTGACAATGCGGGAGACGGCGGCTAGGCTGCTGACACTTCAACGGTTAGGAGCCAGCAGGGTGCGCAGGACCGAATGCTGAAACGCGAAGAATTGCTGAAGATGTTCGAATCGGCGGGGGCCATCCGTCATGGGCACTTTGAGCTGTCCAGCGGACTGCACAGCGGCACCTACGTGCAGTGCGCGCTGGTGCTGCAATACCCGCGCTTTGCCGAGAAGCTGGGGCAAGCTCTGGCGGCGCTGTTTTCGGATGCCAAGATTGAGGCGGTGGTCTCTCCGGCGATCGGCGGCCTGATTATCGGGCAAGAGGTTGCTCGCGCACTTCCGGAAGCAAAGAACACGATTGGCGGCGGCGTCCCGGCACTGTTCGTCGAGCGAGACGCCAGCGGCATGATGACGCTGCGCCGTGGATTTTCGCTAGCCCCGGACCAGCATGTTCTAGTAGTTGAGGACGTGTGGACGACAGGCGGTTCCACGCAGGAGGCCATACGCGTGGTCGAAGAAGCGGGGGCACGAGTTGTTGCTGCCGGCGCCCTGATTGACCGCAGCGGCGGCAAGATCGAATTTGAAGTGGAAGCGCAGTCGCTGATACAGCTTCCCATTGCCAGCGTCGAGCCGGAAGACTGCCCGCTCTGCCGGCAGGGCAGTATCGCAGTTAAGCCCGGGAGCCGCTTCGCACGGATCGCTTCCTAGGCCGCACGCTCCCTCCGCATGCGTTATTTCAAGTTAACTATCGCGTACGACGGCACTGATTTCCACGGGTGGCAAATCCAGACGGGGAAGCCGACGATACAGGGCGAGATCGTCAACGTGCTGCAACGGCTGACGGAAGAGAAAATAGTGCTGTATGGGGCTGGGCGCACCGATGCTGGCGTTCACGCGCTGGGGCAGGTCGGGAGCTTTCGAACACAGTCGGGGCTTTCGGCGCAAGACTTCCACCGCGCACTAAACGCGCTGCTTCCGCCCACCATTCGGATTGCAGCGGCTGAAGAGGTCGGTCCGGATTTCAATGCGCGGTGGTCGGCGCGCGGGAAAACGTATCGCTACCGTATGTATCGTGGCAGAGTGCTGCCGCCGATGCTGTGGCGCTACGTGCTGTACTATCCGTTTCCGCTGGATGAAGACGCCATGCGCGAAGCTGCGGCGCGATTCGTCGGGACGCACGACTTCGCGTCGTTTGCGGCGTCCACAGGTTCCGAGGAAGACGACAAAGAACGCGCCACCGAGCGGGAGATCTATTCAGCGGAGCTGGTGCGCACGCCGGACAACGAGGAATTGCATTTTACCGTTCGCGGGCGGTCGTTCCTTCGTTACATGGTCCGGAAGATGGTCGGAACGCTGCTGGACGTGGGCCGCGGCAAGCTGACACCTGCGGACATTGATCGTCTATACGAAGTGAAAGACAGGTCCAAATCCGGGCCCACGGTGCCGCCGCATGGGCTGTTCATGGTCGAAGTACAGCACGAGGAAGCCTGGCGGGTTGGCCAGCCATGAGGGATTTTCAGTGCGAGCCGGAAACTATTGTTGAGGGACTGTCGTACTGAGCTTGGAGTGTTCACTCGGGAGCCCTAAATGGAACTGAAGATTCAAGGTTTGTCCAAAACGTACCCGAATGGTGTGAAAGCGCTGGACAACGTCTCGCTGACGATCCCATGCGGCATGTACGGACTGCTTGGTCCCAATGGCGCCGGGAAGTCCACGCTGATGCGGACGCTGGCCACACTGCAGGAGCCAGACAGCGGGACGGCGTCTTTGGGAGACCTTGATGTGCTGCGGCAGAAAGAGGAGGTTCGCCGCCGGCTGGGCTATCTCCCGCAGGATTTCGGCGTTTACCCGCGGATCTCTGCGCAGGACATGCTGGACCATATCGCGTTGCTGAAGGGGATTGTTGTCAGAAAAGAGCGCAAGCAAATTGTGGAGGCCATGCTGAAGCGCTGCAATCTTTATGATTCGCGCAAAAAGGCGCTGACGAGTTTCTCCGGCGGCATGCGACAACGCTTTGGCATTGCGCAGGCTCTGTTGGGCAGCCCGCAATTGCTGATTGTGGACGAGCCGACAGCCGGTCTGGACCCGGGCGAGCGGAACCGTTTTTACAATCTGCTCGCGGAAATTGGGGAACAGGTGATCGTGATCCTCTCGACGCACATCGTCGAAGATGTCATGGATCTGTGCACCAACATGGCCATCATTCACGAGGGGAAGGTGCTTTTTCAAGGCCGTCCAGAAAGCGCAATCGCAGAGCTAAAGGGCCGAGTTTGGGAGCGGTCGATTGCGAAGGCCGAGCTTCCCAACTACGAGCAAAAATACAAGATTATTTCCAGCCGGCTTGTGGGCGGCCGGCCGTTCCTCCACGTGCTCAGCGAGCAGGCCTTGAACGGAGGATTTTCCCCCAGCACGCCGGACCTCGAAGACGTATTCTTCATCAAAATTCGCGGATGGAACTGAGGCGCGCCGATGCTCTGGCATATTCTTGCGTTTGAGATTCGCTACTGGCTGCGCTCGTGGATGCTGTGGATTTTTCTGCTGCTAATCTCGGCTCTGATTTTCGGCGCGGCCAGCACGGACAACATTACCCTCGGCGACGCACTGTCCAACACATTTCGCAACTCTCCCTATAACATCCAAAACTTTTACGCTTTCATCGGGCTGTTCGCAATGATCATGGCGGCGGCGTTTGTAAATTCCGCGGCGGCGCGTGATTTCAGCTTCAATACGTATCAGATTGTTTTTTCAACACCCTTGCGAAAGTCCGACTTTATTCTCGGCCGTTTTTTGGGCGCAACATTTGTTTCTGCAATGCCCATGCTCGGGGTATCCATCGGCATGCTGCTGGCCAAATACATGCCGTGGGTCGAGCCGGACCGCTGGGAGGCAGTAGTCTGGAAAGCGCATCTGCACGGGATTCTTGTGTTCGCGCTGCCCAATGCTTTTATTTTCGCGGCGATTTTATTCGCGGTGGCGGTTCTGGCGCGCAACGAAATCGTTTCATTTGTCGCTTCCGTGATCATGCTGGCGGGATACATCGTCTCGGACATTCTTCTGCAAAACGTGGAGCGCCAGAAGCTGGGGGCCATCCTCGATCCGTTTGGCATCCGCACCTTCGCCTATGCCACTAGGTACTGGACAGTGGCGGAAAAGAATACGGTAGCGGCTGGCTACAGCGGCTACTTGCTGTGGAACCGCTTGCTCTGGGTGGCGGTGACCGCTGTGATTTTTGCATTTGCGTACGCGCGGTTCAGCTTCGCCGAACGAAGCAAGAAGGTGCGCGGCTCGGGCAAGGAAGTAAGCGAGGCTTCAACCGCGGCGGTCGTGCTTCCCAAGATTTCTTTTCACGATTCCCCTTGGGCGAAATACTTCGCTTCGCTGCGAATTCATTTCCTCGGCGTTGTGAAGAGCACGCCGTTCATTGTCATTCTTTTTGCGGCCTTGCTGAACTGTGTTCCAGCCATTGCGTTTAATGCTTCCGAGGGTTACGGAAACACCTTCTTTCCTGTCACCTATAGAATTCTCGAGATCATCGCTGGAACGCTTTACATGTTCATTGTGGCCATTATTACGTATTACGCGGGAGTGCTGGTCTGGAAGGACCGCGACGTACGGATGGATGAGATCACCGATTCACTTCCTACTCCGGAGTGGGTTTCCTATGCGTCCCGGCTCACCGCGCTCGTGGGGATTGTCCTCCTGATTCAGGTCCTCGTCTTTGCAAGCGGTGTGATCGTTCAGGCTGCCGAAGGCTTCCACCGGTATCAGTTTGGGCTTTACACGAGAACGTTGCTGTTCCGCGACGCATCGCTCTTCCTCATGCTCGCGGTTCTAGCGTTCTTTATTCACGTTTTGTCGCCCAACAAATACGTCGGCTATTTCCTGTACGTTGCGTTCCTGATCGCCAACGTATTCGCTTGGACTCCGCTCAATGTAGCCAGCAACCTGCCAAAATTCGTCAACCGGCCCCGAATCATCTATTCGGACTTTTACGGGCAGGCACCGTTCCGTGCCGCGTGGAACTGGTTTACGGTCTACTGGATTCTGTTTTGCGGGCTGCTATACACCATTACGGTTCTCTTCTGGCCGCGCGGCAAGCAAGCGCAATGGCGCGAACGGTTGGGGAATGCGCGGCTGCGTTTTGCTGGAGTGTGGCCTGCACTAGCACTTGCAGGCATTCTGGCCTTCGGCGCGGTGGGTTCGTGGGCCTACTACAACACCAAGGTTTTGAATCAACTCCAGGGGCCGAAGGATATGCTACGGCTCCGGGCGGACTACGAAAAAACCTACAAGACTTTCGCGAAGCAGCTTATGCCGCGGATTCGCAAAATTAAATACGACATTGATGTCTATCCGGGGCAGCGGAATCTCGTTCTGCGCGCGGAAGCGACCATGGAAAATCCGTATTCGAAACCGTTGGAGGAGATTCATTTTTCGCTGAATCGCCTCTACAACGCGACCATCGAGATCCCCGGAGCTTCACTCGTCAAGGACGATACCCGCTTGCACTACCGCATTTATCGTTTTTCTTCTGCGCTGCAACCCCGGGAAAGCCGTACGGCACACGTTACGGTGAAGACGGACACTCAGGGCTTCGAGAACGAAGTGAGCAATACGGATGTGCTCCAGAACGGCACTTTCTTCAACAATGCAATCGCGCCGATTGTTGGCTACGATCCGCAGCGCGAGTTGAACGATCCCAACGAGCGGAAAAAATACGGCCTCGGCGAACAGGAACTCATGCCCGTTCTGGAACGCGACTGCACCCAGCACTGCATGGAGAACTACATCGGCGGGCACATGGATTGGGTGGACATGGAAACGGTCATCAGCACTTCCTCCGATCAGATGGCGGTGGCCCCAGGGTCGCTGGTGCGGCAGTGGGAAGATGGCGGCCGTCGCTTTTTCCAATACAAGCTCGACCATTCCTCGCTCGGGTTCTGTTCATTCATCTCGGCCCGGTACGAGGTGGCTCGGGAAGATTGGAATGGCATCAAGCTGGAGGTGTATTACCTGCGGGATCATCCGTGGAATGTTCCGCGCATGATGAACTCGATGAAGAAATCGCTCGACTATTTCACGCGCAACTTTGGCCCCTACTATCAAAAGGAAGCGCGCATTATTGAGTTCCCCCGCGTGGCAGCGTTTGCGCAGGCGTTTCCCGGCACGATGCCATATTCGGAGTCCATTGGATTCATCGCCAATCTGAATCACCCTGACGACATTGACATGGTGCACTATGTGGTTGCGCATGAGATGGGGCATCAGTGGTGGGCGCATCAGGTCATCGGCGCGAACATGCAAGGCGCGACGTTGCTGTCGGAGACGCTTGCGCAGTATTCCGCGCTGATGGTCATGGAAAAAGAATATGGCCGGGATATCATGCGCAAGTTCCTGCGCTATGAAATGGACCGGTATTTGTCTTCGCGCGGAAGGGAACGCCAGAAGGAACGGCCCCTGCTCACCGTGGAGGCGGAGCAAGGCTATGTGCATTACCGGAAGGGAAGCGTGGTCCTCTATTACATGAAGGAAATGATTGGGGAAGAAGCGGTGAACCGGGCACTGCGCAAGCTGATCCAGCAGTACGCATACGCGCCGCCGCCTTATCCGACGTCGTATGCACTGGTGGATGCGCTGCGAGAACAGACGCCGTCGGATTTGCAATACCTCATTCAGGATCTGTTCGAGGACATCACGATTTTCTCGAACCGGACGCTGGAAGCCTCCGCGCACAAACGGACAGATGGGAAGTACGACGTCACGATCGACATTGAGACACATAAATTCAAGGCTGATCCAAAGGGTAACGAGAGCGAAGTGCCGGTGAACGATTGGATCGATATCGGCGCGTTCGCCAAGCCGGGGAAAGACAAGAAGTACGGCAAGACGCTTTACCGCGAGCGCGTGCACTTGACCGGGGTCAAGTCCACGCACACCTTTACTGTGGACGAATCGCCGAACGAGGCGGGAGTTGACCCGTTTCTACTGCTCATCGACCGCATTCCGGACGACAACGTGAAAAAGGTGACGGTTTCGAGTACCACGACGACGGCGTCTAAATAACTCTCCTAGTTTCAAAGCGACAGTTCCGCCCAGGCCAAAATCGGTTAGAATCGCGGATATGGCGGCAACGGCAATTCCCGTAGATACAGTTCGTTCCATTAACCCCGCTAGTGGGGAAGTTGTAGGACATTTTGAAAGGACTTTACCGGGCCAGCTTCCCGAGATAATTTCACGGGCGCGAGTGGTGCACAGCGCCTGGGCAAAGATTGAGATTCGCGAACGGTGCGGGAAGTTGCGTGTGTTGCGCGAGTGCATGATGGCTTCGCGCAATGAGCTGGCGGATGCAGTTGTGCGGGAATCGGGCAAGCCGCGGGTCGAAGCGCTTTTCGCGGACATTTTCGTGGCGCTGGACACGGCGGAGTATTTTTCCAGGAATGCGGAACGGTTGCTCACGGCGGAATCGGTTCCGCATCACAGCATTGCGGCCAAAGCGAAGAGCGGGCGATTACTGTATGAGCCGCTCGGCGTCATTGGGATCATCAGCTCGTGGAATTACCCTCTGGCCATTCCGTTGAGCCAAATTATTCCCGCCATCGTTGCGGGGAATGCCATTGTTTGCAAGACCAGTGATTTCACTCCGCGGTGTGGCGCGCTCATCGAAAAGCTTTTCACAGACACGGGCTTTCCGGCTGATCTTGTTCGCGTCGTTCAGGGTGGGGGCGAAGTTGGCCAGGCGTTGATTGATGCGGCGCCGGACAAAGTTTTGTTCACTGGAAGCGTGGCCACCGGACGCCGTGTGGCGGAGGCTTGCGCCAAAAAGATGATTCCTTCTGTACTGGAGCTTGGCGGCAAGGATGCGATGATCGTTCTGGCGGACGCGGATCTGGATGTGGCTTCCAGCGCTGCCGTCTGGGGGAGCTACACCAATTGCGGGCAGGTCTGTCTTTCGGTGGAGCGACTTCTTGTCGAGCAATCCGTTGCCGATGAGCTTATCGCGCGCTGTGTGGAAAAGACGAAGAAACTGCGGCTTGGCCCGGGAAGCGATCCGTCCAGCGACGTCGGACCGCTCATTCGCCCGCAGCACGTGCAGCGCATGAGCGAGCTGGTTCACGACGCGGTTTCTCGCGGCGCGAAGGTTTTGTGCGGCGGCAGTGCGCGCCCCGATCTCGGCCCGAACTTCTTCGAGCCCACGGTAATCAGCGGCGTGGACTCATCCATGAAACTATTTCAGGAGGAAACGTTTGGCCCCATCCTCGCGATTCAAACGGTGCGTGATGAGCAGGAGGCTGTTGCGCGCGCCAATGATTCACCCTTTGCTCTTGCCGCGAGCGTGTGGACCAACGATACCGTTCGCGGGGAAGCCATTGCAAAACGCCTGCGCGCGGGCGCGGTGATGGTCAATGACGCGATCAGCTATTTTGCGATTGCCGAAGCCCCGCACGGCGGTTGCGGTGCCAGCGGGTGGGGCCGCACGCACGGCAAGGCCGGCCTGCTCGAAATGGTCCAGACAAAATATATTGATAGCGACCGCCTGAAGCACCGCGAGAAGCCGTGGTGGTATCGGTACGGTGCGGATCTGGAACGCGCGGCTGATGCGTTCCTGCAATTCGAATTCGGCGGCCTGGCCGAAAAAATGCGAAATGCTCGCGGGGCCATGAAGACTTTCTTTCGCGACCACGGATTTTAGAGAGGAGCAGCATGCCCGAAGAAACGGCGGCGTCACCCAAAATCAAGACGCGCAAGCCCAAACAGCGCGCCTGCGACGAAAAAGATGAAAAGGGCAAGCTCTGCAACGGCCACTTGAAGCGCTATTACGATTATCCGAAGGAAGTCGTGGCGCTGATCGGTACGAAAGCGGAAATTTACCGCTGCGAATTCTGCAAAACGCTGTACCGGCCGGACCCCGCTCAACAGCCGCAGAGCTATACGTTGCGCAACTAGCTTACTCGCTCCAGGAACAAACGAGGCCGCCTTGCAGAAAGATGAACTGCTGAAAAACGACGCGCAGCAAAGCGAATGGATTTACGACTGGAACGTCGCCACGCCCCCGCAGATCGCTCCGGGCACGCGAGTTCTGTTGAACGATGAAACGCTTCGCGACGGCTTGCAGAATCCTTCCGTCTCTGATCCGAGCATCGAGGAAAAAATCGAAATCCTGCACCTGATGGAAGCACTGGGGATTGACGCGGTCAATATCGGCCTGCCGGGGGCCGGCCCGCGCGCGTTTGGGCACACCGAAGCTTTGGCGCGGGAAATCGCGACGCAGCACATGAATATCAAGCCGAACTGCGCGGCGCGCACGCATGAAAATGACATTCGGCCCATTGTTGAAATTTCGCAGCGCGTTGGGATCCCGATCGAAGCCGCGACGTTTCTCGGCTCCAGCCCCATCCGGCGCCTGGTGGAAGATTGGACTGTGGATCATCTCGAGCGCACCACGGAAAAGGCGGTGAAGTTGGCCGTCGAGAATGGCCTTCCGTGCATGTACGTCACCGAGGACACCGTGCGCACGGATCCCGACACGGTGAAGCGGCTATATTCGACGGCTATTCGCAATGGCGCGCGTGCCATCGTCCTGTGCGACACGGTGGGACACGCAACCCCCAACGGCGCTTTCAATTTGGTCAAATTCGCCATCACGGAAGTTGTAAAACCATCCGGCGAAACGATTCGCGTCGATTGGCACGGCCACAATGACCGTGGCCTCTCGATCGCCAATTCGCTGGCCGCGGTCGCTGCAGGCGCGCACCAGGTGCACGGAGCTGCCAATGCACTCGGCGAGCGCGTGGGCAATACGCCGATGGAATTGATGCTCGTAAATCTGCGTCTCATGGGACTCATTCATCAGGATCTTTCGCGGCTCAAGGAATATTGCGAGAAGGTCGCCACGGCCACGCACACCGCGATTCCAGCGAACTATCCCGTCGTGGGTCATGACGCGTTTCGAACAGCTACTGGCGTGCACGCCGCGGCGCTTATCAAAGCGTTTCGAAAGAACGATCCGGTTCTTGCCAACGCTGTTTACAGCGGCGTGCCAGCGCACCTCTTCGGACTCGATCAAGTAATCGAAATCGGTCCGATGAGCGGAAAATCCAATGTGCACTTCTGGCTGGAAAAGCATGGCATTCCGGCGGATGAGGGAATTGTGAATCGCATATTTGACGCTGCCAAGCAATCCGCCCGGGTTCTCACGGATGCGGAAGTCCTCGCACTTTGCGCCGAGGCCACACGCCGTTGAAACGAAGACCGTTTCGCAAGACGACGGTGAAACCTGCTCTCGTTTGCGTTATTCTTCTGGCTATGCCGGTTCGCTCCGCGGTTTCTCTCCATCCGCATCGTCAGGCCCACGCCGCGCCGCTGGCTGACGACCCGCACGTGCGCGCCGCCCTGAATTGGTTTGAGCCAAACATTTCCTGGGTGAACGAGCAGCAGGTCCGGCTGACGGAAATCCCAGCGCCGCCATTTCAGGAAGGGCCGCGCGCCACGGCGGTCAAGGCGTTGCTCACGGAAGCGGGCCTTCCGGCCCAAATCGACAAGACTGGAAACGTCATCGCGGAATGGCGCGGGGCAAATGATAAAGAGGTGGTCATCGTCGCGGCGCATCTGGACACGGTTTTTCCGGCCGGCACGGACGTAAAAGTTCGCCGCGAGGGCAGCCGCATGAATGCGCCTGGCATTTCCGACAATGGCACCGGTCTGGCGGCGATTGTGGCGTTCGCGCGCGCCGTGCAGGCTGCGAGCCTCCGGCCGCAGCGGACGGTCCTGTTTGTGGCGGACGTTGGCGAGGAGGGCGAAGGCAATCTCCGCGGGATGCGCGCGCTCGTGGAAAGCTACCGATCGAGACTCAAGGCCGTGGTTGTCCTGGATGGCTCGGGCACCGATCACGTCACCACGAAGGCGTTGGCCTCGCGCAGGCTGGAAGCGACGATATCCGGGCCGGGCGGGCACAGCTGGTCCGATTTTGGAGTGGCGAATCCGATCAATGCGCTGGTGCGAGGGTCGGTGCGGTTCATTAACACGAAAGTCCCCGTGAGTCCGCGCACCACGTTTAATATTGGGCAGATCGAGGGCGGCACGTCGGTGAATTCCGTTCCTCACGAGGCGCGGATCAAAGTGGATATTCGCTCGGAAAATGAGGAAGAGCTTACGCGTCTTGAATCGGCGCTCCGCGAATGCATTTCCGCGGGTGTCCGCGATGAAATGGATTCCGCACGGGACCGCTCCAAGGGCAAGCTGGAATGGAAGGTCGAACTGCTTGGCAGCCGTCCCGGGGGAGAGCTGGCGGCGGATTCGCCGCTGCTATCGGCGCTGCGCGCCGCGGATGAATTCGTTAGCAACCAATCCCGCATCGAGCGCTCGTCCACCGATGCGAACATTCCGTTGTCCATGGGCATTGACGCGATCTCGATCGGCGCGGGCGGCAACGGGGGCGGGGCACACTCGTTGCTGGAGTGGTTTGAACCCTCCGGGCGCGAAATGGGATTGAAGAGGGCGCTCCTCACCATTCTCGGAATCGCCGGCGTTGCTCAGGAGAGGTCGCGATGACGTTGCGACCCGCGCGCCAACTTGCTTTATACGGAGTATTGTCTCTCGGTGTGGCCGCCGCCATTATTGCGTCCCACGCGAAGGGCCGAGCCGCGCAATCCACCCCGCCTACGACGTACTACGTTCACGGGCACATTTTCACAAATGATCCGGAGAATCCGTGGGCCGAAGCCATGGCTGTTTCCGACGGGAAGATCAGTTGCATCGGCAGGATGGATCACGTCTTCCTGGATTGCGGTGGCGGTCAGGAGGGCGCGGTCACCGTCCAGCTGAAAGGCCAGTTTGTGATGCCCGGCTTCAATGACGCGCACGTGCACCTGGGTAGCGCTGCGGCGGACCTGCTGGCTGTGCCCCTTACGGGCGTCCCTTCGGTCGAAGAATTGCAAAAGCGGGTGGCCGAGGCCGTTGCTCACCACAAAGAAGGGCAATGGATCACCGGCGGCGGCTGGGACCATACCCTGTGGGCCGACAAAAAATTTCCGAATCGGCAGCAACTGGATGCCGTGGCGCCGAAGAACCCGGTGATCCTCACACACGTTTCGGGGCATGTCGCGGTTGCGAATTCGCTGGCGCTGAAAAGCGGCGAGATTGACAAGAACACGCCGAATCCGCCGGGCGGGGAAGTCGAACGCGACACGCACGGCGAGCCGACGGGCATGCTCAAGGAAAACGCGGCCATTTCCCTGGTTACGGTGAGGATTCCGGATCCTTCCGTGGAGATGCGCCGCCACGGGATCGAACTTGTGCTCGAGAATGTCGCGAAGAACGGCGTGACCTCGGTGCAGGATTATTCGGACTGGGAGAATTTCGCGGTCTACAAACAACTGAAAGAGGAAGGGAAACTCACGGTTCGCATCACGGAATGGCTGCCGTTTATGCTGTCTCTCGACGAGCTTCAGAACATGCGCGCGCAGGGTGGCTGGACGGATCCTTGGCTCAAGACAGGAGCATTGAAGGCGTTTACCGATGGCGCGCTGGGTTCGCGCACGGCGGCGTTGCTGGAACCCTACTCGGACGACCCCTCCACCAGCGGCATCCTTACCAACGATCCGGAAACGTTGAGGAAGATGGCCATCGAGCGCGACAAGGCCGGATTCCAGCTGGCGTTCCACGCCATCGGCGACCGCGCCAATCACATCGCTCTGGATGTTTTCGAAGCTGTAGCCAAAACGAACAAACCACGCGACCGCCGCGACCGCATCGAGCATGCGCAGGTCGTTGCGCCGGAGGATTTTGCGCGCTTCGTGAAGCTGAATGTGATTGCTTCGATGCAGCCTTCGCACCAGACCACGGACATGCGCTGGGCGGAAGAGCGGCTCGGGCGCGACCGCCTCAAGGGCGCGTATGCCTGGTCCACCATGATCAAGAACGGGATCCCGTTGGCGTTCGGTACGGATTATCCGGTCGAGCCGGTCAGCCCGTTCCGCGGATTGTATGCGTGCGTGACGCGCGAGCGGCCCGAGGGCGGCCCCAGGAACGGCTGGGAGCCACAGGAGAAGATCTCGCTCGAAGATTGCATTCGCGCTTACACCTCAGGCTCTGCGTACGCGCAATTCGAGGAAGGGAAGAAGGGCGAATTAAAGCCTGGCGAATACGCCGACTTCATCATCCTTTCGAACGATCTCACTAAGGTGCCGCCTACCGAATACACGAAGACCAGTGTCCTACGCACAGTGGTCGGTGGCCGCACGGTTTATCAGCCGATTCAATAGCTCAATCTCCTTGCAGCGGCTCCAAACATGCGTGTCTGTCCGTCTATGAGCGTGCGGTCCGGATTCTTGCCTAGTAGATCCAATATCCACCAAAAATTTGAGGGGGCCTTTCGGCCCCCTCGGTTGAATATATTTTTGGTTTATGTGCGTGCTGATTCCGCCGTTCTTACCAGCGGAACCGGAACGCAAGCTGTAGGATGCGCGGTGTTACCGTAGCAGCGGGACCGCCCAGTCCTAGGTAGTTCTTCGCCTGGTCAAAGGTCGCTCTCTGGAAATTGTGAACGTTAAGAAGCTTTCCATCGTTTCCGAGATATTGGCCATTTAGAGGGTTAATGCAGCCGCCTGTGCATGTGTAATTCGGGTTTGGAATCAGAGGACTATTCGAATCGTTCGGATTTGAGTGAACCTGCAGTGGCGGAAGCGAAAAAAAGTTCAGCACGTCATTGGCGTCATTGGCGATGAATAGCGGATGGTTGAACACGTTGAATGCCTCGAATTTGAGTTCCAGGCTGCTCGATTCCCACTTGGGGATCTTGATGGCCTTTGTCAATGAGACGTCAAAACGATATAGGGCCAAGGTTTGGCCCATGTTGCGCGCAAGATTTCCGCTGATGTACTGGAAGTCCACAGGGATCGCATTCTTATGGATGCCATCGCGACAAGGACCTATATTCCCTAAGGAATCCTTGCAGGCCATGTTGTCCAAAGGACCACTCGTGCTCGCGCCTGCAGGCGCAGCAAACGTGGTCGTCGTCGTTGGGCAACCAACGATGCCCAGACTATTGCAGACGGTGATGCCCTGCTGGATGACCTCGTAGTTGCTGCCCGAGATTGAGCCGATGTTGGTGCTGACGAGTGTGCCGGCAGGCAGACCCGCGCAGCCTGCTACTGTAGAGTTAGCTCCACAAACGTTGGGCCGCTGGTTCGTTTCGGAACCCAGCGCGGGGAAGGCGCTGCCTGTGAACGTTCCGTCTCCTGTCGAGACGGGATAGGGTCGGCCGGATTGTAACGTTCCGATCAGACCGAAGGTCCAGTTGTTGAGGACTTGGTTTACGATCGGCGTATGGAAAAGGCTCTTCGTATCCGCAACGAAGCTAAAGTTGGCCAAATGACGGATATCCTGTTGTGACAGGGCACGATCCAGGCTAAGCGGGGCCAGCGGGTTTGCAGGTTCGGAGAGACCAAAGAAGTCCTCGCCCGTCGCCATCGTCTTTGAGTACGTATAGCTGCCCTGGAACTCAAAGTGGTGCGAAAGCCGCTTTTGGGCAGTCACGTACGCCCCATGGTATCCGGAAGTACGGTTGCTGAAGTTGGTCCGGATTGCTCCGAATAGAGGATTGGGCCGATCATTGCCGCCAGTTTTGGCGAAGTAGAAGAAGCCGGGATGCGCTGGATCCGCCACAGGAGTCGGGAAGTTTTCATCAGTCTCGCCAAAAAGTCCGTGGCCGAAGACACCTTGATACCCAACGCCCCAGACGAATGAGGACCCAATCTGTCGGCTGATCGCCAGAGATGCCATGTATATGGTTGGGTTCTTGATAGTTGGCGAAATCGGACGGATGCGGCCAAAACTTCCTGTGGAAGTCGTAAACGGCAAGAGAGCCGTCTGAGCCGGCGCGTTCGGATAGGCGGTCAAAACAGCACACGCCTGAGCGTCTGCCGCCGTGGGAGTTGGATTCGGTTTGCCGCTAGGCAGGAAACAATCGGAAGCTGGCGCCGCGATGGTCGCTGTATTCAGGTTCTTGCCGTCGAAGTTCAGCGAGTCCAGGACGACGTTCAGATAGGCCATTTCCGTCACAACTGCTCCGGCCGCCCGGATCACAGACTTGCCCGGATCGCCAAAGAGTGTATGCATAAAGCCAGAGCTGTAACCCGGGCTCCAGGCAATACCAACGCGCGGTTGCCAGTTGTTCTTGTCCGAACCGCAGGCGGGGATGAGGCCGTTCGACTGGAAACAGCCGCTACCCGGGATAGTCGGGTTCACAACCGTTCCGCCCTTGAAAGCGCCGACTTCAACGTCATAACGAAGCCCGTAATTTAGCGTGAGGTTATGAGTTAGCTGCCAAGTATCCTGCGCATAAACTCCGTAAATATTGTCGGCGCTGTGTACAAAGCCGGGGCCCGATCCAAACGTAAACTGGTTCGGGCATAGATTCTGGGCCCCAGCATTCGTAAAGATGGAGTTGGTGCAGCCGCCAGTCGAGAAAGACTGGTAGGCGCCGAAATGATACTGCTGGAAGATTGAATCGTACGGGAAATGGCTAATGTTCGCGCCGAATTTGAAGGTGTGCGCGCCGCGAGTCCAGGAAAGATTGTCTATGTATTGGAAACGTTGTTGCAAGGCTCCTTGTGGGCAGCAGAAGTCTGCTCCCACATAGGCCGACGGAAGAACTTCCCCTGGTAGGACAGAAGCGTCAGGCGTTTGGGACAACAATCGATGCCAATAGAACCGCGCTTCATTCACGGTGTGCGGAGTTAGTGTTGAAACCATGCCAATATTCAGTCCGTTGTCGTGAACCACGGAGGAGACGAAACCGCTCGGGTCGGTGTTCGGGCCGGTTTGGACCAGAAGGTTGGCTTGCAGATCGCGCTGCAGGTTGTAACGGATCGTCAACATATGCTTGTCTGTGAGTTTTGCATCAATTTTGCCGGACCCAAGAATTTCGCTGGTCGGCTGGCTGACGGTGACCGAAGTTCCGAAGGGCGTGGTAGTAGTTGGCGCGCCCTGCGCTACCTTTTCCCAAGCGCCGAACCAGAACACGCGATCCTTGATGAGTGGTCCCCCAACCGTGAAACCATTCTCATGTTTGAAGAACGGCGCCCGGTCGACCGGGCCGTTAAGATTGTAAAAGAAGTCAGAGGCGCCCAAGTTGCGGCCACGGAAGTAGCTGTGCCAGTCCCCATGAATCTGATTCGTTCCGGACTTGGTAATCACGTTCAAGACGACGTTTCCCGCCTGTCCGTATTCCGCGTTATAGTTGTTGGTCAGAACCTGGAATTCTTTCACTTCCTCTACAGTGGCGCCGAGCGCGTCGCGCGAGGAAACAAGCTGGTCGGAGATGTTTCCGCCATCCAAGTTAACCGTGATCCCGCGCGAATTGGTGGCGCCGGGACCAACAATGTCACTTGAATTGCCGGTGTAGTCGTACCTGACACCTGGGGCTGTAGCCGCAAGCCCTTCATAGTCATTGGAGACGCCGCCGATACCGTTGTAAGACGTTGTCGTAGGCAGATCAGCGACAGCTTTGTCGTCGATCACTGTGGAGACGTCCGTCTTGGTTGTTTCAACCAAGGGCAGCTCCGAAGTAACTACGACCGACTGCTTTTGTCCCGCTAATTCGAGATTAAAATTGACGTCGCGTACTTCTCCGACTTGCAGCTTGACGGCCTTGGCCTCGGCTTTGGTGAAGCCAGCTGATTCGATAGCAACGTCGTAGAAGCCCGGCGGAAGATTGTCGAAACGGTAGAGCCCGTCCGACGTGGTCTTGGTTGTACGGACGATCCCTGTTTCCGTGTTTGTTGCGGTTACATCCGCATTCAGAACGGACGCACCCTTTGGATCGAGTGCACGGCCGCTGATCGTTGCGAATGCGCCCTGCCCATATGTCCCCTGGACCGACAACAGTAACATTACGATTGCAAATGCGATGACTACACCCCTGAGCCATCTACAGTTTTCGAGACACATATCTCCCCCTTTTGAGTTAACTAACGGTCTGAGTGAGACCTTGTAGTTCGGATTTCGACACGGCCCCTCTCCTGGTTGCAGGTACCTTACGCCGGCCTCAATCGGGAGTCAACTAGAATGAAGCTATTTAGAAAGGATTTAGAGGAAGCGAATCGATTTGCCACAGCGGAATTCTGTGGTTGAAAGTTCGGGGAGAAATCTAACCAGTTACCCCGGTACTGGTACGCAGGCGAGGTCGGTACAAAATTTGGTATAAGTTCGGTAAAAGGCTGGCTAACGGGTGCTTCTAAAAACTCAATACCACTTCAACGGCCGTTGGAATAATATTTCACGTCCACGGCGTCGTACATCGTGGCGGAAGCGGCGTGCGTCTTTTCGTAGGCGGTGATGTCGGGCTCGTGCAGGAGCGTAGTGCCAATGTCGTCGAGGCCTTTGAGCAGGACTTCTTTCCGTGACGGAGCAATTTCAAATTTGAACATCATGCCGTGTTTGTCGGCGATGGTTTGGTTCGGCAGATTGACGGTCAGCGAATAGCCTTCTTCTTTTTCCGTGCGCCGGAAGAGTTCTTCAATTTGATCTTCGGGAAGCGTCGCCGGCAAAATGCCGTTCTTGAAGCAGTTGTTGTAGAAAATATCGGCGTAGCTTGGGGCGACGATCACACGGAATCCGTAATCCTTCACGCCCCAGGGAGCGTGTTCGCGGCTGGAGCCGCAGCCGAAATTGGCGCGCGCGAGCAAAACCGAGGCGCCCTTGTAACGCGGAAAATTCAGCACAAATTCGGGATTCGGCTTTTCGCCGGGGAGATAGCGCCAATCGTAAAAGAGAATGCGGCCAAAACCCTCGCGCGTGAGCGCCTTCAGGAATTGCTTCGGCACCATCTGATCGGTGTCTACGTTGACGCGGTCGAGCGGCATGACCATGCCGGTGTGTGCCGAGAACGGTTGCATACGATCGTTGCTCCTGTCACGAAACCAGGGCGGACTGAAGCCGTCCCTAAAGCAGAAACAAATCGAAGTCGCCGGCAAGATGCTGGCGCTACGAAGAGCTACTCGACTGCGGAAACGTCGTCGAGGGAACGAACATCCACGAAATGACCAGCGATTGCCGCGGCAGCGGCCATGACCGGGCTGACGAGATGCGTACGGCTGTCCTTCCCCTGGCGGCCTTCGAAATTGCGATTGCTGGTGCTGGCGCTGCGTTCGTGCGGCGGCAGGACGTCTGCATTCATACCGATGCACATGCTGCAGCCGGCGTCGCGCCACTCGAACCCCGCGTCGCGGAAAATTTTGTCGAGGCCTTCTTTTTCGGCTTGCGACTTGATGCCGCGCGAGCCGGGGACGATCAAGGCCTGCTTAATGTTTTTGGCTACGTGCTTGCCCGCGACAAAATGCGCCGCCGCGCGCAGATCGTCGAGACGCGAATTGGTGCATGAGCCGATGAACACGCGGTCCACCGGAATATCCACGATGGGAGTGCCGGCCTTCAGGCCCATGTACTTGAGTGCGCTTTCCGTGGCTTTTTGATCGTTGAGATCCTTGAAATCATGAGGATCGGGCACACGCGCGGTGACGCTCGTAACCATGCCGGGATTCGTGCCCCAGGTGACCTGCGGAGCAATCTGCTCGGCTTGCAGCTCGACCTTCATGTCAAAGTGAGCGCTGCCATCGCTCTTGAGCAGCTTCCAGCGCTCGACCGCTTCCTGAAAAGCTTTGCCGCGCGGGACAAACGGCCGGCCTTCGAGATACGCGAAGGTGGTTTCATCGGGCGCGACCATTCCGGCGCGCGCGCCGCCCTCAATGGTCATGTTGCAGACAGTCATCCGGCCGTCCATGGAAAGGGAACGGATGGCCTCGCCACCGTATTCGGCAACATGCCCGGTGCCTCCGGCGATGCCTGTTTTTCCGATGATGGCAAGGATCAGGTCCTTGGCGGTAACGCCTCTGGGTCGCTTGCCGTGAACGAGAATATGAAGCGTCTTGGAACGCGATTGCACCAGGCACTGTGTGGCTAGGACGTGCTCGACTTCGCTTGTGCCGATGCCAAATGCCAGCGTGCCGAACGCGCCGTGCGTGGAGGTGTGGCTATCACCGCAAACGATCGTTTGTCCTGGCTGCGTGATGCCCAATTCTGGGCCGATAATATGCACGATGCCCTGGTTCTTGCTGTTCATGTCAAATAGGCGAACGCCAGATTCGCGGCAGTTTTTCTCCAGGGCCTCGAACTGCAGCTTGGCGTCGTTGTCGAGGATCGGCAGCGTCCGATCCGTGGTGGAGACGGAATGATCCATCACCGCGAAAGTGAGATCGGGGCGTCTTACCTTGCGACCCTCGGCGCGCAGACCGGCGAAGGCTTGCGGCGAAGTGCCTTCATGGATGAGGTGGCGGTCAATATAGATGATGGAAGGCTGGCCGGACTCCTCGCGAACCACATGGGAGTCCCAGATTTTTTGGTAGAGCGTTTTCGGTGTCATGAGTGCTCCAGTGAATTCTAGCACTCCTCGAAGAAGGAGCAAAAGGCAGGGAGCCGATCCAGCGTGACCGGGCTTGAACGCGCGAGGGGCGGAGCAGGTCTTCGAGTTTTACGGGGCCTCTGCGCAGCCCTTACTGCAAGGGCTGGCTGCCGTTCGTACAGCCAGACCCGGAGGGGTCGAAGTAAATCACGCCACCTTGATCGGTGCAGAACATGCGCTGCCCTGACGAGCCAATCACCTGAGGAGTCGCCGTGAGCGCAAAGGCGACTGAAGGGGTGGCGCCATCCCCCGCCCACACAAAGGAATAACCGCCCTTAACGCCCTGCGCGAGAACGTCGTCAATCAAACAGGATGTCCCGGAACTGGCGGAACAGGGATTGGCGCCGCCCAGAGACGTGAGCTGGGCCGGGAACCCCAGGTCCGGATAGGTCATGGAGTACGTCACGGCGCCTGTTTCGATTAGACGTACCGAGGCAACCGCAGAGGCCTCATTAGCCCGCAGACGGGAGCGAAGAAAGTTTGGAATTGCTATCGCGGAGATGATCAGAATGACCGACACCACGAGAAGCAGTTCGATAAGCGAAAAACCTTTCTGATTTCGCATGGTTTCCCCTGAGTCTGGCATTCGGCACAAGCGTCCTGCGGAGACGCCCCCACTGCATAACTGCGAAACGCCGGCAGTTAAAACGCGGATATTCTAGTCCACATTTGAGGGGAAGGTGCAAGAAAAGTAAAACTATTTGCGCTAGATCAAAGACAGTACTAGAACTGCTTCAAGAGGGATTGTTGAGAGAATTGCGGAGGAGGACCGAAACGGAACAAACGCTCTTCGCCTTGCCCAGCTTTCGTTTCAAACTTCAGACGAAGAGCGTTCGTCGCATCTCGTCTAGGTTTATTCCGCGGGTTTGCGGCGCTCGCAGAGCGTCACAATCTTCGTTGGGTCCACCGCGTCGCTGTCAATTTGCATTTCCACGACCTTGCCGCTTTTGTCGATCAGATAGTTCACGCGGCGCGCTGCTTTGTATTTAGGATTGTACAGACCGTATTGCTTGGTGACTTCGCCGCCCCAATCGCTGAGGAGGGGGAAGGTGACGGCGATTTTTTCGGCCCACGCGGCGTTGCTGAAGGTGCTATCCATACTTACACCCAAGACTTGGGTGTCCGCAGCTTCCAGCTTTTGCAGATTCTGCTGGAAGTTTTGCATCTGCTTGGTTCAACCACCGGTGAAGGCGAAGATGTAAAACGCCAGCGCGACGTTTTTCTTGCCATGGAAGTCATGCAAAGACACTTGGTTGCGATGGGTATCCATTAGAGTGAAGTCCGGCGCCATGTCCCCCACCTTTACGGTCGGGTCCGGCAAGGCGTCTTTCTTTTCTGCCTGTCCCCAGAGCCGATTGGCGGCTGGCGGGGTACTCAGGGCGAGCATCCCAAACAGCAGGATGGTCATTCCTTTGCGCATTCGATTGGTCCTCCTCGGGTTTGTTGGTGCGTGGGTCAGTGCTTTGAAGCACCGAGCGAAATGATACCGCGACGCGAGCAGACGGGCACGGTTTTTGAAGTGCCTCTTTCTGAGCGAGGGCAATCCAGGCCATAAACGCAGGATTGGATGCGGTGAGGATGCGTGGTAGAAGAGAACGGAAAGGAACCGAGAGGCAACCTCGTGAATCATGAAAAGGTGAAGTGGGGCGTGCTTGGAGTCGCCGGGATTGCTGTGCGCAAGGTCATCCCCGCGATGCAGAAGGGGGAGTTGAGTGTGGTAACGGCGATTGCATCGCGCGACCCGCGGAAGGCGAAGGAGGCCGCGCATAAATTGGGAATTTCCAAAGCGTACGGGTCTTACGAAGAATTGCTTGCCGACCCGCAGATTGAGGCCATTTACAATCCGCTGCCCAATCATTTGCACGTGCCATGGTCCATCAAAGCGGCAGAGGCGGGAAAACACGTTCTGTGCGAGAAGCCGCTGAGCTTGACCGTCGCAGAGGCTCGCGCACTCCTTGCCGCACGGGACCGTTGGGGTGTGAAAATCGGCGAAGCGTTCATGGTGAAAACGCATCCGCAGTGGCTGCGCGTGCGCGACTTGGTTCGACACGGTGTGATTGGGGAATTGCGAGCAATCATGGGAGCGTTCAGCTATTTCAACCGCGATCCGAAAAATGTCCGCAGTGTGCCGGAATGGGGTGGTGGCGGAATGATGGATATCGGCTGCTATCCTATTACCACCTCGCGCTGGATCTTCGGCGAAGGGCCGCTGCGTGTGGCGGCGGTCATGGAGAAGGACCCAGAGTTCGCGACGGACAGGCTGAGCTCCGTGGTGATGGAGTTTGCGGGGGGGCAGGCGGTGTTCACTTGCAGCACGCAAATGGTGCCGTACCAGCGAATGCAATTTATGGGAACGAAAGGAAGAATCGAGATTGAGATTCCATTCAATGCGCCCAGCGACCGGCCGACTCGGATTTTTATTGATGATGGGCGAGATGTTTTTGGCGCGGGAATTCGAACGGAGAACATTCCCATGTGCGACCAATATACGATCCAGGGCGATGCATTTTCGCGAGCGATCCGTGAAGGTAGCGAGGTTCCCGTGCCGCTGGAGGATGCCATTGCCAATATGGCGGTGATTGAAGCGGCATTTCGCGCGGCGGAATCCGGGAGATGGGAGAAGCCCGACGCGGTGTAGGGCGGTGGAACGAAAATGGCCATTCGAACGGTGTTGCAATTGGGGGATCCGGGGTTGCGCGAGGTTGCGAAGCGCGTGGAAAATCCCACAGCCCCGGAGATTCGTGCGTTGGTGGAGGATCTCGCCGATACCCTGGCATACTGGCGGCAAACGACAGGCTACGGACGCGGGATTGCCGCTCCTCAGATCGGTTCGAATCTGCGCGTTATTTTCTTGCGACTGCAGGGGGAGAATCCTTGGCCGATGGTGAATCCTGAGATCACAGAACACAGCCAGGAAAAAATCGTGGTGTGGGATGCGTGCCTGAGTTTTTTGTCCATCTTCATGCAAGTGGAACGGCACCGCGAGATCACCGTGCGTTACCAGAGTTTGTCAGGCGAGTGGAATGAAATTCACGCTGGTGAAGCATGCAATCTGGCCGAATTGCTGCAACATGAGATCGACCATCTGGACGGAATCCTGGCGGTCGATCGTATTACGGACATTCGCACCATGTGCACCCGCGAGGAGTTTGAAAAGCGATACCGGGACAGCAGCCCCTATTCACTGAAATCCTGAGGCAGGAGGCAACGTACAAGAACGGGCCTTTGTAAAAAGGTGCAGGGATTGGAACGAATGAGATCGCTCATCTATACAAGAATGAAGAGCCCTGTCGGGACTCTGCTGCTGGTCGGCGACGAGTGCGCACTGCGACTGGTAAGTTTTGAAAACAGTAAGCGCGCCGCCGTGGTGAAACCGGGCTGGAAGCTGGACGCAGCACCCTTCGTCGAGGTAGTTCGCCAGCTTCAGGCGTATTTCGCCGGCGAGAGGAAGGAATTCGACTTGCTTCTGGCGCCCGAGGGAACGGATTTCCAACTTACCGTGTGGCGCAGTCTCCGTGCAATTCCCTATGGAGAAACGATCAGTTATGGCCAGTTGGCGGAGCGCATTGGCAATCCCAAAGCCGTGCGCGCGGTTGGCCTGGCGAACGGTTGCAATCCTATTCCGATCATCATTCCGTGCCATCGCGTCATCGGGAGCGACGGGAGTCTCACAGGTTTCGGCGGTGGTCTTTCGAACAAGAAAAAGCTGCTCGATCTCGAAAGCCAGCAGATGAGTTTGCTGTAATCCATTGCCAGCCCTTACGCCGAGCCGGCCGGAAAAATTCAGCCGCCAAGATAACCATTAGCAGTCCCGCTACGCGTCCTAGAGCATATGTTGCCCGACGAGGATGCCGTTGCTACGCTGATTTGTAAGAGGTGCGGTTGTGGCAACCCTTCCAGTGGACATCGATCTTCTGGCCTTTCTCGCCACCATCGCCCGAATCGCTTTCGGCAGCATGCCGCATTTGCGGCGGAATGTCGCGGGAATCCCCGCGGAATATGAATACGAAGAAGTCTCCACCGAGAGTTTGACGGAAAAGCAAAAGAGCTTTTTTGCGCCTTACGACAAAAAACTTTCGGATCTGCAGTATTTCCCGATGTGCACCTACCGCGTGCGGAACTACACCGCCAATCTGATGCGCCGCTACATCAATCCTGCGGACCGCGCTTCCTCGACCGTCCTGGCCGTGGAAGTGAAATCCCGGGTCAACGGTGCGGAATCGGCCAATCTCGCCTCAAACGTATCGTTTTTCACGGTATTCACCGACGGAAAACAGCTCACCACAAGAAACATGAAAATGAGGTCGGTGCTGGATCACCCTCCGGAGTACCTCGTTCAGGAATGCCCTTACGAGCAGGACCTGGCCGTATTGAAAAAGAAGCATGATGCCGAAGCGGCGAAGCTCGGCGTTCCAGTAGCCGCGGAGATGAGCGTTCCCAGAATGTTTGAGTTCTATCAGAAGCAGCATCGGCGGTTCTCGGAATTTCAGGTGCAACGCGGAACCTTCCAACGCACGCCAACGGGGTATGTCGTAGGCAAAAAGGCATTTCGGAGAGGCATACGCAATTTCCTGGTGCCGTTCGCGGAGCGATTCTCCGTGATGCGTCTTGTTTTGGCTGGCCTCGTGGCCATTGGACTTCCCGCGGCGACGTACCAGCGGCTAGTGCCAATGCTCATGGAGTCGGCGGTGAGAACGAGGATGGACCCAAGGATGATTTCAATCCTGGTTCTGGGCGCCAGTTACGTCCTCGCTGGAGCCGCGGTAGGACTTATCCTCGAAAAGAGCCAGTTTGTCTGGGGATTTTTATTTTGTTACGTGGGTGTCCATCTCTTGACGGGTTGGTGGATGTCCCCCGTACCCTTTGGATTGATCGCCGCCGTGGTCGGCCACGGGGTCGGGCAAATCCGCAAGCGGCAGCGGCTAATCCTGCGAACCAGCGAAGCTAAGTAGCCAGGCATCCTGTATTGAATTGGAAACGGAAAGGGCGCTCCACTGAATTCGGGCCGTCTTTTCGTTTGCTGCGAACTGCGTAAACCTAGACTTCTCGGACGTCCGAAAAGAGGCAGACGACCGCTCGCACGGGAGCATGGCACGCCAGAAGAAGCAAGGAAGCAATCGCGTAGATGAGCAGCCTAACTCTCATGTATGTGGAAACCCGATGGGGCCCGGAAAGTTGCGGTCTAGGTACCAATCTTGAAGGCAACGAGGCCTGAACTACCGCCGCAAGGTTCTTGGGCGGTGGACTTTGTAGAGAGAAACGTTATTGAGGGAAAAAACCGTCGGCGAAGGCGACCTCAAAATGGCGGACGCGGCGGTCATAGTTGGTCAGGAAGGCGGCTGCTTCCGGAGCCACGATGGCCGCTTCGCGGTCCGGTCCCGCGAACGCATCGATGGCGGGGAAGGAATTCCAAGCAGTCAGAACCAGGATTTCGATTTCATCGTCCTTCGGGCGGGCGAAGACACTCGAAGAAGTGTAGCCCTCGAACTTGCGAAGCGCCGGCAGGACGCTGTCCCGAAAATGCCGCAGATAATTCTTCGATTGAGCCTTCGTGGTGCGAGCGGACCACAGACGGACGATCATCTCGACGCTCCTGCTATTGATTGCCAACAACGACGGTCCAGGGTCGGACGCGCCAGCGCTTGACTAGGCCGTTGACGACATAGGGGTCGCAGCGAACAAACGCAAGAACGGCCTCTGCATCCTTGGCGTTGAAAATCAGTAGCGCTCCGTCTGCCGGCTCAGCCAGGGCCCCGCCGAGGAGCAGTTCGCCGCGCGCGTGCCATTCGCGGGCCAGGCGCAGGTGATCTTCTCGGAACGCGTTCCGGCGTTCCACATAGTTTTCAACGAGTTCATCGTAGAAGACCGCGAAGTACGCCATCGCCTTTCCCTCCGCCAAGAATCCATAGCCTAGCATAGCGATTGCCATGCGTTGGCAGAGGCATGGTGAAGTTGGATGCCGTTTAATCAGTTCAGAGATTCCCGGTGGATGGCACGTCGCGACGTCGGCTCCCCAATCGGTAGAGCAACAGGCCAAGGGCATTAGCGCCGAGGAGAACTGCCGCCGTCTTGACGATATAGCTCGTCTGGTTTTCCACCGTGATGATGGGGAATATGGAGAGCAGCACAAAGACAAGGGTCACGAGAAACCCCGCACCCGACGCGAACCGGAGCCAAAGTTTAGGACGAAGGCCTCTATCTTTTCTCGCCAGGATCGGGACGGCGAACAGCGCGAGGTACGCGAGACCGTAAAACGTAAAGGCTAGGTTCAGCAAAAACTCATAGGCCTCTTGTACTCCGACTCCAATCAGCACCGCGAACGAGGCCAGCAGGCCGACCACCCCGACAAACAAAATGGAATTGACCGGAGTGCGGTGTTTCTCGTCGAGCTTTGTAAACCACTCCGGCAGCAGCCGGTCCCAACCGGCAACCATTGGGAGCCTGGCGTTCCCGCTGAAGTTGAGATTGAACGTAGCCAAATAATTAGCCAGCAGAAGGACTACCGAAACCGGAACGATGAACCTGACGATGCTGGACTGGCTGAATCCCAGACTCAGTGCTTGCGGGATGGGCCCGATGACGTCTACCGCATCCGGCGATACGTACGCCAGGATCGCGCTGGTCCCGAAAACATAGAGCAGCACGATGAGTGGGGCTGTGAAAAAAATCGAGCGAGTTACATCGCGAACCGGTCGCCGGGATTCGCCCGCGAAGATGGCCACATACTCGATGCCGCAGAGCGCACCAAAGGTCATCTTGGTGAAAACACTGAGGCTGAAGAAATTCATCGCCGGCAGGACGAAGCGCAGCGGGTGGTACTCGTGCAGGGTCCCCCGCCAGACGCCGGTCAGGGGCATCAAAATTAGTACACCAATGGTCAGTACGCCGATCGCGCCGCCAACGTTGTTCACCCATTTTCCGATTCCCAAGCCCGCGCGTGCCACAAGGACTAGCACACAAATACACACAAATGTTGCGCCGACGACCAGCGACCGGTTCGAAGCAATCCACGCCGCGCGCGGCCCGATGGCGTAGGACAAAAACGTCATGGTCACCAAACCGATGACCGCCGTATACAGCGTGGCGAAGAGCCAAAGATTCCACGCCACCAGAAACCCAATGCGGTCGCCGAACGCCAAGCGCGCCCATTCGTAAAGGCCGCCTTCGAGAGGCATCAAGCGATTCAGGTGAGACACGACCAGAGAAAGCGGAATGAAAAAGAGCACGACGGCCAACAACCACAGAACGGTGTGAGAGGGACCGGCCTTCACAGCGGTGCCGAAGAAGTCGGGAACCACTACCAACAAAATCTGCGCCAGAACCAGGTCAGCCAATCCCAGCTCTTTGCGCAGCGCAGCGCTGTGCGCCTGGATGGGCGCTTCAACCGCGGCCAGCTTGATGGAAGCCCCGATGGACAATGGCAGTGCGGCACAGACTCAGCCGCCTCCTCCACTTGGAAAGAAGTTGCGGTAGTCTGCATTGGCGGCAGGTCGGAATCAATTGATTTCGCAAATGAAAGGTAGTCTTCGAGAGTACAACTGAAGCCCGTACATGCAGGAAATGCGGTGGAACTGACTGCCGAGGCCGGTGCCGAGCCTGGATCGAGGGGCTAGCTTCCCGCTCCACCAGCGATGGAGGGAACCAAGAGCACGCGGTCGCCTTCCTTGAGCGTGCAGTTCTCGCCGCCCAGAAAGCGAATGTCTTCTTCGTTCAGATAGACGTTGAGGAACTGGCGAATCTGGCCCTGGTCGTCGCGCACGTGCTGTCCGAGATCGGGGAAGCGCGAAGTTAGTTCATTGAGAGCTTCGGCGATGGTGGTCGCACTACAGTCCACTTTCGGCGCGCCTTCGGTGAAGCGGCGGAAGGCCGTGGGAATTTCGATGGTTATCGGCATTTGCATGTGGCTCCTTGGCTTTGAAAAAGTTTTCAGTTCTTAGTTTTCAGTTTTTAGTAAGAAAAAGAATCCGCAGCAGAAATGACAGGGAATTCCTTTCTTGCTGTACCCGATACGGCTCCGGCGAGGTCGCATACTCATTTACGCCTTGGCGGCGGCCGCCGAAGCCGTTGTGCCAAGCTGCGCTTCCAGATACGCCTCGAAAGCATCACGGCGCGGGGCGATGACTTCGACAGCAGGGAACTCAGCGGCGATGGCGTCCGTAGTTTTGAGCCCGTTGCCGGTAATGCAGACCACCGTGGTTTCGTGCGGTTTGATGCGATTCTGCGCAATGAGCTTTTGCGTCACGCCGGTCGTGACACCGCCCGCCGTTTCCGTAAAGATGCCCTCGGATTCGGCCAGCAGCTTGATGGCCGCGATGATCTCCGGATCGGAAACGTCTTCCGCCCAGCCGCCCGACTCGCGGATCAGCTTGATGGCGTACGGGCCGTCCGCGGGATTACCGATGGCCAGCGAACGCGCAATGGTATGAGGCTTTTGCGGTTCGAAACGCTGTAAGCTGCGTTTTACACCGTCGGAAATGGGCGAGCAACCAGTCGCTTGCGCGCCAAAAAATTTTACCGGTTTCGCTTCCACCCAGCCAAGCGTGACGAGTTCGCGGAATGCCTTGGCGATCTTTCCAATCAGCGATCCGCCGGCCATCGGCACGACCACGTTGTCCGGCAGCCTCCAGCCAAGCTGCTCCGCGATTTCATAACCGTGCGTCTTCGAGCCCTCGGAATAGTACGGGCGCAGATTCACGTTGACGAGCCCCCACTGAAAGCGGTCAGCAATTTGCGAGCAGAGGCGATTGACTTGGTCGTAGTTGCCGTTGATTCGCACGATACGCGCGCCGTACACCGCGGTGTTGAGAACCTTGGCAGGCTCGAGGTCTGCGGGAATAAAGACGCAGGCGTCAAACCCCTGCTGCGCGGCCTGCGCGGCAACGGCGTTGGCCAGATTGCCCGTGGACGAACAGCCGACCGTCTCGAATCCGAACCGCCGCGCCGCCGCAAGGGCCGTAGCCACCACGCGGTCCTTAAACGACAAAGATGGAAAACAGACGGCATCATTCTTGAAATAGAGTTCTTTGAGGCCCCACTGCAAAGCGAGCTTCCGTGAAGCCACCAGTGGCGTACCGCCCACGGCGCTGGCAGGGGCAAAATCCTCCGAGAGTGGAAGAAGTTCAGAGTAACGCCACATATTGAAGTCGCGGGAGGCCAGATCTTCGCGGCGCACGGTTTTCTTCAGCGCATCGTAATCATAGGAAACTTCGACCGGGGAGAAGCAGTCTTCACAAAACGAGCGAGGGGAGTTGTCCCAGGTCTTTCCGCACTCTCTACATCGAAGTTGGTAATGGACAGCCATTGGAATTCACCTTTCAGGAAGCGCCAGCTTTAAGCAAAACAGCTCCCCGCCTCGCTGCGAGGTCGGGAGAATAACCGGCCTCAACAAGACCGATAGATCTAACGTGGAATTCCATTAGGGCAGT